>SXGT01030260.1_pt1 | contig 13775 bp, 6 predicted proteins | sample 3176221 | NCBI WGS metagenome assembly SXGT01 (sample SAMN11356862, study PRJNA531348) | freshwater metagenome | isolation source: freshwater sample F1-120 | place: China: Fuxian Lake, Yuxi | collected 2017-12-25 | reverse complement strand
CCTCCCTGGCACATCTGAGTAAAGTCTCGAGATCGTGTTCCGTTTCCGAAAGTATGTCGGGTGACTGCATGCCAGCTGGTATCGCTGGAAAGACCCATTCGTGTCAACTAAAATCTCAAAATCCCGTGAACGCATACCATTCTTTAACCCCACAAGAATGGAAAAAGGCACCCCAACCAGGGTGCCTTTTGGTTTCCCGCTTTTACAGGGCCAATATTACTTAGGAATTCTTGTTGGCGCGGTGGGCTTTGACGATTTCCTTGTGAAGTTTGATGATTTCATCAGGATTCGTCGGGGTGCGACCGCGGCCCCCTGCGTTGGCTAAAGGGGGCAAATTCTCCCCGGTGATCTTTTTGCTTGCTTGTTTGCGAGCATAGACATTTTGCTTGGACATACCAAGTTCCTCGGCGAGTTGAGCAGCGGTCCAACCGTTTTCAATGCCCTTTTTATAACCAACCATAAAATCCGACAGTTTGACGGACGGATTTCTTGGTTTTGTACTTCGAGATCGTGCCATAAGATTAAACTCCCTTTACCGATAGTCATCGGTTGTTAACCAAAATTAAACAGATCCGCTCCCACAGAAGATCTGGTGGTCTGCCAAGAAATGACTTTTGTGTTAGTCCAGTTCTTGCCAACCTGTAAGACGGGCTTAATCGGTATGGTAAAAGGTATTTGGCTTATTGCCAAGGTGGAATGACCATTATTTTCGTTTTCGAAAAGAAAACTGGTGTTACCTTGTTGAAGGCAAGCCCTTTTATACCTTTTGTTTCTAACTGTTTTTAACTATCCAACAAATCTTTGGGCTGCACGATCTTGTCCACTATTTTATTTGTCAAACTGCCCAAAAACTCCCTTTCAAACCAAAGTGATCCAATGACCTCGCTCCCTTTGGGAAAGGATCCTTGGAAAACAAGGTTGGCAAGGGATATGGGGTCAGCCGAATCGGGAATCTGGTTGGTTCCTATTGTGGGACAGATCCCGAAAAGGGCTTCCAGATCATTCCGGAAGATGTTCCCATGGCGGGGTGCGATCGAACCAACCACAGGGCATCCCAAAGGGAACCCAGATTGGAAGGGACCTATTTGCGAGGAAATCAGGAGACAGAGGAATGCTCTGATGGGTTCCTTTTGCAACCACTTCAACAGTTTGTTGGGGGCTTTGGCCTGCCTTCTGTTTTTCATTGTCAAAGGGAGCCACCCGATCGTGGAGCGACCAATTGGGATTTTCAGGGCTCAAAGGCATGGTGAAAACAGGACGGCATGACCCATCCCAATCCCATTTCGGTTGGGATGGTTTTTCAGGGACAACAAATCAAGCCCAGGAAGCTGGAGGGGATCCGGGTTGCAATAGCGGTCAAGTTTGGCCTTTCACCCGAAGGAACAGGATTCTAGAAAACAGGTGGCAGGAAAGAAAAAGTGGCTTGGAATACCAGATCGGTGACTTGGGTTGAGCTGGTTGGTTTGGTGCTGTTCAAACCCAGATCCCAACTTTGGATCGTGTTGCTATTGGAGCCTTTGGACCCTTTGACTCCCACCAAAACCTCTGCAACTCCATTGCGGTTGGCATCGGCAGATGCTACCACCACGCCCGCCGTGGAACCGGCAGGTAGTGCCAGGAACTGGTAGAGTAAGGCACTGGTGGCCCCCGACCAAACCCGAACATCTCCCCGTGTACCGGTACCTGTTGCCGTGATAATGTCCGCCAAACCATCACCGTTGATATCCCCGGTGGCGACATTGACTTGGCCGTTAAAATTGCCGTAAGGGTTGTTGACAAATTGGGTGAGAACGGCGTTGCCCGCCTTGCCCGAGAAGACCCTCATTTGGGCCTGAACCCCGCCGTTGGAGGTGGCGATAATGTCATGAATGCCATCCCCATCAACATCACCGGTGGCAATGTTGACTCCGCCGACATACTTGGCATCAAAAGCCATAAAGCTTCGAAGGGTGGCACCCGTGGCACCATCGATAACCCGGACATTGGGGCCACCTCCCTTGCCGGGTGCGGTAACGATATCTGGGATGCCATCCAGGTTGAAATCACCAATCGCTGCCTGAACCCCACCCTTGAAGGCCGAGGCATAGGCCAGGAAAGTCTTGGTGGGCCCGCCCACTTGCTTAAGGGTCACGATGGGTGCCGACCCGGCCGCCGCACCGACCACGGTAAAGGTATCAAAGGTGGCAACCCGGGCAATTGTCCTGGTAGCCAGGTTCGGGTTGCCAAAGGTATCGGTTACCACCCCCTCCGGAAGCGATACAGTCAACCGACCGGATCCGGTCCGGGAGATGACAAAGGCGTAATTGGTTCCCGAACCGGAAAGGGAAGTTACCGTTCCACCGCTAATGGCAAAGTCGGAAGGCGTCAAACCGACCACAGGAGTCGAGAAAACAAGCGTTCCAAGCTGGGTGTTGTCAGGACCGGGAAGGAGGGAAAAGGTGTTGGCGATGGGCCGAATATCGGAATATCCAAAGGTCGTATCCGCCAAGGTGGTTTGCACATTCACCAAGGGAGCCAGTCCACTCGAAAGTGAATTCCTTAGGGCTGTAAGCAATGCCAACATGGAATCGGGCACATCACTTCGACTGACCAGGCTTGTATTTCCCAAGGTGTCCACGGCGGCCACCACTACCGTGAATCGTCCGCCAAGGGTTGCCACGGCCCGCACCATTTCAATAGGCAGGCTATTGCCGCCGGTGGACCATGAAGTGGTACCCTGGGTAGTTAGCCAAACCGGGGTGGCAGAATCAAATCCCGCGCCACTAAACCATAATCCATTGGGGCCTTGGACATTGACATAGGTAACACTGTCGGTAATCTGGCCGTTAACCTCACCCGTGATTGCCCTGGGGAAGGACGATTCGTTGTAATTGAAACTGGATCCCAGGCCATGGACAGTAATGGAGGGCCCTGCCGTATCCACCACAAAGGATATCGTGTTGGAAGGGGTGCTTTGATTGCCGGCGTTGTCCACGGCAATGGCCGAAACCTTGGCCGGGCCCTGAGCCAATGCTGTCGTTTGGTGAGACCATTTTCCAATGCTGTTGGCCCGGATTAAGGAGTTACTGACTCCGGATGCCTGATCAATGGAAATAAGAATCCAGACATTAGGGGTCGAGGTGCCCGAAAGGGTGGGGCGATTGGTGGCAATCAGGCCGTTTACACTGGGAGGACTCAGAGTCGTGATGATCGGGGCGGCGGGGGCCGTGGTCAGGATTTGGACCGACAAAGCAACGCTAACCGGGGAAACCGAACCGGCCTGGTTGGTCGCCTGGGCGGTCAACCGGTACGAGCCATCGGCGTAGAGCTGTTGGGAATTGTCCAGCGTCCATTGGCCGGATACATCGGGGATGGCATACCCAACCAATTGATCGTTCACAAAAACGGAAACCAAATCGCCCAAGGCACTGGTACCACGAATGGTCAGGCCCGAAAGGTTAGTGGCATCGCCAAAGGATCCATCGGCTTTGAGCACTCCAAGGATACCCGGAGCCGCAGGAGCATTGCGGTTGAGCGTGACCGACAACACGGCTGGGGAGCGGGTTTGAGCGTTGCCCGCAGCATCCTCGGTGATGGCAGTTACCTTGTAGGTTCCGTCTGCCAGGTTTGTCCCTTGGGGAACCGACCAAATCCAGGTACCCGAGGCACTGGCATAGGTCACGGCGTTCAAGGGCGTGACCAAGCTGCCCCCTTCGAGGGCAATGAGGATCTCGGCGAACGGTTCCGCCCTCCCTCCCACCGTAAAGTCGGCCCGGTTGGTGTGGCCCAATGAATTGCGACCCGTTTGACTGGTGAGAGTATTAATGACCGTGTTCGAGGGTGCGGTTTGGTCGATCGTGAAACGATAATCATTTGAGGGTGTCTGATTTCCAAAGGGATCAATGCCTATGGCCGATACCGTGTGGGTGCCTTCGGGAATGATTGCAACACTGTTAAAAGTCCAAGTTCCACCCGAAGCGGTGGTCTCACCCAGGAACATTTCCCCAGGAGAGCCTTTGGCCGCATAAACACGAATCAACGCCCCGGTTGGGGCATTGCCATAAACTTGGGTGGGGGAGAGGTTGGTTATGCCATCGGTGCTGCTGTAGCCTGTATCCACCCTGATGCCTGATACGGTGACCGATCCTGCGGCATAACCGGTGGTTTGAATGGTAAAGCTATAGGCGGTTTGGGCACTAATGTTTCCTGCTACATCGGTCGCTTGAAGCTTGACCGATTGGACCCCATCCGCCAATGGTGTGGTGATGGTGACCGCGAACTCGCCACCACTGTTGGCCAGGCCCGAGCCGATGACTACACTCCCCAGGAGGATCTCGACAATCGCATTTGCCTCGACCGTGCCGGTAATGGTCGGTGTTTTGACACGGCTATAGTTGGGTTGGGCATCAAGACCTTGGGGTAAAAGGCCAAGGGGATTGACACCTTGGATGACCACCGGGGCCACAACCGGACCTAGCGGGTTAGTCAGGTCAACGATGATTTGAAAACCGGGCGCGCCCACACTTCCATTGGTTGGCCCAACAATTCCTGTGGCGGAAACGGTAGTGAGAATCAGGTCATGGGTCCCCTCAATGAGGGGATTGACTACAGAAATTGTCCAAAATCCCGCAATGTCCGCAATTACCGAGCCAAGGTTTGACCCATCCAGCTCCAATGCCACCACCGACCAGGGTTGGGCAAGGCCCCGAATCTGGACCAGATCATCCTTGGTAATCCCATCGGTGCTGCTGCGGCCAGTATCGTCCAGAATACTGGTAACCGTGGCGGCAACAGGAGTCTCTGCATTGATTACCACATTAACTGGCAGGCTCGGCGGACTGGACAAGGAAAAGTCACCCCTCTGGATGAGAGTAATCGCCAAGGGAGCGTTAATGGCCGTGGGTGGCAAATTCACCAAATCGAGACTGATCGCCCCAGGTCCCACAACGCTCGTTGTTTGGAAAACCACCCCGTTCAGGAGAATATCCATGGGCCCGGACGATTCCAGGGTGACATTGAGGTTTAAAGTGTTGAACTGGGTGAAATAAATACCAGTCGGGAGGGACGAACCATCGACCTGAGTGATCACCGGAGCCACGGGTCCAATGGAAACGACCACGAAGGAAAAGGCCACGGAAGCCGGGCTTTTGTTGGCCTGGGCGTCTGTGGCATAGGCCACGAGCGTGGACGATCCTTGAGGCAAAGCGGTGGAAAGCGTGACAACCCAATTGCCCAGGCTATCCACTGTTCCCCGACCCAGAACCGTGGATCCACCCACTTGGGTGATTTCGATCGATGCTCCCGGTTCCCCGGTTCCCGTTAGACTGGGATTGGTGGAAGGGACCGAATTGGTTAGCGGATTGAATGGGCTGACCAATAGTATGGCGGGAGCCAAAGGTGGGGTGGTGTCGAGGGAAGCGGTACCTACAAGGACAGGAAGGCTATCATGCGACCCTAGCGCCGTTTGGACAACAAAGATCTTGTACGATCCATCCGCAGGTGGGGAGGTCATCCCGGCAAAGGGATTGGCAAAGGATTGGTTGAGTTGACCATTGATGCAATCCAAAGTAACCAAAAGGTTCATCGGCGCATCCTTGGATGCGGTCGACTGGGCATAGAGGGAAATGGTATCCCTGGCGGTGCCAAAGGCCGGGCCACGAACCCTGGATGCTGCCTGAAGCACCGCGGAAAGGCTAAAGCTTGCATCCAGATCATGGACAGACACGGTGTTGACTGGAATGCCATTCCGGAAAAGTGTTGAAGTTGGGGAAATCAAGCGTTGAACGAAATCGTTTCCCACCACCGCATCACCGGTGGTGACCAGTATGGTTCTCTGGCCATCGGACGGCAAAACGGTCACGAAATCCCCAAACCTGGCCTGATCCTGACTGGTGTTGTCCAACTTGAGAAGGGCCGGGGAGGAGGTCTCGGTTCCCAATCCCAGGGCAAGACCGGGAATTTCGTAATTCCCGTTGGAATCGGTTGTGGTCAAGTATTGGACCAACCCCAAGGCAGGATTGGCAATCTGGCGCACGGAACTGGATTCGGAAGTGGTGAAGGTAAGGGACCAGGACTGGACATACCCGCTATCCAGTTTGACATTGTCTTCTATGATGAATTTCCATTGGCCAAAAGTGGACAAGCCGTTGAATTGGCCAAGGTTTCCTGTGGGCTGAACCACGCCGGTAATGATCGGTTTGGTACTCGTGGCAATCAGCCTATCCAGAGTAGGCAGAGCAGGATTGTTGACAAACTGGATGTCCTGTAATCCCCGAACATTGGTGAATGCAGGCAGATTGGAAAACAGTTCAATCTTGCTGCCATCGGGTCCCTGGAGGTAACCGGTAAGGTTGTTCAAATAGGAATGCCTCAGGGTCATCTTGAGGCTCAGGTTGGTTATGGTTCCCTTGCGGCCATTGGCACTTTTCACATCAAGGATGGCGACTGTGGGTTTGGAGTCGTCAATGGCTCGCGGAACCTGGGTCGCCAAAGCCGTTTTGGTTGGCCCTTCCCCCACGGGAATATAAATGGCATCAAATTTGTTGTTGGCATTCAGGTCGTCAAAGACCCGGCGATCGGCGATACCCACTTGGTTTTGGTCAATAACGGACCCATAGGCTGCCCCTTTTTCCCCGGTAAAGGTAAAGACACTTCCCTGGTAATCACCACCGGGCAGGCCATCCGCATTGCCATCCAGTGGGATCCCGAACGGGCTTCGGGCGATATTGGAATTGACCTCGAGGAGATAGGTGTCGGGCATCATCACCCCTTCCACCTGGAAATTAAGACTGTTGGACCCAATGGCATAGCCGGTGGAGGAAACAAGGGAAACAAGCCGATCATCCGGTGTGCCAAAGATACCGTCCGGGCCGCGGCCCCGGAATTGCACGGGTTTACCCACCGCCACTGCATTAGTGTCGAGTAGGCCGGTAAACTCCACCTGCAGGTTTTTGGGCACAACATTAACGGTGCTTCCCATTCCGGGTTGGTTGCCTATCGACTTGACCCCGGGCAGGAGGCCTTGGCCGTTTAGGGATTTGGAAACCGGGATGGCTGGGGTCCGCAATTGTTCCACCCGACCATTGGCATACCCAACCAGGATGCCCAAATTGGTGGCGTTGGCTTGGGTGGGATCGACTGTAAACGAAGCCAAGCCGTCGATGGATTGACGGATGAGCGACAATTGGGTTCCACTATTTGCGCTAAAATACCGGATCAAACCATCGGACACATTCGCCACATCGCTCGACGCCACGATATAGTTTTGGGAGTTGGAGGTAAACGAAATCCCCATGATGGCCCCGCCTCCCATGGCGGATCGGGAAATCATCCGGAACGAGATAAGGTCGTAAACCTCCACTTGACCACCTGCATTGGCCACCGCCACCAATTGGCTGTTGGGGCTCATCTGAAGTTTGGTAATGCTGGATCCGGGGGAACCGCCAAGGATTCGAACATAACTGGCTTGGCGTGAGCCGTTGGCGGCCCTGTTGGCGGGGTCCAGTGGGTCCCGATTCCAGATCCGGACGAACCCGCTTGAATCGGCACTGAATAGGTATTTCCCGGTGCCCGAATAGGTCAAATCGTTGACCGCTCCGGAGCTTGTCGCAGGATAATTGACCGCCCCTGGGAACAGGAAGGATACTTGGCCTGTGGAAACAACCCATTCGCGGATGGTTCCATCCAAAGCGGCGGTTGCAATGCTCAAGGAATCTGCCGAGATGGCAAATGCCGTCACCGGCGAGGTGAGCGAAGCATCGAACAGAGGGGTGATGGCGCCCTGTTGTGGCTCCACCATATAGACCAGGCCAGCGGAGTCGCTTACGACCAAAAAGAGGCCATTCGCACTCCATTTCACTTGCGTGAGAGGATTGGCACTGACCCGGATTCCATTGAGGTTGATCACGGTTGCCGAACCAAGATAAAGAACACCATTGGAACCGGCGACAGCCCGGGTGTTTCCAGTTGGGCCAAAAACTCCCGCACCATAAGCCGAAACGGCATTGGCAACCACCCCATTGGGCAACGCCTGGACGCTGGTAGCCGATACGGTGAATTTGTAAACCTGTTTGGCAAGAGTTGCGACGAGGACTTCGGAACCACCCGTAATCAACAGGACCGAACTAATGGAATCCTTTGCATTGGTTCCGTCTGGCAAAACCAGGGTCTTTCCCGAACCGTCACGAATCTCTCCAAGGGGGATAAACAACTGGTTGACCAAGGCCCCGGTGTTCCCATTGCGGACATAAATTGATCCATTGGCATGACCAAATACGACATTATTTCCCGACCACGAAAGGGCGGTGATTGGGGTGGAAGAATCCAGGGGCAACACCCGACTGGAGACCGGGGTAGTGCCAAGGTTCCAAACGGTAACATTGCCAAGGTTGTCTCCTTCAACCAACATGTTTGGGTTCGCTGGGGAAAAATCCAGCACCGTGGTTAGTCCCAGGTTGCCTACATAGGCGGTGGGAACCCCAAGAAGGGTGGGAGCCACGGTCAGGAAACCACCGGCGGCGGAAACCACCGCAACCAGGGATTGGTTGGTATTCAGGGCCAGGCCAAGGGACGGGCCTACTGCGATTTTGGTGAACAGGTTTCGGACGAAATCCTGGCGAATCAGGGTGCCATTCTCACTCACGGCAAAGGCGACCCCAACCAAATTGCTGGCGGGGTTAAGGTTGGAACCGAGCTTGAGCCCAACCACCCTTGACCCGGCTTCAACCGTGACCTTGCTAACCAAGCTAAACCAGGTGTTGGGGTTGGCACTGAGCCTTGTGAAATAGCTGATCGTTCCATCGGAACTACCGACCACCATGCGGGTGTCCCCGTCGAGGTCAATGCTGGTAAGGGCCTTTCCGGGCGTGACCGAAATGACCTGTTCGAGGTTGCCCGCCAGGGACCAAATCTTGACCGTTCCATCGAGGTCTGCGGCGGCCCGGATGGCGGTTCCGCTGGCAACTGCGGCAAACCCTGAAGATGCTGTTGACCCACTAAAGGCATTGATGCGGCCGTGACCCAATTGATCCTGATAAGCTGCATTGCCGGGCAAATTGTAGATATTGGTAGCGGTTGCATAAATCTGGGAGACGAGCTGGTCGCGGGTCCAATCGGGATGAGCGGCTTTGATCAAAGCGGCCACCCCTGCGGCCACAGGAGAGGCCATCGATGTCCCGGCACTATAGCCGTAGGAATCGCTTGGCATAGTGGAATAAAGTTCGCCGGTAGGGTCAGGGTTCCCTTGGTTGTCATAAAAATCGCCACCTGGTGCCGAGATGTCCACCGAGGTTCCGTAGTTGCTGTAAGAAGCTTTGACATCAGTCCGGTTGGTAGCCGAGACCCAGACCACATAGGGAATCCGGTCAAGTGCCTGGGAAACATTCAGGTCATCGTTGGCTGCGGCCACAAAGCAGACCACACCCTTGTCATGAAGGTTCTTGTAGGCGTTAATGACCCCAAGGTCATCGGAAAGGGTGCGCCCACCACCCTGGATGGGTGCCTGCCCATTGAGGATGATAAAGCTGGTGTTTACTATATCCGCATTGTTGTCGTAGGCGTAATTGAGTCCCTGGATGATGATGGTTGAGTCATATTGGGTGGTGGAATAACTACCGTCCCATTTGACCGTCATGATCCTGGCGCCGCCCCCCGGGGCGGTGCTGCCATCGGCTTGAATCCTGCCACCGCCCGCCACCCCGGCCACACCAAGGGCATTGTCCATTTCGGCAGCAATCAACCCGGCCACATGGGTACCATGGCCATCATAAAGAGGATCATCGGGTCGGACATTGCCCGCAGGTTTGGCCCCTCCCCCAAAAAACCGCTTCGATATATCTACACCATTGATATCGTCAATGTAGCCGTTGTTGTCATCGTCAAAATTATTCCCGGGGATTTCCCCGGCATTGGTCCACAGGGCGTTTTTCAGATCCTCATGGTCGATATCAGTCCCCGTGTCGGTTACCGCCACAATGGGTTGGTAAGCCAGGTTGCCAAGGGTTCCGGTGCCCCGTTCAGCTTCCCAAGCCTGATAAGCAAAACTAGCTAGCAGCTGGTTTTGGATGGACGCAAAGGGATCGTTGGGGGTGTAGTTCGCCGGGCCGTAGCCTTCTTCCTTGCGATAGACAAAGTTTAGCGATGCAAACTCGACCCTGGGGAGCAGATCAATGGCCGCCGAAGCACCCACGGGGTCCACATTCTCGATAAGGTCTATACGAAGCATGGTGCTATTGGGGGTTTCCCAGATCACCTTGCTGGTGGAAAAATCAACCACCTTCTTAATGTCTGGGGCGGCTTGGGTTTGAATCAGCGACTTGAAGTAGCCAAGGCCATCGGTCCCGCTCACTTCGACAAGCAGTCGGTCGCCGGTATACGGGGTGGTCAGCCCCGGATATTTCAAAAGGGTGGGATCATCGGCAAACGGCTCGGACCCGGCGGCCAAAAGCAAGGCAGGAACTTGCCTCTCTTCCAGGGCCTCCAACATAAGCTGGAGGGCCCGATTTCGGGAGGGGGAATGGGAAAGGTTTGTGCGTCCAAAAGATTGCCAATTCATGGTCGCAATTCCTGATCAGAGGAGAAGGGAAATCCAGGGACGGAAATTCAAAAAACGGGATGTCCCTTTAATCTTGCACAAGTTTGGGCAACTTGCAGCAAGAAAGGGGGGAAATCTGGGCCATTTAGACCCCTCGTACACATCCCACCAATGTATATTGTTCCCAATTCGAGGAATATGACGGCCAAGCCAGCCATTTTCCAGGATTTAGGGAATAACTTTTCCGGCAGCTGGCGATCAACCCGCTTTTGGCCGCCAACTCCCTAGGAAGTATGACGAACCCAACCCTATTTTGGTTCGATTACCACAAGAGGATAGACGATTTTGGCAGTAATGGGCTCTTTCGCCAGCTGATCAATTGCTTCAATTTCGATTTGAAACCGCCCGGGGCGATTGGGCTGAATGGGAAATGTGCAGGGGCACACCCGGGTCGTCTCCTCCAAAACATCCTGAATTTCGGTCACAAAGGGCTTCGGGTTCAACGATACTCCTTTTTCATCCAGCAAGCGAATCCTCAATTGTGTTTTGCAGCGGAGGGTTTTGGGATCCAGGGTACAATGGACCAGGCTAAACCGCAAAACAAACTGTTGTCCAGGCAGGGCATAGTTAGGTGCCGTGTCCCCCGTAATAAAACTGTTCATTACCCGAACAATGCCAAATCGTTTGGGAGAGACTTCGATTTTCCGCGTCGCCTTTCCCTCCGTTTTCCCCACATAGTCATTTGCCCTTAAATGCACCGTATACGATCCTGCAGGCATCTCGACTGGCAGCTCCACCGCAACAAACGCAGGGACCTTGCCACCCCCCAAGGGTAAAAGTGCCTCGGTGGGCCTTGGTTCCTGTTCCACCAAAACCTTACCGTCTGGCCCAACAACCGATAGCCCCACCCCATAAACCGACCTGGCCTCACCAACCACCTTCAACCCCGATAGCTCAAAGGTGATAAGGGCCAGATCTCCCGGGATAAACGGTTGATTGGCAGGCCGCGAGGTTCCGTAAATCCCATTGGGCGTCCGAAAATTGTCAAGCGTCAGGCTTTGGCCGACGACCGGTTGCCCCAAAACCATAACGCTCACCATCATCCATATATACATCGTCCAATACCCCAAAATGGAAACGGATTAACCAGAGTACTCACCAGTGTGAACCGGCAGGGAACCCGGGCGCCAGCGGAATATGCCTCTTCCCCCAATTGGGTTGACCCGGATTATACCTCCAAGGCATGATCATACCCCATGGATATTTCCTCAAAAACCCCCAATCCACCCCCTTCCAAGCTCCTGGTCTGGGTCCGTTCTCTCTGGTCCGAGGTCCTTTTTCCGGGCAAGGACCTCGAATCGGGCATTTGTCCCCTTTGGGTTTGGCTTTTGGTACTTTTTCTACCCGCCCTCCTCCTCTATCCCACCCTTGGTTTTGACCTGTTGGAACCGGATGAATCCCGCTACGCCGAGGTTCCCCGGGAAATGCTCGCCAAAGGAGAGTGGGTCGTTCCCCTATTGGATGGTGTGCCCTATTTGGACAAACCTCCCCTTTTGTATTGGCTGATCAGGCTTAGCTACCAAGCTTTTGGCATCAGCCCGGCCAGTGCCCGACTTGTTCCCGCTCTCTGCCTTCATGCACTTGTTCTAGCCTTTTTTGCCACCTGCCGAAAACCGTTGGGCCTCCGAGCCTCCCTTTTGGGAGTAGGACTCCTGCTCCTCGCCCCGGGGTTCTCCATCATGGGCAGGCTCCTGACGATTGATGCCGTCCTGGCCGCCTGTATCGGTGGTGCCCTTCTCACAGCTTGGCAAAGCCTTGGCAATAACCCGGGCTCTCCCCGACGAGGCTGGTGGTTGGCATCTGCCTTTTTCACAGGACTGGCCATCCTTGCCAAGGGCCCTATCGGCCTGATCCTGGTTTTGCCCCCGGTGGTTCTCTACCGCTTTTTCCGGAAGGAACTGATCCCTTGGAAAGCACTCTTTGCACATGCTTTCGTTGCCCTGTCCCTGGGTGTTCCCTGGTACTTCCTGATGATCCGCCGGGTGCCGGATTTCATGCACCACTTTTTCTGGGAACACAACATCATGCGATTCATCCAGCCATTCGATCACCAAAGGGGAGTTTGGTTTTACTTTCCGGTGTTGGCTCTTGGTTTGCTGCCCGCCACCTTTTTTGCCCTATCCTTTTTCCGATTTCAGTGGGGAGATGATGCCAAGGCAAGAGCCTTGCGCGGACCGATGCAATCGTTCCTGTTGCTTTCTGGGGGCTGGTGTGTCTTTTTTTTCACCCTATCCGGATGCAAATTGCCCACCTATATCCTTCCCGCATTTGCCCCGCTCTGTTTGGCCATGGGGCCCTGGCTTGGAACCTTGACCCGATTCCAATGGACCGTTACCGCCCTTCCCTGGGCAGTTTTGCTCGTTTTGGGTAACCACCTGTTGCTTCCCAACTGGGCGGCCTGGCGCTCGCCCCTGGCTCCTGGGGAAGCCTTGCTAGCCCAGCTTCGCGATCCCCAAACCCCGATCGTTTGCTATCCTCGCGAATGCCACTCGGTTGCGTTTGCGTTGGGGCGGGATGATTTGCGCCATTTCCGTTCCAAAGAGTTTGATGCCTTCCGGGCGGATTTGTTCACCCGCGAAAAAACCGTTGTCCTCTGCACCCACCGTCACTCGCTCGAAGGGTTAAGGCAGCTTTTGCCCCCCGAATTGGAGCTTCATCCGCTGTACGATTTGACACTTTCCCCGCCCCATTGGATCCCGAAGGGACTTCACAATGCGGCCGTAAAACTGGCCGGGGAAACGGCCCTTGGACTCTGCGATGTTGCCGAGGTCAGGCGAAAAGTCCCCAAACCCTAGAACGCAACAATGAAAAGATTCCTAGGGTCGGGATCTGAACCCGTGGGCGGATGTCCACGGGACCGAAGCTATTCACACCCAGATTCCGGGCTAATTGGTGCCACCCAAGGTGGCTCCGCCTGAAAATCCTGCACCAAAGGGAGCGAATTCCTCTTCCAAGGTAGGTTGGTTGGCACCTGGCAGCAGCGAAAAGCGCTTGACCTTGGTTGGCGTTCCCCTCCCCGTTGCGGCAAGAAAATCGGAACCCGTGCCAGTAATTCCCGGCTTCAAAAAAAAGATCCGCCCTGATTTACCCATTGTGAAAGGTCTCCTGTTGAGACACTGTTTTTGGTTGAGCGACAGGCGGTAATATGCGATCAAAGAGTGGTTCAGAGGTGGTCCTGAACCGACCACGGGTCTGTTTTGGCCAT
>SXGT01734255.1_pt1 | contig 13777 bp, 12 predicted proteins | sample 3176221 | NCBI WGS metagenome assembly SXGT01 (sample SAMN11356862, study PRJNA531348) | freshwater metagenome | isolation source: freshwater sample F1-120 | place: China: Fuxian Lake, Yuxi | collected 2017-12-25 | reverse complement strand
CTGAGGTGTAGAGGATGTAGGACGGCTCGGTCGACTCCATCCACTCGCAGGGCACCTCGGCATTCATATGCTGGCTGCGCAGCGTCGCGTAATCGACGTCGCGACCGTCAACACGCGGCCATCCTTTGTCCAAACCGCGGTCGATCATCAATACTTTAGCTGGAGGAAATTCAGCCAATTTGCAGGCTTCATCAAGCAAATGCTTGTAGGGTACAGCCTTGCCGCCGCGCATGCCAGCATCGCTGGAGACGATAAGCTTCGGTTTCGCGTCGTCGATGCGGGTGGCCAGCGAACCCGAGGCGAAACCGCCGAATACGACGGAATGGATCGCCCCGATACGGGCACAGGCGAGGATGGCGAAGGTTGCCTCGGCAATCATCGGCATATAGACCAGAACGCGATCCCCCTTGCCGACGCCGAGCGACCTCATGATCGCCGCAGTACGCATCACTTCGCTCTTGAGTTCGGCAAAGGTGTAAGACTTCTCCTCGTTGGTCTCTGTCGAGATGTAGACGAGCGCACGATCGTTGGGCCGCTTTGCGGCATGACGATCGACAGCGTTGTGGCACAGGTTGGTCTTGCCGCCGACAAACCACTTCGAGAAGGGAGGACGCGAAAAATCGCAAATCTGTTGCGGCGGCGTCTGCCAGTCAATCAACTTGGCCTGCTCGGCCCAGAATTCATCCCGCTGCTCGATCGAGCGCTTGTGGAAATCGGCATATTTACCCATGACTATCCTCGCTGGTTGGTGACTTGTGGTCGTTAAGTGTCGGACGTTGCTAGTTGGTAATCAGTTCGGAATATCGACAACGACGCGCCCTTTTACGCGGCCTTGGATGTAGTCATCGAACGCCGCCGGCAGGTTGGAAAAGGGAATGTGTCGGGTCATCGATGCTAGGTGTGGTGGTTTCATGTCGGTAGCCAGACGTTCCCAGACTCCACTGCGATAAGGTTCGCCAATGTAGCCGGAGTCGATACCGAGAAGCGACGCGCCGCGCAAGATGAAGGGAGCCACGGTTGTATTCAGGCTCATGCTGGCCGCCAGACCGATGCTGGCAATCGCGCCGCCCTGCTTCATCGTGCTGGCGACCCAGGCCAGATAGTCGCCACCGAGATTGTCGACCGCGCCGGCCCACAATTCCTTGCCCAGCGGCTTGATCTTCGTCAGGTCTAGCGATTGACGAAGCATGACTTCCTTAGCACCGAGCCCCTTCAGGTAGTCGGTCTCACTTTCCTTGCCGGTCAGCGCCACAACGTGATACCCGCGGGCAGCAAGTATGTCGACCATCAAGCTGCCAACGCCACCGGTGGCTCCATTGACGATGACCGGGCCATTGGCAGGTTTCAGGCCATTCTCTTCCATGCGCACAACACCAAGGCCTGCAGTGAATCCGGCAGTGCCTAGAGCCATCGCCTCGGAGGAAGTCAATCCTGCCGGAAGTTTATGAACCCACTTGCCAGGGATCCGAGCTTGTTCAGAATATCCACCGTGATGAGCAACGCCGATGTCGTAACTGGTCGCCAGAACTTCATCGCCCGCTTTGAATTTTGGATCCGTACTGCTAATAACCTGACCCGCAAGGTCGATCCCACCAATACAGGGGAAACGTCGGATTATTCGTCCGGCGCCGGTTGCCGCCAGTGCATCCTTGTAGTTGATGCTGCTATGCGTAACAGCGATCGTTACTTCGCCGGGGTCGAGCTGGGTCTCGTCCATTTCGACGAAACTGCTGCTGACCTTGCCGTCTTCCTGTGTGATCAGGTAAGCCTTGAAGCCCACGATAGCTTCCTCCTGTAATGCTCGGTTCATTGCCCGGTGATTGTTGATTTTTCCGGTTTGAAGCCGAAAGATTATATTAAGCGGATGCTTACGGGGCGCTGAATCTGGCGGTCGCGGGGTTTACCTGAGGATTGATCACAGATATAGTCGTTCCCCATGCAAGGATTACGCTTACAGTCAGCGAGGTTAATTCTTCTCGCAGCGGTGGCTTTTGTCCCCGTTTCCCACGCCGACGAAACCGTTGTCGTACCGCCATCGCCGTCGGTGTCCTTTGTCGATCGTGCCTCTGCGTCTGCCCAGGATGCCATCGACAATGCATTGGACTTGTTGGGTATTCGCTATCGACGGGGCGGTAGTTCGCCGGAGTCAGGCTTTGATTGTTCCGGATTTGTCAGCCATGTTTTTCGCGAAGGACTTGGCCTGATTTTGCCCCGAAGCTCCAAGGAGATGAGCAAGTCGGGCGAGGTCGTCAGCAAAGACGAACTCAAACCGGGTGACCTGGTGTTCTTCAATACCATGCGCAGTGCGTTTTCACATGTGGGCATTTATCTTGGTGATAACCAGTTTGTTCATGCCCCCCGTGCCGGCGGTCGAGTCAGAATCGAGGATATACGCGAAAGTTACTGGGTAAAGCGCTTCAATGGCGCACGCCGCGTCAACCCGGAATAAAAACAAGTCCTACCGCATTTGGTAGGGCTTTTTTTTGGCTTGTATATGCGAATGATTCTCAATACAATATCGGAACTATCTTTTTTTCTTCGGCAGTAAACATGAATACATCAGCCCTGATCGTCTCCATATTTGCCCTCTCCGTCAGCCATTGTCTCCCGGCTAACGCACAAGAAAAGGTATTGAACCTTTACTCCGCACGGCACTACCAAACCGACGAAGCGCTTTACGCCAATTTCACTCGTCAGACCGGCATCAAGATCAACCGTATCGAGGCCAAGGAAGATGAGCTTCTAGAACGTATCCGAAACGAAGGGGCCAAGAGTCCGGCCGACATATTTATTACTGTGGACGCTGCCCGTCTGGCGAAAGCGGACGAACTGGGATTGTTTGCCCCTGTCAGGTCAAAAATTCTGGAAAGTCGCATTCCGGCTCACCTGCGAAGCGCGGACTGGTTTGCGTTTTCAACCCGTGCCCGTGTGATCATTGCCAACCGCGACCTGGTCAAGATGGAAGACGTTCAAAACTATGAAGACCTTGCCGGACCGAAGTTGAAGGGCAAAGTTTGCTCCCGTTCGGGAAGCCATCCCTACAATTTATCGTTGATGTCCGCACTAATTGCCCACCTGGGCGAACTCAAGGCCGAAGAATGGGCCCGTGGTGTCGTGGCGAATTTTGCCCGCCCTCCAAAGGGTGGCGATACCGACCAGATCAAATCGGTAGCTGCCGGCGAATGCGGCGTGGCGGTTTCCAATACCTATTATCTGGCACGTTTGCTCCGATCCGAAAAGCCCGAGGACCGCAAGCTGATGGAACGGATTGCCATCATATGGCCCAATCAGAAGAGCTTTGGCGCCCACATCAACATATCCGGCGGCGGCATACTCAAGACCGCGCCGAACAAGGATTCCGCACAGCGCTTCCTCGAGTACCTTGCTTCCGATGAAGCACAACGCTACTTTGCCGACGGCAACAATGAGTGGCCATCGGTGCCCACAGTGGCAGTAAAGAACTCGGCACTCGACGCCCTGGGAAAGTTCAAGGCCGACGAATTGCCGGTGGCCACCTTGGCGAAGAATACTGCTGCAGCACAGCGCCTCTACGACCGTGCCGGCTGGAAATAGCCCATTGCTTTGGTATTGGTACTTTCCGAACGCAGTCATCGGCGTACCGCCAGCGCCGACTTTCCGCTGGGATTGTTCACCCGGGTGAAACAAACTGTTTGCGCAACTCCATTTCAACACATTGGAATTTTCCCTATAGTGCGGGTTCCCCAACGCCCAACGGAGAACCCAAAAAATGCCAAAGCCTGAAATCGCCGCAAAGAGCCCATTTGCAGTCAATGTCGAAACCGGCAAGGACTACTACTGGTGCTCCTGCGGCAAAAGCAAAACCCAACCCTTCTGCGACGGAAGCCATAAGGGCTCGGAATTCGTGCCGACCAAATTCACAGCCAACGAGAGCAAGACCGTTTATTTCTGTGGGTGCAAACACAGTGCCAACGGAGCACTATGCGATGGCTCGCACAAGTCGCTTTAGCAGGAACTGATCTGACTGCGCCCGGCGGATATCTGCCGGGCCAACAAGATTATCGGCAGCAAACCGACACCGACGATCGCCAACGCGGCGCTTGATGCCTCTGCCAGACGTTCGTCCGCAGCAAGCGTAAATGTCTGCGTCGCCAGGGTATCGAAATTAAAGGGGCGCATCACCAGCGTTGCCGGCAACTCCTTCATCACATCCACAAAAACCAGCAGAGCCGCAGTGAGCAGGCTGCCGCGCAAAAGTGGCAGATGCACGCGCCGCAGTGTCTCTGTCGGGCCACTGCCCAAACTGCGAGCCGCTGCTTCCATACTGGGCGTAATCCGTACCAGGCCAGCTTCAACTGTTTGCAGTGCAATGGCCAGAAAGCGCGCGAGGTAAGCGTAGACCAGGGCGGCGATTCCTCCAGTCAAAATCAGTCCCGGATTGGCACCACCCAATTGCTGCCACAGATCGGCCAGCCAGTGATCCAGCCTTGTCACCGGGATCAGCACACCGACCGCAATCACCGAACCCGGCACCGCATAACCAAGACCGACCACACGCCCGGCCAGAACAGAGATCCGCCTGCCGTCACGCGCAGCAAAGCCGAGCAAAAGAGCCAAAAGCGCGGCGATTGAAGCGGCAACCGCAGCAAGGACAAAACTGTTTCGGGCCAGGATAATGAAGCGGCTGGAAAAGCCGCCAGCATCCTCGGACACATCGCCCAGCGACCAGCGTATGAGCAGCACAGCGGGCAGCACAAAGCCGACCGCGACTGGAATAGCACAGCCGATCTGCGCCAGCAGCGCGTGCCAGCCGGTCAGCACCTGCCGCGTACCACGGCGCCGACCGCTGCTGTCATGGTAGCGCGCCCGTCCGCGGCTAATGCGTTCCAGCAGTATGAGCAAAGCGACGAACCCGAGCAGGGCTGCCGAGAGTTGTGCCGCCGCAACGCGATCTCCGAGCGAGAACCACGCACGGTAGATGCCGGTGGTGAATGTCTGAACCGCAAAGTAGGCCACCGTACCGTAATCGGCGAGGGTTTCCATCAGCGCGAGCGCCATGCCGGCGGCGATCGCCGGGCGTGCCATGGGGATCGAGATGCGCCACAAACCCTGCCACGGGCTCAGACCGAGCGCGCGCGCCGCCTCGATCATGCCTCCAGCACGCTCCAGAAAGGCGGTACGCACCAGCAGATACACATACGGATAAAGAACGCAGGAAAACAAAACCACGGCCCCACCCAGCGAACGTACCTCGGGAAACCAGTAATCGCCCCTTTTCCAGCCGAAGCTTTCGCGCAATCCGGTCTGCACAGGTCCAACAAACTGGAAGAAATCGGTGTAGGTGTAAGCCAGCACATACGCCGGCATGGCCATCGGCAAGAGCAGTGCCCATTCAGCAGTACGCCGGCCGGGAAAATCATTCAGCGCCACTAGCCAGGCGGCACCGGTACCCATTGACGCGACGCCAAGCCCAACGCCAAGGCAGAGCCAGATCGAATTGGCCATGTACTCGGGTAGCACTGTCGACATCAGATGGCCCCAAGTTCCTGCCGTACCACCGGAAAAAAGATTGACACCGACGGCGAGCACCGGCAGGGCCACCAGCAAGGCAAGCACGAAGGCGAAGGAATCCAGCGGTGAGGAACTGATTGGGCGGGACACGGCGGGCTGATTATAATTGAGACTCATTCCTACATCTGCGCGGAATGCGCTGGTACCCATGCCTTTGCTGGAAATCGATCAGGTCAGCCATGCCTACGGCAAACTTGCCGTCGTCAGGGAATTGTCATTTTCCCTGGAGTCTGGCGAAATTGCCTGCCTTCTTGGTGCATCAGGATGCGGCAAAACCACGATGCTGCGCCTGATCGCCGGTTTCGAGTCGCCCTCGTCCGGAAGCATCCGTCTTAATGGAACAACCATCGCGGATGTGAACGTTCAGGTCGCTGCCGAGGCTCGACGAATCGGCATGGTGGTCCAGGACTACGCCCTGGTCCCGCACCTGACGATTGCACAAAATATCGGCTTCGGACTGCGCGAAGAGTCGGCGCTGGCGAGACGGCGGCGCGTGGATGAAATGCTCAACCTGATCGGACTGGCCAATCGGGGTGATCGATTCCCCCACGAACTTTCCGGCGGTCAGCAGCAACGCGTCGCTCTCGCCCGTGCGCTGGCGCCACAACCCCATTTGCTGCTGCTTGACGAGCCGTTCTCGAATCTTGATGTCGAGTTGCGCGAGCGCCTCTCCCTGGAAGTGCGTGACATCCTCAAGCAGGCCGGCATGGCCGCGATCCTTGTCACCCACGACCAGAATGAAGCTTTCGCCGTTGCCGATGTAGTTGGCATCATGCGGGAAGGTCGCATCGAACAGTGGGATACGCCTTACAACCTTTATCACCGCCCGGCAACCCGCCATGTCGCCGACTTCATCGGCCAGGGCATCTTCCTCCCGGGCGAGGTTCTCTCACGCAAGGTGGTTGAAGTCGAACTGGGACGACTGGACTCAGAACTGCCCATGGACTGCGCTTCGAGCTGCGCGGAATGCGGTCGTGGCTGCCGGCTCGATGTCCTGCTGCGACCCGATGACGTCATCCATGACGATGCCAGCGAGGTCAAGGCCGAGGTAGTAGCCAAGGCGTTTCGTGGAGCACAATTCCTCTACACCCTTCGGCTCGCATCCGGCGCCGAAGTCCTGTCCCTCGTGCCGTCGCACCATAATCACTCGATTGGCGAAAAGATCGGTATACGCCTCGATGTCGACCACGTCGTGACTTTCAACCAGGGAAAATGATTCCCTGGCTCACCGACGAGCTTGTTTTTCCGCCACTGGTAACGGCACTTGCAGACCCCAACGGCCTGATCGCCGCCGGTGGCGATCTGTCCCCGGAGCGCATAGTCGCGGCCTACCGGCGCGGCATCTTTCCATGGTATTCGGCGGGCGATCCAATACTTTGGTGGAGTCCCGATCCGCGAATGGTATTGTTCCCGGACCAGCTGAAAATCACCCGGTCGCTGGCGAAAACGCTGCGCAACGCCGACTACGAAGTCCGCCTCGACACCGCCTTTCCATCGGTGATTGCGGCCTGCGCGGAAGTTACCCGCGAAGGACAGCCCGGGACCTGGATATCCCCCGAGATGCAGCAGGCATACATTGAACTCCACCGAATCGGCTACGGACACAGCGTTGAAACCTGGATCAACGGTGAGCTGGCTGGAGGGCTCTACGGCATCGCCATCGGACATGCCTTCTTCGGCGAATCAATGTTCGCTATGCGCCGCGACGCCTCCAAGATTGCCCTGGCCCATCTGTGTGCGCACCTCAAGCGCCGCGGATTCGGCATAATCGACTGCCAAATGGAAACCCGACACCTCGCATCGCTCGGCGCGCAACCGATTCCCCGTCGCGAATTTGCGGCGCGCCTTGACGCGCTTTGCGCCGCAGGCGCCCCCCCAGGAGCATGGCCTGCAGGCGCCATCGATGGGTACTACAGAGTCCAGCCGTGACCCATCTGCGCGACCTTCCGCCGTTTCCGCTGTTGCAGTTCTATGCGACGGCACCCTACGGATGCTCGTATCTGCCGGGCCGTATCGCCCGATCGCAGGTCGCCACGCCGACCCACCTGATTGACTCCGCCACTTACGGAGAATTAGTCCGCGCCGGATTTCGCCGCAGCGGCGTCTTCACCTACCGCCCCTATTGCGATGCCTGCCGCGAATGCCAGCCGGTGCGGATCAAGGTCGCTGACTTCGTCCCCAATCGCAGCCAATCCCGTGCACTGATGCGGCATGCGGATCTGACCGCGAGGGAGTGCAGCCTCAGCTTCCGCGAAGAGCACTACCAGCTGTACCAGCATTACCAGGCGGCGCGCCACTCCGGCGGCGGCATGGATCAGGACAGCCGCGACCAGTATGCCCATTTCCTATTGCAGACCCACGTCGATAGCCGCCTGATCGAGTTTCGCGAAGGCGAGCAGCTGCGGGTTGTTTGCATCATCGACGTGCTCACGGACGGTCTGTCGTCGGTGTATACCTTCTACAACCCCGATGTGGCTGGCGCCAGCTACGGCACCTACGCCATCCTCTGGCAGATTGCACAATGCCAGCACCTCGAGCTGCCCTGGCTATACCTTGGCTACTGGATTCGCGACAGCCGCAAGATGGCCTACAAATCCAATTTCCGCCCGCTGGAAGCCCTGAATCAGGGCGAATGGCGGCCTGTGGAACCCTGAGAGCTTCGAGTATGGCCATCTGGCACACGAACTTTCCACTGGATGAAGCCAATCGCAGGGGACGGGGCTGTGCCAATGGCAACCTCGGAATCGAACTGACCGAGGCCGGCGACGACTATCTCAAGGCACGCATGCCTGTCGATCAGCGTACACGCCAGCCTGCGGGAGTGCTCCACGGCGGCGTCTCGGTCGTACTAGCGGAGACGCTGGCCTCTTGGGCGGCAGCCTTTGTGGTCGACCCGATGAAGTTTCATTGCGTTGGGCAGGAAATCAACGCCAATCATGTCCGCGCTGTTGGGAGTGGCTGGGTCTATGGAACTGCCAGACCGATCCATCTTGGCCGCAGCAGCCATGTCTGGGAGGTACGCATACACGACGAGAAGGAGAGGCTGGTTTGCGTGTCGCGAGTAACCATGGCCGTGCTATCGACTCCCATGCGCTACTGACCGATAGCGAATTGACTGAGATCAGTCAGGGCTGCGCTGCGCTTCGCGCAACCAGTTGAGCACACACGCATACAGGGCCTCCGGTAACACCGGTTTTCCCAGATAATCGTTCATGCCGGCGGCAAGACTGCCCTTGCGATCGACGTCGAACACATTGGCAGTCAGCGCCACAATCGGAATCCGAGACATACCGGGCAGTTGCCGAATGGCCCGTGCGGCATCAAGTCCGTTCATCACCGGCATCTGCAGATCCATCAGGATCATCGAGTAGGGACCATTGCGCACGCGATCCAACCCTTCCCGCCCGTCTGCGGCCAGGTCGGGAACCAACCCGGCATCCAACAGCAGAAACTCGGCAACTTCGCGATTCGAGGGCTCGTCTTCGACCACAAGTATTCGGGCTCCACCGAAATCCCGGAGCAGGATGTCGCGCGCATCCCCGGAACCAGGCATCACCGCAGCGTCCTTGCTGACAGTTCCGCGCTTCAACCTGACGGTAGTCCAGAAGCAGCTCCCTTTGCCTTGCTCGCTTTCAACGCCAACCTCGCCTCCCATAAGACGGGCGATGCGGCGTGATATGACCAGTCCCAGGCCGCTGCCGCCGTACTTTCTGGTCAACGACCCGTCGATCTGTGTAAAGGGCGTAAACAGGCGTGTCATTTGTTCCGGACTTAGCCCGATCCCTTGGTCGCAAACATCCAATCGCAAAAGAATACTGTGCCGATCCTCCTCGACAAGACGCGTGCGGATCTGGATCCGGCCATGGTCGGAGAACTTGATTGCATTTCCGACGAAGTTGAGCAAAATCTGGCGCAGGCGCAAGGAGTCCCCACAAACAGACTGAGGAAGATTGGTGTCGCTTTCCTGAGATAGCTCCAGTCCTTTTTGCCTGGCAGCCTCCTCCTGCATGCGCATTACGTCGCCCACCAATTCCGGTAAAGAAAAGTCGCTCTCTTCAATGGTCATGCGATCGGCTTCGATGCGGGAAATATCGAGGATGTCGCTGATCAGTGCGAGCAGGTGCTGCGAAGCCTTGATCGCCTTGTTTAGATAGTCGATCTGCTTCGGATCCGTCGCGCGACGCAAAACCAGATTGGTCATGCCCATGATTGCATTCATCGGTGTTCGCAGTTCATGGCTCATGTTTGCGAGAAATACGCTCTTGGCGCGATTCGCCGCCTCGGCAGCATCACGGGCGGCAGCCAATTCGGCTGTGCGCGAATACACCAACTCCTCAAGATGGTGGCGATGCTGATCCAGCTCGCGATCGATTTGCCGCTTCTCCGTGACGTCGTGGCCGATGCACAGTACGCCGGAAGCAGCGCCCGATGCATCCAGAATGACCCGGTTGGCCCACTGTATGGTGACCCGTCGTCCGTCCCGGGTCATATTTTCATTCTCGTTCGCCGAATAGCCTTCCGGATTTTCCAGGATCGCGGAAATCATGGCGGCAAGGTCACGGACGGTACCCGATTCCGTAGGCGGCACAATGGTACCAACCACGTGCTGACCAAGAATTTCTGTCGCTCCAAAACCGAAAAAGCTCTCGGCAAACTCATTGAAGTAGGTGATAGTCCCGTCGGGCGCTAGGCGCAGGATGATTACATTCGCATGGGATAGCAGTTCGCGATACTTCTGCTCGCTGGCCTTTAGCGCCTCGTAGGCCTGGGCCAAGCTGGATTTCGACACCGTGGTATCTTGCAAGGACTGCATCAGGGCGTTGAACGCCGTGGCCAGCTCGCCGAGTTCATCACTGGAACTCAGGTCTATGCGCCGGCCTAGATTGCCGGTATCGGCGCGGATTGACTCTACCGATCGCGTCAAACGCAGCAGCGGCCTAACGACAAAGTAAGACAAGGCCAGCACAAACACAGCGAATCCGCCGAGCAGTGCCGCCAGGCCAACACCGAGCCGGCCATGCTGCATCGCGAGCAGCTTGCCGTCGACAACGTCGGCCGACACTCCCACGATGACTGCCGCCATCACCGACGCCTCAGGATTCATGACAGGAACGATCGCGGCATATCCCGGCTGCTGCTCACCGCGGAACGCCACTGAGGAAACAACGCCTGCCGCAAGTCCCCGACGCAGGTCGCCATCAGTGATACGTTCCCCATGCCGTGCGGGATCGCTGTGAAACACGATAGTTCCATCACCATCCACCACGGCAACGAATGTAACGCCGTCATAGCCCTCCCGGGCTTCCCGGCACTGCTTCTCGAAGCCGGAAAGGTCTTCCAGCCGGATACCCAGGGCCAGCACCCGCTCCAGCTGTATCCGGAGTCCTTGGGCGATTGCCTGCGAACGGGACTGCAAGGCATCGACGTAGGCTTCGGCGAATAGTTGACTGCTAGACCAGAAAACAGCCGCCAGACCAACCAGCGTGACAGAAACCGAAATGATCAATACCTTGGCCAGCAGGCCAAGTCTCATGGCTGATCCCATTCAAAACGCTGAATCACTTCGGCACTCAGCAAGACATCCGAATCAAGCCGTATCCCGAGCTTGCGCGCCCGCGCCAGACTGACGACGGGAAGGCCTTTTTTGGTCGGCTCCATGGGCAGACTCGATGGCATTCTTTTATCCACCAGAATGGCCCGGGCAAGGCGTCCGGCAGCCCTGCCCTGTTCGCGTTCCGACACGGTGACCGCGCACAGTGTTCCGTAGTGAACACGATCAATCCAGAAGGCAAAGTCCGGAAGACGACTGTTTTCGACGGTCCATCTCTGGACCTCCTGATAAGGCACATTCTTCCCCTGGTCGTCCTTGAGGTTGAAAATGCCCAGAGTACCTACCATGTCCGCACTCTGCTGATACTGATTGAGCTTGCGTTTATAGTCCGCAAAGGTCGGGACGATATCAACGGCAACAATTGTCATGTCGGGCAGTTTCGCCATCGCAAGTTCGATACGCGCCTTGACCGGCTCCCACATCTTGGCATCGTCGAAGATCAACGCAATGCGCCTTGCCTTCGGCACCAGTCTCCTGACCAGACCGACCGATTGCACGAAATGCTCGTGTTCCAGGACACCCGTGACATTGGGACTGCCGGCGAAGCCATAGACCGCCGGGTCGTTGCCGACGCCGCTGAACACAAAGGGTAAAGACGTGCCGACGAAATTCTTGACTACATATTCCTGTGCATCGTCATCGGAGGTGTAAACCAGAGTCGGCTTCCACGTTGCAATAAGCTCACGCGCCTCGCGCCCCTTGCGTTCCTTCTGCTCCGGTGAACTGTTGCGCTTGGTGTCCATCTGGAACACCTGATAGCGGACATTGATTCCCTTGAATGCTTCCTGAAAACCTTCCAGTTGCCGATCCGTCCACCGCCATGGCGAGTGGTAGCTCATCACGTGCAGTATCTTGAGTTCATTAGCCTGGTTCGCTAACGCATCCCGGCCGGGTGCACCAGAAAGGAAAACCAGCAATGCCACAACCCAAGCTCGGCCTGCCGCGCATCGTCTGGCAATTCCGCTGTCAGTTTGCATTGGGATGGGCTCTCGACAAAGGCCGGACTGCCTTCGGAAAGATTCTCCGCCTCCGCGCACAGCGAACCGTTGACCCATATCAACGTAGCCAAGGAGACGGCGGAATTTTCCGGCTGCGGCTTGCCGACCAGACCTTGAATCAGGCCCGACGCCAGCTGGTTCCTTGAGGTCCATCTTCCAATACGATGCCCGCCGCCTTGAGCTCATCGCGAATGCGATCGGACTCGGCAAAGTTCTTCATTTTTTTTGCCGCGGTACGGGCGCTGACTTTCGCCTCGATATCCTCATTGCCTAATCCTCCGGACGGCGCCGCTTGCAAAAACTCCACCGGATCGCGCTGCAACAGACCGAGCACGCCGGCCAATGCCCTGAGCTGCGGTGCCAGCGAGGTCTCGCCACGATTCACGGCACCGGCCAGATCGAACAGCACCGCCATGGCCTCGGGGGTGCCGAAATCATCGTCCAGGGCTGCCTTGAAGCGCAGCGCGTGAGCTTCGTCCCAATTCACGGAAGCAATCACCGCCTCGCCTTTGATGGCCGTGTATAACCGGGTAAGTGCCTGGCGCGCGTCGTCGAGATGCACATCGGAATAATTGAGCGGGCTGCGGTAGTGGGCGCGCAGGATGAAAAAACGTACCACTTCGGGATCGTACTTTTTCAGGACTTCGCGAATGGTAAAGAAGTTACCCAGGGACTTTGACATTTTTTCGTCATCGACCCGCACAAAGCCGTTGTGCATCCAGTAATTGACGAACTGGCAGTGATGGGCGCCCTCCGACTGGGCGATTTCATTTTCGTGATGGGGAAACTGCAGATCCTGCCCGCCGCCGTGAATATCGAAATGGCGGCCGAGCAACTGCGAACCCATGGCCGAACATTCAATATGCCAGCCGGGGCGCCCCGGTCCCCAGGGGGACTCCCATTTCACCTCGGCCGGCTCGTCATCCCGCGCATGTTTCCACAGGACGAAATCGAGCGGATCCTGCTTTCCGGCCGCGACATCGACGCGCTCCCCGGCGCGCAGATCCTCCAGAGACTTTCCGGACAACTTGCCGTAGCCGTCGAACTTGCGCACCGAGTAGCAGATGTCGCGGTTGTCCGCCACATAGGCATAGCCATGTCTTTCCAGGGTGCCGATCATGTCCAGCATCTGCGCCACATAGTCGGTGGCGCGCGGTTCGGCATCCGGACGAAGCACACCGAGAGCGGCCGCATCCTCATTCATTGCAGCAATGAACCGATCGGTCAATTGGCGGATCGACTCGCCGTTTTCCTGTGCACGCCTGATGATTTTGTCATCGATGTCCGTGATGTTGCGCACGTAGGTAAGGGCATAGCCGCTGGTCCGCAACCAGCGGGCAACCAGATCGAATACCACCATGACGCGAGCGTGGCCGAGATGACAAAAGTCATAGACTGTCATTCCGCAGACATACATGCTGGCGCGACCGGGCTGGATCGGAACAAAGGCCTGCTTCTCGCGGGCCAGGGTGTTGTAAATCTTCAGCATTGAAAGGACCTCTCGCCGGAGGCGGGAAAAGCAGCAAAATGGGCTGGAAAGGCCGGCATTATCAGCCCTTCTATCGAGTGCTTCCGGTTGTGGGGAAGGCGGGCTTCTTGTTAGAATCTGCCGCTGAAT
>SXGT01374392.1_pt1 | contig 13777 bp, 8 predicted proteins | sample 3176221 | NCBI WGS metagenome assembly SXGT01 (sample SAMN11356862, study PRJNA531348) | freshwater metagenome | isolation source: freshwater sample F1-120 | place: China: Fuxian Lake, Yuxi | collected 2017-12-25 | reverse complement strand
GGGGGTGGCCCCCCCCCCCACGCCCCGCCCCCCCCAGCGAAAGCAACCACGACGAGCACCAGCGTTGTCGTTACCGCCCGTCCGCAGATTCCGCCCCCGCCGCCCCCTCCGATTCAGACAGGCCCGAGTTGGGCCGAACTGGCAACGGGTGCCGACCTCATGGCGCTTCTCAGTCCGAATCCGAAAGCGCAGTGCTGGAGGTGCCACTCGTACGCGGTCACGAGCGGACAACAGGCCGTCGAGATCATGAACTTCCGCATCCAGTTCTTCGAGCATGTGCGGCGATGCTCGGAGGCCCTAGCGGGCGTCGGAAGAACCACGACTACTCCGCCGAATGCGCCGGCCCATCCGGCCCAACCCACGCCGAGTCGGATTCACGACGGCGTCAATCAGGCATTTGAGGAACTGCGCTCTCGCGCCGAGGCCGAACTGCGATTCCTGGAAGGGCTCTTAGACCTTGAGGCGTCGGTGGCCAGTCGGCTCGGGGTGGAAACCGCGCGTAATCTCATGGGACAAGTCCGTGACCGGCTCGGGCTGGATGCCATCGATGCTGCCAGCGGCGGCTTGGTCGCTGGCCCCGTGGGAGGTGCCGCATGAGCCAGCAATCCCGCGTGCAGTCGTTCGACGACGCACTCGCCCAGCGGCTCAAATGGGCCAGGGAGCGTCTCGGACGCTCGGTACGTCGCAATCACGCGGTCGGTAGCGGGCCACTCATCGGGGTGTGCTCATCCCAGAGCGCGTATCGCATCAGTTGGAAGGCTCTCGAATGCCACTCGGCAATTCTCGGTCGCAGCGGGCAGGGCAAGACCGAACTGACGATCGCAGTCGCGACTCAGGCGATGCTGGCGGGCCGGAACGTCCTCATACTCGACGCGAAGGGCGACGCCACAGACCGCTTGCTCCGGGTGGCCATTGCGCTCGGCCGGCAACCCGAGGACGTCACGGTCGTCGCGCCGGGCAGCAAGGACGAGCGTGTTGTCCCAGTGAACTACCTGGAGGTCTTTCCCGGCTGGGAGCCCGGTGCGGTAGCCCGTACGGCGCTCGGGGGGCTGAAGCAGTTTTTCGGCGACACCGGCCCGAGCCCCTGGCTCGACGCGTACGGCATCTTGACCTTGGCTGTGTTGGCCGGCGCTCCGACTGGATGCACCCTGAACGAGGTCGTCCCGTTCACGAGTGCGGTCGACCCGACCTTCCGGAACGCCGTCCTCGATCTCGTCGCTGACGCGCTCCCCGACCCCATCTACCATCAGAAGTTCGCTGAGCTCGCAGCCATGGGGGACTACGACGTCGCCCTCCGCCTCAGCGCTCTTGAGAACAGGGGGGCCCTGGTCAGGTTGTCTCCAGCCACCCGAATCTGCATGGGAGCTGCGAAGACGGGGATTCCCTGGCAGCGCATCATGACGCGGCCGGGTCAGGTCGTGCTTGTTGACCTCGGGCAGTCGCCGTCTCTCTCGCCGGCTGAGAGCCGCATCATCGGACAGGCCATCATTCACCAACTCGTCGCCTGGATGTGGAGCCGACGCCAGAGCGAAGAGACGGGCCGCCCGCCTGTCCATGTATTCATTGATGAGGCCGAGCGGTTCACCGACGAAAGTGTATCGCAGTGCTACGAGAAGGCTCGGTCCCTCGGAGTCCACCTCTGGTCGGCCTTTCAGCATACTGAACAGATGCGTAAGGAAAGCGAGGCGGTCGCAGCCGGCATCCTCGGCGACAGCACCGTACGCATCTGCTTCAACGTCGGCCTCGCCGATGCCGAGTGGGGGGCGAAGGAGCTCTTCAGCTCAGCGTTCGACCCTATGGCCGAGAAGCACCGCCTCAGCCAAACCAAGTTCCGTCCAGTCGAGGAAACGCGTCTCGTGACCTCTCACGGGTTTGCCTCATCCGAATCCTGGAGTGAGGGCAGAAGCAGCGGGAGCGGTCACGGTAGCTCTTCAACGTACCAACCTGGCCGCGCGCCCGACGGCAGAGAAGTCGACTCCTTCAGTTCCAGCTCGGCCGAGTCGTTCGCCGAAGGCTGGAGCACGTCGCAGAGTTCCACAACAGCCGAGACCCCGTTCGTGGCGGCCGAGGAGTTCACCGAGGTCTCGTCGATCACATACTTTGGCGGAGATGACCAGACCCGGCTGGCGCTGCGCCAACTCCTCTCGCAGGGCGTTGGTGAGTGCACAATCGCGGTCGGGGGCGAGCAGCCCGTTCGGGTGAAGGTCGTGCGGCCGGTCACACCGAACGTCCACCCGGAGCAGGTCGCGGCATTCCGCGAAGCGTCTCTCCAGATCCATGGGCGCCTGCGCAGTGACATCGAGGAGGAACTCACGGGCCGTGTTAGCAGGACGATCGCGGCCGCCCGGGCGCTCCGCGGCGAGTCTGCGCGGGCTCTCGCCCCAAGTGCCGTTCTCGATGCGGAGATAATCGAAAGCTTGGCTGGCCCGGTCCCGGGTCTCGGAGGGGTGGCATGAACTACGGCGACCTTCTTCCCGTGGCTCGGACGCGCCAGGTGCTGCGGTTTCTCGCCCAGTCGTCCGTGCCAGTTCCCACGCAAATCCCGATGCGCGCCTTCTTCGACCAGGGGGACACGAAGCCGGAGACGCGCCTCAAGAAGTGCTGGCAGGTGCTGGACGGCCTTCGGAAGGCCGCCCTCATCGGGGCGACCACAATCCCGACCGCAGTCGGACGTTCGCCTGCGTGCTGGTTCATTTTGGAGCGCGGGGTCGAGGCCCTCCGCGCGTACCCAGAGGGCCAGGACCTCCCGACGCGGTGTCGCGCCAAACATCAGAGCCGCGCCCGCGAGACCAACCGGCGGCACGAAGCCCTCGTGCAAGCGGTCAAAGCCGAGGTGCTCCGGTACGTCCGGCTCGACAACCGAGTCGGACTCGCGCACCTCGTCCACGACAAGAGCGCGTGGTGGAACAGGGCGGACGGCGCCACCTCCGTCGCGCCGGACCTCGTGGCCGTGCTGGAAGCCGGGGGTGCGAAGACCGCGCTTATGGTCGAAGTACAGGGCACCGCGAGCACGCTTCGGGTGGTCAGCGACCGCGCCCGCCACTACGCCCAGTTTGTGGCATCAGGTGCGGCGAAAGCGCATTACGGGGCGTCATACTTCCGCGTGGTTTGGTGCACGTTCACGGACGCGCCCGACGACAACATCGATCACGCCGTGAACGTCCTCGAGGCCGCCGGTGAGCCCACGGGCGCCGACCGGTTGACCTTGGTCGCTCCCGTCACGCGGGTGCTCTCGGATGGGTTCGGCGAAGACGTCTTCTGGCGGCTCGACGACTTCCGACGGTTCCGGAGCGAACATCCGACTGCGTTCGCTGCTGGAAACACCCGCCACGCCGCCAACCGTGTTCGTATGGAGCGCGATGCGCTCATCGCCGGGGGGCTGGTGCGTCGTCGGTGGCACGAATGAAGCTCTCGACCGCTCGCCTCGATTCGGCCCCCTTCGCTTGGCCGAATACCGTGCTCGCGGCCGCCTACCTCGACGTGCGACTCAAGAGTCCCAGTGATTGGGAACCGGAGCCACAGGCACTCGAAGCCGAGAGCGCCTTGGTTCACTTTCCAGCCCTTCTCCGGGTGGCGCGCGTCGCAGCGCTCTCCGACATCAAGGGGGAGCGTTTTGCGTCACCGGTCTCCCTCCGCCCCGTTGACCTGAACCGGGAGTTCCCCCGGTGGCGGTGGTTCGAATGAGCGCCGGGACGCACGACAGCGTCGGTGTTGAAGCACCGAAGGAGCGGCGCGGGGGCTCTCCCTACCTCACCACCGAGGAAGCGACCGACTACCTGAGACTCGGAAATCCCTCATCGGTTCGAGCTCTTGTTCAACGCGGTGAGCTGCGTCCTTCGGGCCGCGCGGGTCGCCGTGGCACCTACCTGTTTCATCGCGCCGACCTTGACCTGTGGCTATCCGCTTGCTTGGGACACGACTGGCAGCCTAGGCTTCGCCCCGGCACCGCATCGTCCCTCGTCGGCCCCGGCCCACGTGGAGACGACCATGACAATGCAGAAGGCAACGAGACATCCGGGCGTGTTCAAACTCCCGGACGGAAAATGGAAGATCCGGACGACCGCGGTGAGCGGCGAGACCGGAAAGCTGAAGGAAGTGACGAAGACGCTCCCCGCGGGCATGCGAGAGGCGGACGTTCTCTTACAACTCGGACACATGAAGGCGCAGGCGCGAGGCGCAGGCGGGGACAGCCCCGCGGCACGCTCTCGGACGGTGACCTGCGGGCTCTCCGTCTCCGACTACGCAGTGCAGTGGCTGTCGCGGCGGGCGACACGGGTTCGCCCGAGCGTGGCGACGAACTACGAGGCGAAGCTCTCGCTGTTCATCCTCCCTCACCTGGGCAACCTGCCCCTCGCTGAGCTCTCTCGGAGCGACATCGAGGACTGGGTCGCCCTCGCCGAGAAGGCGAAGATGAAGTCGGGCAAGGCGTACGCACGGGAGACCGTCACCGGCTGGTGGCGGGTTCTCACGACGCTCGTCAAGGACGCGGTCGCGGAGCACGGGCTCCCGGCCGACCCGACGAGCCGAGTGCGGCCGCCGAAGGCTCGGCCGACCGGGCGACGGGAGAAGGGGACGCTGAACCAGGAGGAGCTTGCGAAGCTCCTCGAGGCGGTGAAGCGGCAGACGCCGGAGCGGTACGCGGAGGTATACCTCCTCGCCTATTCCGGCATGCGCGCTGGCGAACTCTACGCGCTCGACTGGGACGACCTCGACGAGGCGCGCGGTCGGATCCTCATCCGGAAGTCGGTCTGGAACGGTCACCTCGACTCGACCAAGACCGACTCGCCGCGCGAGGCCGCACTCACGGCCGCCATGATGGCGGTGCTGCGTGAGCACAAGGCGCTCCTGGTCGCTCTGGAGCGACGCGGGCAGTACGGCAACCTCGTGTTTCCGTCTGACACCGGCGGCTACCGGACGGCGACGTCGCTTCAGAAGCCGCTCGCGAAAGCGGCCAAAGAGGCGGGGCTGCCGGGACGCGTGACGCCCCAGGTGCTGCGGCGGACGGTGAACACGCTCCTCCTCCTCTCGGGGGTGGACCGCATCGTCATCCGCAGCCAGCTGGGACACGTCTCGGAGCAGATGACGGAGCGCTACGCGGGCATCTCGGTTCAGGCGAAGCACGATGCGGTCGCCCGGATGGAGGCGCGCAAGAAGGTCCCGAGCACGGCTGACAGCCTGCCCGAGATCTAGCCATTCGCGGGGAACTTGGGACTTTTACTTGGTACTTGGGACCCCGCGATAACTTCAGCAGTCCGGAAATGAAAAAGCCCTGGGATTACCAGGGCTTTTGGAGCGGGCGACGAGATTCGAACTCTCGACATTCAGCTTGGGAAGCTGACGCTCTACCAACTGAGCTACACCCGCAGGGGTGGTGCTCGCGGTTGCCCGACGAGCGACGGCGGAATTTACCCCCTTCAGCGATCACGTCAAGGCACCTCGGCTGGATTGGCTGGATCGTCGCAAGGGGAGGCAGCCCATCGCCTCGGCGGCAGACCCGAACTTCCGTGTTGGCCCCGTCGTACTGGAGGAGGTACGGTGCATGGCACCGGCTTCCGCTCGAGCCCGGTGACGAAGACACTCATTGGAGGTGCCTGTGGCGCTGAAACTGGAAACACACGCCGAGACCGCCACACCCGGTGCCACGCCGTCAGCGCCGTCGGCCCCTCGCGCGGGCCGTGGCGTCAGCTACGCCGAGGGCCGCGCCCAGCTCTCGCCCCAGGCATCCGGAAGCGCGATGGTGGCGGGCTCGTGCCAGACCACGGAGGAGGCCTACAACGCCGGCCTCACGGCTCAGCTGCTCACCTCGCTGCAGCGGGCCCCTGACGCGAACCTGGACGACGCGGTCGCCCACGCGCGCACCGCGGTGAACCGCCTCCACCCCGATCAGAACGCCAGCCTCACCACCGTCGGGAACCACCGCGCGCGAGCGAAGGGCGGCGGGAAGAAGCGCGCGGTGTACCTGGCCAACGCCCGCTACGCGGACGCCAAGACCTTCGGGCCGCTCGACTCCACGGTAAACGAGGCCCAGGCGCTCCAGACCTCGCTCGGGTCCCGCGGCTACGAGTCTCAGGGCATCCACCAGAACCAAACAGCCGCCCAGATGAAGCAGCTGGCCGCCACCACGGCGCTTGGCGGCCGCGTTCAGGAAGGCGACCACGTCGTGGTTCACTACGGTGGACACGGCCTCACCAGCGGTCTGGTCGGCGTGAACCTCGATGGCCAGGTACGCGTGCGGCAGGACGCGATCGAGGAGTCCGCGATCCCGGGCGACACGAACCGCGACCTCAAGGCCGCCCCCGCCAGCCTCCAGGGCCGGGCGCCGAAGCCGGGGTTGGACCCCAACGACGTCCTCCCCTACACCACGCTCGACGCGATCGCGCGCTCAGCGGTGTCGAAGGGGGTTCACGTCTCGCTCATCCTCGATGCGTGTCACTCAGGCGGGGTAGCCGACCTCGCGCGCACCCAGCGCGACCTCGCCCCCGGCGGGACGTCCACCGAGACCACAGGCCCCACAGCCTCTACCGCCCCCATCGCAAGCGCACCCGAGGCGGGCGCTGCGCTGGCTACGGGGACCAAGCAGGCGCTGGTGGGCATCCAGCTCGCGTGGAAGGCAGACGCCATGGCGGCACGGCAAGAGGGCAACGCCGGCGCCGCAGCGCGTGAGGCCGAGGTCGACACCCGGTACCTCGCGGCGCTCCAGCAGTTGTGGGCTGAGTTCGTGGCCGCGCGCCTCGCGTCCATCGAGTCTGAGCTCAAGGCGCGCTCTCGATATATGGGCGCCGCCCCGCCGAGCCCCACGGGGCCCAAGGCCTTCGGCGCCGTGCTCGCCTGGCTCGACCAGGCGTCGGACGCACTCGCAGCGCCCTGAGAGACGCGGCCGTATGCCGCCCCGCCCAGGTCACCCCGGGTTCTGGGCCAGCCAGTCCGCGAAGCCCTTCATGATCGCCTTGTAGACGATGGCGCCGAGCACCCGGTCACCCGCGGGCGTGAGGTGGGTGAAGTCGCCCCACGCGAGGCGCGGGTTGCTGCTGTACCAGCGCCCCATGGTGCCGTCGCCGCCCATGGCGCTCCAGAGGTCGAAGAAGGCACACCCCGCGCGCTCCGCGACCCTCCGCTGGATCGGGATCAGCTTCTTCAGGAGCGGCACGGTCACGATGCGGCCGCGGTCCTTCTCGCCGTGGTCCTGAGGCGTCATCACGATGCAGGCGCCGCCGGGGGCCCCCGCGTGGATCCGGCGGACCACCTCTTCGTACTTCTTCTCGTAGGGCGCCAGCGCCATGTCGCGGTCGACCAGCTCGTTGCCGCCGTACACGATGATCTGCAGATCGGGCTTCCGTAGCTCGGTCTGCCGGCGCAGGTGCTCCTGGTCGTAGTTGAGGAAGCGGCTCCCGCGCGTGCCGATGAGCTGAATGCAGTCGTAGACCACGCCGGGACCATCGGTCTCGAGGGTGACGCCGTACGCGTGCACCGTGCCGCCGCCCTTCGCTTTGACGGTGAAGGTGTTCTCCACCCCTGGGGTGCCCCGGAACACCTTCGTGAGGTCGGTCTCCTCCTCGGACTTCGTGGAGAAGACCTCCTCGGGGCCACCGTTCACGCTGAGGCCCAGGTTCCCGCCGCTGGGATAGCCGAGGTAGAAGACCTCGAGGCGGTCGGCGAACACCTTGTAGCTGGCCTCGGCGCCCGCGCCTCTGCCGAGCCCAGCCACGCCGCCGAAGCCGTAACGATGACGCCCGAACTTGCCGTCCAGGTCGGCGCTGGTCACGGTGCGGCTGGACCAGCCGCGCGTCTTGTAGACGACGTCCTTGTGTTTGTACCACTGCCAGCCGGGCGCGATGTTCACCCACCCCTTGCCCGCGCTGCCGAAGCGCGCCTGCAGCTTGCGGCGCGTGACGCTGGTCATGCCGTCGGCGCCGATCTCCGAGGCGCCGTAGTGCGAGATCCGGGTGACCGCTCCGGCCTCCCGGTGCGCCGTTGCGCGCAGCGCCTTGAAGAACGGCGCCAGCCGCTCCACCAGCTCTACCTCGCCTGTGATCCCCTCCACGTCCTTCGCCAGCGCCTCCGGCGACAGGTCCACCGCGCCGACCATCGCAACCGGCTTCACCACCGGCTCCGGAACGGGCACCTCGGGGACCGGGCTCGGGGCTGCGGCGGGGCCCGGCTCCTCAGCGGGCGCCTCGTCCGGCAGCGGAGCCTCGGACGGCGGCGCCGCATCCGGGAGGGGGCCGTCTCCGGGCGGCGGTCCGCCCTCCTCATCGGGCTCGGCGGCCGCTGCCTCGGCCTCGGCCATCAGCGCCTCCGACACCCCGGCCTTTTTCGCCGCCACACCCAGGGTCTCCTTGACCTTCCGGCCCACCACGACGTTCGGGCCCAGGGCTTCGGACTCCTCGCCGAAGAACACCGCGAACGGAGGCCGATCACCTGGTACCCACGGCCGAAACGGGTGGAGCAGGGGGACCGCGTAGGTGAGCGTGAGCGCGAGGCCGGCGGTGACGCCGATAGTCACCATTTGACGAAGGGCGCTGCGGGTCCCGGGTGACAGGTCGTCGGCGCGTGCGTAGGTGCGGGTGTCTGGTTTCACGCGCGCCTCAGAACTGGAAGTAGATGAAGGGCACGGGTTGGGTGTTCGCGAGGTGGACCATCCACCCGCACACCACCGCCAGGATCAGCCCCTTGCCGGTCGCCGGGACCTCTCGGAACAGGTGCTTGATGCGATCGACCCAGGCCACCGGGGCGAGGTGGATCGCGTACGTCACGCCGAGCACGGCCAGGATCTGCCACGGCAGCTGACCCACGGTCCACTGGGTACCGCAGAGCTGCTTCGTGATGGTCCAGGCCTGGGAGAGGTCCTCCGACCGGAAGAGGATTCGCGCGACGCACACGAACAGGAACGTCGCGGCCCACCGCCAGAGCACACCGGTGAAGCCGAATTTCTGGTCCGAGTCGGAGTCATCGCTTCCGGTGGCCAGCCCCTCCGCCGCGCGGCGCTTCTTCCGCTTCTGGTTGTGATAGCGGTTCACGGCCACGGCCACGCCGTGGATGAGCCCGTACCAGACGAACGTCCAGTTCGCGCCGTGCCAGACGCCCATGATCACGAGGGACGCCATGAGGTTGAAGTAGGTCCGCACCGCGGTGCCGCGGGTGCCTCCGAGCGGGAAGTAGATATAGTGACGTACCCACGTGGAGAGCGTGATGTGCCAACGGCGCCAGAACGAGGCCACGGTCAGCGCCTGATACGGCCGCTGGAAGTTGTCTGGCAGCTCGTAGCCGAACAGCTTCCCCGAGCCGATCGCCATGTCCGTGTAGCCCGAGAAGTCGGCGTAGATCTGCATGGAGTACCCGATCAGCGCGATCAGGACCTCTCCCGAGGAGAACATGGCCGGGTTGTCGTAGAGGCGATCGACCAGGTTGAGCCCCAGCCAGTCCGCGATGGCCACCTTCTTGATGAGGCCTTTGATGATGAGGAAGACGCCGTCCGAGACCTGCTCGCGCGTGACGCGGGGGCGGTTCTCCATCTGCGGCACGAGGTCCTGCGCCAGGACGATGGGGCCGGCCACCAGCTGAGGGAAGAAGGTCACGAACCCCGCGAACTTGAGGAAGCTCTGTAGCGGCGCGCCCTTCCGGCGGTACACGTCGATGGTGTAGGCCATGGTCTGGAAGGTGTAGAACGAGATCCCCACCGGCAGCGCCACGTTCAGGAACGGCATCACGGCGTCGGGGCTGAGCAGCCCCACCGCGGAGAGGCCCGTGCGCAGGCTCTCCAGGAAGAAGTCGTAGTACTTGAAGGTGCCTAGGATCCCGAGGTTGAAGGTGAGCTAGACCCCGAGGATCGCCTTGCGGACGCGTGGGGCGTCGAAGCGGCCGAGCAGCAGGCTCGCGTTGTAGTCGACAACTAGCGAGCCGATGAGCAGCAGCACCCAGACCGGGCGCGAGCACATGTAGAAGAACAGCGACGCGGCCACCAGGAAGGCGAGCCGCAGCGTGTTGGAACGCTGCAGGCCCCACGCGACCATCAGCGTGACCACGAGGAAGATGGCGTAGCTGAGTGAGTTGAAGGCCATCTAGTGCTCAGGGACTCCGGAAGGCGGCGACTGGCTGGCGGGCGTAGCACGCGTCGGGCGCGTCGTGAAGCTTTAGACCGCCGTCGAACCGCGGGGCGGGGCCCGGCATTCCTGGCCACGACGCGCTGGCCGTGCTAAGCGGCGCCCGAGCAGCCCGCGACGAGGCTCGAGGCCGTGAGGAACAGGAGATCGACATGAAGAAGTGCCTGGTGTGTAACGTCCAGAACCGCGACGAGGCCGTCCTGTGCGAGGGATGCGGCGCTCCGCTCCCGGAGATCACGGTGGCGGGCGAGCCCGTGCGCCGAAAGAGCAAGGCCCCGCTCATCATCGGCATCGTCCTCGCGCTCGCCGCGATCGGCGTGGGCGTGTGGTTCTTCACCTGCCGCGGTGGCACCGACTCGAAGTCGCTGGTTCGCGGCATGCCGAAGGGCGTCGCGTTCGTGGGCGGCATCAACGTCGCCCCGATCCTCGAGATCCCGATCGTCAAGGAGCAGCTGGCCAAGGAGGAGGCCAAGCAGGGCATCGAGATGGCCAAGAGCTTCTCGGGCGTGGACGTGCTCGCCACCAAGGGCGTGTCGTTCGGCGTGCAGGTCAAGGACGGCAGCGTTCACCTCCTCGCGGTGGTGAAGGGCTCGTTCAACGTGGACCACCTGCGCAACATGCTCCGCAACGTAGGCAAGCCCAAGGACGTGAAGGGCACCCCGATGGTGCTCTTCGCCCTCTCGGAGATGCTCCCGAAGCGGCTCCCCAAGGCGGCCTTCCGTGGGCTGCCCGAGGCGGAGGCCGAGCCCACTGAAGAGCCCGCGGCGGGTGAGGGAGACGAGGCCAAGGCCGAGATCGTCGAGCCCAAGGAGCCCGAGTACACCGAGCTCCCCACCGTTGCGGACGTGGTGCTTGGTCCTGTGGACGAGTCGACGTTCCTGGTGGGCTCCGAGGCGCTGGTCACGGCCTACCTCGCCGGGGGCGACACGCTCGCCGACGACGCCGAGCTCGCGCCGCTGCTCGACAAGGTCTCGGCCAACGCGATCTACTGGGGCCTGGGCCGCATGAAGAAGGACTCGCCCGAGGGCCAGCTCATCGCCCAGCTCGCCGAGGCGATGGCGGGCCCGATGGGCGGCTTCATCAAGGACATGCTCCTCGACGCCGTTGGCTGGTTCGAGGTCGAGTACAAGGACGGGATCGTCATGCGCGGTGCCACGATCCTGGCGTCCGAGGAGGCCGCCAAGTCCGCCAAGGAGAAGATGGACGCCGCCATGAGCACCCCGATGATGGCCAAGATCTACGAGGCCATGCCGGGCGCGAAGCCCACGCTCACGGTCGAGGGCAAGGAGATCCGCTTCGAGAGCAAGCTCCAGCTGCCTGACTTCTCGAAGCTCGGCGGCCTCTGAGCCCTCCGACGCCGGTCGACGCCGGCGCACGAGCGCGCGCCTGGCAGGAATTTCGAGAGGACGTCTCTGTCGTCGCTGGCGCCGGGACCGGAAAGACCCGCGTCCTCGTTGACCGGTACCTCGCTTGGGTCCTCTGCGAGGCCTGGTCACGAATCCCCGACTGCACGCCCGCGCGGGCGGTCACCAGCCTCCTCGCGATCACGTTCACCGAAAAGGCCGCCGGCGAGATGCAAGAGCGGATCACGAGCTCGCTCGAGCGCGTGGTCCGGTCCAACCTGACCGCGTCGTCCACGCCGGAGGGGCCATCACAAGGCGGATCGCGCGGTGACGACCACTACATCGCGCGGCTCCTCGGCGACTTCGAGGCGCACTTCGGCGTTGCGGCCGCCCTCATGCGGGCGCGGGCCGAGGCGATCCTCGGACAGACGCACCGCATGGAGATCTCCACGATCCACGCCTTTGCGGCGCGGGTGCTCCAGCGGTTCCCGGTGGAGGCCGGGATCCACCCGGCGTTCCGGGTGGACCCGAGCGGCACCGAGCTCCGACGCATCGTCCGCACCGAGGTGATCCGCGAGGTACAAGACGCGCTGCTCGACCCGGCGCGCTCCGAGGGCGCGGCCCGTCTGTTGGCCGACTTCAGAGAGCGCTGCTTCGTGGACCTCGCCTTGGCGTTGCTCGGTGAGACGTCGTGGCCCCTGGTGCCCCCGCCGCCGCCGGGCGAGCTGCTCGCGGCCCTGGGGACCGTCCAACGCGGGCTCATGCGCGTCGCGAGCCAGCTGCCCTCGATGTCGGCCCAGAAGGTGCGGCGCGTGATCGCGGACCTCCGGACGCTGGGTGACCGCCTCGGCCCCGACGGACTCGACGCGGCGGGCCGGGAGGTCGCTCGTCGACTCAGCGATGACCTCGCCCAGCCCTTCTCCAACACCGTCCAGGAGCGCCTCGGCCCCGAGCGCGTCGGCGTGGAGCAGGCGCGTCGCGCACTCTTGCCCTGGCTGGCGGAGCTGTGCGAGGCCGATCTCAGCGCCGTTCGCGGCGTGCTGGCGTTGCTCGCGCCCGCGGTCGAGCGCGCCGCGGCGTCGATTCGAGCCAAGGGGATCCTGTCGTTCGATGACCTCCTCGTCTGCGCCGAGCGGCTGCTCGTGGGCCAGGAGGCGGTAGCGAGGCTCCTGTCCGACCGCTACCACCAGCTCCTGGTCGACGAGTTCCAAGACACGGACCCCCGGCAATGCCAGATGCTGGCCGCGCTGGGCCGCGCCGGGAGCGGGCTCTTCGTGGTCGGAGACCCGAAGCAGAGCATCTACGCGTTTCGGGGTGCGGACCTCGCCGCGTATGAGGCCTTCACCCGCGACTTCCCGGTGAAGCTGGCGCTCGAGACCTCGTTCCGCAGCGCGCCCGCGCTCGTCGAGGCGGTGAACCGCGCGTTCGAGCGGTTGTTCGTGCCCGAGGTGGGGCTGCAGCCGCAGGCCGGACCTCTCACGCCGTTTCGGGAGCGCGCCACGCCCCTCGGGGCCATCCCGGGGCCGGTGTGGGTGTGGAACACGGTCGAGGGCAACGAGGCGCAGACCGCCGACGAGGCCCGTGACATCGAGGCCGGAGCGATCGCGCGCGCGATCAAGGCGCTCGGAGGCCGATGGTCGCGCTTCGCCGTGTTGTCCCGGGTGCAGAGCGAGGCTGCGCGCGTGGTGGAGGCGCTGGAGGCGCTGGGCGTCCCCTGCGTGGTCAGCGGGGACAAGGAGTTCTACCGGCGTCAGGAGGTCCTGGACGCCACGAACCTCCTGCGGGTGCTGGTGGATCCGAGCGACGGCGTGGCGTGGGTGGGGCTGTTGCGTTGCCCGATCGGCGGGGTGGTGGACCGTACGCTGTTGTGCCTCGCCAACGCCGGCTTCTTCAGCGGCATCAACCGGCAGGGGGCCGTGGCGAAGGCGCTGGACGCTGCGCGCGGCGAGCACGAGGTCGAGGGCGATCTTGCCCGCGTGGGTCGGCTCGACCGGACGCTCGACGGCCTTCGCGAGGGCTTCTACGACGGGGCGATCGACCGTGCCATCGCCGCGCTCTACGAGGAGCTCCCCATCCCGGATGTCTACGCCGCCGAGTACCTGGGCGAGCGCAAGGTCGCCAACTTCCAGCGCGTGCTCCAGAGCTTCGCCGACGTGGCCAGCGCTGGGGTGGTGCCCCTGCGCGAGTGGCTCGACGACGTCGCGACGCGCCTCGTGGGGCGCGACGACGAGTCGGAGAGCGCGATCGCCGACGAGACGACGGACGCGGTGCGCGTGATGAGCGTTCACGCCTCCAAGGGCCTCGAGTTCGACGGGGTCTTCGTACCGCGCCTCG
>SXGT01132797.1_pt1 | contig 13777 bp, 14 predicted proteins | sample 3176221 | NCBI WGS metagenome assembly SXGT01 (sample SAMN11356862, study PRJNA531348) | freshwater metagenome | isolation source: freshwater sample F1-120 | place: China: Fuxian Lake, Yuxi | collected 2017-12-25 | reverse complement strand
GCGTGCTCGGCATGACGCGCGCCGAGGTGTCGGTGCTGCTGCTGGCCCAGCTGGGTGCCGAACTGCTGCTGGCGCTGCCACTGGGCGCGCTCACCGGCTGGGCACTGGCTTCGCTGCTGATGCGCCTCATGTCTTCGGACAACATCGATTTCCCGGTGGTCATCGAACCATCGACCTACGCGTCGGCAGCGCTGATCGTGCTCGCCGCCGGCCTGGCCAGCGCGTTTTTGGTGCGACGCCAGATCGACCGCCTGGACCTGGTCGCCGTTTTGAAAGTACGCGAATGAACCACACCCCTTCCACCGCCACCCGCCGCCGCTGGGTACTCTGGGCCGTGCTGGCCTTGTGCGTCATCGCGCTCATTGGCTGGGCGTTGCGCCCGCGACCGATCGTGGTCGAGGTCGCCAGCGTGAGCGTGGGTCGCTTCGAGCAGGTGATCGAGGAAGACGGCCTGCTGCGGCTGAAGCACCGCTATGTGATCGCTGCGCCCACGATGGCCGAATTGGCGCGTCCCACGCTCAGGGTGGGTGACGCGGTGCGTGCCGGCGACGTGGTGGCCACGCTCACACCCGTGGCGCCGCAGATGATCGACGCGCGCACCCGCAGCGTGCTGCAGCAGCGCGTGGGCAGCGCCGACGCCGCGCGGCTGGCCGCCAACGCGCAGGTGCAGCGCCTGGAGACCGCGCTCGCTCAGGCCGCATTGGAGGCGGATCGGGCCACGAAGCTGGCACGCGAGAACTTCATCTCCGTCTCCGCGCTGGACCAGACCTTGCTGTCGCAGCGCTCGGCGCGCCAGGCCCTCGATGCCGGGCGCGCCGAACTGCGCGCCGCCGAATTCGTGCAGGCCGAAGCCCGGGCGGCTCTGGCGCGCGCCGAGCCTGGCGCGGGCGCGCCGGCCGAGGGCGCGTGGTCGCTCAAGAGCCCGGTGGACGGCCGCGTGGTCAAGCTGTACCTGGACAGCACCGCACCCGTCACGGCCGGACAGCCCCTGCTGGTGGTCGGCGATACCTCGGCCGTGGAGGCGGTGATCGACGTGCTGTCGGGCGAGGTGCAGCAGATTCCCCCGGGCGCCCCGGTGCGCCTGTCGCTCGGGGGCTCGGCCCCGGCCATCGCCGGGCGGGTGTCGCGCGTGGAGCCCGTGGCCTTTACCAAGGTCTCGGCACTGGGCATCGAAGAACAGCGGGTCAATGTCATCGTGGATCTGCCCGCGGGTGCGCCCGGGGTGGGCGATGGCTTCCGGGTCGACGCACGCATCGTCGTGTCGTCCAGGGAAGGCGCCTTGCTGGTGCCCAGCGCGGCGCTGGTGCGCGACGGCGAGGGCTGGCGCGTGTTCGTGGTGGAAGCAGGCCGGGCGCGGGCCAGAGCCGTGCACATCCAGGCGCGACATGCCGATGCGGCCTGGGTGTCCGACGGCGTGCGCGAAGGCGAGAAGGTGCTGCTCTATCCCGGCGCCACCGTGCGCGACGGCCAGGCGGTGCGTCTGCGCGAATGACGCGGGCGATCAGCCCTGCGCGTGAAAACCTGGAAGTCCCATTTCGCTGCGCTCGCGGTACAGCGGATCGTTCATGTCATGCCGACCGATGTTCCAGTGCGGCCGTGGTGCAGGGCCACCACTTTGGAAGGGTTGAATGTCCTTCCAGTCGGTGATGACGGTCCGACGCGCAATTCGCCATTCGCCCGCGCGCTTTTCCATGCGGTCGACGTAGCGCGAACACGCCATGAGGTCCATGCCCTGCCCCTCACCGCCGTGCGCACCACCGGTGAGCGCCACCAGCGCATCGGTGCTGCCTGCGGGGTACCGCTGGGTGCACCACACATAGCTCTCGCACAGGGCCTGCTCGGCCGAGGCGAACTCGATCACCATGTTCCCCACCATGTGCATGGAATGTGTGATGGAGCGGTGGCGCCCCCGGATCCATTCGAGCAGGCCGTTCACATCACCGCTGAAGTGGTTGTGGTTGTCGGTGGCGTCGGGGTGAAACACGTCGCGCATGGCCTCGAAGTCGAGCCGGTCCACGGCACGGCACCAGCGACACACCAGATCCTGAATGCGGAGGCGGTCGGCGACGAACTCGGCTGTGAAGGTGTCGGCGTGCTTCATGTGGCGACCTCCAGCCGCCGCCCGAGAGGCTCACCGACGAGTGAGGTTCGAAGAAGTTCGCGCCGCTCGCCCGGCGCGTAGTCCGCCAACGCCATGTGAATGGTGGCGCGGTTGTCCCACATCAGCAGATCGCCCTTTTGCCACGACTGCCGGAACGCAAATTCGGGCCGGGCGCAATGCTCGAACAGAAAGTGCAACAAGGCTGTGCCTTCGTCGGGCGCCAGTTCCACCACGCGCCGGCACATCCACTCGCTGACGAACAGCGCATTGCGGCCCGAGGGTGGATGCACCCGCACCATGGGCTGCACCACGGGTGGATTGCGGTCGCGCGACTGCGCGTATTGCTCCCATGTACGTCCTTGATATATGCGACCGTTCGTGATGTCGTGAACCACCGTCAGGGGATCGACGAATCGCTGCATGGCCGGGGAAAGCGCTTCGTACGCCGCGATCATGCTGGCGAACAGCGTATCGCCGCCCGATGAAGGCATCTGCAACGCGTAAAGGCAGGAGCCCAGGGAAGGCACGGTGGTGTAGCTCAGGTCCGAATGCCACTGCTGGCCGAACACGATTCGCTCGCCTTTGACGTTGGTGGCCTTGACGCGCAGCAACTCCGGATGGGTTTCATGCCGCAGGTCGGCCACATAGTTGTCATGCCGCTCGAGTTGGCCAAAACAGCGGCTGAAAGCCAGGAGTTGCTCCGGGCTGAGGCGCTGATCGCGAAACCGCAGCACCAGGTGCTCGGCCCAGAGCGACTGGAGTTGCCCGACCGCCGCCGATGACAGGGTTTGCGAAAGGTCGCAGCCCGTCACTTCGGCGCCTAGTGCGCCGGCCAGTCGTCTCACTTGCATGAAGCTTCCTTGAAGGTGGGTGCGTGGCGCAGGCACTGCGCCCTCGCAGCCGCAGCCCGCACGGTCTGCACATCGGCACCCGTGCTGAACAGGCGGACGCCTCGGTATTTGAGCCAGTCCACGTACACGGGATCGGGATCGGTACCGACGGACGCCATGAGCGGTTTGTTGTGTTCTGCAGCCACCCGCGCGAGACTTTCGAAGCTCGGGCGCAGCAAAGGCGAGCGCAGGTCGGTGCTGGCCGACCCCACTTCTGCAGCGAGGTCGAACGCGCCGATGAAGAGGGCTCGCACCTGCGGGCAGGCCGCCATCAAAGGCGCGTCGTTCAGGCCGGCCAGGCTTTCCACCAGAGGCACCAGGCAGAGCGATTCGTTGACGCGCGATGCATGCGCCGCCCAATCGGTGGTGCCGTATCCGGTCGAGCGCACGGCGGGGCAGGCACCGCGCCGGCCAGCAGGCATGTAGAGGGCGTGATCGAGCAGCGTCTGCAATCGGGGCGCGGTGGCGCCGGAGAGCACGATCCCGTCCACCCCGGCATCGAGCAGGCGGCCCACGTCTTCGTCGATTCGCAGCAGGCGCACCCAGCCCTGCGCACCCGCGCCCTGGGCGGCTCGCACGCCTTGCAGCAATTCGTGCACGCCATGCGGCGAGTGCTCGGCATCCACCACCACGAAGTCCAGCCCGCCCGAGACCGCAGCTTCGATGATGGCAGGCGATGCGGAGAAGCTGTGGATGCCCAGCGCCACACCACCCGGCGTGGCGAGCAGTTCGCGGATCGCGCCCGTCTTCACGCCGTTGCGGCCGTGTCGTCCCAGGCCTTCTCGGGAAGGGGCAGTTGCGACAGATCGGCCGCAGTCAGCGGGTTGCGAACCGAGGCGCCCGTGCTCTCGATCACCACCATCAGCTGCCGCGCATGTTGCGCCGAATGCCAGGTGGTGCGTTCCAGTACCTCGTGCAGGGTCTGCGGTCCGTAGTAGGTGGACATGGCGGCGTTGAAGTCGCTGGCCTGCGCGCGCGACCACCAGGCATTGAAGCGATCGAGCACCCGGGCGCCGTAGCCTGCGACATCCTGCCCGGGTGTCACGTCGTGCGTGCCTTCCATGATCAGGTCGTAACCCAGTTCGCACGGTTGCTCCACCGCATCCAGAAAAGCATCGGTGACCCGGAACACATGATGAGCCAGCCCGCGCGGCGGTGCCCAGCTGTCCCGGAAAGGTCCGTCCAGCACCTCGTCGGACATCTGCCCCACGAAGCCCATGGCCTTGGTCAGGATCACATTCACGCGCGCGGCCAGCACCTGGGGCGACAGGCGCGTGTCCTTCTCTTCGTCGATCCCGAGGAATCCCGTGACGTCGGCCAGCGACTGGGCGTAAACCCAGCCGGTGCCCCGCGAGACCACCGGGATGCTGCGTGCACCCAGTGCGGCGAGCTCGTCCATGGCGCCCGCCTGCGCCTTGACGTTGACCGACTCGAAGGCCACACCGCGGCGGGTGAGGAACTCCTTGGTCCGAAGGCAGCTGGTGCACCCGGGCGCCCAGAAAACGCGAACCGGGGCGAGTGAAGAAGTGGGGTTGGTGGCCATGGGTGATCGCGGCAAACACGCCGTCCATTCAAAACATACCCAGTAGTATGTTTAAACAGACGGTAAGTCAAGCCTAGGGAAAACCCCGCCAATCTCGAAAATTCCCCTTGACTCTCGCTCTGACATCATGGTTTACCCTGACACAAGTTTGCGGATCTGAAATGCATACTACTGAGTATGTTTTTTACTGAAACCGCCAGTCATGGCGTGGACACCTCACATGAACATGGCCTCTGAAGGCACCGCCCTTGACCTCGCCTTGCTGGATGAAGGCGTGATCTGGCGTCCGCGGCTGTCCGCCGTGGACCGCCAGTGGAAAGACACGGCCGCTGCACTGGCGCGGGATCATTTCGCCCCTGCGGCGGCCGAAATCGACGCATCGCAGCGCTATCCGCATGAGCACGTGGCGCGGCTGCGCGAAACGGGCATTGCGAGCATGCTGCTGCCCACCGGCTATGGCGGAGGCGGCGCCTCGCTGATGGCCTACAACGCGGTCGTGGAAGAAATCGCCCAGGCGTGTGCGTCCACCAGCGGCATCGTCGCCACCATCCAGCTCGGTGCGGCGCCGCTCATGCTCATCGGCAACGAAGCGCTCAAAGGCGAACTGCTGCGCGGCCTGGTGGAGCGTGGCGACATGATCTCCTTCGGTCTCAGTGAACGGGGCGCCGGCTCCGACCCGGCCGGCATGGCCACCACCGCCGATCGTGAAACACAGAATGGCGTGGCCGGCTGGCGCATCCGTGGCCAGAAGTGCTGGATCGGCGGCGGCAGCGTGGTGCGCTACTACGTGGTGTTTGCCCAGACCGAGCCCGGCAGCGGCAAGCGCGGCATTGCCGCCTTCCTCGTGGAGGCCAGCGCGCCAGGGGTCGACGATTCGGTGCTGGAAGACAAGATGGGCATGCGCGGCACCTGCACCGCCACCATCGACCTCGACACGTTCGTGAGCGATGCGCACATGGTCGCGCCGCCGGGCAAAGGTCTCAGCCTGGCGCTGGCCTCGCTGGACATCGGCCGCGTCGGTGTGGCGGCCCAGTCCTGCGGCATGGCGCTGGCCGCCTTTCGCATGGCGTGCCAGCACGCTGTGCAGCGCCGCACCTTCGGTGAACGCCTCATCGACCACCAGGCCCTGGCCTTCCGGCTCGCGAACCTGGCCAGCCGCCTGTCTGCCGTGCGCATCATGACGTACGAAGTGGCCGCCGCCTACGACGCCGGCAGCAGCGTTTCCGTGCTGGCGGCGCAGGTCAAGCTGATGGCCAGCGAAGTGGCGCACGACATGGTGGATGCCGCCTTGCAGATGCTGGGCGGCGCCGGCTACGTCAAGCCGCATCCCATCGAGCGCCTTTACCGCGACCAGCGCGTGACGGAAATCTACGAAGGCACGTCGGAAATCCAGCAACTGCTCATCGCGAGGTCCATCCGCTCGCATGCGTTGAGCCACGCCAGTGCAGGAGACGCCGCATGAACCGCACCGCCAAAACCCGCACTTCCAGCCGCGGCAGCCTCCCGCCAATGCCCGAATCCACGCCGCTGACGGCCCCCATGGTCGTGAGCGCCCATGGCGCTGGCGAAACGCGCGACTCCGCTGCACAGATCCTGCGCGCTGCGGCCGAGGCGTTCATGCTGAAAGGTTTTGCCGCCACCAGCACCGACGACGTGGCCGACCGGCTGGGCTGCACCAAGGGTCGCATCTACCACCACTTCCGCAGCAAGATGGACCTGTTCTTCGCGGTTCACATCGAAGCGATGGCCATGGTGATGCGAGAAGTGACGGGCGCATCGACCGATGTGCGTGATCCGGTGCACCGGCTGTTCTGCATGGCCCGCGCGCACGTGCTGGTCATCATGCGTGAGATCGCCTTCCAGTGTGTCGTGGTCCAGGGACTGGAGATGCACCTGCACGGCCAGACCACGCCCCAGCAGCGCGAGACGCTGCACGAGATTCTGTCGATGCGCGACCGCTACGAGCAACTGTTCGTGCAGGCCATTGAAGAAGCGGTGGCTGCAGACAAGTTGCCGCCACAGCAGACGCGTGTGGTGGTCAAGGCATTTCTTGGCGCCCTGAACTGGACCACGCTGTGGTACCGCCCTCGCGCGGGAGAGACCGAGGCGGAAATGCTGGCGCTGGCGGAAGAAGTGGCGGGCTTTTGCGTGCGGGGTCTGGGAGGCCGGCATGACCGCTGAGGTGCTGAGCGCCACGCGAGCACCCCGCGACGCTTGCGAAACCTGGTCGCGCGATCGCCTGGAGGCCTTCCAGCTGGAGCGGCTGCGCACGCAGCTCGAGCGCGTGGCCAACGGCAGCGTTCACTACCGGCGCGTGTTCAGGCAGGCGGGGTTCGACCCCATGCAGCTTCGCTCGCTGGAAGATTTGCGCACGCTGCCGTTCACCCGCAAGGCCGACTACGTCGAATCCATCGCACGCGTGCCGCCCTGGGGCGAGTTCTGCGCGGTGCCGTTGGAGCAGGTGGCCCGCATGCATTTTTCATCGGGCACCACCGCCAGGCCTGCACCGCAGTACTGGACTGAATCCGATCTGGACCGCTGGGCAGGGCTGTACGCCAGGTACGCCCACGCACAGGGCGTGGGCAAGGGCGATGTGTACCAGTGCCTGTTCGGCTACGCGTGGTTCGTCGGCGGCCTGGGCGCCACCGCGGGCTACCAGCGGCTGGGCGCGCTCTGCATTCCCGCCGGCAATCAGGAAACCGAACGCCAGGTGCGCACGATCTTCGACTACGGCGTCACGGCTCTCACGGGCACGCCTTCGTTCATTGCCCACATGGCGCACACCGCGCGCGCCATGGGCCTCGACCCGGCCACCTCCACCGTGCGCACCATCATGATGGGCGGCGAGCCCGGCGCCAGCGTCGGTGCCACGCGGTCCAAGCTGGAGGAAGCCTGGGGTGCCAAGTGCTACGACGCCTACGGCAGCCTGGAATTCCAGCCGATCGGGTGGGAATGCGAGGCCCAGGCCGGGCCCCACCTTGCCGAAGATTTCGCCTACGCCGAGGTGGTGGACGGCAGCACGGGCGAACCGGTGCCCGACGGCACACCGGGCGTGCTGGTGCTGACGCACCTGGACAAACAAGCCGGCCCTCTGGTGCGCTGGTGGACCGGCGACGTGGTGGTGCGCGACCGCACGCCCTGTGCCTGTGGTCGCACGCACGCACGCTTGGTCGGCGGGGTGCGAGGACGGGCAGACGACATGCTGGTGATCCGCGGTGTGAACCTCTTCCCGTCTGCGGTCGAACAGGTGGTGCGCAGCTGCCCCGGGCTGGGCACCGAGTACCAGATCGTGATCGACCCAAGCGTCTGCGAAGTGGGTACCGGCTTTCTCTCCGGCATTCGCCTGCGCGTGGAGGCCGCCGAGGGAACTGCCGACGCCCGCCTGGGCGAAGCGCTGACCCACGACATCAAGGCCCGCCTGCAGATCCGTGCCATCGTGGAGGTGTTGCCGCACGGCACGCTGGAGCGCAGCACGCACAAGGCCCGGCGCGTGGTCCGGGAAGGGCTGGACGCGTGAGCCACTCTGCCCCCGTCCTGGCGAAGCACACCCTGCTCGGTAAGCGCATCTGGGTCACTGGCGCGGGCTCGGGCATCGGCCGCGCCATCGCGCTGCGGCTGGCGCAGCTCGGCGCTTCGGTGGGGGGTTGCGGTCGCCGCGCAGAACCACTGGCCGGCACGCAGGCACTGGCCAGCGCCGCTGGCACAGACTTCAGCTGGACCGCCTGCGATGTGCGAGACCATGCGGCCGCAGCCAGGGCGCTCGACGAATTCGCCGGCCAGGGGGGCCTGCACGCACTGGTCAACAACGCGGGCGGACAGTTCCACGCGCGCGCCGAAGACATTTCGTCCAACGGATTCGCCGCCGTGGTGGACCTCAACCTCAACGCGCTGTTTGCCCTCACCACCGCCGCGCACCGCTGGTTCGTTCGCGGCGACCGGGCGGGCGCCAGCGTCGTGAACATCTCGATCAGCCCCGTGGAACGCGGCGGCATGGGACTTGCGCACAGCGTGGCGGCGCGCAGCGGGGTGGCCGGTCTGACCCGTGCCCTGGCACTGGAATGGGGTGCCGACGGCGTGCGCGTGAACTGTGTCGCGCCCGGCGCCGTGGAGACCGACGCCCTGCTCGGCAAATCGTCCCCGCAGCAGCTGGAAGCGATGGGCGCGGCCACACCGCTGGGCCGCAACGCCGGCCCCGCTGAAGTGGCCGAGCTGGTGGCGTATCTCGTCAGCCCGGCGGGTGCGCTCATCACCGGCCAAGTGCTGCGCATCGACGGCGGGCTGTTCCTCGGTTCCCCGCTGGACTTGAGGCCCCACCCTTCGACGGCCCGAGCCCCGGCCGACGCGGGAGCGCAAGCATGAGCATGAGCGACAACATCCTCGTGCGCAGCGAAGCAGAGGGATCGGTGACCGTGCTCCGCATGGACATGCCGGCCAAACGCAACGCGCTGTTGCCGCCCTTGCGCGATGCGCTGATCGACGCGCTCGAGGACGCGCTGGCCACCGACACCTGCCGTGCCATCGTGCTCACGGGCACCGACACCAGCTTCTGCGCGGGCGGCGACCTCGATGGCCTGCGCGACCACGACCCCCTCTACGTGAGGGCGCGCATGCAACGCGGCCAGCACCTGATCCGCCTGCTGGCGGCGGGCGCCAAGCCGGTGGTCGCAGCGGTCAACGGCGGTGCCTACGGCGCCGGCCTCTCCATTGCCTGCGCCTGCGACTGGATCGTGGCGTCGGATCAGGCGAAGTTCGCCGCGTCTTACATGAAGGTCGGACTGATGCCCGATTTCGGCCTGCTGTGGTCGTTACCACGCCGCATCGGCATGGCACAGGCGCGGCGCGCGATCTATTCAACGCGATCGATCGATGCCACGGAGGCCCTGCAACTCGGCCTGGCCGACGAGCTTGCCCCAGCGGATTCACTGCTCGTTCAGGCCATGGCCGTGGCACAGAGCTTCACCGGTGCCCCGCCCGTGGCCATGACGATGCTCAGGGCCGCGCTGGCCCGCGACATCGGCACGCTGGAAGACGCACTCGCCCAGGAACTGGAAGGCCAGACCCTGCTTTTTTCCACCGAGGATTTTTCGGAAGGCGTGCGCGCCTTCCGCGAGCGCCGGACACCCCGTTTCGCCGGCCGCTGACCGATTTCAACCCGCAACAGGAGACAACCATGCAGATTCATCGCTTTTCCCCTTCCCGCACCCAGGTGGCCGTGCTGCTGGCCTGCGCACTCGGCGCCGGCTCGGCCGCCGCGGCCGGCACACCCGTGACGCTGGCCATCGGCACCACGTCGATCGACGCTTCGCAGGCGAACAACACATCCGTGCCCATCTACACCAAGTGCTGGGAAAAGGAAGGTCTGGACGTCACCATCCAGCCGATCAATTCCACCGCCGCCGTGCAGGCCGTGCTGTCGGGTCAGGCGCACTTTGCCAACCTGGGTCCCGGTGCCGCGCTGCAGGCCCGCGCCAAGGGCGCGCCCATCAAGGCGGTGTACGTGAACATCCGCAAGAACTTCCAGTTCCCCGTGGTGATGGAGGACAGCCCCATCAAATCCATCAAGGATTTCAAGGGCAAGACCATCGGCGTCATTTCCTACGGCGCGGTGCTGGTGCAGATCATCAAGGCCCAGATCGCCGAAGCGGGACTCGACCCCGAGAAGGACGTGAGCTTCATCGAGACCGGCACCGGCGCGCAGGCGGTGGCTGCCCTGCGCAGCGGCCGGGTCGACATCTGGGGCACCTGGGATTCTCAGATTGCCACGGCCGAAAACATGGGCGTGAAGCTGCGCAAGTTCACAACGCCGGCGGGTGAAAAACTCGATTTCGGCAGCTCCTTCTTTGTGCGCGACGACTACATCCAGTCGAGCCCGCAGGTCATCGAGAAACTGCTGCGTTGCCTGATCCAGGGCACGCAGGTGACGATGGCCAATCCCGAAGGGGCGATTCGCGCGCACTGGCAGGTGTTCCCTTCCAGCAAGCCCAGCAACCTCGACGACGAAACCGCCATGAAGCAGGCCCTGCACCTGGTGAAGACGCGCATGGAGTACCTGAAGGTCGATCCCGGTCAGAAGTACGGCGAGATCACGCTGCGTTCGGCCACCGACATGATCGATTTCATGCGCAGGAACAACCAGTTGCCGGGCCAGCTGGATCCCAAGGATGCCTTCACGGCGCAGTTCATCGATGCGGCCAACCGCTTCGACCCCGCTGCGGTGAAGGCAGCCGCGGACGCCCTGCCGAAGAAGTGAGCGCATGACTGCAACACCGATCCACCCGGGGGCCGTGCTCCGCGCGTTGATGCAACGCCGGCAGGCCGTGGCCATGCCGGGCTGCCACGACGCGCTGGGCGCCACCCTGATCGAACAGGCGGGTTTCGAATGCACCTACATGTCCGGCTACTGCGTGGCCGCGGCACATGGGCTGCCCGACATCGGCCTGATCAGTGGCACCCAGATGGTGGCGCGCGCAACGGAGATCATCGCTGCGACGACGCTGCCGGTGCTGGTGGACGCGGACACCGGCTACGGTGGGGTGTCCAACATCGCCGAAGCGGTGCGCGCTTTCGAACGTGCCGGCGCTGCGGGCTTGCACCTGGAGGACCAGGTGTCGCCCAAGAAATGCGGGGCCATGGCTGGCAAGGCGCTGGTGTCTGACGAGGAGATGGCCCAACGGGTCCGCGCGGCGCTCGCCGCGCGGCGCTCGCCCGATTTCCTGATCATCGCCCGCACGGATGCGGCAGGCATGTTCGGCATCGACGAAGCCGTGAGGCGCCTGAAGGTGATGGAGGCGCTCGGCGTCGACGCGGTGATGGCGCCCGCGCTGTCCTCGCTCGACGAGTGCCGGCGCGCTGCCGAGGCGGTGAGCATCCCCGTGCTGCACACCGTTTCGGAAACGGTTCGTCCGGTGTTCCCACGTTCGCAACTCGCGGGCACGGGTCTGGGCGTGGCGATGTATCCGATCTCGCTGCTGATGGCCATCACCGGCATTCAGCAGCGCTTGCTGGCCGAACTGGCCGCCACCGGCGACACGCTGGATTGCGTGAGCGCCATGACGCCATTGCCCGAGATCTCGAAGCTGCTGGGCAGCCAGCGCTTCGCCGATTTCGAAACCGCCATCGCGCAGGAAAGTTGAAGGACCACCCGATGGGTCAGACCCTGGTAGAGAAAATCATCGCACGCACCTGTGGCCGGGAACACGTCGTCCCCGGCGACATCGTGTGGGTGGAGCCCGACCTCACGACCATGCCCGAGGTCTCCTACCCCGCGTATGTCCAGCGGCTGCGCGGCATCGGCGTGAACGAACTCAAGTACCCGGAACGCATCGTGGTCGCGATCGACCACGAAGTTCCGGTGCACAGCAATGCCGGGGCCGAACGCAACCTGCTGACGCGGCGCCTCGCGCGCGAACAGCGCGTCGGCCATTTCTTCGACGGCGAAGGCATCACGCACCCGTTGCTGGTGGAGCGTGGCGTGGCCCGTCCTGGCATGTTCATCGCGGGCGCCGACACGCACACGCCGGGCCTGGGCGGCATCGGTGCGCTGTCGATTCCGTTCGGCATGGAGGTGACCATGGCCATGGCCACCGGCCGCATCTGGCTGAAGGTCCCCGGCACCCTCCGTGTGAACGTCACCGGCCGGTTGCTGCCCGGGGTGGGCGCGCGTGACATCGTGCTGGCCACCATGCGCCTCGTCGGGCCGGATGAAGCCGCCGACCATGTGATCGAGTATCAGGGCCCGGTCATCGAAGGCCTTTCGGTGCCCGAGCGCATGACCATCTCCGGCCTTTCGGTCGACATGGGCGCGGACGCCGGCATCGTGGCCGCCGACGCGCTGGCCCTCGCCTACCTGAAGAGCTCGGCCGGCCTGGACGGTATCGAGGCAGTACAGGGCGATGCCGACGCCCGCTACAGCCGCGAGTTCCACATCGACGCCACCACCCTGGAACCCCAGGTCAGCGTGCCTCCTTCCCCCACCCATGTCCGGGCTGTCTCGGAACTGGCGGACGTGGAGATCCAGCATGCCTACATCGGCAGCTGTGCGTCGGGCAACCTGCCGGAACTTCGGGCCGCCGCGCGCATCCTGCGCGGGCGCCGCGTGCACCCCGGGGTGCAGCTGCTGGTGATCCCTGCCACGCAGCGCGTGTACGAAGAAGCGATGAAGGAAGGCCTGCTGGCCATCTTCATGGCGGCCGGCGGCAGCATTTCCGCCTCCACCTGTGGGCCCTGCTTCGGCGGCCTGGCCCAGCTTTCGGCCGGAGAAGTCCGCATCAGCACCAGCACGCGCAACGACCCGGGCCGCATGGGCAGCGCCGAGGCTCGCATTTACCTGGGCAGTGCCATGACCGTGGCCGCCTCGGCACTGGCGGGCCGGATATCGGACGCACGGCCTGTGTGGCCAGCGAGCGAATCCCGCACGGAGGTGAATGCATGACCACAGCCCTGGACCGCCCGGACACGACCGAACCCTCGAACCTCCTGGTGCGGCGAGGCCGGGTCTGGAAGCTCGGGGACGACGTGTCCAGTGACGAGCTGATCAACGCCCGGCACGTCTTCGAGTACGACCCGCGGATCCTTCGCAAACACCTGCTGCACGACCTGCTGCCCGAGTTTGCGGAACAGGCACAGCCGGGAGACCTCGTCGTCGCCGGTCGCCGGTTCGCGCACGGGAGCCAGCACAGCCACCCGTTCCTGGCGATGAAAGACATGGGGCTCGGGCTGCTGACGGTGCGGCCGACGCGTGCGCCCTTCCGGCTGGCGATCTACATGGGCGTTCCCCTGCTGGACATTGACGCCGAGACCTACGCACTGATCACCGATGGGGAAACGCTGCACGTCGACTTCGCTCAGGGCCTTGTCGAACAACCGGCCAGCCAGAGAACCTTCCGGGTCGCCCCGCAGCCCGATTTCCTGCAGGACATCCTGCGCGCAGGGGGCGGCCTCGGCTACATGCGCGAGCAAGCCGCCACCCCATCCAGAAACACCGTCTGAACACACGCATCCGGAGTGATCCGGCGCTGCAACGTCGAAACCGAAAGCCGACTCTGAACATGGACCGAAGCCCGCACATGCCCCTCACCGCCACACCGCCTTCCCATCTCTCGGTGCCCAAGCCCGCCCTGATCGAGCTGCAGGGGCTGGAGAAGACCTACGCCACGCGCGGCACGCAGAAGGTGCCCGCCATGGGACCCCTCGACCTGACCATCGACCAGGGCGAGTTCATCACCGTCGTCGGCCCCTCGGGCT
>SXGT01781567.1_pt1 | contig 13779 bp, 11 predicted proteins | sample 3176221 | NCBI WGS metagenome assembly SXGT01 (sample SAMN11356862, study PRJNA531348) | freshwater metagenome | isolation source: freshwater sample F1-120 | place: China: Fuxian Lake, Yuxi | collected 2017-12-25 | reverse complement strand
GTCGAGCAGCAGGAGGCTGGCGCCGGCTTCGGCGAGAGCGATCGACATCGCGCGGCCCATGCCTTGCGCGGCGCCGCTGACGACAGCCGTCTTGCCGGAGAGATCGAAGAGTGTGGTAGCCATGGTGGTCCGGGGATTCATTGTATCAATGCCTCCCCGGTTGGCGCGATCCTTGCCGGGCGCGATCTTACGGTCGCGCCAGTTGCACGGCGGCGGCGTGTTGAGCCTGCCGCGCCGAATCCCAGTCGCCGGTGCAGTAGACCGGGAGATTCGCGATCGAGCCGTCCTCCACATCCGCGCGGATCGGTTCGCGGCAATACCAATCCCTGCCCTCTTGAGTCCAACGCTCCTCGATCTCCAGCACGAAACCCGATGGGGTGCGGTCGAACCGGTAACGGGGAGTCGAGCTGGGACCGGGGTGCCCTTTGCGGCGCAACGCCACGACGTTGTCGAATCCCTCGGCTTGGACACGCTACAAAGGCATGGTGCGTCCTTCCATGCCACCGATACGTGCGGTCCACGGAACTTGGATCTACCCCAAGCGCTAGAGCAGCCGGAGGCCTGTGGGCTTCGGGTCCTTCTCCTTAAGCGCCTCGATCGCCTTCCGCAAATCGCAGATCGCGACTTTGGCGTCAGGGACCGGTTGAAGCATACCTCCCACCCCAACCTTGATGATCGGCGGGCCCGCAAAGACAATGCCCGCAGGCCTTCCATCCACCGTCACCGGACTGCCGGAGCAGCCGGGGATCACACTCCCTTCGGTATCGGCGATGACGACATCATCGAAGTAAACCATCTCGACACCGCTGCGGCGCACCCAAACCGCACCTATGTCCGCGAGGGTGGAACGAATCGTGGCCCCAGCGTTGATCGGTCCGCCCAAATGCACCTCCGCTCCCTCCGGGAGGTTCCCCATGGGCTTCCCGGAACCGGTGACGGCCGTGCCTTCGTCCAGCAACGCCAGCGCGCAATCGACTTTGTTCGGCTCGTCGGGGTCGCTGGAGCCAGAATTGCCGAGTACGGTCGGGATGAGGTCGACCTTGTGCGATACGGAGCCGATGCGGGAGCCGCCGGGCGGCCGTACTGGCCCACCTACAGCGACATCTAGCACGTGGGCGCAGGTGAGAGCGTAGTTATTCCCGGCGTCATCCGTCAGGATCGCGCCGATCATGCCGGAGGAACCGTCGACGGCGATGTCAGACCCGGCGGAGACGTTGCCATCTAGCAGATGGAAACCATTGGTGATGACAAACTCGATGGGTACCCGCGGCAATTGCTTTCGGACGAAGTCCGTGAACTCCGGGGCCGCCGCCTTCTGCAGATAGATCTCCAGGTGGGCAGCCTCCCCGGAAGCGATGACACCAACGCCCACGACGTGGATCGCGCCCCAGGCCTCGTGCAGCCACGTGATCGGTCCGCGCGACCAGTCGAGCCAGTCCGCCCGTCCGAACCACCTCTTGATGCTCGTCGCTGGACGAAAAAGGCGCCTCAATATCTGGCGCGCCTCCTGGATCTGGTCCATGCTACGCCTCGGACATGTCCACCAGAACCGGATCGCACTCCAGCGGAGCCGTGCTCACCAAAGGCCCGCCGGGACTTCCCTTCACTCGCAGACTTAACCCGATCGAGGCAAGCGTCGCCTGCACTTCGGGACCCGTCAATAACTCGTGTTTGGTAAAGCCCAGCGCCGCGTGGTCACCAACCTCGAGAGCCATCTTGTTATCGGGCTGCGGCATCAGTACGATCTTGCCGCGAAGGGCGGGCAGCAACGCGATCGTCCGGTCGAATCCGGCGGTCACGTGGGCGGCGTCCGGAGTGTGATCGGGCTCGGCCACCAGGTGCAGGTTGATGAACTGGGGGCCGCCTGAGGTGATCGCGTGCGGCTTCGGCGTCGCGAAGTGACCTTGAAACTTGACCGAATTCAAATCGGAGCTATCGTACCGGAGCACGTGAATACCCATCGGCTTCTTGCCGTGGAACTGACCGGTCGGGTCCATGACCGCCTGGAGCGCGAGGGTCGAGGGACGAAAGGACTTGATCGCCTTTGGCCGCGGCAATACGATGCGAGCGTACAACGCATCGGGACCGGCCTGGGCATCGTACTCGTATCCCTTCAGGACGATGTTCGCCGCGTAGAACTTCCCCGTGCCCGTCGCGACGCCGGTCAGCAGATAGGGGTTGACGAGCGGCCGGGGTTTGAGCAGCGTCTCGCCGAAAAACGACCCCGCCCGGTAGATGTGCTCCTCCATCGTGGGAATCAGCACCTCCACCGCGGTTTCTCTCAGAACCACCAGAAACTGACCTCTCAATATCACATTTACTTCGCCTGGATTGGCCATTCGAAATCTCCTCGCATCTTCTACAGATAAATTTGGAACGCGGCCCAATAGTACGGGTGCGCGTAGCCGGGGTCCGACCGGAGCCTGCTGCTTGCCCTCGCCAGCGCCGGACGGACGGCCCCGGACGCCGCCAACTCCCGGTGGAACTGGCGCATGAGCCGCCGGGTGGCGGCGGAATCGACGCTCCACCGGCTCGCCATCACCGCGGGTACGCCGGCTTCGAGAAACGCATTCACCAAACTCTCGGGGTTGGTCAATCCCGCCCCGCTTCCCACCGCCGTCATGCACGCGGAGAGGACCACCAGGCGGCAAGCCCCGGCCTCCACCGAACGTAAACCGCCGGATCCCAACGGGCCGCCAGCCAGCCAAAGCCCGCTCGCACCGCTCGCGTGATAGCCGTGTCCGCTGAAATGGAACAGACCGTGCCGGGGCAGTTCTCTCAATAGAGAAGCGGCTCCGGCGCCAGATCCCGACACCATGGTCGAACCGGACCAATTGGCCGCGACTTCCTCGCCCTCCGCCAAACTGTCCGGCAGCGGAGCCAAGTGATCGCCGCTGGCGGGCGCGGCGATCACCAACGCCCGAACCACCCCTTCCACCCGCGGCTCGCCCGGCCTCGCGGCCATGACGATGGACGACGCCGCCCCGGTGCGCCGGCCCGCCAGGTGCAACACCAGATCGAAGGGAATCGCCCCCGTCTCGCCATCCGGCAGCACGGTCGCGTTCTCCTCATCCCAAGTCTCGCCGCGCAGTCGCGAGAACAACGCCTCGTGGACCGCGACTCCCAACCGTTGCACCTCCTCCATGCGGCTCGACCGGTCTTCCACGGCCTCGCGGAAAGCCTGTACCAAGGCACGAAACCGCTCCCGGTCCAGCACCACCTTCTGGAAGATCCGGCCTCCTCCCGTCCACACCGCGAACCCGTCGGCCAGCCCGAGCAGCACCATCGAGGGGGCCGCGTCCGACCCGTGCGCCGCGAGCCAAACCTTCAATGCCTCCGCTGCGGCGCCACGTTCCACCAGCATCTCGGCGAGTCCCCGGTAGGCCTCCAATGCCTCCCGGCGCGCCGCCGCACGCTGCTTCGGCGGGAGGGACCCCTCCATGTGACCCGCCTCCGCAACCGCCGCGTTCAGCGACGCGAACGCCTCATCCCTCCGGCCGGCTTCCCGCTCGAGCTTTCCCGAAAGCGAGTACGCCCGCCATCGGTCCCGGCTGACGGCGAGCGAGCCGGCGATGTCTCTCAGCTTGGCGGCGGCCTCGGCGCGCCTCCCCGTCCGTGCCCACGCCTCCGCTCGCGTCAAATCGAGCGACGCCAGGTATCTACGCCGCGTCTCCGATTCCGGCATCGCGGCGAAGTGCCCCTCCGCGATCGCCGCCTGGCGGGACGCCAGCGCATCGTCGCCCACCGAGGCGGCCAGCGACGCGGCGCGCGAACGGTTCGCCATCTCCATCGTCCGGTTGGCCGATTCACGAATCGAGTTCGCCGAGGCCGCCGCGAACTCCGCGGCCGCGGCGCGCCATCCCCAGGCTTCCGCCGAAAGAGAATAGTTCGCCAGCGCCTGCTGCACACGATTGGCCGAATACGGGCTGGCGTACGCCCGCCCGAGAAAACCGCGATTTTCGTTCCACGCGGACCATAAATCGCCGGACCGCGTTCGCACCGTGGAATAGATCCCGCCCGTCTGAAGCTCCACCCCGGTGAGACGGGCGGCCCGGGCCGCGGCAAGCGCTTTCTCGTAGGTCTCCATGCTGGCGCCGATGTCACCCTTCACCTGGAGACAGGACGCGGCCTGGGATAGCGCCTGCGTCCGGATCCAGTGGAAACGCATGGCGGCCGCATCCTCGGCCAGGGCCCGGCCCTCGGAGGCGCATAGGCTGGCGTCCAGCCTGCGGCCCCAAGCGATGGTTCGCACCAACCGCGCGAAAGAGGCGTGAGCTGGCGCGCGGCCAGGTCCGGAATAGGCAGCCAAGGCCTCGATCGCTCCGGCGAGCGCTTCATCGGGCCGCCCCGCGGCCGAGTGCGCCCACGCGTCGCGGAGTAGGCTACTGTCCACCGATTCGCCGGCGGCGTTGGCGAGCCACGCATCCCCGTGGTCTTCCAAAAGACGGAGCCCCGCCTGCCGGGCTCGCGCCCGGTCCGTGGCCAGCCACTCGACCGCCTTGCCCTCGAATACCATGTCGGCCGCGGCGGCGCCTCGAATCGCGTCTCCGCGCTCGCGAAGACGCCGCTCCAGATCGGCAAAGTGCTCGCGCGCTTCGTCGGCCCAGCCGGAGTCCGGCTCCGTTTCGAGGAATGTTCTCCACTCCTCCGCGGCTCGCTCCAGCGCGCGCAGCCGCTCGAACGCCAGCGCCCGGTTGTAGCGGGCGCGCCGGTGTTTCGGATCGATCCGGAGAGCTCTCGTCGAGAATTCCACGGCGGCGCCATAGCCCTCCGGCTGGCTGAGCCGGTCCGCGCGAAGCCCATGCGCAATGGCGAGATCGGTGAGGATCTCCACCGAATCCGGCGAAGCGGCGGCGGCTTTTTCCAAGAGCGGGATCGCGGATTCGATGCGAAAATCCATCAGGTCCGCTCGCGCCCGAAGCAATGCGACGCCGGGCTCGCTGGAATCCGAGCGCGCCAGCGCGCCCTGAGCCTCCGCCAATGCGGCGCTCCTAGCTCCTCCGCCCCCGCGCTGAGCGGCCACTCGAGTCCAACCCGCGTCTGGAAAACGCCACTCGATCTGCCTGGACTCCGTGTAGGCGCGCGCCAGCAGACTGCCGGACTGGCGCTCGACATTCGTCCACCATCGCCAAACCGCGGTGCCGGATATGATGGCAGCCACGCTGGCCGCCGCCGCGAACCACACCGGGACCAGCGGGCGGCGCCGTTGCGGCATCGCGGCCAGACGAGGCGCCGCCAACCGCGCCGCAAGCGCCGCCTCTTCCGCCGTCAATGTTTCCGGTTCCATTACCATTTGTAAGCGTGTTCCACACCGGTCGCAGGCCGCCAGATGATCCAGAGCCGCCCCGCCGGCGTCCGATCCCGTAGCCAGACGCGCAATCGCGGCGTCGCTCAGGCAATCGGGGCCGGGAGCCATATCGCGCGGGTCCTTTCCGCTCAGATCCTCGAGCCGCACTAGCGATCTCCCTCTTCAAGACGCGGTTCCGGAGAAAAACCCTTCGGCTCGTCGAGAATACTTTCCCGTAGCGCCCGTACCAGCCGGTGCAACAGGCTTTCCACTCCCTTGGTGGAAAGGCCGAACGGAGCCAAGCCGGCGATATCCTTCGCGGTCAATCCATGTCTGTAGTGCAGCCAGAAGATCCGCCGGTCCCTGGCGGCCGTGCCGGAAGGGGATAGTAGTTCCAACATCTTCTTGTCGATCTGATCCAGCAACACCCGCCGCTGGAGCGCTCTCTCGGCAGGCTCCCGGGCGTCGTCCTCGAGAATGGCGTCGTCGAGTGGCGCCGGCCGGAACCCGCCGGATCGCTTCGCCGCGGTGGCCGAGCGAAAGTAATCGAGTGTGGCGCTGGCGGCGACCGCCCGTACGAAAGTAAGAATCACCCGCGAATCGCTGCCTTCTATGCTTCGCAATACGCGGTAGCCGTCCCGGCACAACCGGACGTAGGTTTCCTGGACCAGATCCTCCGCGGCTTGCCGGCCGGCGTCCCCGAAGGGCCGGCACGCGACGACGACCGACATCGCGATGTGGCGGCGCATCGCGTCCATCAACTTACCGCAGGGACGCGCATCGCCCGCTCGCAGGCAATCCTCCAGCAGGATCGGAATGTCCGAAGCGCTCATCCGGTCACGTCAGAATAACACGGAGGAAATTGCGAAATGTCCCTTTCCGCGAAAGGGAACTGGGCGTGGTTCGCGTCTTTGTGGGCTGAGACCGATGGCAATGAAGCCGGTCGACGCCGGGGCGTGGCGGCCCGAAGCCGCGCCTCGAAGGGAGATTCCAATGAAGATCGTATCATTGCTCGCCGCCTTGCTCGTGGGCGCGGCATGGGGGCAGACGCCCCCGGCGCCCGTGCTGGATGGACCGCCCACCGCCGATGGCGTGCTCAAAGGGAGTATGTCGGTTGCCGCCGCCGGGGTGAGCCTGGAGCTGAAGGTCCTGCTGGACGGAGTGGAGATCAGTCCGGAACAGTCGTTCGTCGACCGCGCCGGCGGCAGGTTCCAGATCGGCCTGGGAGCCGCGGGAAGGCCTGGAGAATCGGACAGGAAAGTGCAAGTCCTCCAGGTGATCGCGGGGGTCCGTAGCGCCGCATCGGCGCCGGTGACGATTCCCGCCAAGCTCCAATTGAAAGAGCCCGTCATCGGCGGCGCGGATGTCCTGCTCGGCGCGATCAAGGTCACCGTCTACTTCCGGGATATCGACGCGAATGCCGAGACCGCATCGCTCGAAGCCGCGGTCCAAGGCGTCACCGAGCCGGCGCCGAGGACTTCGCGCGTGAAACTGGGCAAGGAGCAGATCGAAAAGGGCTCGGCGGAAATCGACCTGCCGCGCCGCCTGACTAGCGCCACCGATAAGATCGTCCTGAAGCTCTCGGTCTCGGCCAAGGGAGCGGCCGGTAAGTCCGTCACCTTCGCCGCCGGAATCATGCCGCCGCCGAACGCGCCCGTGCTCGACGGACCTCCTGGTTCGGGCGAAACCGTGCTGTCCGGTACGATAGTCGGGGTCGCCCCGGGGGCTCGGCTCGAATTGAAGATCCTCTTCGACGGCGCCGAGAAGAAACCCAAGTCCATCTATATCGATCGCGGACGCGGGAGGTTTCGCTTCGACGCCGGCGACGACGCCAAGCCGGGGGCCCAGGACAAGTTGGTGCACGTGGTCCTCGTGGTGGACGGAGTCGAGAGCCCGGCTTCGGAGCCGGTACGAGTCGCCCGGCTCGCGCTGGACCAGCCGGTCGTCAGTGGCGCCGACGTGATCGTGGGAGCCGCGAAGGCATCCGTTTTCTTCCGTGACATCGACCCTGCCGCGGAGGAGGCCGTCGTGGTCGTCGTGGCTGAAGAGAAAGGCGGCGATCTCCGGACATCCTCGTCCAAGTTGACCAAAGACCAGATGGCCAAAGGCTCGGCGGACGTCGACCTGCCCCGGCGCCTCACAACGGCCGGGGACAGCGTCACGATTTACATGACCGTGTCGGCCAAGAACGCCTCGGGCGCGGAGTCCGGCGAATTCAAGACCGCTCCCAAGATGGCGTCGATCGACGTAACCGAGCCCCTGCGGGAAGGCGATTTCGAAATCAAGGGAAACGCCGGTACGGGCGTGGAGCGTGTGAAGGCCTTCATACTCGGCGGAGCGTATTCGGTGGTGCGCTCCTCGCAGTCTAAACCGGACCCCTGCGACACGAAGCCCGAACCAAAGTGCCCCGACGGGAATGACGCGAAAAAGGCGGACCTCTCGCAGGGACGCCGCCAATTCCGCGCTGCGGCCCACAGGATCGAGATCGACCCGAATTCCTCCTCGCCGGATTTCGAACTCCAGCGGGATCGCCGCGCGGATGAATACCGTGAAGTACAGGAGGAGTTGGAGGCCGAGGTCACCGGCGGAGCCTTTACCCTCAACTCGCTGCGCGGCTTGATGGCGGGACAAAGAGTGCTGGTATGCCAGTTGGTGAAGAACATGCCGGAAGGTCCCCTCGTCCTCTTCGATTCCTGCGTGCGGCTGACCGTCGAAAGCGTCATGCTCGACTGGGGCCGGGCTCGCGCCTTCTTCTCCGCCGGCGGGGTGACGAGCCACAACCGCGAAGCATTTCAAAAAGTCGCCCCGTATGCCGCGTTCTCGTTGGACCTCAGCTTCTGGAACCATCTGGTCAACAAGAATTCCAAGCGCGCCAACCGCACGTCGCAAGAGGATCTGTTCGGGAACACGGCCGTTGGCGTCTCGGTGCATGGCTTTGCGGACGCGCGCCTCACGCAGGCCTCCCGCGCGACGCTCGCTCCAGGGTCGAGCATCCCCACGCTGGAATCGGACCGCGCGGGCTTCTTCCAGGCCGGCCTGTATCTCCCGGTGCGCATCGGCGGGATGGCGTGGGTGTATCGCGGAACCCAGTTCTCCACGTTCATTGGCCCGCTCGCCAAGGCCGGCGTCACCACGATCGAAGGAGGCTCCCTGTTGCAGACAAAAACGACGAAGGAGGCGGGGAAGGACGCCGTCGTGACCGAATCGCGCGATCGAGGACCGGCTCCATTTCACGGGTTCGGCTTCCGAACCGGAGTCATGAAGTACGACCTGATGGGACGTACCCTGCGCAACCGCCAGATCTCCCCCGATCCCCAAATCTACCTCGACGTTACCTGGGGCCACAACAGCCTGTACCGCCGCGCCGGCGAGACGTACCGGACCGACGTCACCACCGAACGTGTGGGAATGACTCTCGAACGTATCTTGACCCTCGAGGGCCGCTTGAAGATCCCATATCTGCCGGCGCAGATCGGAATCGACCTGATCTACGGCGCGAGAAGGTCCCACCAATCGGTCTCCGACTTCCGGTTCATCGTCGGGTACCGCATCGACGCCGCCAAGGCGCTCGGGCGAATCTTCGGCGACTCCGCGCGCCCCAGGTAATCCTCGGATGCCCGATACCCAGAAGCCCGCCACCCCCCGCCGCACCGCCATCGTCCTGGTTCATGGCTGCGGGAATCAGGAGCGCTACGAGTTCCTTCAATCGTTTGTATCCCCCTTCAAAAAGGCGCTGGACGACGCCAAGCATCAGGCGGACCTGTACATAGACAAGGTCGAATTGAGTCGTGGAACGTCCCGCACCAGCGGCGCAAGCGACATCCTGATTTCGGACCAGGGCCCCGACAGCCTCTTCCGCCCGGCCGAGTTGGAGATCCGCGGCTCCTCCGGTCCCGCCACGGTAGGCTTCTACGAGGCCTACTGGGCGGACCAGGACTTCACTTACACGCCGTGGCGAAAACTGAAATTCAATTTCTGGCTGCTCACCACCTTCTGGAACCCGTTCTTCCATTTGTTCTCCAAGGACGTCGATAATAGTGGCTCGCGATGGAGGAGGCTGCGCCGGATCGGCATCGTTCTGCCCTTTGACATCGTGGCCTACCATCTCGCGGAGACCGCCTTGGTTCTCGTATCCGCGCTCTTCCGGCGGACCGCCGCGCTCAGCGGCTTCGGACGAATCATCTACGACTACGCGGGGGACGTCAAGGCATACGTCAGCCAAAGCGCGATATTCCACCGGCAGACCAAGCGCGATGCAATTCAAGCCCGCTTCGATGAGGTCATGATCAAGGCGAGCCTCGAAAACGACGAGGTCTTTATCGTGGCGCATGGCCTCGGCACGGTCGTCGCCTACGACTGCCTCCACCAACGCGAAATCGCGCCATCCAAGATGTCGGAAGAGCTGCTCGCGTGGCTCGCCAAGAACCGCCCGGCCGGCGACACGATCGACTACTTCGAAAAACTCCGCGGCTTCGTGACGTTCGGTTCGCCGCTGGATAAGATGGCGTTGTTCTTTCCGGACTGGCGGCCGAAAAGTCGGATCACGCCGTTTCGAATTCAGCGCCAAGCCAAGGGCGGCCGCGCCGCGTGGACCGTCTCCGCCGGGCTCGACGCCGGAGCCGGCCGCGAGTTCTTCTGGCGGAATGTTTACGATGTGGCCGATCCAATTGGCGGCAAGCTCGAACTCTATTCGGACGCAAACGAGCAGTCATCGCCGGAAAACACCGTGATTGCGTCCGCGTGGCTCCCCTCCGGCGCGCACCGCGAAGTCCACCGCAACGGGCGCGTCATGGCTTGGCTCGTTGCGCGGACCCTCGGACTCGCGGAGCGGCCCATCGACGAGCCCGCCATATGCCAGAAGGTGCTGCGTTTCCTGTGGTCCCTGGCTCTCTCCGCCGCCAACGTGGCTTTTCTGTCGCTCGTCGTCTTCTTCCTCCTCGACCTCGCGGCGGGAACACTGCACGACCTGATCATGGACGCCGAGTCTCGCACCATCTTCGTTCAACTCGACTGGGCAGCCGGCGCCCTGAAGCAGTGGAGGACATCGGTAGACGTATCCGGGTACGGACCGCTCCACATGTCGCTCCGCGGCTCCTTCGTCGCGTTGTCAGTCGTGGCGAAGCTCTTTCTGCTCGCTCTTCCGTTCTCCTTGTGGTTCCACCTCTCGTCCCGGCGGAGCCGCCTGTGGCGATAATCGTCTTGTTTCTCGTGGCCCGCTCGCTGCTTGCCGCAGGGGATTGCCGCAGTGTCTTCGAGCCCTTCAAGGACGAGACCGAACTGCTGTCCAAGTTCGCTCCGGAGTTCATCCAATGGGTTGACGATCACTGGAAGTACTGGAAGTACGACATCTTCGTCCCGATCGACTTCGACGAAGAGGGCCGCCCAATGAGCAAATGGTCCACGCGAGGAAATCGGGGGCGCATCGAGGGCACGGATTTCGACGGCAACCTGCGTCCGGTCGTCTACGCGGGGTTGGTCGCCGCCACTGAGGATCAGTGGTACTTGGTATATTACTACTATCACGCAGCCGACAGGGGCGAAGTTTTCACGAGAACCTTTGGTTATTTTTGGGGGGGCTTCCATGAGAACGATATGGAGGGTGGATACCTCGTCGTGGACCGGTTGAGCAAGCAGGTGGTTCACTACTCCGCGCTGGCCCACAACCACTTCGACGACCGAAGACTGAAGAACGATTTCAACCCGGGCGAGCGGATGTTCATCGCCTCGGAGGGGGGCAAGCACGGCGCCCACCTGTTCACGCTTAAGGGCGCCTTCGATAGGACTCAGCCTTTCGAGGAAATGGCGGGCAGTCGCAAACGGTTCGTCCATTATAAGGGGACTACGAAAAAGGGTCCCCCGCAGAAGTCCGGAGCCCACTTAGAATCGAAGTACTGGAAGAACGAGTTGGAACGGGGAGAGGGAACGCCGTTCGAAATCCAGCTCTTGTGGCCGATCTTCACGAACATGTTCGACGGAGGGGGGCCTTGCCGAGCCACTAATTTTTGGACTAGGGCCGTGAAGCCCGGGGAAATCGCTATCGTTACGGGGTGGGACGACAGGTGCAAACCCCGCAGAGAGACACGCAAGCCGGAATTGAGTTGGTGCACTTCCCTCAGGGGTAAAGAGGGAGATCGGGCGAAGTTCCCCTGGGGCCAGGAGAAAGACCTGGAGCGGTTCTTCGACCCGGTTGGGACAGTCCTCGCCAAGGAGAGGCCGCGCGAGGGACACCGCCCGATCGCGATCGGATACACCTTCAACCCCTATTTGCAGGCGCTTCTCGACGGCAGAGTCCCTAGCTGGACCAGCGACACGTGCCCGGCATTCCCACATTACCCGCAAAACAGCCGCGACTGAATCTCTAGCCGGCTCAATAGCTTACGGCCCACGTCGCCGGGAACCCGCGGCCGACGGCTTGACGACCCACACCTTGTCAGCCCGTGGTGCAAGTAATATGAGTCGCGTTGCCAGCGCCGCCGGGCCGAATCCGAGGCGCGGCGACGCAGGATCGCGGGGACTATCGAATGCTGGAGCGAAGCAGCCTGCGGATCCCGTTCCCATCGGCGTTCATCGGCGTTCATCGGCGGCTGGGTTATCTTTTCGCGAACTGCCGGGTGCTCGCGTTGCCGGGGGAAAAGATGGCCGCCGCCGAAACGGTCCCCATTCCGGCTTCATCGGCGGCTCGCATTCGCACTCGGCGCCACCTCCCGATCCAGACCGCGCGCCGTCGCATCCCAAACGGAACGCCCGGCGCGAGCGATCTGCTCGAACCAACTCGCGGCAACGGAGGTACGCTTCGGGACCTCCTCACAGCGCTCACTCGCCTCCTGGCCCAGAACACGGGCTCTTCGCGAGTTCCCTGAGCGCCGCACCATGCACATCCGTCAACCGCCGGTCGATCCCGTTGTGGCGGAACGTCAGCCGCGTGTGATCCACGCCGAGCAAGTGCAGAGTAGTCACATCGACGTCGCAGCCGTAGACCGGCTTCTCTACCGACGGGGCTCGAGCTCGACGCTGCGTTCCATGGCCGCCACTCGCGCTCGACAACGGGCCGCCGAAGGGCGCCCCCGGCGCTGATGATGCGCTACACCTCCGGCGTTGCCAGGCGCCGATGACCGCCCGCCCTCCGCATTGTGGATCGGCCGGTAAACCGTTCACAGATTACCCCCAAAAGACCCTTACCTGGATTTCCTTTGCTTTCCTAGGGTTGCCAGGAATCGGCCCCAAGCGGGCGCCATCGTTTTGCCAACTCGACCACGCCATGGCGCAATTCTCGTGTCGGGCGGGAAGCTCTGCCCCAAATCACGAAACGAGGAGAAATCGAATGGCAACCGAACTGCAAATCGCGGCATCCCGCATCAATGGAGCCCGGTCTCAGGGCCCCGTCAGCATCGACGGAAAGGCGCGCAGCAGCCAGAACGCGGTCCGTCACGGGCTGACCGCCAAAACCGTCGTCCTCAATAACGAGGATCCGGCCCAATTCAAGATCCTTTGCGAAAACCTCGCCAACGACTACCAGCCGCAAACCGAATACGAGCACGAACTCGTCAGTCAACTCGCCGGCGCACGCTGGAAGCTCCGCCGCTGCAACATTGTCGAGAAGGGCATCTTCGACAAGGCCGTCGACGAGATCCGGCCGAAAATCCAGGCCGAATACGAAGGCGCCGACGAGGAAATGGTTACCATCTTCGCGCTCGAACAGGCGATCGACTCGCCCCGACTGAAGTCGCTGCGCCGCTACATGACGCAGATCCTGCGCGAGGAGCGCCACGCCTCCTCCCAACTCGAAAAGATCCGCCGCGAGCGCCCGCCCCAGCCCCCGGCCCCCGCCGCGGAGGAAAAAAACGCGCCGGTGCGAAAGGAACCCGGCGAAAGAGAGCCGGAAAACGACGCTTCGCGAAACGAACCTGGTAAATCGGGTCTGACTGGCCAGATCGGGCCGGTCCCGGTGGATCAAGAGCGCCGATGACCTGGGCAATCCTCTTCATAACCTCTCAGGAGCCCCGTTTCGTGAAGCGAAACCGGCCCGAAGAGCACAATCCAACCGTCGCCGGACAAGCGACACCCGGCTCGCCCACCATAAGTGTGTCCGAACTTCCCGGAATCGGCCTCGATCCGTTGACCTTCGCCCGCGAGATCCTCCACTTCCAGCCTTTCCCCAAGCAAGCCGAGATCCTCGACCCCTCGATTCGCCGCGCCATCCTTCTCTGCTCGCGGCAGTGGGGTAAGTCCACCGTGATGGCGGCCCGCGCCACTTGGCTCGCCATCAACAAGCCGGAATCGACGACGCTCATCGTCGCGCCCGTTGGCTCGCAAGCCAACGAGACCCTGGCGAAGGCCACCGGATTCCTTTACGGCCTCGGCATCCCCACGCGCCGCGTCAAAGGTTACGAATATTCGGCGAAGCTGCCCAACGGCTCCCGCCTGATCGCGCGGCCGGGCAATCCCTGGAGCATCCGCGGCATCGCCGCCGACCTGCTCATCCTCGACGAAGC
>SXGT01536888.1_pt1 | contig 13780 bp, 13 predicted proteins | sample 3176221 | NCBI WGS metagenome assembly SXGT01 (sample SAMN11356862, study PRJNA531348) | freshwater metagenome | isolation source: freshwater sample F1-120 | place: China: Fuxian Lake, Yuxi | collected 2017-12-25 | reverse complement strand
CGCAAACCATGCTGAAAAAAATCATCAATGAAAAATGGCTCAGCGCCAAAGCCGTGATCGGGTTTTTTCCAGCCAATAGCCTTGATGACGACATTATTTTGTATGCTGATGATGCGCGCACCCAACAACGCGAAGTGCTGCGTCATCTCCGCCAACAAAATGTCAAAGCTCCGGGACGTCCCAACTATTGTCTGTCCGACTTCATAGCACCAGTTAGTAGTGGGGTGGCTGATTATCTGGGTGGTTTTGCGGTGACTTCCGGTATCGGCATCGAAACCAAGCTGGCTGAATTCGAAAAAGATCACGACGATTACAGCAGTATCCTGTTGAAAGCCTTGGCGGATCGTTTGGCCGAAGCTTTCGCCGAATATATGCACCAAGTGGTGCGTCGGGATTATTGGGGCTATGCCGAAGACGAAGAGCACGATAATCATGCCTTGATCGAAGAAGCCTATCAAGGCATTCGCCCGGCACCCGGCTATCCGGCCTGTCCGGATCACACCGAAAAAGCCAAATTGTTTGAGCTGCTCAACGTGACTGAACATACCACGATTGAGCTGACCGAGAACTTCGCGATGTACCCCACCGCCGCGGTGAGTGGTTGGTATTTTTCCCACCCGGATTCGCAGTATTTCAATGTTGGCAAGATCGAGCAAGATCAGTTGCAAGATTACGCCAAACGCAAAGGCCTTAATGTCGAAGTGGCTGAACGCTGGTTGGCTGCACATTTGCATCATTGATAACAGCCATGCAAATCCATATTGAACATTTTCTGGAACGCGTCATGTATGCCAGTCGCTGGATCATGGCGCCGGTATTTTTGGGTATGAGTCTGGTATTGCTGGTGCTGGCCGTCAAATTCTTTCAAGAGTTGTATCATTTTTTACCGCATATCCTGGAAATCGATGACGCCCAGATCATTCTGAAATTACTGACCTTTGTCGATTTAACCCTGGTTGGCAGCTTGACCCTGATTGTGATGTTCAGCGGCTATGAAAATTTCGTTTCGAGATTGGATATCGGTAGCGAGGCAGAGAAACTGGATTGGCTAGGTACCCATGATTACGGTTCTTTAAAACTGAAAGTCGCTACCTCGATTGTGGCAATTTCATCGATTCGACTATTAAAAGTATTCATGGAAGTGGAAAATACCGAAAACGACAAAATGCTTTGGTACGTGATTATTCATCTGACCTTGGTGATTTCAGCCTTCATCATGGGTTATTTAGACAAAATCTCCAAACACTGATGGCCGATTTCACGCTGTTTGGCACCGAAGCTTGTCATTTATGTGAAGAAGCTGAAAGCGTGTTGTGGCAGGCAGGCCTGGACTTTACCAAACAGGACATTATCGACGATGAGCAATCACAACAACTTTACGCCCTGCGTATTCCGGTTGTATTGCACCATCCCAGCGGCCGGGAATTGGGCTGGCCGTTTTCTGTTGAACAGATTGAGGCTTTTATCAAAATGATTCGTTAGTTTCTCCCAAAACCTTTAACCGGTCGCTCAACTCATGAAAATATTCTTAAACCAGCTATTTCGTTTAATCCTGACCGTTGGGGTTTTCCTTTATATCCTGTTCGAGGAATTGATTTGGGATCAGGTTGCCGAGCCGATCTACAATTATGTCCGCAGCCTTCGTTTATTACACGCCATTGAAAACCGGGTAAAAACCTTCAAGCCGCTTAGCGTATTAATCCTGTTTTTAGCGCTGTTTATTCAGGTCGAAGGATTGGGAATTCTGGCATTGGGGTTGATCGCGCAAGGCAATCCGGTATTGGGTGTCGCTTTGTATTTGGCAAAACTACCGGTGGCCGCGTTTACCTTCTGGTTGTTTAAAGTCAGCAAAGACATTTTGATGACTTTTGCCTGGTTCAAATACAGCTACGACAGCCTGGAAACAGGGATTGCGTTTATTAAAGCCAGTGCCATTCACCAAAGCATCATGGCTTTACTGGTTCGCACTAAAACCTGGTTGAAAGAGAAGATCCAGTCAATGAAAGCCGCTTTTAGCGTAGCCAAAACTAACGTATTCAAATATATCGGCTTTGGTCAATCATGAAAATACTCAAACAGATTTGAAATATTTTGATTGCCAGGATTTGGAAAAACCATAAAATCTTTAAAAAATTGAACGATTACGGTAGATCATCATGCATAAAATCCTGGTTATCGATGACGACAAAATCACTCATGCGTTTATCAAGCGAGCATTGGCCTATAAATTTGATATCGTCCCAACCTTGAGTGGTGAACAGGGTTTAGCTGAATTACGGCAAAATCATTACGACACGATCCTGCTGGATGTGGAAATGCCGGGGATGAATGGCTATGAAGTTTGCGAGCAAATCAGGGCCCATCCTCAAACCATGGAAACCCCGGTTATTTTTCTGTCCGGACGGGGCGAACTGCGCGATCGCATGCAGGGATTTGAAGCCGGTGCGGATGATTACATTGTCAAACCGTTTCACCCCGAAGACCTGATCGCCAAAATCAACGTGTTAATTCAGTATCGACTTCGCCGTCACGAATTGGCGCAACAAGTCGAGGAAGCTCGAAAAACCGCCTTTATCGCCATTTCCAGCTCCAGCGACCTGGGGCAAGCCATTAACTTCATCGAAAAAGCTCATGTGGTAAGCGATTATGAGCAGCTTGCCAGAACTTTTTTTGCGGTGACGCAATCGATGGATTTGAAATGTACCATTATGATCAAAGGCGCCGAGAGTCCTGTGTTTTTCTCCTCTTCACATACGGCGGTCAGCCCGATGGAGTCGGAGCTGATTAAAACCTTGGCTGCCGAAAAACGTTTTTTTGATTTCGATTGCCGAACCCAGATTAATTATCCGCATATCTCCTTGCTGATTAAAAACATGCCGCTGCACGATATGGAGCGTTATGGCCGGATCAAGGATTTTTTTCCCGCCATGCTTACCACGGCAGACATCAAGATTGCGCAAATTCATTCGCAACTGGCGGTTGTCAATCAGCTTGATGAAACGCGTGTAGCCTTTACAGAAATTGGCGGCTTATTGGAAAGTATCAAAAAGGGGCTGGAAGTCAATCAAAAACATAGCGTCAAACTTATGCGCGATATGCTGATGGAGCTTGATAAAAATTTACCACGCATGGGCTTGCATGAAGATCAGGAACAATACATTCTTGATCGCGTTGATAGGGCTATTGAAGAATCCTACCAAGCTGTTAGCGCTAATCAGCAAATCAATACCTCATTCCAGTCCGTCTTGGAAAATTTACAGGTGCTGCTCTTCAAACAGCAACAACTGCAGGCGCAATTGTTTACACCTGCCGCAGAAGCATCGGAGCAAGACGATGATGAGGGTTATCAGATGGACATTGAGTTGTTTTGATAACCGATTACCAACTTACCCCATAAAGTTGCCGTGTTTAGTCTCAACCTGACCAAGCTATTGCAGCTTTTATTCATTCTATTCACGTTATTCAGTGATGCTGGCATGGCTGAACAAACAAACAGTCTGGCGCCTGGCTATTCGACACTTCCGTTTCAACCAGCCGTTCCGGGTAGTTACGTTTTACCTGTTATCGGTCAAGCCGGTAATGGCGAGATATTAACCATCGACAAGCAACCCAAACCACTGCACCAGCTAATGGGCGATAAACTGGTGTTGTTGAGTTTTATTTATGCCACCTGTGGCGATGTCAATGGTTGCCCGCTGGCAACTCAGGTATTGCATAAAATCAGCCGACATTTGCAAAAGCAGCCGGAACTGGCGGACAAACTAAGATTATTGACCTTGAGTTTCAATCCAGCTCACGACACGCCAGAGCAGATGCGCCAATACGCCGAAGGCTTTAAAACCGGCAGTTTTGATTGGCAATTTTTGACTACCCGTGACGAAGCGGCTTTGCAACCTATTCTGGATGGCTATCAGCAAAGCGTGCAGAAAATTTATGACGATCAAGGCCAATTTACCGGCACTTTTTCGCATTTGCTCAGGGTATATTTAATCGATACCGATAAAAACATCCGCAACATCTATAGCGTGGATTTTCTGCACGCGGATACCGTGATCAACGATATTAAAAACCTGCTGACCCAACCTGTTCAGCCAATCACGACTCAGCCGATAGCGGGTGACCGCTTGTATCAGGCTGGCGACAACAAGCGCAATTATCAGCAAGACACTTACCAGACCCGCTCTATTGCCCTTATTCAGCGTCAGGGCAAAAAGGCCAACTTGATCGAGTTTGCCCAAAAACCGCCGTTAGGCTTACCGAAATTGCCATCGCGCAAAGACAACCCAATCACCCCTGCCAAGATCGAATTAGGCCGCAAGCTGTTTTACGACCGGCGGTTATCGCTGAACAATACCTTTTCCTGCGCCATTTGCCATATCCCGGAACAAGGTTTCAGCAGCAACGAGATGCGCACGGCAGTGGGGATAGAAGGTCGCAGCGTCAGGCGCAACAGCCCGTCGTTGTACAACGTCGGCTATGCGCAATTGCTGTTTCACGATGGTCGTGAAAATACACTGGAACAACAAGCTTGGGGGCCATTATTGGCGCACAACGAAATGGCCAATCCATCGATTGGCTATGTGGTGGATAAACTCAAAGCCATCCCCGAATATCCGCGCTTATTTCAAGCAGCATTTAATAAAGAGCCCGGCATGGAAAGCATCGGCCAAGCCTTAGCCAGCTATCAGCGCACCTTGAATAGCGCCGATTCGCCTTTCGATCGCTGGTATTTCGGCAAGCAAACCCAAGCTATTAGTGCAGAGGCGCAACGCGGTTTTAAGTTGTTTACCGGCAAAGCCGGATGCAGTCAATGTCATTCATTGCAGGAAAAATCGGCCTTATTCACCGACCAAAAACGCCATAACACCGGCATAGGCTTTGCTGAATCCATGCAAAAAACACCGGCTAAACAACAAGTTCAAGTGGCTCCCGGTGTGTTTGTCGATGTGGATAAACAGCAGCTACAGGGTCTGACTGAAAGCAAGCCCAACGATCTGGGTTATTACGAGATCAGCCAGAATCCGGCTGATCGCTGGTCATACAAAACTCCAGCGTTACGCAATGTGGCGTTAAGCGCTCCTTATATGCACGACGGCTCAATTTCCAGTCTGGCGGAAGTGGTCAAATTTTATAATCAGGGCGGCATAGCCAACGAAAACCTGTCGCCGCTGATCAAACCCTTGAATTTATCGGACATGGAAATGGCGGATTTGCTGGCGTTTTTGGAAGCTCTGACGGGTAGCAATGTGCAAACCTTGGTTTCTGATGGCTTTGCTGCGCCGGTTGGGGATGCTCAATAATTCAAATCCAGCTGCAAAAAAATCGGGAATAAATGCGCATAACGCATAGTTGCATCGAGGCAGGAATCGGGCATACTGTGACTATCGTTTAGTTGCAATCAAAACTATGGGTCAGTTAGAAAAGCTGTTAGCACAATTTATCAATACACCCAACCCGAAATGGGACGAAGTCATATCCCTGATGAAAAAGTTAGGTTATATAAAAATAGAAAAGAGAGGATCGAGAATGGAATTCTGGCACGAAGCGAAAAACAGCTCGATTTTGTTACACAAGCCTCACCCGGAAAACACGATCAAGACCTATACCAAAAAAGACATCATCGACAAGCTAAAAAAGGCAGGATTTATCAATGAAACATTTTGAATACAAAAGCTACCTAGGCAGCAGCAATATCAGCATTGAGGATAAATGTCTGCACGGAAAAATCGAATTCATAAACGACTTGGTCACTTACGAAGCCCAAACCATCGAAGAATTAGAAAAGGAATTCAGACTGGCTGTTGACGATTATCTGGAACATTGCCAAACAGTAGGAAAAGCACCCAACAAAACCTTCAAGGGATCATTCAATATCAGGATAGGTAGCGAATTACACCAAAAAGCCTTATTGAAAGCAGAAAAAGCCGGTAAATCCCTGAATGAGTATATTAAAAGCATTGTTGAAAAGGATACGGCATCAATAGCCTAACCTTCCATTTTTTGCCGTCGTAACCGGACTTGGCGATACGAGTTATTTTCAAAATAGGTTGTTTTAGCGTGGTTAAGGCTGGTTAAATAGTCAACCAACCCTCATTTGCTGCGGCACTGAGCATTGTCATTCACTCATCGGCCATGGCTCCTCAAGCCCGAACTCATAGCTAGAAAATCTATGTCTTTATCAAAACAACTGCTGATCCTGCTGTCTGCCTTATTTTTAATGATATTTAGCGTCAACTTTGGCCTGAGCGTTAATAACATCAAGGCTTACATGGAAGGCGAAGCGCAAAATCACGCCCAGGATACCGCGACCTCATTGGGGCTTTCACTCAGTCCTTACATGACCAATCCCAGCGATCCCATCATCAAAACCATGGCCAGCGCCATTTTTGATATGGGTTATTACCGTGAAATCCGCTTGGTGGATGCCAATAACCATGAATTCATTCGTCTGACTAACGACAAAGCCGTAGAAGGCGTACCCGACTGGTTTATCCAGTATTTACCCATGAAATTGGCGACGGCCAAAAGTGAAATCAGCTCCGGCTGGAATATCAGCGGCGTTGTGCATGTGACGGTCAATGCCGCATTTGCTTACAGCAAACTCTATCAACAAGCCAAAACGAGTTTTTACTATTCATTAGCCGCATTCGTCATTTCAATGCTGTTATTAATCATGCTGTTGCGTCTGACGCTGGGGTCTTTGCAGCGCATCAATCAACTGGCACTGAATATCGCCGAAGGCCGCTTTGAAACCCTGAAAGTCCTGCCCTGGACCAGCGAGGTGAAAAACGTGGCCATGTCGATGAATACCATGTCGCAAAAAATTGAAGCCACCTTGACGGCACTCAATCATAAGCTGCAAGCCATGGGCACCAGTTTATTGAACGATGATCTGACAGGGCTTTATAAAAAATCGGTATTCGAAACCGACATCATGCAGTTACTCAGTGAACACGAATCGGCTTATCTGTTTTTGATCAAAATCGACAGCTTGCCTGCACTGACCCAAGAGCAAGGTAGTGATGTGATTGATCGGTTATTACAAGCGTTTGCAGTGCAACTGCAAGCCCTATCAAAACGGCATGCGGATACTGGCAGTAAAAGTTACCGGTTTTATGGTGGCGAATTTGCCATGCTGGTTAGAACCGATCAGATCGAGCGGATTCATGACATCGGTCAGCAATTAACTACAGCATTATCTCAACTTGGCGAGCAATACGCCAAGCCTGATCTGGCCCACATGGGTGTAACAATCATTAGCCAGGATTGCACCCCGGAAAGCCTGCTTGAGTCGGTTTACGAAGCTTATCAGCAAGCCTGTTTGATCGGCGCCAATCGTTATTATTTGCGCAGCCAAACCGATTCGGCACGCGATATGGCGGCCTGGAAAGAACTGGTGTTTAACCGCATCGATAATGCTGCCTACTCATTGGTCTATCAAGGCCAAATCCAGGCGTTTACCAATCAGCAACTGCTCATGGAAGAAGCTTTTACCGAAGTGTTGGCTGAAAACGGCCAAGCCGTGGCGATCGGGCCTTTTATCGCCATTGCCGAGAAGTTCGAGAAAATGCCGGATCTGGATAAAAGCGTCATCGAAAAGACTTTGCAACACATCCAAAGCCACGCTATCCCGCATGCCATTGCGGTTAACCTGTCTACGCAAGCCATTAAAAGCCCTGAATTTCGCCTTTGGCTGGAAAAACTGTTTAAAGGCCATTCTTTAGTAGCTCAGCAGTTGGTATTCAGTTTTTCGGCTTACGCCATTGCCAAAGATGTGCCCAGTTTTGTCAGCTTTTTTTACACTCTTCATCAGTGGGGTGGACGCGTCTTGATCAAGCGCTTTGAAACCCAATCGATGTCGCCAGACCTGGTCAAACAACTCAAACCTGATTTTGTCAGATTAGCCAGAGAGCTCAGCCACAACCTCAATCAATCCCAACAAAAACAAGACTTTGTCATCGCCATGCAACAATTGTGTGCCTTGCTGGATATTACGTTACTCGCTGAAAATGTTCAGGAGGACAGCGATTATCAAACTTTAAAAGCCATAGGAATTTTTGGTGCCAGCCGGTAAAGGCCATACATTCATACTCATCGCCATTTTCGTCCTCGCTTCCATCGCTCTAATCGGTCATTACTTTTCCCGCCAGCCCCAGGTGGATAGTGGGCTGCGCCTGGAGCCTGCGCTGTTGGACAGGATAGCGCAGCAATATGGGGTCGCAGCCCGCCAGCGTCTGGTGGATTGGCAGGCCCTGATGGATAACGGTAAAGCTATTCCGGAGTCGGAGAAATTGCAAAGAGTTAATGATTTTTTTAACCGCAATATCGGCTTTGTCGATGACCAGCTGTTGTGGCAAAAGAAAGATTATTGGGCGACCCCTGTCGAATTTCTTTACACCGGTTCCGGCGACTGCGAAGACTTTGCCATTGCCAAATACTTCACCCTGTTGGAAATGGGCGTGGACGAAGCCAAGCTGCGCATTACCTATGTCAAAGCTTTGCAATTGAATCAAGCCCACATGGTGTTGACTTACTTTACCGATACCCATGCCGAGCCGCTGGTGCTGGATAATCTGACGTCAGCCATTAGTCCGGCCACTGTAAGACATGACTTACAGCCGGTTTACAGTTTTAACGGCAGTGGTTTGTGGCTGGCTAAAGTGAAAGGCAGTGGTAGGCAAATCGGCGATGCCGAGCAGTTGAATGCTTGGGCGGATTTGAAGCGGAGGATGGTGAAGGCAACTAAGTAGGTGCTAGATGAAGCCGAAAAGTGTCAGTTTTTTTTACACTTTTATGAAGATAAGATTAAGTTTTCAAGTGGCCTAATAATAACTCATTGATTTAATTAAGGTGGTGCAGTAATTGCTTCATAATCAGTAATGGATTTTTGAACATGATGCCATATCTGTTTAAGAAACAGTGCCGATAAATTTCGGGTCTCTTTGGATTTTAGAGATGGCTAATGATATTTCCAAAACAATAAAGAGGCTTTACTTATGAAAATCAATTATCAATCTGGGAATGCCTTACGGCATTTATTACACACTAGTTTGTTAGCCGCTAGCTTATTAGCACTCTCAGGGAATGCGCAAGCAGCAACGGTCAACAATGACTTGGTTGGCCCTGGCCCCACAAATAATCCATATCCACAACAACCTCTTGGCCCAGGTGGTACCGCGACCGGAGGAACCTCTACCACTATCAATGGCACGGTCTTTACTGTAGCTCCACTTAACAATACAGGTACAGGTACAGGTGCATTTAACCCATTTTTAAGAACACATGAAAATGGGAACAGTGATTACGAAGTAGGCTTTAATACTGATGCAGGCACTAATGCTGATCCTATCATTGATCCTATCAATGATAATGTAGGAGGAATTTGGACACATTCCGTTAAATTATCTTCGTTAACGAGCATTGCATATAATAATAACCAATATATTCAATTGTTTTTAGACTTAGGTGAGCCAGATGCTAACGAAAAGCCTTTGTTATCAACTTTAGAGCTTGAGTTATGGGTCAATGCTGTTGAAGGAAATGACAACAGCTACGGTAATGGCCTTGGTAGTAAGATTTGGGATCTTGATGGCTTGACTGATACTACCCTTAATCTGGATTACAACATCATACAAGGTGGTAATGGTCAATACGACCTTATCGCCTTATTTGACGCCAAATTATTCGCTAACTATAAAGCGGACGATTACTTCTATCTTTATAATGTTTTCGGTAAACAAACGACTACAGCGACTGCTTTAGAGTATGCGTCTGAAGGCACATTTGAAGAATGGGCTTTTGACACAACTGGGAATAAACTAGTATTTGGCTGTGCAAATCCAACCTATGCCGAATCTCATAAACAAGAATGTGACGGCGGTGGCGGTAACAATTCCGTTCCCGAGCCAACCGAATTAGCATTGCTGGGGATCGGTTTTCTGGGGATGGCCTTAGCTAGACGCAATTTAAATCGAGCATAATTCTGCTCTGTCTTGATACAAAAAAGCCGACAATCGTTGGCTTTTTTGTTTTTATGTGTCAGTATTTTTTACAACTTGAACAACACGCTTTAGCAGTTCAATCAGGGTAAAACTCCGCATCGGCCATTTGCTCACAGCTCCAGGGACATTGCTTTGGAAATACCTCTATATCAATGCCGGTTTCTTGAAAAGCTGCATAGGTAGCCTGTTCATAGGCATCATTCAGCAATGTCGGCAAGAGTGGTTTGAGGCCAGGATTTTCGCGAAGCAGCTTTTGAAAGCGTTTACGTTGAACATCGATACTACATTTCCAACTCTTGCCGCGCCTTGCTGGCTGATAGTGCCATTTGAACATATGTAGGCATAACACCGTTAAGCGTGATTCAAGCGCTCTTTTCTCACTTCTGCCCATACTTTCAATTTCCTCAATCAGGTTTTGTACATCCAGATCCGCATAGCGGCCGGAACGCATGGCCTCAGCTTGCTCGACAGTCCAGCTATAAAAGTCGTTTTGATAATTTGCAGTCATAGATACCTCGAATACCTGAGTCGTTCATGATCAGGGATTTTATCCTGTAACCCTTTTAAATCGGGATATTTTGTGCCGCCATTTTGATTTTTCAATGGCTTAAAAACAATAACGCCGATAGTAGTCGGCGTTATTGTAGAGCAAGTCGATTGATCAGCACGGCGTAAAGTCCAACCAATTCATGTCGTTGGGCTTCGCTACATGCAGGCTATTTGGTAACTTGAATGGTCATCGTACTGGTTTTGTTGGCGGTGTCAGTCGCAGTCGCTTGAATGCTATGACTGCCTGCTGCGATTTTACGCGTGTTCCAGCTGTAACTGATGGTTTTCGCTGTGGTTGCACTGACCAGTTTGCCATCAATAGACAGCGAAACTTTTGAGATGGCGACATCATCATTGGCATTGATTGCGATGGTGGCCGTTCCTGTCACTGTAGAACCATTAGTCGGCTTGGAAATGGCTACGGTAGGCGCAGCATTGTCTGTGGTGACTGGTGTGGTTTGATTTTTCACGGTTACATTGATATTAGTCGATGTACCTTGATTACCGGCAGCATCCGTAGCTATTGCTGATAACACTACACTGCCATCCGCCACGCTGGTCGTGTTCCAGCTGAATTGATAAGGTGCCGTGTTATCGCTACCTATCAGCTTGCCATTGGCTGACAGGGTTACTTGGCTAACCGACACATTATCATTGGCATTCACATCCACCGTCACCAAACCACTGACCGTACTGCCATCCGCTGGGGTAAAAATATTGATCGTGGGTGGTATCGTGTCTTTGGCGGTAGTGTTGAGGGCCAATTGTACTGCCGCAGCGGCATCAATTCGTCCGTATCCATAATAAGGATGGAAATCAGTACCCGCCACTTTGACCGCCGAATTTTCCAGGATTTTTTCGATATCATCCGGCGTCAGGCTAGGATTGGCAGACATGATCAATGCGACTACACCGGCTGTAGCGGGGCTGGAAAACGACGTACCGTTCCAGTTGCCATAGCCACCACCGCGGGTCGTGGTTAAAATCGATACGCCAGGCGCGGCAACATCGACAAACGCACCGTAATTAGACCAGCTGGCCTTGGCATCTGCACTGTCAGTCGCGGAAACCGAGATCATATAGGGATTATCGGTGTAACCGGGATCGACGCCATCATTGGCGGCAGAAACCACCACCACCCCACCTTTGTTCCGCATATATTGTGCTGCGGACGCTACCGTGGCGCTGTTGCTGACCCCATAGCTGATGTTGGCGACATCTGCACCATTATCGGCAGCCCAGTTCAATCCTCTGGCCACGTCACTCCAATAAGCATAACCGGTGGGATCGTTGGTGATTCTGACCGGCATGATTTTCGCGTCACCTGCAATGGATGCCACACCGGTGGCGTTATTGGTGGCTGCAGCGGCTGTACCGGCAACCGCAGTGCCGTGTCCGTTGATATCAGCCGTGGTACTGCTGTTGTCTATTGCATTCCAGCCCGGAACCATTTGATTGACTAAGTCGGGGTGCGTACCATCGACGCCACTATCCAGAATGGCAATGGTAATACCCGTGCCCTTGGAAACATCCCAAGCCATCGGGGTTTGAATTTTGGGTAAATGCCAGGCACTGGCAAACTGCGGGTCATTGACGGTGGTCGTCGTTAGCTGAGAAACCATATCCAGCTCGGCAAATTCGATATGCGGATTTTTCGACAGCGCTCTGACCACGGCCTCCTCGGCATTTTCAGGTACGCTAATAATATGAACGGGCAATGAGCCGATTTTTTCCTGCCTTTTGCCTTGATTGCCTTTCAAGATTTGATCTAATTGGTCATCAGGCAAACCTGCTTTTGGCTTAACCAGAATTTGCCCGGGTTTCCATTTATTGAATGGTGCGCCACCTGCAGCAGGCGGCGCTTGTTCAATTTCCTTATTGATTAGCGAAGCGAGGTCTTCTTGCCAATGCCCGTTTAGGTAAAGCACGGCGGGCACCGCTAAAAGCACCATTCCTGCAATGTATAAGCTTTTTTTCATCATGACACGTTACCTCTATGATTTTAATTATATTTTGCCGAATGAATTATCCGGCAGGCTGAAAACATTGTTATTGTCCTTTAGTGAAGAAAGGCTATTTGTGCTGACAACCTGTAAGCGCCTGACTACAAACAATTCAATTTTTTTCTGACGAGTGTCAGTTTATGGATATGGGTTATAAATTCCGTGCGATGAATACCAAAATAGTCAACTATTTTTAGCAAGCTCAAAATGCGGGATGTAATCGAGTTTAGGCACAAGTCATTAGCTCTCAATTTGTTTCAATAAGAGAAACATTGAAGCAATTAAACAGCCTATTGTGCATTTTTGATAAGCCTATATAGTTGAACTGACATTTCTAATTGGCTTTAATCAGTCCAGGGGGCGCGACATGAAATTTTTCAAAAATCGCAATGTGCTTATCGCTTTTACTTTGCTGGGTTTGTTTGCAGTGGTTGGCCTGTTGCCGATTGAATTTTTGATTTCGGCCTTGTTATTTGCGGTGGTATTTCGCGGCTGGTTGTATTTGATTAACCTGGCTGTCGCCTCCGCTGCGGAAACCAAGGAATTGGATAACAGCTGACAGGAGTGGTTGCCAATGAGCTGAACCCTGTATCAGCTCATTGCTTTTACCAGCCTTTGTTAAGTAAGGGCCACTAGATGGCAATGACTTGACCTTTGGCCGCCGATTCCAACGCCGCTACGATCACCCGACAATTTTCTTTGGCATCATCCAGCGATAATTGAGGCTGTTTGCCTTGCAGAACACAGTCGCTGAAATGCTCGATTTCCAGCTTAAAATGATTTGAGGCCTGTAAACGCTCTTCACCTTGACGACCGTCTTCAGTCCACCAGGAAATCACCGGCACATCGCCGGGCAACTGCCAAACCACATGGCATTTCAATCCGCCCTGGGTGCCGACAATTTCGTATTCGCAACGTCGGGCTCGTTCAAAACTGAAATCAAACTGGGCAAATTTGCCATCGCCATAATCCAGGATGCCGCTGGTGGAAATATCAGCACCGCTTTCTACATATTTGGCCATCGCGGTGACTGCCAGCGGGGCTTTTTGGAAGAACATTCTTAATGAGTGAATGGCGTAACAACCGATATCCCACATCGCGCCGCCACCCTGTGCCACATCATCTGTTAAACGGTACATGCGCGCCGGACGCATCATGAACGAGTAACTGGCTCGCACCGAACGAATTTCGCCAATCAAGCCGGAATTTAAAATCTCCATGACCCGG
>SXGT01157952.1_pt1 | contig 13780 bp, 12 predicted proteins | sample 3176221 | NCBI WGS metagenome assembly SXGT01 (sample SAMN11356862, study PRJNA531348) | freshwater metagenome | isolation source: freshwater sample F1-120 | place: China: Fuxian Lake, Yuxi | collected 2017-12-25 | reverse complement strand
GGATTGTGCCGCCGCGGCTGGGCTCCCACTCGGACTCTGCCATCGGCTTGAGCGTGCGACGGGCTATGTTCAGGAGCCGCGTTGCCTCGACGAACAAGTCGCCGCGGTTAACTTTGAGGCCCGCGAACAGGCCCAGCCCGCGGCTGTTGAACTCAAGGAACAGCTCCTTGGACCACAAGCCCGCGTCAACGGTGAAGTTTTCGCACAAGTCGCCGTACGACCTGCGCAGATCCTGCACGAACGGCAACAGGTTGGTGGTCTCGCCAGTATGTTTGAGATTGTCCTCGACCGCTGCAGTCGCCGCTGCCTGGGCCGGCGGCATCGCCCGAAGGCCCAGCATCGTACGACCCTTCGCAGACACCAGCATCGCGCGCAGGTGGTCGCTGCCGGCCTTGAACTGACCTACCTCTTCCTGTAGCCGCCAGGCCTTCACGCGCGCCCCTCAAAACGCCGCCTCCCCCGTCAAAGCCCGGCCAATCGCCAGCGTGTGAATTTGTTCCGTCCCCTCGTACGTCAGCGTGCTCTCCAGGTTCACCGCATGCCGCAGCACGTCATACTCGCCCGTAATCCCATTGGCCCCCAGCAGCTCGCGCGCCGTCCGCGCCGTATCCAACGCCAGCCGGCAGTTGTTGCGCTTGAGCACGCTGACCTGCACCGGCAGCAGCTTGCCCGCGTCTTTGAGCCGCGCGTAATGCAGCGACAGCACCATCGCCGCAATCCACCGCGACCCCAAGTCGGCAATCGGCGCCTGGATCAGCTGCTTGCGCGCCAAGGGCACGCCAAACTGGGTGCGGTCGCGGCTGTAATCGATGGCCCGCTGCAGACAGAACCGCGCCGACCCCAACATGCCCCAGGCCACGCCAAAGCGGGCGTTGTCGAGGCACGACAGCGGCGCCCGCAGTCCGCTGGCGTTGGGAAACTGCGCGCTCGCCGGCAGTTCGACGTCGTCCAGGCTCAGCGACCCGGTGTGCGAGGCCCGCATCGACAGCTTGTGCGGAATATCGTGCGCCGCGAAGCCCGGTGTGCCGCGCGCGACCAAAAAGCCGCGAATGCTGTCGGCGCCGTCGCCGGTCTTGGCCCACACGACGGACACGTCGGCGACCTGGGCATTGGTGATCCACATCTTGTTGCCGGTCAACTTCCAGCCGCTGTCGGTGCGCACGGCGCGGGTGGTCATGCCGCCGGGGTCGCTGCCGTGGCCCGGTTCGGTCAGGCCAAAGCAGCCGATGGCCTTGCCGGCCGCCATTTTGGGCAACCAAGCTTGTTTTTGCTCTTCGCTGCCAAAGCGCCAGATCGCGTACATGGCCAGGCTGGTTTGCACCGACACGAACGAGCGCAGGCCGCTGTCGCACGCCTCCAATTCAGCGCACGCCAGGCCATACGCCGCCTGACTGATGCCGGCACAGCCGTAGCCTTCCAGCGGTGCGCCGAGCATGCCCAGGCGCGCGAGGTCGGGGATCCACTCGCTAGCAAAGCGGCCCTGCTCAAAGTCCGCGCGGATGGTGGTCATGCAGGTCTTCTGCACGAACTGCCGCACGGTATCGCGCACGGTGCGCTCTTCTTCGGTCAGCAGGTGCTCTACTGCCGCGAATTCGTCGAGTGTGGTGATGCGCGTGGCCATTGCGAACTCCTTGGATCCAGCCCCGCGCAGGCGGGGCTTTGTACTGTTAGCCTGCGGCTTTAGCCGCCGGGAGACACCCTGGCGGCCTTGTCGATACCGGATGTCCCTCGCCGCCGGGAGAACCTCTGGCGCCTGCCTCGCACCGGTTGCCCTTTGTCGCCGGGAGATCCGTGTTGGACCCCGGTTTCAGCCAGGCATCGTCGAGAAACCGCAATGATTCTATGCATGCCGGACAGGCATGGAAGCCTGTCCCCACCCAGAATCGAGGAGGTCCCTGGTGCTGAGACCGATGCGGCCGTCCGCCTCCTCCATCACGCCACCGCCACCGCCGCCTGCAGCAGGTCGACGCGCCCGGCGCGGGCCAGCTGCTGCCACCGGAAGCTCGCCAGGATGGCTGCGCCCAACGCGCCCGCGAACATCGCGTGCGGGTGGCTGCGCAGGTCGATGGGCGCTTTGGCCAGCATGCCGCGGCGGCCCTGGGTCTCTTCCAGCGCCGTCTTGCAAGCTTGCAATAGTCCTCGGTCGAGCGCGAGGCCGCCCGTCAGCAGCACCGGTCCTTCCGCGCCTGCGGCCTTGATGAGCCGCGCCAGGCGGCCGGCGATGGAGAGGTGGATGCCGCGCAGGATGTCCGCCGTCGCCATGCCGCGGCTGACCATGTTGATGACGTCGGTCTCGGCCAGTACCGCGCAAATCGACGACACGGCCTCGCTGTTGGTCGACGTGCACGACAGCTCACCCACATCTTGCAGCGGTACGCCGAGGTAGCGGGCGATATTCTCCAAGAACTGGCCGCTGCCACTGGCGCACTGGCTGGTCATGCGGTGGCCGATGACTTTGCCGCGCGGGTCGATTTTGAGCGCCCGGGCGTGCAGCGCGCCCACGTCGAGCACACCGCCGACCTCGGGGTCCAAGAACAGCGCACCGCGGGCGTGGGTGGTCATGCCGTAAAAGTGCCCGGAGCGAAACGGCACCGCGTCGCCGTCGCCGGTACTGGCGATGTAGTCAAAGTCGCCGAGCCGCAGGTTGGCCTTGCCACACGCCTCGGCGAAGGTGGCGTCAATGACTTCGCCCACGGCGCGGCGCCGAATTCGCTGGTCGGCCAGCGCCACTAGCTCGCTGTCGTCACCGCCGCGGCTGCGCACCAGCGCCACCTTGACGGCGTTGCTGCCGGCGTCGATGCCGGCGGTCACCTGCCAGGGCTTGTCGAGGTCCACTGTGCGCGCGGGGCTTGCGGTCGTGGCGTTCATGCGGCCTCCGCGGTCTGGGCAAACATCGGCATCATCCCGCCCTTGCCCTGGCGGTGGTCGTCCAGCGCGTACATCGCCGCCCCGAGCGCGCCCATGTAGATCGAACTGCTGTGGGTATTGACGGTGATGTGCTCGCCGTAGTTCTGAATCACCAGCTCGCGCAACACCTTGACCGCCATTGGGTTGTTGCACACACCGCCGGTGAACGTGAACTCGTTGTCGATGCCACCTGAGCGCGCCAGGATCGACATCGCCCGCAGCATGATGGCGCGGTGCAGCCCCGCCAGAATGTCTTCCCGCCGTTGCCCAAGCGCCAGGCGCTCGCGCAGTTCGGCGCCCGCAAACACGGTGCAAGTCGAGTTGACGCGCGTTTGCTTCTTGGCTTGCAGGGCCAGCGGGCCGAGTTCGTGCAGGCCCAGGCTCAGTTCGTCGGCGATGTAGCCCAGATAGCGCCCGCAACCGGCGGCGCAGCGGTCGTTCATCTGAAAGCTGGTGACCACGCCATCGCCGTCGACTTGGATGGCCTTGGTGTCCTGACCGCCGATGTCGAGCACCGTGCGGGTGCCGTCAAACGTCCGGTGCGCACCGCGGCCGTGGCACAGAATCTCGCTGCGCACGGTCTCTGGCGGAAACGGCAGGGTCTGCCGCCCATAGCCGGTGCCAACAAAGGCGACCTCGGCGATCGGTGTCCGGCCGACCTGCACCATGCGGGCGCGCAGCTGGTCGCCGGCTGGGTCGCGCGGCACCACCCGGGTCGCAGCGCGGTCGAGCAGGGACGCGAAGTCGCGGCGCTCCATGCGCGTCTCGACGTCAAGGATGGCGCGGTCGTACAGGCCGACCAGCCGCTCGAACGGCACCGGCGATTGCGGTGCACCGCACAAATTCTCCGCCAGCCGCACGAACACGGCGCCGGCAATATCGCGAAAGAAGTCGCTCTTGCGCTCCGCACCTGGCGCGAACAGCTCGGGCGCCGTGCGGGTCATCTCGGCCAGGATGTCGCTTGCAGCCGGCCGTAGCACGTCGCGCATCTTGGCGTGGGCCGGTTGGTCGAGCAGTCGCTCGATTTCGCGCTGCAGCGCGGTCAACTCGACCAGATACAGCTCCAGTCGAAAGGCGTCGCCAAGCGGCTTGTCCATCGCCCGGCCGAGCTCGCCGGCCTCGTCGAGCGCGCGTTGCAGCAGCGAAAATCGCATCGCCGTCAAGGCTTCGTCGCGCGCAACCGCGGCAGCGACCTCGTAGTTGCTCCGGCTGTTGGTGATTCCGCGGCCGACGATGTTGCCGCCCAGGTCGAGGATGACCGCCTTGGTGGTGGTGCTGCCCAGGTCGATGCCGACCGTGCATTGCATCGTTGCGTTCACGACAGCACCCCCTGGACGCCAGCGGTCGTGCGCGCCGGTATCTGCGAGAGCGAGCGGTCGCGGCGCGCGTGCAGCATTTGCAAGTAGCTCTGCACGCGGTTTTCGATGTTGGCCTTGCCAAAGTAGCGCGGATCCACCAGGTCCGACTCGATAAAGCCCCCCGGCACGCCGGTCTTCTTCTCGACTTCGCGCAGCATCAGCAACTGGCCAGCCGAGAAGCTGTTGCAGCTTTTGACCGAGTTGATGAAGAACCCATCGGCGCTGTAGTCGCGGACGTACTTGGCCAGCAGCTCAATGCGTGACGGCAGACCCAGGTTGGTGTAGCAGCCGAGGCAGTAGTCGGCGAGCGTGCCCAGCGGATCGGCGGCGTCGTGGCGAAAGCCGAGGTCATACAGGCCGCCAACCCGCGTGTAGGTCGAGGCCACAATGACCGCCTTCTCCTTGCTGAACATGTGCCAGAAGTCGTTAAAGCTCGTCCAGTTCGGCGGACCTTCGACCACCAACCGCACCGCCTGGTCGTCGAGGTCGCCGTCGGGCGTCGTCGGCCCTTTGCCGGCGTCGATGCGCGCCTGCACCTCGCTGCGCAGCAGCCGGTAGTAGTCGACCGCGTCCTGCGAGCCGCGAAACGCCGAGAAGATGGGGCCGATGTAGTAGACGCCCGCAAAATAGCCGTCGATGGGACTGGGCTTGTGGCGCGCCGACTCCCACACCCACACCAGGTCGTCTTCGGCTTGCGCGCTCAGCTTGAGCTTCTCGGCCAGGTAGTCGCGGTCCAGCTTCTTGCCCGCCAACTTTTCGAGCGCCGGCACCACTTCGTTTTCGAGTTGGTCGACGATGTACTGGCGCATTGCGGGGGTCACGACGCCGTCGGGCTGGTACGGCACGTGCAGCATCACCACCGGGCAGTGGTACTCCTGCTGCAACAGCTCGAACCACTTCAAGAACGTGAAGCAGCCGGTGTAGGACAGCAGCAGCAGGTCGGGCTCTGGCAGCCTCTCGCCCGTCGGGCCGATGTTGCCGCTTTTGAGCATGCCGATGTCGCATTTGACGTAGGTGCAGACGTCTTCGCTGTGGCCGGCCTTTTCGGCCTCGGCGATGTAGACCGCCGACTTCTTGCGCATGCCCGACTGCAACGCGTTGATTTCGGGCAACACCGGTAGCAGGTCGAGCGCAGTGATGAGCTCGGTCAGGTTGCCCGGCACGAAAGTGTAGACCACCTTCTGACCATTTTCCTTCGCGCGTGCCAGTTTGGCAAAGTGTGCGCCAATCATGTCCTTTTGGCGCTTTTGCGAGTCATCCTTGGCTGCCGCAGGCGCAGTCTTGCCCGGCGCCTCGGCCATGTGGTGTCCCCCTGCCATCTCTGCCCCCGATGGGCCGCTAGTGCGCGGCGCCCCACAGCTTGACGGAGTCGGAAAACGCCCCCGCCTGCTCGCGAATCGTTTGGAATTGCCCGTTGTTCTCTGCAAACTTGAAGCTGGTGAACGGCACACCGGCTTTGGCCAGCGCCGTCTCCAGCATCGGCTGGTCGAGCAACGCCGGGTCGCAAAAGCTCGCCGCCGCAAAGACCACGCCATCGGCCTGTGCCGCCTGGACCTGATCGATGAGCGCGCGGCCCTTTTCGTCCTTGTCGATATAGCGGCTCGCCGTCGCGCGACCCTGGTCCAGAAACGCCTGCGCCAATGCCGCCAGCGGATCGGGCGCCTCTTCGTTGATGTCGCCTTCGATGGTCCGCAGGCCCAACTGAAAGTCGTCGTCGACGATGTCGCAGCCAGCCTTTTCCAGCGCAACGATGAGGTCGAGCGGTGGCTGCTCGCAGAACGACCCCGCCAGCACCACCCGCACGTTGTCGAGCGGTCGGCCACTGCGCCGCGGCGCTGCCTCGACAAAGCCTTCGAGCAGCTCGGCATGTTCGGCAGCGAGCAGCCCGGCCCCGGCGCGCACCAGCAAATAGGCCTCGCTGGCCGGACACCGCCACGGATCGGTCCGCCGCAAGGCATCAAGGCGCGCAATCGCACGACGGCGGCGGTTTTCGTCGGCCAGGGCTCGGCACAGGCGGTCGTCGTCGAGCGGCAAGGCGCCGCGCGCCGTCAGGTCATTGGCAATGCGCCGCAGCTCGTGCAGGTAGAAGCGCCCGCCGATGCTCGAGTTGAAGTTCTGCGGCAGGTCCAGGTACGCCGCGTAGCGGTCTGGGAACAACATCTTCCACATCCCCGACAGGTTGCGGATGACGTCGCAAATGCTCGGAAACACCATGCCGTCGAGCACGTCGTAGGTGCCCGACAAGGCCAGCTCGATGGTGCTGCGCGGGATGTGGCAGATATAGCTTTGGAAGTAGCTGTCGCCGCGGATGATGTCGACTTCTTCGCCGCCGCCAAACACGGCAACCGGCAAACACCCCAGCGCTTCAAGCAGTGGCCGCGGCGTGTAGATGGGCATGTGGCCGATAGCGAGCGCACCCGGGTGCGCCGCCTTCCACGCCTTGACGTGGTCCAGCGCCTTGTCGTCGAACAGCGTCCGCGCTCGGCCAATGAAGGTGGCGCACGGGTCGTTGCCGCGGCCGTTGGGCTGGGGCGACCGCTGGATGTCTTGCGGAGGCGTCACGCGTCTCTCCATTGGGGCGGTCTGCGCCCCAAAAAGGCCTCGATGCCTTCGTTGCCGTCGTGGCTGGGCAGCAGCCGGTCCAGGTACAGGCGTTCGGCGCGGTCGAGCGGCTCGCCCAACGCCGCCGTCAAGCCGGTGCCGTCGCGGACCGCGCGAACCGCGACCCGCAAGCTGTGGGCACTGCTGCCCGCGAGATTGTTGTCATACCAGCCGAGCGCCGCGTCCAACGCTGGGATGTCCGCCGGCAGCCGCACGGCGAACCCAGTCGACTCGGCGACGGCAAGCGGCAACTCTGCGCCGGTCAGCACCAGGCGCTCTGTCCACGCGGCGCCGAGCCGACTTGCACCCACGGCGGCCAACACCGGCGGCAGCACACCAAGCTTGATTTCGGGACACGCAAAGCTGGCGTTCGGCGCTGCCAGCACCACGTGGCAGACCAGCGCCAGCTCGAAGGCGCCGCCCAGGCATTTGCCCTCGACCAGCGCCACCACCGGCACCTCGCACGTCGCGACCGCGCGCAGCGCCGAGTGAAATTCCCGCAGCATCGCCGCGGCCTTGTCCTTGCGGTGTTCGTCGACCGCGGCGCCAAAGCTGAAGTGCCCGCCGGAGCCGCGCAGCAGCACCATGCGCAGGTGCGGCCGGTCGCGGTGGGCGCGCAGGTGGGCCACCAGCTCGTGCAGCACTTCGGTAGTCAGCACGTTGCCCTTGCCGGCCTGCAGCTGCAGGTCCAGCACGGTGTTGCCTTGCAGCAACTGGACGTCGATGTGCATGGTGCCGCCTTGCCCGCCGCTCACTTCTCGCCCCCAATCACTTGCCCCAATGCCCCGCTTCGCTGCGGCCGAACTTGCGCGTCAGGCGCCTTCAGCCCGGTACGCCGCCCGGCCTGCTCGAGCACTGGGCTTGAGCACGTCGCTAACCAGCGCCTCGTCAAACCGCGCGCCGTCGGCCAGCCGCTGCCGCAGCAGCACGAAGTCGATTTCGCGCTCGGCGCGGTCGCCAAAGTGGAAGGCCGGAAAGCCCGCCGCCGCTTCGGTGGCCATGTTGTTGGCCAGCCAGCTGCGGTTCGACTCGCCGTTCTGGTACCAGTGCTGCAGCTTCTTTTTGCGCACGCTCTCCAGCGTCTTGCGGGTGCAGTCCGGGAAAGTGTTCATCAGCCGCGTGACCAGCTTGTCCACCGCGGCGTCGAGCGGCGCCAGGTCGATGGTGCACGCCGCCGCCAGCTTTTTGGCTGCCTCAGCCTCGGCGCCAGTCTTCCACTCGCCGTGCACGATGCGGCCCATGTCGTCAAGGTAGCGGTCGGTCACCGCCATGGGGTTTGGGATGAACTGACCATCGGCTGTTTTGTGCACCGCAACAAAGTCGTTGATGGCGCCCAAGCGGGCCGCCTTGTGCGCCGACCACGGCTCGCACAGCACCAGCGACTCGACCGCCTTGGCGAAGCCGACAAACTGGTCGAGAAAGTCGGTCGAGCCGCCGTCGGGCGCCGAGCCGTGTACCGGTCCCGCCTGGCCAAAACGCGCGTGGTCACCGGCGACCGAAAAGTCGCAGGCCATGCCGATTTCCTGGCCGCCGCCGATGCGCATGCCGTTGACGCGGCAAATCACCGGCTTATCGCAGTGCAGGATCGAAGTCACCATATCGTTGAACAGCCGCATGTATTGCAAATACTCGAGCGGCCGGTGTGCGTAGTAGGTCGAGTACTCCGCAGTGTTGCCGCCCGTGCAAAAGGCCTTGCTGCCGACAGCGGTGAAGACGACAGCAACCGCAGCGCGGTCGCAACTCGCCTTGCGAAAGGCCAAAATCACCTGTTTGACGGCTTCGGTGGTGTAGGAATTGAGCTGCTTCTCGTTGTCGAGCGCAATCCACACCGCGTGTAAGCCCGGCACGACGGCGCCCTTGGTGTCATACACCGGCCGCGTCTCGTAGCGGATCTGGTCAAACGTCGGGCTGGCAATCAGGTTGTGGTCATTGAGCGTTGTCACGGCAGAGTCCTTTCTTGGCTAGTCGAGCGCCGGGTCGAGCACCATCCGGCGCGTCAGCTTGTGGTCGGCCATGGCTCGCAGTTGGTCGTTCAGCGTTGCCATGGGTGCGTAGGCGACTAGCGGTGCCAGTTGCACTTTGCCAGCCGCGATGAGTTCAAAACAGGCCGGATACTGGTCTGGCGGGCAGCCCCAGGTGCCATGCGCGGTGGCATCAAAGGCCATCAGGTTGGACAGGCGCAGTTCGACCGCGCTGGCTGCGTACCCGACTTGCAGATAGGTGGCGCAGCGGCCGAGCAGACTCCACGCCAAAGATTGGCCGGCCGCGGCCCCGCTGCATTCGAAGATGCGCCAGCGCAGCGAGTCGATACCCAGCGACTTGGCGTGGCCTTGGGCCTCGGTCTTGACGTCCTTGGCGGGGCGTCCAGCAACGGGCACGGCGCGGTCTGCGCCCAGCCGCAGGGCCAATTCCAGTCGCTCGGCGCTGGTGTCGAGCGCGACCACCGTCGCGCCTAGCGCCCTGGCGACCTGCGCAACAAACGCACCGACGCCGCCTGCGCCGACCACAAAGGCCACGTCGCCGGCCTGCAGCCCGCTGCGCAGCACCGCTTGCCAGCCCGTGCTGACCGCATCGGCCACCACCGACAGCGCCCGCACGTCGTCGCCGTCCAGGGCGACAGGCAGCGGTTGCAGTGGCGCCGCGGGCACCAGCAGGTGGCGCGCAAAGCCGCCGTGGTCGTCGTTGCCCGGCATGACCTGGCGCGGGCAAGCGTTGGCACGGCCGGCTTTGCAGTATGCGCACTTGCCGCATGGCAGCACGGCGGGCACCACGACTCGTTTGCCGACCAGCGGCGCAAAGGCCTCGTCGCCGACGGCCTCGACCATGCCCACGACTTCATGCCCGAGCACCAGCGGCAGCGCATGCTTGGTCGGCACCGAGCCGTCGGCGTAGCCCAGGTCGGTGTGGCACAAGCCGCAGGCCAGCACGCGGACCACGGCCTGGTGCGGCGCCGGGTCTGGCAGTGCAAGCTCGCGAAACTGCAGGGGTTGGCCGCCACTTTCGAGGAACCACGCTTGGGTTGGCAACGGCATACGGCGACCCGGTCCAGCGGCGCGGACCCAAATGCAGGGTAAGCAGGGCCAGCAGGTGCAGCAACGCGAAAGCCGGCCGTAAGTCCGCGAAACCGTGTGCCGCTGGGGGCGGTGGTGTCACCCGGGTGTCATTGGCGACCCGGCAACCGCTTCGCATTGCCGCCCAGGGTCGGCCGCGCGTACAATCGTCGCCATGAAGCCCCGCTTCGCCATCGGCAACTCGACTTTCAGCAGCCTGCGCGAGCAGGGCGGCGCGTTTGTCGACAAATCGTTGCTGATCGCAGACGTGGTCCGCAATCTGGATCAGGTGCTGCTGCTGCCCCGGCCGCGGCGCTTCGGCAAGACGCTGTCGATGACCATGCTGCAAGCGTGGTTTGCGCGTGGCACCGACAACGCGGCGCTTTTCAGTGACCTGGCCGTCTGGCAGGCTGGCGATGACGTGCGGCAACGGTTCGGACGCCATCCTGTGGTGCTTCTGAGCTTCAAGGACCTCAAGGAGCCGACCTGGCCGGCTTGCCTGGCCAAGATGGCACGGCTTATCGCTCGCGTGGCAGACGATCCGGCGTTGCCGGTCGATGCCAATGCGCTGAGTCCTGCCGACCAGGCGCGGTTCGCTGCCCTTCGCGCGGCGACAGCGGACAGCGAGGCCCTGCAAGATGCCGTTCTCGACCTGTCGGCGTGGCTGCACCGCACCTGCGGCGAGCAAGTCGTCGTGCTCATCGACGAATACGACACGCCGATTATCGCAGGCTGGACCAACGGCTACTACGATGAGGTCATCGCCTTCTTCCGGGCGTTTTTTGGCGCCGGGCTCAAGGACAACCCCCACCTGTACCGCGGCGTGCTGACCGGCATCTTGCGCATCGCCAAAGAGTCGCTGTTCTCGGGACTCAACAACCTGGCCGTGTTCACGATTCTCGCCAAGCGCTGTGCCGACCGCTTTGGGTTCACGCCAGGCGAGGTCGCAAGTCTGGCCGACGCCTGCGGCCTGGCAGACCACATGCCCGCTGTGGAGTCCTGGTACAACGGCTACTCGTTCGGCGGTCAGACCATCTACAACCCGTGGTCGGTGCTCAACTACCTGCGCGACGACGGCGAGGTCTGCAAGCCCTACTGGGTCAACACCAGTAGCGACGACCTGCTGCGCGACCTGCTGGTGCGGCGCGACGCCATCGACCTGCAAGACTGGCAGACGCTGTTTGCTGGCGGCAGCGTGCGCCGCACCATTGACGAAAACATGGTGCTGCGCGGCATCGAGGACAACCCCAGCGCTGTGTGGTCGCTGCTTTTGTTCACTGGTTACCTCAAGGCCGTCGACGTCCAGGTCGACCAGGACGGCACCGCCGCGTCGCTGTGCGTGCCCAACCTGGAGGTACGAACTGCGTTGCGTGGCATGTTCGCGGATCAGCTTGCGCGCAACTTTGGCCGTGGCGACCGCGTGCCAGAGCTCTGCAAGGCGCTATTGACGGGCGACGCCGATGTCGCCGAAGAGCTGCTCGACGAGCTCGCGCTGGCCATGCTGTCGTACCACGACGTCGCCCATAAACCGGCCGAGGCCGTGTACCAGGCCTTCATCCTGGGTTTGCTGGCGACGTTGGAGCGCACCCACGAGGTGACGAGCAACCGCGAAGCCGGCCACGGCCGCTACGACGTGTTGATTTGCCCGCGGCAGGCGGGGCAGGCGGGGGCGGTGCTGGAGCTCAAGGTGCCGCGGGCCAGGAAAGGCGAGACCGCCGAGCAGGCGCTGGCTTCGGCCGAGGCGCAGTTGCGGGTCAAGGACTACGTAGCGGCGCTGCGCGAGCGTGGCGCGGGCAGCGTGGTGCAGTGGGCGGTGGTCTTTGAGGGCAAGTGTGCTTTGGTGCGGGTGGTAGGGTAGGCCACTGGTTCCCGGCACAGCGCACGCAAGTGGGGCCCGCAAGCTTGTCCGGAGTCACCGCACTCGGTTCTGCTGTGGGCATTGCCCCCACCGCCCCGCACCGCTACCATGCCCCGGCGGCCCCGCCGCCCGAGTCCGCTGTGACGCCCGAAACCCTTTTCGCCGCCCGCCGCGCCGCCCGCGCCCAAGCTCGCGCCAAAGACGACGCCCTGGCCGCAGCCCACGCCCGCGTTTTCGCCCGGATGGCCGCAGACCCGGCGTTCGAAGCAGAGGTGCGCGCGATGGCACGAGAACGGGTTGCGCGATGGCAGGCCACCCAAATCTGCAACGAGCGGTACATTGTGGCGTGGACGCGGTTGCTGGCACTGCCCGTTAACACAATGGCGGCTGATGTTTTGCAAGCCGATGGCGAGGGGCCGGCTCTGCGCGCCAATACCGCGTTCGTGGGCTATTTGCGGGACGACCCGTGACTTTGCAGGACGTTGAACGAGTCCTTGCAGCGGCTCGCGCCAATTGCGGCTGGGCTGACTACGTCGTCATCGGTAGCTTGTGCACGCTTGGGGCGTCCGTTGCGCCACCTGCCCGCATGGCTTCGTCCGTCGACCTCGACTTGTACCCCCGCGACGACCCTGGCGCCGCAACTGCGGCCGTCGCGGGCATCGGTGAGGATTCTGACTTTCATCGGGCCTTCGACTGCTATGCCGATGCGGTTTCGCCCTTATTGCCGGTACTTCCCGACGGCTGGCAAGACCGCCTCGTGCCCGTCCACTTTGCCAGCGGCGTCACCGCCTGGTTTCTTGAACTGCACGACGCCGCGGTCTCCAAGTACGCCCGCGGTGAAGACCGGGATCGGCAATGGGCAAGTGCGGGGCTTGCTGCTGGCCTTCTGGACCCCGATTTGCTGGAGACTCGCTTGTGGGCCGCGCTCATGGAGCCGGACGAACGGCAGCGCGCGATGGCGGCGTTTCGCGCCGACGTTGCTGAGTTGCGGCCGCCGCCAGACTGAACGGCCCGACGCGCTCAACCGCCCTCGCCCCACCCAGCATGACTCCCGGCTAACCGCAAGAACTGCGCGTACTTGGTCTCTTCGGCCCGCCGAAACTCCACGCCCAGGCCCGCCAACCACGCCTCGACGCCCGGCAGCAATTCCGCCGCCTGCGGGTGCTCGACTTCCAACTCGAAGCGCTCTGCCTCTTCGCCGCCGGTGCCATAGTGTGCGCGGTCGAGCTCGGCCATCAGCGCGCAACCGGCTGGCAGGCCCCAGACCGCGCCATCCAAGTGCACCTTGCGCCGGGTGTTGTGCATGGCACCAAGCACTCGCAGTTGCGTATCCACGGCCAGCGGCTCCGCCAGCACGCCACCGGCAACCAACCAACCTAGGGTGTCGAAACCCAGGCCCGCGCGCGACGGCGGCGCGGTCAGCCACGGCTGGGCGTGTTGCGGGTCCAAAAACCGTTCGTACTCGGCGACCTGAACGACCCCGCCGGCGAGGCGCGGCTTGAGCTTGACGGTCAGCACCGCGTTGCCGTCCGCGACCCGCACGCGCACCATGGCTTTCTGCTGCAGCAGCGCCCGGTCTACGGTGTCGAGGTAGTAGTTGACCTGGCGGGCCTCGGTCGCTGGCTGCAAGGCCAGTTCGTCGAGCGCGCGGCGCAGCTTCGCGTAGTCGTCCAGTGTGTCGAGCAACAGCTTAAGTTCGGTTTCCGTCGCCATGCCGCGTCCGCTCGGCTAAAGAGCCTGTCCAAGATTACTCGAACGCTGTGGATACACCGGAGCGGCGAGTCGGCTTGCAAAGACGCGAGCTTGCGACCCACAAAGCCAGCAAACGGGCACCGAAAAGAACGAGTAGTTCTTGGCGGGGCCCTAAGAGGGTGTGGCCAAAATCCCACCCAGCTACGGCCAAAGATCCTGGACATCTCGCGGCTTACGTCCTCACTCCCTCGGTCGGCGCACTTCAAGTGCGCCTCGGTCGGTCGCTCCGGGCGCGCTCGCGATCTGCCTGCAGG
>SXGT01864854.1_pt1 | contig 13781 bp, 16 predicted proteins | sample 3176221 | NCBI WGS metagenome assembly SXGT01 (sample SAMN11356862, study PRJNA531348) | freshwater metagenome | isolation source: freshwater sample F1-120 | place: China: Fuxian Lake, Yuxi | collected 2017-12-25 | reverse complement strand
TGTGTGTTATGTTAAATGCATGTTGAATACATGAATATCCAATTCAGCCGCCAGAACAAAGCCTTACTCCACACCCCCGGCTCGCCGAAGTAGCTCGACCAATTCCTGCATACCCCGGTCACGGGCGATCTTCAAGGCCGTCTCTCCAGTCGATGTCCTGAAATTCACATCCGGATCGTCATACAGGATCGCCTTGGCCGCGTCGGCCTTGCCGTTACGGGCTGCGATCATCAGGGGCGTGTAACCATTGGGGGCGACAGCGTCCTTGTCCGCGCCCTTTTCGAGCAGGTATCTGACCGCCGGTGCCGCCCCCTCGAAAGCCGCATAGTGCAATGGGGTCCAGCCCTCGTGCTTCACCTCCGCGCCCGCCTCGAGCAGGAGCTTCATGGTGTCGACGTCCCCACGGAGGCTCGCCATCATCAGGGCGGTGTCACCTACGGCGCTACGCCGGCGGACATCCGCCTTGCGAGCGATCAGCATCGAGACCATTTCCCGGTGCCCGAACCGGGCCGCCAGCATGAGCAGGCTGTAGCCAGCCTTGTCGGTAGTGTTGGCATCCAGGCCCTTGTCCAGCAGACCGGACACGGTCTTGGTCTGGCCGCCTTCGACTGCCCGGAGGATCTCGTCCAGGGCTTGGGCGCGCACATTAGAATTTAGAATAAATAGCGAATAAACCAGCAGTAGAAATATCTTCTTAATGTTTGGCATGAGATTTACTCCGGGCAGGAAGCGCCGCCAGCATGTCCGCCGAGAACAAGCCGGGATTGAGCGGCCGGCGGGCCAGCGCACGATTCCACCCCATGGTACGCGCATACCTGAGCCATTCAGTCGGATTTTCTCCTGCCGGCCTGGATCCCCTGGTCCCATACTTGGTGCGGCCGGCGAGCTGTGAGAAGACGGCATCGTAGGCAGTTTTCTGCAGGACCTCCGCAAGAAGCTCCATGGACTCGCGGGTTGAGACCGGGCTGATACGGGCAGCGTCACCACTCGCCACGGCATCCAGTAGTAGCGCCAGTTCGGCCGAACGTTCTCCCTTCGCCAGGTCAAGGGCAAGAAGTGGTGCGCCACCGGCAAATGCAAGCCAGCGATCGGGTTGCGCGACGCCATTTGCTGCCAGCCAGGCCCTAGCCGCAAGGTCGTCGGGGACGGGAACTGCCAGTTGCACACAGCGGCTGCGAACCGTCGGCAGCAATCGGGAAGACGCGTTCGTCACCAGGATGAAGACCGCATTCCGGGGAGGCTCCTCGAGCCCTTTCAGCAGCGCATTCGCGGCATTCAGGTTCATCGCCTCGGCGGGATGGACCAGCGCGACGCGGCGGGCACCCCTGTGGGAGCCGACATACAGGAAATCGGCGAGGCCGCGGATCTGCGCTACCTTGATCTCATTGCTCGGCTTGGCCTTCTTGCCCGGCCGTTCCTCTTCCCGGGCGCCCTCTTCCGGTTCCACTTCGTCGGCCATGGACTCCGGCTGGATCAGCCGGAAATCCGGGTGGTTGCCATCCCGGAACCAACGGCAGCCCTCGCAGCGACCGCAGGGGTTGTTTGAAGCCGGAGATTCGCAGAGCAACAGGTTGGCGAAACGTGTCGCAAGGGCGAGCTTTCCAACCCCACGGGGACCATGGATGAGCAGCGCATGGGGGAGCTGTCCGAGACTGCCGGAGAGCCGACCCCATTGTGGTTCAATCCATGTTAAATTCATGTTAATTATAGCGTTACAATTGCTTCATAAACTAATTTCTCAACTGTTGTTGGCGCCCCCGATGCGTCGATTAACCGGATCCGGCGAGGCTCCGTGGCGGCGAGGCTGAGGTATCCGGCCCGCACCCGCTCGAAGAACGCCTGGTCCTCCCGCTCGAACCGGTCTAGGGCCCGTCCCGTGATCGCCAGCCGCTCCCGCGCCGTCGGCCAGGGGCAATCGAAGATCAGCGTGCAATCCGGGGACAGGCCCGGATGCGCACCTTCCGCCAACGCATTGATGAACGATCTCGAGACGCCCTTGCCGGCGCCCTGGTAGGCGATGGTCGCGTCGGTGAACCGGTCGCAGACCACCCAGCGACCCGCCTCGAGCGCGGGCCGGATCACCCTGGCGACGTGGTCACTGCGGGCGGCGAACATCAACAGCGTCTCCGTCGCGGGATCCATCGCTTCAGACAGCAGGATCCCGCGGAATTTCTCCGCCAGCGGCGTGCCGCCGGGCTCCCGGGTCACCAGCACGTCATGGCCCCGCCTGCGCAGGTGCTCCGCGATCACTGGGATGTGGGTGGATTTTCCCGCGCCGTCCATGCCCTCGACCGTGATAAAGCGGCCGGGGTGCGGGCCGCGCGCCGGCAGGCTATTTTTTGGCGGCATTCAACTGGTATTTTCTCACGGCCCGATTGTGCTCATCGAGGTTGCGGGAGAACTCGCTCGTGCCGTCGCCGCGGGCGACGTAGTACAGCGCATCGGTCTTCGCCGGCCGCAACGCGGCGCGCAGGGCGCCCCGTCCCGGCATCGCGATCGGCGTCGGCGGCAGGCCGGTCCGCGTGTAGGTGTTGTACGGCCCGTCGGTCTGCAGGTGGACCTTCCTCAGGTTGCCGTCGAAGGACTCGCCCAGCCCGTAGATCACGGTGGGATCGGCCTGCAACAGCATGTTGATGCGCAAGCGGTTGACCAGCACGCCCGCGATCTTGTCCCGCTCGGCGGCCCGGCCGGTCTCCTTCTCCACCACGGACGCCATGACCAACGCGTGGTAGGGCGAGGCGTACGGCGACGAGGCATCACGCGATTCCCATTCCTGAGCGAGATGGCGCTGCATCGCCGCGTAGGCCCGGCGCAGCACCGCGAGGTCGCTTGCCCCCTTTGAAAACAGGTACGTATCGGGGAAGAAGAGTCCTTCGGGATGCTTCTCCGCGGCGCCGAGCTTTGCCAGCAGCTCGGCATCAGGCAATCCCTTCGTATCGTGGCGAAGGTCGGCGGCGGCATCCAGGGCGGCGCGCACCTGGCGGATATTCCAGCCTTCGATGAAGCGCACCTCGGCCTGCGTGACGTCGCCGGTGGTGAGCTTGTCGAGCAGCTGGATGGGCGTCAGCACGGACGAGATCTCGTAGCTCCCCGCCTTGATGTCCTGCGCACGACCCAGCGAGCGTGCGAGGAGTTCGAACTGGATGGCCCCGGGTCCGATACCCGCTTCGTGGATGCGCTGCGCCGCCGAACGGAAGCCGCTGCCGGGCGGGATCTCGAATTCCGCGGGCATCTTGCGCATCGTCAGGGGCGATCCCACATACCAGGCCGCGTATCCCCCTGCCGCGAGGATGGCGAGAAACGCCAGCAGGAAGACCGTCTTGAAGAAGGATCGCAACGAAATCGACTCCTGCAATCGGGAGCCGGGGCGCCCATTCGACTAAAATTGCATTCTACGATGGCTGACGTTCCGCATATCCCGCCCGAAGGCGCCGTGCAGTTGTCTCGCTATGGCCTGCTGTCAGCCACCGGCGACGACGCGCGCGCGTTCCTGCACGGGCAGCTCACCAACGACGTGCAGAACCTTGCGCCCGGACACGCGCGATTCGCGGGCTGGTGTTCGCCCAAGGGCCGTCTCCTCGCCAGCTTCCTTGTCGTGCCTCGCGACGCCGGGTTGCTGCTCCAGGTTTCCGGCGACCTCGCCGCAGCCGTCGCCAAGCGGCTCGGCATGTTCATCCTCCGCGCCAAGGCGAAGCTTGCCGATGAATCCACGGCGTGGACGCAATACGGCTTCTGGGGGCCGCTCGCGGCCGCCCGGCTCGAGGCGCTGGCGCTACCGGCACCAGTGGGCACGATGGCCTGCGCGACGAACGCGGCTGGAACGGTGATCGCGCTCTCGGCGGACCGCTTCCTCGTCTTCAGCAGCAGCGGAATCCCCGGCTTCACGTCGACCGGCAGCGAAGCGGACTGGACGCTCGAAGAGATCCGCGCCGGCCGCCCGCTCATCACCCAGGCCACCCAGGACCAGTTCGTGCCGCAGATGGCGAACCTCGAGCTGGTCGGCGGCATGGACTTCAAGAAGGGCTGCTATCCCGGCCAGGAGATCGTCACGCGCACGCAACACCGGGGACTCCTGAAGCGACGCATGTACCACGTGCTGGCGGACGAACCGCTGCAGGACGGGCAGAGCCTCTACAGCGATGATTTTCCCGACCAGGCGAGCGGCACCGTGGTCAACGCGGTGGACCGCGAAGGCCTCGCCGTGCTGCAGATCGGTTCGGTCGCGCAGTCGGCGCCGGTGCGCGTGCGGCCCGGCGGTCCGGCGCTGGAAGTCCTGTCCCTTCCCTACGCGTTGTGACCAACTACTACGTCTACTACAAGATCGACCTGGCCAGGCGCGACACGCTGGCGGCTGTCGTCGCGGAACTGTTCGACGCCGTGAAGAAGGAAACCGGCCTCAACGGCAAGTGGCTGCACCGGCGCGACGACGCGGCGACCTACATGGAAGTCTTCGAGGGCGTGCGCGACGACGCGGCGTTTGAATCCCTGTTGAAGCGCGAAAGCGATCGACTCGGTTTCCAGCAGTACCTGCAGCCCGGCGCCGCCCGGCGCACGGAATGCTTCGTATGTGCCTGATCCTGCTGGCGTGGAAGGTGCACGCCGGTTCCCCTCTCGTGGTGGCGGCGAATCGCGATGAGTTCCACGGGCGCGACGCGGCTCGTGCCGGGTTCTGGACCGATCGTCCGGACATCCTCGCAGGCAGGGATCTCGAGGCATCCGGCACGTGGATGGGAATCGCGCGCAATGGTCGCTTCGCCGCCGTGACCAATTTTCGCGGCGGCAAGGAACCGCGCGCCGTGGAGTCGCGCGGGCACCTGGTCACACGCTTCCTCGAGAACGGCATTGCCGCGGCCGACTATTCGGCTGATGTCGCCACGCGCGGGTCCGGCTACAGTGGCTTCAACCTGTTGTCGATGGACGGCGATGACCTGTGGTGGGTCTCGAACCGCGGCGGCGCGCCTCGCCGCCTCGAATCCGGCGTCTACGGCCTCGGCAACGAACTGCTCGATTCGATGGAACCGGCGGTGCAGGATGGCAGGCGGCGCCTCGCGGAAGCCATCGCGACGGGGTTCTCCATCGAATCCCTGTTCGCCGTGCTGCTTCCAGCGAAGATCGTCGCCCCGGTCTATGGCACGCGCTGCTCGACCGTCTTCACCCGCGACGCCGGTGGAAGCCTGTCGTATGCCGAGCGCGCTTTCGACGCAGGCGGCACGGAGGGCGACACCCTGCGCTACGAAATCCGGGCCGCCTAGAACCGCCTGCGCATGTCGCGGTGGAGGATGCCCGCCTCCTCGTACTCGGCGCCCTCCTCGACGAAGCCGTGCCGGCGGTAGAAATCGATGGCGTGCGTCTGCGCCGCGAGCACGACCTCCCGGTCGCCCCGCTGCCGCGCCGCCTCGACCAGCGCCCCGAGGATCGCCCCGCCCACGCCTTTCGAGCGTGCATGCCGCGACACCGCCATGCGGCCGATGTGGCCGTCCGGCAGCAGGCGTCCCGTGCCGAGCGCCTGGCCGTCCGCATCGAATGCCAGCGCATGCAGGCAGGCCGCGTCGTGCTCGTCGAGTTCGATCTCCGCTGGCACGCGCTGTTCCTCGACGAACACAGTGAAGCGGATGCGGCTCGCGGCTTCCTTTGCCTGCGGCCACTGCAAAAGGCGGATCTCGACCATGGGACAAAAGTATAATTGCATCCCATGAAGAGCCTCTGGAACGACGAAGAAGCCGCCCGCTACGAGGGCGCCCTGGGTCCGCGCGTCTACACGTCCCGGCTGCTCGGCCGCGACAAGTCGCTGGTGCTGCATGGCGGTGGGAACACCTCCGTGAAACTGACGGAGAAGAACCTCTTTGACGAGGCGCACGACCTGCTGTACGTGAAAGGCAGTGGCTGGGACCTGGAAACCATCGAACCGGCCGGATTCACGCCCGTGGCGCTGGACTACGTGAAGCGCCTGGCGACCCTGCCCGCCCTGCCCGACCCGCAGATGGTGAGCGAACTTGCCACCCACACGATGCGCGCCGGGGCGCCGGCGCCATCGGTGGAAACCATCCTGCACGCGACCATTCCGCACAAGTACGTCGACCATACCCATGCCGACGCCGCGCTGTCGGTCTCCAACGCCCCGGACGGTGAAGCGCGCATCCGCGAGATCTACGGGGACCTGGTCGTCGTCGTGCCCTATCTCATGCCGGGATTCGATCTCGCGATGGTCTGTGCCCGCGAGTTCGCGAAGCATGCCGGGCCGCAGACCATCGGCATGGTGCTGCTGTCGCACGGCGTGTTCTCGTTCGGCGCCGATGCCCGCGAATCGTACGAGCGCATGATCAAGCTGGTGACGATGGCCGAGCAGTACCTCGAGAGGCACAAGGCATGGCAGCCGGTGATCGGCGCGGCGAAGCCGGCCGCCTTCGAACGCGCGGCAGTGGCGCAACTGCGCCGAGACGTCTCCGGCTGCGCCGGCGTGTCGATGATCGCGCGCGTCAATGACACGCCGCGCTGCCTCGGCTTCGCGCAGCGGCCGGACGTGGCGACGATCTCGCAGCGCGGCCCCGCGACGCCCGACCACGTGATCCGCACCAAGCTGATCCCGATGCTCGGTCGCGACGTCGCCGCCTATGCGAAAGCGTATGCGGAGTACTTCGCCCGCCACGCGCCGAACGCCAGGGAGAAGAAGACAATGCTCGACCCGGCGCCTCGCATGGTGCTGGACTCCGCGCTCGGCTTCGTCGCCATCGGGCGTACCGCCAAGGATGCGGCGATCGTCGAGGAACTCTACGACCACACCATCGACGTCATCCTGCGCGCCGAGGCCCTCGGCGGCTGGAACGCGCTGGCCGAGAACCACCTGTTCGACGTCGAGTACTGGGACCTGGAGCAGGCCAAGCTGCGCAAGGGCGGCACGCCACCGGTGTTCGCGGGCGAGGTCGCCCTGGTCACCGGTGCCGCGTCCGGCATCGGCAAGGCCTGCGTCGACGCGCTGCTGAAGCGCGGCGCGGCGGTGGTCGGACTCGACCTCAACGCGGCGGTCGCCACGCAATCGAAGCGCGCGGACTTCCTCGGCATCGCCTGCGACGTCACGGATCCCGTCGCGGTCGGCAAGGCGCTGGACGGCGCGGTGCGCGCGTTCGGCGGCATCGACATGCTGGTGCTGAACGCCGGCATCTTCCCCGCCTCGCAGTCGATCCAGGACATCCCGGCGGACACCTGGCGCCGCACCATGTCGATCAACGTCGAGGCCAACCTGCAGCTGATGCAACTCTGCCATCCGCTGATGAAACTCGCGCCGCGCGGCGGGCGCATCGTGGTGATCGGCTCGAAGAACGTCCCCGCGCCCGGCCCCGGCGCGGCGGCATATTCGGCGTCCAAGGCCGCCCTCAACCAGCTGGCGCGCGTCGCCGCGCTGGAGTGGGGCAAGGATGGCATCCGCATCAACTCGCTCCACCCCAACGCGGTCTACGACACTGCGCTGTGGACGGATGAAGTCCTCGCCTCGCGGGCGAAGGCCTACAACCTCACCGTCGAGCAATACCGCAAGAACAACCTGCTGAAGACCGAGGTGTCGTCGAAGGACGTCGCCGAACTGGCCGCGGAGATGTGCGGACCGCTCTTCGCGAAGACGACCGCCGCGCAGGTACCCGTGGACGGCGGCAACGAGCGGGTGGTCTGATGGCCGCCGCCGTACAACCGCTGCGCTGGACCGGCAAGTCTCTCGAACTGCTCGACCAGCGCCTGCTGCCGGATCGGCTCGAGTACGTGAGTTGCCGCACCGCGGCCGAGGTCGCCACGGCGATCCGCGACATGGTGGTGCGCGGCGCGCCGGCGATCGGCTGCGCGGCCGCCTTCGGCATCGCGCTCGATGCCGCGCGCGGCGCGGACCTCAAGGTCGCCAATGACGTGCTCGCCGCCAGCCGCCCGACTGCGGTAAACCTGTTCTGGGCGCTGGACCGCATGCGCGGCGCGAAGGATCCCGTTGCCGAAGCCGTCGCGATCTACGACGAGGACATCGCGGGCAACAAGGCCATGGGTGCGTTCGGCGCGGCGCTGATTCCCCGCGGCGCCCGCGTCATGACCCACTGCAATGCCGGTGCGCTGGCCACCGCGGGCTACGGCACCGCGCTCGGCGTGATCCGCTCCGCGCACGAAGCCGGCAAGGGCATCTCCGTGCTGGTGAACGAAACCCGGCCCTATCTCCAGGGTGCGCGCCTCACCGCGTGGGAAATGGTCCAGGAAGGCATCCCCGCCACGCTGGTGACGGACAACATGGCGGGCCACCTCATCAGCCGCGGCGAAGTCGATGTCATCGTGGTCGGCGCCGACCGCATCGCGGCGAACGGCGACGCCGCGAACAAGATCGGCACCTACACGCTTGCGGTGCTGGCGCAGCGCCACGGCCTGCCGTTCTACATCGCCGCGCCGCTCTCCACCTTCGACCGCGCGATCCCGGACGGCAGCCACATTCCCATCGAGGAACGCCCCGCCGAAGAGGTCACCGGCTATCGCGGCGTGCGCTGGGCGCCGGAGGGCATCCGCGTGCGCAATCCCGCTTTCGATGTCACTCCGGCGGACCTCATCGCCGGAATCATCACCGAACGCGGCGTGGTGCTGCGCCCGGGCCTCGAAGGCGTCGCCGCCCTCTTCAGCTGATCACCACCTCGGTGTAGACGGGCACGAGGTCGAACAACTCCGCCATATCCTCGTTGCGCATGCGGATGCAGCCGTGCGAGCCGGGAACGCCCAGCGTCGCGGTATCCGCCGAGCCGTGGATATAGATGTAGCGCCGCATGGTGTCCACGTCGCCGAGCCGGTTGACGCCGGGCTCGCAGCCCGACAGCCACAGCAGCCGCGTCAGCATCCAGTCGCGCCCGGGATAGCGCGCATGCAATTCCGGCGTCCACACCTCGCCGGTCGGCCGCCGGCGCACGAACACCGCGCGCAGAGGCTGGCCGGCGCCGATCCTGGCGCGGACGATGTGCCGCCCGCGCGGCGTGCAGAAGCTGCCGTTCTTCTCCCCCAGGCCGTTGGCGGCGGTGGAGATCGCATAGCGCCGCAGTCCCCTGCCGCCCTCGCCCTCGAGCACCAGTTCCTGCCGGCTCGCGTCGACCAGGATCCTCATCGACGCGAGGCGAAGAATTCCCGCAACGTCGCGCCGCAATCCGCGGCGAGCACGCCGCCCTGGACCGTGGCGTGGTGGTTGAGGCGCGCCTCCGCGAACAGGTCGATCACGCTGCCGGCCGCCCCCGTCTTCGGATCGGGCGCACCGAACACGACGCGGCCGATGCGCGCGTGGAAGATCGCGCCGATGCACATCGCGCAGGGCTCCAGCGTCACGTCGAGGCTGGCGCCCGGAATGCGGTAGTTTCCGGCCGCGCGGCAGGCGGCGCGGATCGCCTCGATCTCCGCATGAGAGGTCGCGTCATGGGAGCCGACCGGCCGGTTCCAGCCTTCGCCAAGGACGGCGCCGTCCTTCACGACGACCGCACCCACCGGGACTTCCCCAGCCTGTGCCGCGCGGCGTGCGAGCCCCAGCGCGAGGCGCATGAATGACTCGTCGTCCGCTACGGCCATTCGCTCTCCGTCGCTCGCCGCGCAAGCATGATCACCGGATCCACGGACGCCATCCTAGTCCTTCCATGCCGTGGAGTCTCCCAAGTCGGCGGTGCCCTACTCTGCCGTCGCTCCCGACGCCTTGACCACGCCGGCCCAGCGCGACAGTTCGTCGTGGAAGAACCGGTTGGCGGCTTCGGCGTCCATCGGGGATGGCACCGCCCCTAGGCCGAGCAGGCGCTGGCGCACCTCGGGCACCTGCAACTGGCGCACGACCTCGGCATTCAGCTTGCGCACCACGTCGCGCGGCGTCGCCGCGGGCACGAAGAGGCCGAACCACGAACTGAGGTTGTAGTCGGCGATGCCGGCCTCGATCATCGTCGGCACGTTGGGCACGCTGGCGTCGCGCTCGGCGCTGGTCACCGCGAGCGCGCGCATCTTGCCCGACTGGATCTGCGGCACCACAGCAGGCAGGTTGGAGAACACGCTGGCGATCTGCCCGCCCAGCAGGTCGGTGAGGCTGGGGCCGGTGCCCTTGTAGGCCACGTGCACCCAGTTCACGCCGGTCTTCTGCGCGACGAGCACGCCGCACAGGTGCAGCACGCTGCCCACGCCGGAGGAACCGTAGGTCACCTTGCCCGGCTGCTCGCGGGCAGTGTCGAGCAACTCCTTCAGCGTCTTGTGCGGCGACGCCGGATTCACCAGCAGGACGTTCGCCGTCGAGGCGATCGGCGCGGCGTAGGCCAGGTCGCGCTTCGCGTCGTACGGCATGGTCTTGTAGAGCGAAGGATTGACGGCGTTCGAACCCGAGGTGCCGAGCAGCAGCGTGTAGCCGTCGGCCGCGGATTTGGCGACGACATCCGAACCCACGTTGCCGTTCGCGCCGGCCCGGTTCTCGACCACCACCGGCTGGCCCCAGGCCTCGCCGAGGCGCTGCCCCATGATCCGGGCGAGCACGTCGGAGGTGCCGCCCGCCGAATACGGCACGATGATGCGCACCGGTTTCGACGGCCAGTCCTGCGCCTGCACCGTCGGCGCGGCAAGCAGCACGGCGGCGCACATCATCATGGCGAAACGCTGCATGGGATCCCTCCTCCGAAGGCGCTGGATGGCGCAGGCCGAGTGTAGACTCGCCGCAACTTCCCGGCCACGACTGTTTCTTGCGGCGGTGCACATGTTGCAGATCCAAAAGCTGAGCGACACCTTCGGCGCCGAGATCCTCGGCCTCGACCTCTCCCGGGAACTCGACGACGCCACCTACGCGGCGCTGAAGAAGGCCTATGCCGAGCACTCCGTGCTGCTGTTCCGCGGGCAGGCAATGTCCGACGAGCGCCATGTCGAGTTCAGCCGCCATTTCGGCGAACTCGAGATCCACGTGCTGCGCGAGTACGTCTCGCCGGAGCACCCCGAGTTGTACCGCATCGGCAACATCACCGACGCCAGCGGCAAGCGCATCGCCATCGCCGATGCCGGCGCGTACTGGCACACCGACCTCTCGTACACCTCGCGCCCCAGCCGGGGCTCGGTCATGCAATCGCACAAGATCCCGGTTCGCGACGGCAAGGCGCTCGGCGATACCTCGTTCTGCAGCACCGCGGCCATCTGGGATTCCCTGCCCGCGGCGCTGAAGAAGAAGATCGAGCCGCTCAAGGCGGTGCACCGTTTCTGGGACCGCTACATCGCCTCGCGCAAGGCCGCCGGGCAGGAAGTGACCATCAGCCCGGAACGCCGCGCTGAAATGCCCGACGTGGAACATCCGGTGGTCAAGGTGCATCCCGAGACGAAGCGCAAATGCCTGTTCGTCAATGAAGGCTTCACCCTGTCGGTCGTCGGCCTGCCGGCGGCCGAGTCGCGCGCGCTGCTGGACGAACTGTTCTCGTACATCGGCCGCGCGGAGGCCGTCTACCGCCACTCCTGGCAGGTCGGCGACGTGGTGATGTGGGACAACTGGTCCACCCAGCACGCCCTCAACGTCGACTACCGCCCCGACGAGCCTCGCTTCATGCAGCGCACCACGCTGATGGGGTCGGCGGTCTTCTAGCCCGTTCAGTCCGTCTGCGGGATGTTTGCAGCCTTGACGACGTTCGTGACGCGCTGGATCGCGCTCGCCGCGTAGCTGCGGAACTGCTCCGGGGTGTCGCCGACGGGGCTCATGCCCTGCTTCTGCAGCATTTGCACGACCTCCGGCATCTGCAGGACCTGGACCACGGACTGGTTAAGCCGGCGCACCACGTCGGCGGGCACCTTGCGCGGCGCGAGCAGGCCGAACGTGGTGGGCATGTTGAGGTCGGGTTGCCCCGCCTCCTGCGCGGTCGGGACGTCAGGCAGCTCGGCCGAGCGCTTCGACGCGGTGATGAACAGCGGTTGCAGCGTGCCCTTGCGGATATGCGGCAGGATCGGCTGCAGCACGTCGAAGTTCACCTGTACCTGGCCGCTGAGGTGGGCCGCGAGCATGTCCGCGGTGCCCTTGAACGGCACGTGGACCATCGGCACGCCCGTACCCAGCACCAGCATCTCGCCAAGGATGTGCGGCGTCGAGCCGACGCCGAACGAGCTGTAGTTCAGCTTGCCGGGGTTGGCCTTGCCGTAGGCCACCAGCGCCGGGACGGTGCGCAATTGCAGCCCCGCGGGCACGGTGAGCACGAACGGCGCCTCGGAGATGCGGGTGATGAAGCTGAAGTCCTCCAGCACGTCGAACGGCATGCTCTTGCGGATCGCCGGCTGGGTCAGCAGGCCCGAGGTGTTCATTCCGATGGTATAGCCGTCGGGCTCCGACTTGGCCACGACGCCAAGGCCGATCAGCGTGCTACCGCCCGGACGGTTCTCGACGACGACCGGCTTTGCCCACAGGGCGCCGAGCTTGTCCGCGAGGAGGCGCCCGAGGAAGTCAGCACTGCCGCCCGGCGGGAACGGCACGACGAGGCGCACGGCCTTCTCCGGGAACGCGCTGGCCTGCGCCTGCGCGTCCTGCGATGCGGCGAGGCCCGCGCCAAGCAGGCTGGCGGCGAGAATCGTGAATGCCTTGTTCATGGCCCTAGTCTCCTGATCCGATGATCGCCCACGCGTCGACTTCGACGAGGAACTCCGGTTGCGCGAACGACGTGCCGCCGACCACGGTGCACGGTGGGAAGTCGTCCTTGAAGAACTGCTGGCGCGCCTCGACGAAGGCCAGTCGATGGCGGATGTCGCTCAGGAAGGCGTTCAGCTTGATGATGTCGTGCATCCGGCCGCCCGCCGCCTCGATGAACAGCTTCATCCGGGCGAACGCCTGGATGCTCTGCGCGAGCGCATCGTTTGGGCCGACCAGTTCGTTCTTCTCGTCCTTGCCCACCATCCCCGCCATCACGACGAGATCGCCGATGACGTAGCAATTGGACCAGTAGCCGGGCGGCGGTTCCGGCACCTGCGGAACCACGATGCGGCGTCGCTTGTTCCTTCCGGGTTGGTCAATCACGCTCTTTCCCTCCCCATGTTGTATGAGAAAATGCGCATTCCGGAGTGTATATTTCCGGCCTGCGCCACCGCTGCACGACTGCGAAACGGTCCGCCAACCGGCGCGGGGACGGTCCAAGATGGTCCCGGCCTGGTTTCGCACTTTCACCCGCGACACGAAGCGCTTTTGACAGCAGGACTGCATTCTTCGCCCAACTCCCCGGAACATTCCTCGATGCCCAACGCAAAACCCCGAATCATCTACACGCTGACCGACGAAGCCCCGCGCCTGGCGACCTACTCCCTCCTCCCTGTGCTGCGCGCCTTCACACGGCCCGCCGGCATCGAAATCGTCGAAACGGACATTTCGGTGGCCGCCCGGATCCTCGGGGAGTTCCCGGACGTCCTGAGTCCGGAGCAGCGCATTCCGGACAACCTCGCCGAACTCGGCAGGCTGACGCTCCGCCCGGAAGCGAACATCATCAAGCTGCCGAACATCAGTGCTCCGGTCGGCCAGTTGACCGCCGCGATCAAGGAACTGCAGTCCAGGGGCTACAAGGTGCCGGACTATCCCGAGAGCGCGAAGACGGATGCGGATAGGGAGATCAGGGCGCGCTATTCGACGGTGCGGGGCAGCGCGGTCAACCCGGTGCGGCGCGAGGGCACCTCGGCCCGGCGCGCGCCGGCCGCGGTGAAGCGCTATGCCCGCAAGAATCCGCATTCGATGGCCCCCTGGGATCCCGCCTCGCGCACGCACGTTGCCCACATGCATGCCGGCGACTTCTACCACGGCGAGACATCGAGCACGG
>SXGT01793926.1_pt1 | contig 13781 bp, 13 predicted proteins | sample 3176221 | NCBI WGS metagenome assembly SXGT01 (sample SAMN11356862, study PRJNA531348) | freshwater metagenome | isolation source: freshwater sample F1-120 | place: China: Fuxian Lake, Yuxi | collected 2017-12-25 | reverse complement strand
TTCAGATCTTCTGCTGATTTCCAAGGTTGGATCGTCATGTTGTAGTCACGAACCCAGCTGCAGGCTTCAAATGAAGAAACTGCACCAAAGCTTACCATATAATCATATTCAAAGTATGGCGCTACTTTGAATGTTGGACTTCCCCAGCTGTCGTTGAATGGGAAATTCACAGAGAAGTTTCCTGTATCAAATTTCACCATTGTGTTCGCCTCTTCATTGTTAAACGGTTCTTCGCATTTACCTGAACCTTCATTGTAAGAATTCACGTTCTCGGCATTCAAAGCCAATTTGATGTTCTTATTTTTCGCAAATAGATTGTCGTAAGCCATTGAAGGTTTGTCGAAAACACGAGCTTTCAAGCGGTAAATCATTTCAATCATCTCTCCTCGTGTGATTTTTTTCTCGAAAGAATTAACAGTCAGCGGAATTGCCAGGTAACGATCAAGTCCTTTTACGTAAGGCGCAAACCAGGTCTGAAAATACTGACCCATATCTGCCTCAGTTGTATATCCGTAAGCTGTTGAGATGATTTTTGCTGCTTCCACAAAATTGATCTTTTCATTCGGTTTAAATTTCCCGTCAGCATAACCCGAAACAATACCCATTCTCGCCGCCGCACAAACATAAGGCGCATACCACTCAGTTTTTACATCCGGAAAACAGTTGTCTCCGTAAATTTCTGATGGTTCAGCCACCGCGTTGATTACAATTTTTGTAAATTCCGCACGATTAATCTGATTATCAGGCTTAAATTTGCCATCTGCATAACCATGAACAATTCCCTCGTTTTTTCCGAACATCACCGCATCAAAGTTCGCATGAAACTGATTCACATCAGAAAATGTTAAATTTTCCGCACTTACAGGTGCGATGCTAACAAACAAACTTAGAACCAATAATGATATTAAACCTTTTTTCATGTTGAAAAGTTAAATTAAGGCAGTAATATAGGCCTAAACAGGCAATTATGTAAATAGAATTTATATTTCGAATATGTCAACCAGGTTGACTCGCCATTAAAACTATTGCCGCTTAATATTCCTTGTAAGAATTCGCTAGTATATCCGTTATAATTTATCGAATGGATCCAATCGTCATAAAAAATACATTCTTGAATGCGTACGAAGACTATGCTGATGCCATCTTTAGGCACTGCTATTTCCGCCTATCGGATCGCGAACGAGCAAAGGAATTGATGCAGGAGACATTCGTAAAAGCCTGGGACTACCTGGCTAAAGGTGAGAAAATCGACAATCTGCGCGCTCTGCTTTACCGCATCGCCACAAATCTTGTGATCGACGACATGCGTAAAAGGAAAGAGTACTCGCTCGATGCCTTGCAGGAAAAAGGCTTTAATCCGGGAATCAGCGAAGATGAAGAGCTCCATATAAAGATCGAATCCGATAAAGCCAAAGAAATGATTGAAAAATTGCCGGAAAAATACCGCCAGGTTGTGACCATGAGATATATTGATGAATTATCACCAAAAGAAATCGCTCAAATTACCAAAGAAACGGAAAACAGCGTTTCAGTAAAAATTAATCGCGGACTCGCGAAGCTACGTAACTTATTAAAAGTATGAATCAGAACTTAACAAAACAAGAAAAAGAGCAAATCAAGCACCACCTTATCTCTTATATGGAAGCTAACCCTGTAAGAAATTCTGAAGTTCAGCGTCATAAAGTGTGGCACGAAAAATTTCGCAGCCTACTTTATAAGCTTAACCCCAAGAATATGTACGCATTACTTTTAAAACCAGCAAGTATGGTTATATCAGGAGTAATAGTATTCACAGGTGGCACCGGCATTGCCGCTCAGCAAAGTCTTCCCGGAGACGCTTTATATCCCGTAAAAGTTGGACAAGAAGAGGTTCGCAGCTGGTTTGCATTATCAACTGAAGCCCAGGCGGAACTCTCCCTTGAACTTGCCGAGGAACGTCTAAGAGAAGCGGAAGAGCTTGCTGTTAAAGGTGAGCTTACAGCGGAAAAAAGAGCCGATCTTGAAGCACGTTTTAACGACCGTATGAAAGATGCCTACGATGATATGGCTGTTCTAAGAGGTGATGAAAAATACGAATCCGCCGCTGATTTTAGCTCTCGGGTTAAAACTCAGCTAAACGTTCATACCAAGGTGTTAGAAGGTATTTCCATTAAAGATGAGAAAGGGAAACCGGAAGTGGACAATCTGATTATTAAAGTTAAGACAAAGCTTTCCGAAAATGATGAGAAAGAAAAAGAGATAAAATCTGAATTTGAAGCCCAGGAAGACACAAAACTTCAAGTTTCCGCTGAAGGAAAACTAAAAGCGGCTGAAAACAAAATTGCTGAGGTAGAAAACTTCATTGAAAATAAGCGCGAGGAGGTAACTACTGGTGCGCGTGTGGAGGCTTTGGCCAAGGTTGAGTCGGCAAAATCACTTGTTGCTGAAGGCAAAGTAAAACTTGAGGCAGGAGCTTATGCAGAGGCCTTCAATCTATTTCAGGAAGCCCACTCTATTAGCCAGGAAGCAAAATTAACAATTCAGGCCGCAGCAAATTTGAAAATTGAATTAAGTGAAGAAGATGATGAAGATGAACTTCCAGAGAAATCTCCTGAAATTGAATTGAATATTGAGCCAAAAGTTGAACTAGAGGAGGAGCTTAAACTAGATCTCCGGTTATAGTTGATCTCCAACCCCCAGGAAAAGGGCTTAAACCGAAAGGTATAGGCCCTTTTTCCTTTTTGTTTCAGCACTGTCCGATGTAAAATCTAAACACCTAACCAACAAATATGAAATTTCCATCTCTACAAATTCTCCAGGAGAAAACAGCTGCTACGGTAAGCCGTTTCCCCTTAGCCGTTTTGGCCGGTCTAGTTATTGCCTTCATGGGAATCGCGATCATTGAAATTCAGGATGCCCAATTTGACAGCCCCCAAATCGAAACCCTCGCAAAAATTATCTTCAGTTCACTTTTTGTGTTTCCCTTGTTTGTAACTGTAAAACTGCTTTCCGAAATCCATAAATTTGAACTGCGCCTCACTACACTCCTCAACATCGTAGTCGCTGGGCTCGGCGTTCTATATTACTTATTTCTTCTGCCGGAATTCGAAAGCGGCAATGCTATTCGTACTTTAGTCATTACCATCATCGCTTTTCTCTCTGCTATTGCTTTACCTCTCGTCAAAGAAAAAGAATCTCTCGGTTTTTGGCAATATCTCCGCATTTTAATCGAAAGATTCGCTCTCACTTTCCTCTATTCATTAATATTATTTCTGGGAACTGCTCTGATTATCTTTACTTTAAATGCTTTATTCAATCTTGATATTCCGGATAAAACTTATCCGCAAAGCTGGTTTTTGATCGCGGGAGCATTTGCACCAATACTTTTTCTTTCCGAGATGCCTGCTGATCTAAAGAAACTTAGCAAAGACAAAGACTTTTCCAAGATTATTAAAACTTTGGGCCAATATCTCTTGCTCCCATTACTGACGATTTATGCGCTTATTCTTTATGCTTATGGTGCGAAAATTCTTTTTACCAGCGTCTGGCCCGAGGGAATTGTCAGCGGTCTGATCATTCTCTTCGCCTTAGTTGGAATTGTCACACTTCTGATTCTCGATCCTTACAAAAAACTCAAGGAAAGCGCCTGGCTTGAGAAGTATGCCCTCGGCTTCTATGTTGCTCTTCTCCCGCTTGCAATCATGCTTTTTATGGCAATCAGTATCAGGCTCCGAGAATACGGAATTACCGAAAGCCGTTATTATGTCGTTCTTCTGGGAATATGGCTTGTGGTAACCGCTCTCTATTTCCTTTTGAGCCGCAAAAAAGACATCCGTTTTATCCCGCTTTCAATCATTGTTTTCCTGACACTCTCAATTGTTGGTCCGTGGAATGCCTTCAGCGTCTCTGAAAACAGCCAGGTTTTGCGTCTTAGAACAATCCTCGAACAGAATAATCTGCTTGTGGACAACAAATTGGCCCACGATTACAAAGTCGAAACATTAGCACCCAACGATCAAAACCAGATTAGCTCAATTATTTACTACTTAGGCCAAACCCACGGGTATGACAAGATCACCCCTTGGTTTTCAAACACAAATATTTCCGCTACATTTGAATCCAAAAATATTTGGAATCAAAGAGAGGAACTTGCCAATATTCTTAATGTTGACCCTTACGGCTATGGCTACTATGCGGAAGATCAAAATTACTACTCCTTCTACGTCGAATCTCCAGGTGCTCTGATAGTGAGTGGCTATGATGCGGTTTTTAACGTATATATTTATGAGGAAAGATCTAATGGCTTAAATTACAACAATAGTTCTTATGTTTTTCATATTGAGGACGATACCCAAGTTGTAATGGAAAGAGACGGAAAGGCTATTGTAACGCTCGATTTGCTAGACCACCTCGAAAATCTAATGGCTAAATACCAATCCGGAATTGTCACTCCTGCAGAGTTAAAATTTGATTACGAAGATCCAAGTCTCAAAGCTTCTTTTCAGTTTTCTAACCTTGATGCCTACAAAGATGAAACTGGATGGCGCTTAAATGGCGCAAATGCCGCTGTTTTGGTGAAATTTAAGTAATTCCAGCTTCAAAAGAGCCGCTCTTAAAATAAAGGGCGGCTTTTTTAGTCTACAAAAATGGCTATTGACCCAATGTGACAAATATGTTACAATATATTATTGTTCATTAAAAATTTGTCTGAAGGAAACTATGCTCCTCGTTCCTATGGAGTACTAGATGGATATTTTTCCCATCGAAATTTTTTTGTAACTTCCACGGCGTGAGCATAGTTTTCTCTAGATAAATACTAGAGACCTAAAAAAAGCCCTTATCTATTAGGGCTTTTTTTCTTGCATTTCCTACTCCGGAACTTCCTCCAGCGTCACCTCGATTTCTTTCTCTTTCCCTTGAGCCAAAACTTTCAATTTCAATTTATCCCCGACTTTTTTCTCCGCCACAATTCTCGCAAAATTCACCTCCTCCGTAATTTTTTCTCCATCAATTTCCAAAATAATATCGTTTTCTTTTAGGCCCGCTTTATCGGCAGGGGAGCCCGGTATTACCGCCAATTCCTCCGGCTTCACTCCACGAATAACAATAATTCCATAATCCACCTTCAAATTATTCGCCTTCTTAAATGCCTCATTAATCTGCGCATATCTCACGCCCAAATACGGACGTATAATTTTGCCGTGCTCCTTCACTGAATCAAAAACCGTTTTAACCAGATTTGCCGGAAGCGAAAATCCGATATTTTCCGCACTCGCCACCGCCACATTCACACCAATCACTTCTCCTTTCAAATTCAGTAAAGGTCCGCCGCTATTTCCTGGATTAATCGCCGCATCTGTCTGAATTACGCCTTCCAACTGCTCCGATTTGCCAAATCCATCGCCCGCAACAATCGATCGCGAAAGTCCTGAAACAACTCCTACCGAAACCGAATTTTTAAATTCCACCAACGGACTACCGATCGCAATCGCACTCTGGCCGATTTCCAGCTTGTCGGAATTTGCAAATTTTAAGTAAGGCAGATCTTTCGCCTCAATCTTCAAAATCGCAATATCATTCAAACTATCGCGCGCAATCACTTTTGCTGTGTATTTCTCTCCGTCATTAAGAAAAACCGTATATTCGGCCTTCTCGTCGCTTACAACATGCTTGTTTGTCACAATGTAGCCATCCTCCGAAACGATAAATCCACTTCCACCGCCAACCTCTTTTTTCTCAGTACCATTTTCTCTAAACTTCGGTACCTGAAATGGACTTTGTCCGCCAAAAAAATCCCTAAATGGATCTTCATAATACTGCTCAAGAATCGGCACATCTTTCGTTATGATCACCGAAACCACCGCCGGCTTCGCTTTTTTCACGGCATTCACCACGAGGTCCTCCTGAGAACCGGATCCGCCGGTATTTTCCGAAACGGTTTCCACCAATTTTTCAAAAAAATTCTCCGAACCGGTTTTTACCGGAAAACCAAACACCGCCGTTACTACCAGCATTGCTGCCACCGCACCGGAAAGAGCACCAATAAGCCCATTTTTTATCTGTGTATTCATAAAATTGAAGTTATGAAATTATTAGCACTCGGCATTTTAAGAGTGCTAAATCAGACTGTCAAGATTGACTGAATTAGAAAAATTATCGCAACGATTATCGGCACATGAAGTAAGTAAATTAACAAAGAATGCTTACTCAAAAAATTTACAAATTTAGGCATCCGTAAATCCCTAACATCAAAACGTCTCACCCCATTCCTAAAAAAAACATTCCCTAAAAATATTCCTAAAAACACCATACTGATCCAAGGAAAAATCGGAAAATAATCGATTGTATTAATGCTTCCGTAATCAAAGCCGAAAATATATAGGGGAGGGAACTCCGTCGAAATACCCTCAACATATTGCCCGGCAAAAAAGCTCGCCGCCGCCAAAATTAAATTCAAAAATCGAAACCCTGCAAAAAACTGTCCGATCAAAATGCTCGCACCGATAAAATGCAGAATCCCAAACCGCACAAACTCCTCCACCACAAACCAGGTTCCAACAGAAACCAGGAGTCCCGCGCCCAAAACCGTCAAACCTCTTTTTAGCTGTTTCTTATAGAAATTCCCGCCTTTTTGCCGCGACAAAGCCAGCGAAACGCCCACCAGTCCAATAAAAATAAACTGCACGATCCGCGCCAAAATATGCCATAATCCTTCACTTAAATCCTGTTTGAACACATCATAAAAATCCAAAACAAAAAAGAGGTGGAAAACAATCATTCCGATAATTGCTAAGGCCCGCAGTAAGTCGATTTCCCAAAAACGTTTCATGCAGAAATTTTAGTCGGACTTGACCAATAAAGCAAAGAATACGTATAGTACTATTATCATTATAACCTCATTTTATATGATGAATTTTTCTAACAATATGATCGGCTATTTCTGGCACGTTCATATGTTTTTCGGACTGCTAATTTTGGCCGGTCTGGTATTTCTTTTTATTTGGGCGGCAAAAAATCTGAAAGCCAAGGAGCTCACAAAATGGGCGGCAACTTTGCTTATTGTCGGTCTTGTCGGCGCACTTTTGACTGCAAACTGGGGCTTCCGCGGGATGCGCAGCATGATGGGCTATGACGATGCTCGATTCGAAAAAATGATCAAATACGTTGAAGACAGTGATACCAAGAAATTCAACAGCAACGACGAATTCCGCGATGATATGCTCGATCAGATGAAGAAGATGATGGATTTTGACGACAAAAAATAAATCCTAACCTCATTCCCTATGAAACATAATTTAGGCAAACTCGATCGCATTCTCCGCTTTGCATTAGCTTTTTGGTGGCTCGGTCCAATGGCGCCAATTTATGGCTATGAATGGGCAAACTGGGCAATCTTTGCCATAGGCTGGATTGCACTTTTAGAAAGCTTTATTGGCTACTGCTGGCTCCACAGCCTTCTCGGAATCAAGAATAAAGATTAGTCAAAAAAAGACCCCGCTTTCCGCGGGGTCTTTTTTTTTGTATTTTAGTCCAACCGTGAAAACTGAATAAACAACAGCGTAAACAAAATCACCATCAAAATCGGCGCAATCATCGAAAGATAATTTGTCCTTCCCGGTTTAAATCTTCTCAGCAATAGGGAATTGCTCACTACCGAAATCGAACTAAGCGCCATCGCCAAGCCCGCTAACTCCGGTTTTAAAGTAAGTCCGGCAAAAGCAAAAACTCTCGCCGCAATCGGAATTCCAATTACGTTGTAAAAGAGCGCAAAAAACATGTTCTGCTTAATTTTGCTGAAAGTTTCTTTCGACAACTGAATCGCAGAAACCGTATCTCGCAAATCGTTTTTCACAATCACTACACCACCCGTTTCCATCGCCACATCCGTTCCGGAACCCATCGCAATGCCTAGGTCCGCCTGAGCAAGTGCCGGTGCATCATTGATCCCATCGCCAACCATTGCTACTATCTTCCCCTGGTCTTGCAATTTCTTCACTTCGTTTGCCTTATCTTCCGGAAGAACCTCCGCAAGGATATTTTTGATCCCCACCTCACTGCCGATCGCCTCTGCCGTTCTGCGATTGTCGCCGGTAATCATATAAAGTTCAATTCCCATTTTCAAAAGTTTTGCCACCGCCTCTTTCGAAGTTTCTTTTACTGTGTCTGCAACCGCAATAGCTCCAATTACCTCTTTTTCGCTCGCCAAAATCATTACCGTTTTTCCCTGTTTTTCCAGACGATTCACTTTTCTTTCAAATCTATCACTGTCTAATCCGGCAACTTCTCTGATCAATTTTGCATTTCCAAAAAAATATTTTTTACCCTGCACTTTTCCTGTTACGCCGTGACCGGGAATCGCCTTAAAATCGGTTGCCTCATCAAATTCCACTCCTTCTTCGCTGGCATAATTATAAATCGCCTCCGCCAAGGGGTGTTCCGAAGATCTCTCCAGTCCTGCAGAAATCATCAAAATGTCATCCTCATCAAAATCCGAAAAACTGACAATATCCGTAACTTCCGGTTTTCCTTTTGTCAAAGTTCCCGTTTTGTCGAAAACAATCGTATTCACTTTTTGGGCAATTTCTAGAGGTTCACCGCCCTTAATTAAAATTCCATATTCGGCACCCTTTCCAGTTCCTACCATAATTGCTGTTGGCGTCGCCAATCCTAAGGCACATGGACAGGCAATCACAATCACCGCCGTAAACGCCATCAAAGAAAATGACAACGATGCATCTAAAAACAAATACCAGACAACGAAAGTTAAAAGCGCAATAATAATCACCGCCGGCACGAACCAGGAAGAAATTCTATCCGCAAAATCCTGAATTGGCGCCTTCGATCCCTGCGCCTCCTCAATTAGACGAATAATTCGCGCCAAAGTCGTCTCTGAACCAACTTTTTCCGCTCGAAATTCAAAACTGCCCGTTTTGTTAATAGTCGCTCCGATCACTTTTGATCCCTCATTTTTCTCTACTGGAATACTTTCTCCCGTCACCATTGATTCATCAACTGCCGAAGATCCTTTTACAATCATTCCATCAACCGGAATTTTCTCTCCCGGACGCACCAGAACAATGTCTCCAACGACTACATCATCAATTGAAATATCTTTTGTTTCGCCGTTGCGAATTACTCTCGCTGTTTTCGGAGCTAGTCCCATTAACTTTTTAATTGCCTCGGAAGTGCGACCCTTCGCCTTTGCTTCAAGCCATTTTCCAAGCACTACAAATGTAATCAAAAACGCCGCCGTCTCAAAATATAGTTCCGGAATTTTCTCTCCCAAGCCAATCAAAGAACTGTTTCCAAAAGCGTAAATCAGATAATTTACCAGACTATAAAAATAAGCCGCCGAGGTGCCGATCGCAATCAGCGAATCCATATTAAATGTTTTCATCTTGAGGCTCGACCACATTCCCTTATAAAAGCCCGCGCCGATAATAAACTGTACCGGAGTCGCCAAAATTAAAGAAATTATTCCAAAATAAGGCGGCAATACCTCACTTCCCGGCAAAACCGCAAAGAAGTCCATCAGCATGAAATAGAGCATCGGTAAACTCAAGATCAAGCTTGCAACAAACTTTTTAAAATAGTCCGCAATTGTTTTTTCTCTTTTTTTCGCCTCATAGTTCGGATCTTTTTCATCAATAATTTCCGCTTTGTATCCGGCTTCATCTACAGCCGAAATTAAATTTCCAACAGAGGTCATTTTAGGATCAAAAAATACTGCCGCCTTTTCTGCTGCAAAATTCACATTCGCTTTTAAAACACCGTTAACTTTTTTTAACTGTCTTTCGATAATTCCCGCACAAGACGCACAATGCATACCGGAAAGTGACAAACTTACTCGTCCGGAATCGGAAGATTCACCTCCATGATTCATCTCCTGGTGCAATTGTTCTTTTCTCTGCATTAATCCTGGAAATGTTTTTGAATCAAAACTTTCTGAAACACTCAATGTTTTTACCAGCTGTTCAACAAATTTTTTCGCGTCTTCATTCTTTTCCGGAATCTGAAACTCCGCAGTTTTATTGTTTTTGATTTTTCCTTCAAAATAGGGGTTTCCACTTTCGTCCTGCAAAACTTTTCCGTCTGCCACCACCTGGGAATCAATTTTAAATTTCAACGGCTTCCCTTCAGATACGAAATTCTTTTTCACTTCAATTCCCGTTTCAACTTCTTTTTCATCGACAATTTCCGCCTTATATCCAGCGTTCTTTACCGCATCCAAAATCTTTTTTTCACTCACTTTCGTCGGGTCAAAAATTAGTCTCCCTCCGCCAACTTTGTGATTTATAGAAACATCCTCTATGCTCGGTAGCTCACTCAAGTCCTCGCCAATAATTTTTTCACATGAACCGCAGTGCATGCCTTCTATTTGGAGACGCAATTCTTTTTTCATATAAATAAATTAAACAATTTTATAGTTAGTGTCTTTTAGCACCTCAGTTATTTCCGCTTTCTCAATATCCCTGCTTGCCAAAATCTTTGTTTCTCCACTTTCTTGAACCACTACCTCCTCAACTCCTTCAATTTTTGAAATTCTTTTTTGTGCTAGCATTGCACAGGCACCGCAATCAAAACCGGTAATTTTGTAATTGATAGCAATCATGTTTTTAAATTAGTTAACAATAATGACTCCGCGTGGCACACCCATCGCGCAAGTAATGTAATATTCGCCCTTTTCTTCAGGCGTAAAATTGAAAGTCAGTGGGCGCCCTTTTTCTAGCAGTTCCAACTGATCCGAAAGTCCTGGAAGCGTCATTGTATTCATGCATCCCAAACCGTCTTCTTCTACATCAATAGTAAATGAGACTGGTTTTCCCACCTTAACTTCAAAAACGTTTGGACTTATATCTTCATCAACAGAAAGAAATGTCGTTTTTATCACTTGCACATCTCCTTCAGTAGCTCTAGCTTCCTGGGACGCCAATTCCGGTTCCGCAACTGGTGGCTCAGTTACCACTTTTTTCACTGCGGTTTCCGAAATTTCCCCATCATTCTCTATCACGATAAACTTTCCAGGAAACATTCCCATGCTACAGGTAAATTTAATTGTCCCTACCTCGGTTGGCGTGAATTCGATAATATTTTCTCCCGGCTTCAGACTTTGAATAATCTTCAGTTTCGGCACCATAATCGAACTCGCACATGTATTTGAATTTGTCGAATTTATTACCCATTTCACAGGCACGTCTTTCACAACTACAAACTCATTCGGATCATAGCCACCGATATATTGCTCCATCTTAGCCACCTGAACTCCTTCTTCTTCATCAAAAACCACATTTGTATTTTTCAGATCCTCCTCCGAAATTTTTGAGTCAAAAATCTGCCAGCCGGTTAGATTGTAGCCATTTGAGATATTGAAGTATGCAAAAAAGATCACGATAATTCCGGTAAACGCAAAGAATTTTCTTGAAAATTCGCCTTTTACCACTGAAGTTAAACCGCCAATTCCCAAAAGTCCCGGCATAGTTCCTAGAGCAAAAATTCCCATAATCAAGGCACCTTGAATAAAACTTCCCGTACTCATTGCATAAATCTGCATCGCCTGTGTGAATCCACATGGCAAAAAGAAGGTCAGTGCACCTGCAATCATCGAATTCTGATGGCTATACTCCTTTTGATGTCGTTTTTTGATCCCCAGGAAGTTTGCAATTGAAGAGGGGAGTGAAAAGCTTAATGAAGAAACTTTCGGCGAAAGATCTGTCAGCTGAATACCAACAATGAACATAATTGCACCAACAACAATCGTTAAAATGCCCAACGTGAACGATGAAAACTGGAATGCCTTCCCAACAAGGCCAATAAGCCCGCCGAAAACAATATAAGACAAAATTCTCCCAAAATTGAAGAAAAGATGCGGCCGAAATTTTTCCATTGCCGTTGCTTCAGGATGTTTTTCGGCATGTCGTGCGGACAAACTTAAAACCAGGCCGCCAATCAGCGCCATACATGTCGAAAATCCAGCAGTCAGACCGATTGCCAGAACTACTAAAGGTCCGGCTCCGTCACCACCATATCCTGTGCCAAAATTTTCAAACCAGCCAAAATACTGTCCCCACAAAAAAAGCATCGCAAAAACCAGTAGCCCGATAGAAGCATCCTCATAAGATTCCAGATTTCTGGTAAACCAATGTTTTTTGTCCTCAGTCCCGACTTCATATCCGGCCTGCTCAACAGCATGTTTCAATCGTTCTTCTTGAATTTTGTGTGAAGCAAATATCTCTGCTCGCTTTTTTTTGTAGCTCATGACAACTTTAGTAACTCCCGGAATCGCCAGCAAATGCTCCTCGATCAGCAATTCGCACGACCGGCAGTGCATTCCTTTGATAGGTAAAACAATTTTTTCCATGATTATTTATTTAGTAATTTTGAGACAGTCAGGATTTCCTCGATCATTTTCTGTTTTTTTATCTCCTGTTTTGAGGCTATCGCATTTTTAAAACAGGAATTCAAATGCCCCTCCATTAGCATCTGGTGCGCCGACTTTAATAAGCCAATAACCGCAAGGTTCTGCTGCATAATCTCTACGCAGTATTTTCCTTCCTCGGTCATTTTTATCACTTTTTCCAAGTGGCTTTTCGCCTTTTTGAAGTTTATTAGAGTTTTTGAATGTTTTTGCTCCATGGTTATGATTTAAATGTTAATACCTATACCTGGGTAGGGGGTATGTCGAAATATTAACATTTCAAATCAGCCTCTGTCAAATGCAAAAACTATTTAAGCCGCATCTACGTCTCTGTCTCTCGGCTGGCGATCGATTCTCCATGCTCCTTCATAGGGTGTCTCATTTAGTTTGCCCATATCGGCCTGTGAATATCCCAGCCTTCGCAAAGTTGCCGCATCAAGGCTCATTCCTGAACTTCTGCGGAGTTTTTTTCTTGTTTCTTCAACTTGTTTTCCCAAAACCTTGCCATCATAAACTTTGCCCTCAAATCTCTTTTCAAACTGTGCTTTCAGCTTCTCAAACATAGCGGCAAATTTTGTAGCCGTCATTAACTTATCTCCACCCCTTGCGAATAGGTAGAGGTCGCTTAGCTGTCGCATACCGACAGTAGTAAGAAATGTATTTGCATCCTCGGCAAAAGCGGTAATTCTCATCTGATCCACGCTGTCTCGGCTGTACATCTCTGCGAGCAAATCGCGAGTTCGTTCCGTAATGAGATTTCTTTTAGCCTTATTTTTGTGAAAATTTGGTGAGTGAATATCTCCATCCATCAAATTCAGATCTTTAAACTTGTCATCCCCCTCCAAAATATCTACAGCTTCAATAAAATCGGCCACAATAGCCTCGTTATTTCGGGGAGATTTGCCTTGGAGTTCACTCATTTTTGTTTTGGTTAATAAGGTATTATATAATAAACTAGACAGATTCGCAAGTAGTTGCTAAGCTTGGCGCATGCCAAAAGAGCTAGGTCTAAAACTAGGAGAAGCCTTAAAAGAGTTTTCCCAGCCGGAAAGTCTTACAAACAACCCCGGAATTTACCGAATTAATGAAGCTGGTTATGGCCGAGTGTGCTTTCAGCGTGGAGATTTTGTTCCGAGCGAAAATGAAATCTCCCAAGCCTTGCGTCAATATGAATTAGGAAGGGAAGCCCCTCTATTATCAGTGATTGAAAGAATCTCAGCAGAATTAGATGTCCGACTTGAGCTTGTGGCGCCAGAGATTGGTAGAAGCGGTAAATTACTTATTACTCACTTGATTACAATCTCCAGGCAAGACATTTTTCAAATTTGCGGTATAATCCAGCCATGAAAATCGCCGTTCTCGTCTCCGGTGGAGTCGACAGTTCCGT
>SXGT01890394.1_pt1 | contig 13784 bp, 6 predicted proteins | sample 3176221 | NCBI WGS metagenome assembly SXGT01 (sample SAMN11356862, study PRJNA531348) | freshwater metagenome | isolation source: freshwater sample F1-120 | place: China: Fuxian Lake, Yuxi | collected 2017-12-25 | reverse complement strand
CTTCGGATAACTGCCGTGCTCGCCGATCGACAATACGCCATCGACCGCCAGTTCATTGCCTCCGAGCCGCAACGCTTCGGCAATCGTCGGGTAGATCGTGATGCCGTATTGCTTCGCCACGTCGCGAGCCATATCGCGATCTGCGGAGAACTGATCGACGTAGATGCTGACGACGTCCATTCCCGATTCGGTCAACTTGCCGTTGAAGTAATACGGCTCCAGAAAGTTTTCCAAAATCACATGCGCATGACTGCGGTGCGTGAACTCGGTGACGGCGGCCGCAACGCGCGGACGCTTCACCTCAGCACCGCAGGCTCGACGAATCTGTCGATCAGCGGCGAGCGACAACGCGCCCGCCGTCACGCCGATCCATTCACGTCGATTGAGCATATGGTCGGTCATTTTGGTTTTGCCGAGCCTTTCGAGTTTGGCAAGAGGTTGTGTTTCACCAGCGGACGACCTGTCTGTTTAGAAACCGTGGGATAGGCTTCCAGCCTGTCATTCTCATCCGGGGAATGACGGGGAATGACAGGCTGGAAGCCTATCCCACGGACTGCTTTCTCCGCTGGGCCACCCTAACTCACCGCACCGGTGAAGAGCGGCGCGATCGGTTCGCCTTCGCTGGCTGACATGGGGCGATTGAATCGGTCTTTGATGATGCTGCGCGGGTCGATGCCCAGAGATGAGAAGATCGTCGCTCCGAGATTGGACGGGTAGTACGGGTTCGAGGCGGGATAGGCGGCGATCTTGTCGGAACTGCCGATAACCTGGCCGCCGCGCACGCCAGCTCCGGCGAAGAGCGCGAAGAAGACTCCGCCCCAATGGTCGCGTCCGTCCGGGACGTAGCTGGGCGTGCCAACGTTGCCGCCGAGCTTCGGCGTGCGGCCGAACTCGCCGACCATCACCACTAGCGTCTCGTCAAGCAGGCCCGAGGCACTCAGATCGTCCAGCAATGCAGAGACTCCTTGGTCTAGTGGCGGCAGCAGGCGGTCTTTGAGCTGCGTGAAGTTGCTGTTGTGCGTGTCCCAGTTATTCATCGTTCCCATGTTGGCCTGCACGATCGGAACTCCGGCTTGCACGAGCCGCCGCGACAACAGCAACGATTGGCCGAACAGATGCCGACCATAATTGTCACGCACCGCAGCCGGTTCCTGATCGATGGCGAAGGCGCGGCCGATCGCGCTCGCTGTCAGGATCGACATCGCCTGGTCTTGATAGCTGTTGAACGCCGCCACAGAGCGGGCACGGTCGAAGCTCGCGGACTGCGCGTTGAACTGAGCGAGCAATTCGCGTCGATGGCCCAGCGCATCGACCGTCATCCCGACCGGCAGGCTGAGGTTCTCGACGCGGAACTTCGGGTCGTTGGGGTCTTGCTTCACATGCCACGGGTCGTACTTCGCACCGAGGAACCCGGCATCCTGACCCGAGAACCCGTAGCCATTGTTCAAGTACGTCGGCAGCATCACGCCATTGGGAATGCCGTCGCGCCGCGGTCGCAGGTAATCGAGCGTCGATGCGTAACAAGGCCAATCGTTGCGCGAGGCCATGTGCGTCGAGCCGATCGGCATCTTGTCGATGCCGGTGAGCAGCATGTGTGTGGCATGCTCGTGGCTCGGCAAGCCGTGCGTCATCGAGCGTATCACCGCGAACTTGTCGGATCGAGCCGCCAGCTTCGGCAAATGCTCGCAGACATGCATTCCCGGCGTGCGCGTGGCGATCGGCTGAAACGTGCCTCGCACTTCCGCCGGAGCCTCCGGCTTCAAATCGAACATGTCGAGATGACTGGGAGCGCCAGTCAAAAAAATCAGGATCACGCTGCGAGCACGTTTCTCGCCGACCGGCGCGGACTCGGCGGCTCGCGATTGTTGCGCGAGTAACGTCGGCAGACCAAAGCCGATTAATCCCGAAAACCCGACCTGCAACAACTCGCGACGATTGATGCCGATCGAGTGTTGATGAGATCTTCGTAAGGCCATGGTGCGTACTTTCAAATAAGTCCACGAATCGGCTCGCCGTGGTAAATGTGATGAGGGCGATCGAGTTCGTCTTTCCAAACGGCGGTGCTGGGGATACCCATCGCGTGATAGATCGTCGCGGCGAGGTTTTCTGGTTGCTGAGGGTCGGCGGCGGGGTAGGCTCCGTTCTTGTCGGAGGCACCGATAACGACTCCGCCGTGTGTGCCGCCTCCAGCGACGAAGACCGTCTGGACCGCTCCCCAATGATCACGACCCGCTTTGCAACCGGGACTGCGGTTGGCGGCGTTCACTTTGGGAGTGCGGCCCATCTCGCCCACCATCACGATCAGCGTTTCGTCCAACATGCCTAGCGACTGAAGATCATCGAGCAGTGCCGAAATGCCTCGATCCGTCGGCGGCAGCAGGCAGTCACGCAGCAGCGGAAAGTTGTTGTCGTGAGTATCCCAAGACTCGTTGTTGCCGAGGTTCACCTGGACGAGGTTCACTCCGGCCTGAACCAATTGCCGCGCCATCAGCAACGACCAGCCGAACGAATTGCGCCCGTAGCGGTCGAGCACCTGCGGATCGGCGTTCTGCACATCGAACGCGCGTTGCACGCTGGGATCAGTCAGCAGCGAGATCGCCGCTTGACGATGCCGATCGAAGGACTCAATCGACGCGGCTCGATCGAGATCACGACGCTGCCGATCCAGCAGCACACGCAGGCCATCGCGGTCGGCCAACCGCGAACGGCTGAGTCCTTCCGGCAGGCTAAGGTTGGGCGATTGAAATTTCAGATACTTGTTGCGTTCGCGACCGCGGACGAAGTGGAACTCGTAGTCCGGATACGCTCCGTAGGATTTAGGATTGTAAGGCGAAGCTTCGATGAACCACGGATCGCGGCGGCTGCCCATCATTCCGCCAAACTGTCCGGGAAGGACTCGCCCTGTGTTATGCACCAGCCGCTCCGGCAGGACGACTGCGGGCGGCAAGTTGTTGGATCGTTTGGGCAGGGCGTCGCCGACGACCGCTGCGATCGACGGCCAATCAATCGCCTGCGGCAAGACCGGACTGTAGCCGGCGGGCATGGCAGTGCGGCCGGTGAGAATCGCGGTGTGTCCTTGCGAATGCTCGTTGTACGGCGTCGTGAGCGATCGAATCAGGCTCCACTTTTGGCTGCGCGCCGCGAGCATCGGCAAATGTTCGCAAACAAAGACACCCGGCGTCTGCGTGGCGATCGGCGAGAACTCACCCCGAATCTCCACCGGCGCATCGGGTTTCGGGTCGAAGCTGTCGTGCTGCGTCAAACCTCCGGAAAGAAACACGAAGATGACGGATTTCGCCGTGCCGCCACTTTTCGATTGCGAAACCACGTCGGCCGCGCGGAGTGCGGCGACATGATTCATGCCGAGTCCGAGCAGCCCCAACGAGCCAGCTTGTAGCATGGTCCGCCGACTCAGCATGGAATGGGAAGGTAGCGACAAGGGCATGCAGGACTCCTGGAAGGTTCGCGAACCAGCCGTTAGGGGCTTGAGTATAACGTAGCGGTTGTCGGATCCCCAAGTTCTTCTCCTGCTAACTCACATCCTCATACGAGAATTTCCTCGATCACCCGTCCGTGGTCGATGTCCAGTCGTTTGCGGCCTGGGACTTCCAGGCGGCGGTTATCCAGGCCGAGCAGATGCAGCACGGTCGCGTGCAGGTCGGTGACGTAGTGCCCTTCGCCCAAGGCGTGGTAGCCCAGTTCATCGGTCGCGCCGTGGATGTGGCCCCGTTTGAGTCCCGCGCCGGCCATCCAGATCGTGAAGCCGTTGGGGTGATGGTCGCGGCCGGTGTTGCCGCCGCCCCGCAGCTCGAGACCGGGCGTGCGGCCAAACTCCGTGCCGAACACCACGACGACATCGTCCAGCAACCCGCGCTGCTTCAGATCCTGAATCAGACCGGCGACGGGCAGGTCCACGGTCCCGCACAGCCGCGTGTGATTGTCTTTGAGCTTCTGGTGTGAGTCCCAGGAACCATACGGGGACGGGAAGACCTGCACGAACCGCACGCCGCGCTCGACCAGCCGCCGCGCGGCCAGCAACCGCTGGCCGGCAACCTTCGTCGCGTCGTTGTCGAGCCCGTAGAGTCTCGTCGTGGCTTCGGTTTCCTTCGCGAGGTCGACCGCTTCCGGAACCGCGGCCTGCATCCGAAAGGCCAGTTCATACGAGCGAATGCGCGCCCGCAGCGCCTGGTCTTCGGGGTACTCCACCGCCGCCAGCTCGTTCAACCGGCCGATCGCCTCGTACTCCTGCTGTTGCTGCGCCAGCGTCTGGCCGGCATGTCGCTGCGCGAACGGTAGCGGGTTCGCCGGATCGACCGCGAGGGGAATCCCCGCGTACTGTGGTCCCAGGTAGAGCGCGTCGACCGACTCGCGTGTGTCCGATCGCGTCGGTCCGCCGAGCACGACGAACTCCGGCAAGTTTTCGTTCAGCGATCCGAGCCCATAACTGGCCCAGGCGCCAACGCTGGGCTGCGATTCGTCCAGCTTGTGACGACCCGTATGAAACTGGTTCTCGGCTGCGTGGTCGTTGTCAGTCGTCCACATGTTACGAACGAAACAGAGGTCGTCGACCTGCTTCGCCAGATGGGGCCACCAGTCGGTGATCTCGATGCCGCTTTCGCCGCGTTTCTGCCAGCCGACCTGCATCGGGAAGATGGTCGGATAGACGTCGCGCACGTTGATGTCTTCCGACGGGACCGACCGGAACCGCTTCTTGTGCAGCGGCGAATTGACCGGGTTCTCGAACGGAGTCTTGTCGAACGTCATCCCGGCGTACTGGTTGAGCGCCGGTTTGGGATCGAACGTCTCCAGGTGGCTGTAACCGCCGGAAAGAAAAATCCAGATGACCGACTTGGCCCGCGGCGGGAAGTGCGTCGGCGCGGCCAGACCGGCCGTCTCCGCCGCCCGCACGATCCCGTCCTCGGCCAGCATCGCGCCGAGCGCCATGCCGGTCATGCCCATGCCGAGATCAGAAAGAAACGCTCTGCGTCGAATGCGCATAGTTACCTCACCGTGACAAAGTCGTTGTGATTGAGCAGGATTCGCGCGAGGCTCTCGCGGGCCTGGGTGATCGCCCCGGCGGATTGCGGGTCCGCCGCCAGTTGCTGTTGACGGTCAAGGGTTTCGCGGCAAATGCGTCGTTCTTCCTTGCTCGGTGATCGGGAAAGAACCTGGGCGAAGAGGTCTGTAATAAACCGGTCTGTCGCGTCGACGCTGGCATCCGCCGCCGAACCTGCCGACTCTTGCCACGTCTTGACGATCGCCACGCTCGACTGATGGACGAGATCGCTGTTGGTCAGGGCCAGCGCCTGCTGAGGGACGATGCTGCTGGCGCGGCGGTAGCAGTCAAGCGGATCGGGCGCATCGAACAGTTCTCCCAGCGCGCTCTTGCCTCCCGCCTCGGGATAGCTGCTGTAGTACAACGTGCGGCGATTGGTCGTCAGGGCGTCCTTGTTTTCCAGTTCGACGCCTCCTTGAGTCAAGTCGAGACGCCCCGCCACATAGAGCAAGCTGTCACGCACGACTTCAGACTCCATCCGCCACGAGTTCATCCGCCAGAGAAACCTGTTTTCAGGATCGGCGGCGACGGATTCACGATCGTCGCCGACCGACGAGACTCGCCGATAGGTTGCGCTGGTGACGATCAGCCGGTGCAGGTGCTTCAGGTCCCAGCTCGTCTCCATGAACTCGACCGCCAGCCAGTCGAGCAGTTCCGGGTGCGTGGGCCGCGCCCCATTGCGGCCGAAGTCGTACACGCTGGCCACCAACGGCGAACGAAAATGCCGCGTCCAGATGTGGTTCACCGCGACGCGGGCGGTGAGAGGATGATCGCGGCGAGTGATCCACTGAGCCAGCGCCCGACGGCGACCAGTGCTTTCCCGCGGGAACTGATCCGACAACGACGCGTAGGTCTCGGCGAGCTTCTCGTCGGCCCGTGCGGCCCGTGCGGTCTCGACAGCCGATCGCGCAGTCGCCAACCCCTTGCTTGCCGCTTCAATCTCTTTGTCGCGTTTGGCGTCATCGGCCGGCTTGGCCTCGGCGTCCAGCAGCGCCACGTCGTGAGTCAGCAGATCGCTTTCGGCCCGCAGCAATTTACTTTCTCGCTCCGCGCGACTAGCGGCCCGCATCAGGTTCGCCAATTCCTCCGGAGGCGGCTGATCGACGTACCGCGCCTGTTCCGCCGCGATGCGGGCTTCCAGACTCGAGAGTTCCGACCTGGCCGCCGTCACGCGCGCCTCGGCTGCTTGCCTCCGCAACGACGGTCCGCTGGCCTTGCGCCGGGCGAGGTGCAGTTTGTCGGCTGCGTCGCGCAGATCCTTGTTGCCAGCCGCTCGCGAAACGACCGCCACTCCGCCATTCTCGGAAAACGTCGAACGGAGCCAGCCATCGATTCCCGCCGGCGTGGAACCGTCGGTGTACTGCGGCGGTTCAAAGTCGAAGGCGAACAGCGTTTTTGGTGGTTGATTCTCCGCTGCCGGTGCGGAGACCTGAACGCTATCGACCACTGCCACACTGCCCGGCCGGGCGTCGAAGCTGATCGTCTGAATGTCGTTGCCGATCGGAGTCCAGCCGTTCATCTTTGTCGGTACGTTTTCAACCGGCAGAACCCCATCCGCGACCGAACGGACCGTCAGTAGGGCTTCGTCGGTTTTCGGACGGAGCACCAGCGTGACCTGAAATCGGGTCTGTCCGGCGGCGACGTCGTACTTGCCGACCTCGACCGCATCGGCCGCGCCGGTCTTGTAGGCCAGGATGCGGCCTTTTTCCCAGCCAACGAAGTCGGCGGTCAACCCTTGCTTGTTGTCCTTGACCAACTGGAAGTTGACGTGGGCGTCCTGGAGGATCAGCAGCTCGAACGAAATCGTCAGACCGTCTTCGAGCGCGGCAAGTGATTTCAAACCGTTCTGCACGATCGCCCGGCCCTTCGTGGCGTCCAGCAACAGCGACTGTTCGCCGGCAAGTGCGGCCGGGCGAACGGCGAATTTCGCCTGCTCCAGCGCCCGGTCGTAAGCGGCTTCGGCTTGCTTCAGTTCGGCGGACGGAGCGGCCTCGGGGACGAGTGTGCTTGCCAGCGATTCTTCGGCCGTAGCCACGGCACGGCGGGCGTCGGCCAGCAGTGTTTCCTGAATCTCCGTACGCAGCCCCGGATACCAAGCCACCGGCGGCAGCGAAACCGGTTCGATCTTTAACGCATCGTGCTGCAGGATCGCGGGAACACCGGGCGGGATCGAGCCCCGCTCTTTCACTCGGTTCCGTTCATCGCCTCCCGTATAGAACCAGGTCGGCGCATCGGACTGCTTGTCGTACACACGCACCGCGCCCAACCGCTGCACACCCCGCGTCCCCGCGTAGGTATAGTCCTGAAACGGACCCGGATCGGCCTCGCCCGGCACCCGGTCCTGCCGAATGAAAAGCGGCTCGAAGAACGCCCGCAACCGGAAGTAGTCGTTGTGCTCGATCGGATCGTACTTGTGGTCATGGCAGTGGGCACAATTGAACGTCAGCCCCAGAAACGACTTGCCGGTATGTTCAACGGCACTCCGCATCCAGTCGTTCGGGTTGAGCGAATAGTAGTTCCGGATCAGGTAGCCGGTGGCAACGCCGGCGTCGTAGTCGTCCGGGAACAGCTCGTCGGCGGCCAGCATCTCTTGCAGCATCCGGTCGTAGCCTTTGCCCTTGTTGAGCGACCGGACGATCCAGTCCCGCCAGCGAAAGATCTGCGAGGCACTGTTCCGCACGTCGTTCACGTCGCGCCGTCCGTACCAGTCGCTGTACCGCCAGACGTCCATCCAGCGCCGCCCCCAGCGCTCGCCGTGACGCTCGTCCCGCAGCAGGCGGTCGACGACTTTTTCGTAGGCGTCGGGCGAATCATCGGCGAGAAACGCCTGCAGTTCTTCGCGCGTCGGCGGCAGTCCGATCAGATCGAGGTAGACCCGTCGCAGCAGGACCTGCTTCGGTGCCGCCGGTCGAGGCGTCAGACCATGCCGCACCAGTTCCGCATCCAGAAAGGCATCGATCGGGTTCGTGCCGCTGCTCCGGTTCCCCAGCGACGGCACGGCAGGTCGTCGCGGCGGCTGAAACGCCCAGTGCTCGCGCGGGTCTGCGTCCGCCTGTTCCGACTCGGGCGACTTCGCCCCATCGCGAATCCAGGCCCGCAACAGTTCGATCTGCGCTGCCGACAGCGGTTCCCCTTCCGGCGGCATCCGCTCGGTCGCCTCGTCCGCGGACACTCTCTCCAACAATCGGCTCCCATCCGGCTGCCCGGCCATGACCGCCGCGCCGCTGTCGCCACCTCGGCGAATCGAACTCCCCGTATCGAGCCGCAGCCCGGCCTCTTGCTTGAGCGCCCCATGGCACGCATAACACCGCGCTTTCAAAAGCGGCTTGATGTCACGCTCGTAGTGAGTCGCATCGGCGAGCGCAAAGTTCGTGATGAGCAAGCAAATTGCAGTCGGCACTAGAGAGAACGGCAGGACTGGTCTTACCTCGTGCATTGTCATCCGCCGTTCAATGAATGTCGGTCGCATCGCGTTGATGTTCATGTTTCGTTCTCATTCCGTATCGCTGGACGTCGCCATCCAACACATCGATCGAGATTTTACCATTGCGGGCATCGGCGTTGAGCGAGATCTTCGAGGTCGACAGTTTGAACGGCCTGGTGACAACGGCACCCGGGTTCTCCCCGGCCGGAGTCACTTGACCTCCTGAGTCAGTGCTGAGGCATCTGCGCAGTCCATCGATAGCGAGTAGACAATGGCTCCACCACGCATCCGCAAGGCCACGTGAGCCGTTGTCCCACGCAGAGAATGGATGTCGTTCTTTGATTTCCATCTTACTTCTGATCTCACCGCATCGGTCGTGATGGAAATGGAATCGGCAAAGCCAAAACCAGCCAGCTCAGTTCCGTTTACATCGAGCAAGGCGACCGTCACTTCTCCCGCACCGCCACGCTGTTCGACGTTCAGCAAGAGCCGGTCACCGCGGATTGGCAGCGGCTTGGTCTTCAGTTGTCCGACGGCTGCTTTCTCCGACGACTGCAGTCCGGCGAATCCGTCGCGGCGCAGTTTGGCGACGCCGATGCTTCGATTGCCGAACGGGCACGGCTGAGTCTGCTGGCGCGAGAAGGCGTTGAAGTAGATCAGCAGCTCGTCGCCGACCAGGAACGGCTCGTTGTGGAGCGGCACGGCACCGGTCGCGTAGTAGCTGCTCGGCGGGCCATGCGGGATGAAGTTCTCGCGATGGTTGATCCAGCTCCATTCGCCCCCGTCGTGTCGCGCGGCGAGCATCACCGTGAAGGCTCCCTTTGGCTTGTCCATGCCGCACGGGAAGCCGAGGTCTTGATTGCCATAATTGAACGGGATCATGCACTCGACCGCCGGAGCCTGAACGTCGCCCGGTGTGATCTGCTTGGCCGGTTCGGCGGGCGACCATGTCTTCAGGTCACGACTGTAGCTGAAGGACGGATAGGCCCAACCGCCCGATCGCGTGTAGGCCATCCAGCGCTGGTGACGATGATCGGGCACCACCAGCAACCGATCTCCGCCGCCCGACGGCAACGACTCCAATCGTTCGAGCGGCTGCTCCCAGTGCAGGCCGTCCGGGCTGTAGGTGATGTATTCACCCCGCGATGCTGCGCAGCGATCGATGAATTGCTGCGGGCGCCCGAGTGAACCGCTGACGGCGTGGTTGTCCCAGTAATGCACCGACTCCCAATGCGCGATCAACTTGTATCGACGATCCGGGTTCGGCTCGCGATCGTCGCGCAGGATCGTGTAGCCATCGAAGTTTGTCAGAGCCCCCTTGGTCTGCTCGGCCGCGCGCTGGCCGGTCAGGACGATGTTGTTGTCCTTGTTGCCGCGATACTCGATCAGCCCCAGCTTCGGCTTCCGCCAGTGAATGCCGTCATCGGATTCGGCGTACTTGCCCAGCATCGACTCGACCGCAGGACGATCGGCGTCGGAGCGAGGCCGGAACGTGAAATCATCGCTACGTCCCCACACACCGGCGGCGGCGATCTCATGGGGACCAAGCCCATTGTGTCCCATCGTCATTGTCACGTACCACAGCCGGAAGCGACCGTCTGGCTCACGGATCACATTGCCCCAGGCACAATCGGTTTCCGTCTTCGGATCGTCAGGCCAGATGATCGGCTTCTCAAGCGGCCGAGCCTGGTTGTGAATCCGCGTCAGTCCCTCCTGCTTCGCAATCCAGTGATTGTCCACGAACAGGTACAGATTGGAATCATGAGTCGTTCGAGCTGCGCCGACCTTGCCCTCTCGCTCGTTCGACGGTGACTTCCAGCGGACGACTTCCAGATGCGTTTTGTCGTCCGTGCCGCGATACGAGTACGACGTGACCAGCGTGCCGTCGTCCAGTTGCACGGTCGGGCCGAAGCCGCCCCCCTGGTACTTGCCCACCGGCGTTTTTGTGTCGAGCTGGAGGCGGTCGTGAGCGAAATCGAACTCGAAGCCGTCCTCGGTTTCGGTCCCAATGATGGCTCGCACGCCAAGCGGCGGTTTGAGGTCGCGAACCGTGAACGTCAGCAGCAGCCGCTTGTCTTGCAGCCGCAGCAGCGACATGTACATCTCGCCGTAGTCACCGAAATCGCGGATGCGGTCGAACGTCTTCGCGCCGTCGGATGACGAAAACAAGATGAAGTGGTCGGCCTGATCGTTCCCCGCCTGGATCGGCCGGTCCTTGATCGGCAGTTCGTTGCTGTCGACGCGAACCAGCGCCCAGACTCTGTCCGAGCGAGCCTGCCACAGCCACGTCTCGCCACCGAAGAAACCGTACTGGCTCTTGAAATCTTTCGGTTCGCACTTCTGCGACTTGTCCCAGGTTTGGCCGCCGTCGGTTGATCGCCAGACGAAATACGGTCCGCCCCCACCGTCGTAATCAACACCGAGCAGCAGCGTCCCATCAGCCAGCTCCAGCACGTTGCGAGTCGTGTGATTGCTGGCCTTCGGTTTGATCTCCTCGGATTCGATCCGCGTCGATTGCCACGTCCGTCCGCCGTCTGTCGAGCGATGCAGGAAGCCGCAGGTGTAGCCCCATTCGTTACGCACGTCCTGCGCCAGCAAATGGCCGGTGATGAAAACGGTTCCGTTCTTGAGCACCGTCAGATACGGTTCGCGGCCGAGCAGATCGAGCGGCTGAGGACCAGTCCACGTTCGGCCGCCATCCGGCGAACGAAACAGCAACGTCTGCTCCATGACCTTGTTGCCATCGCGCTTGTGCTGATGAAACGCGGTCAGCAGCAGTTCGCCGCTGGGCAGTTTCGCGATGCAGGGCTTGTAGTCGTCCGGTTCGCCCAACGGAATTCGCTCGGCGACAAGTTTGTTCGCCGCCAGTGACTTTCGATCGCTCACGGCGATGTCGGCAGCGGCCAGTCGGAACGAGTCCATCACGATCGACTGATCGACCTTGCCATAGGCGTCGTCGCCACCGACGTGGCCAAAGACAAAGATCCGGCCGTCCTTCGCCTGCACGGAACGAGGATAATAGGCCGTGCCCGGGACGTTGAGCTTGTTCCAAGTCTGGCCCGCGTCGCTCGTCCAGTGGACGCCGCTGGTCGCGATATGGAGCACGGGACCTTGCAGTGTCTTCAATAGTTCCGGCTGGCCGCTATGCGGCAGTGCGATCGGTCCAACTTTGCCAGGAATCCAGGTTCCATCGGCTTTCTTAAGAATTCCCTGCCAACGTTTGGTGTCATCGGTGCGTCGATAAATGGTCAACAAGTCGCCGTTATCGAGCTCCGCCACATCGAATTCCTCGGTGAAGCCTGCGATTTGGTCATCGGGCGCGGACCGCAGCGGCTTGCTCCAGGTTTGCCCTTTGTCGGACGAAATCAAGATTGTCGGCTCAAGGCGATTGCTGAATTCCCGACGTGTGTGTTTGCCGGCCGGGAGCGGCGAGACTCCCAACAGCAAGAGCACTCGGCCGTCGCGGAGGGTTCGTATTCGCCGAGGCCAGACCGTAGTCTTTTCGGGGTCGAGCAGCACTTCGGGTTTGCCCCACGTCTTCGTTCCGTCGGTCGATCGCTGCAGAAAGCCGGTTTTGGGCAGGTCTTTATCGAAGGGAAGGTAGAGACCAAAAACTCCGCGAACGATGGTCCCATCGGGCAGGTCCGATTGCGCTTCTCCGGTGACGCCGTTCATGCAGGTCTTAAACGGGTCGGCGCTCACTTGCTTCCAGGTCTTGCCGGCATCGGACGAACGGAGATGCACGTTATGCAGATCGAGCCCGGTCATGTCGTACTGGGGATACCAGCTCAACAGGTCCATCACTTCCTTGGGAGCCTTCGGTCTGCCTTCGACCGGGCCGGTCGCCTGAGTGAAACAGGTCATCAGGTCACCGTCAGGCATGATCAACGCTCCGACCCAACAGGTGTAACCCGGTGTTTGCGGCGAATGATAAATCGTCTGCCGCTGATGCTCGACGGCTGAAAATTCGTCCGCTCTGCCTGCTTCAGCCAGCGCGAGTAGCAAGAAGGCAGCCAGTAATAACCGCCACGGTGATGTGCGTCGCATGATGATTATCTCCCTCCGTGTGAGTCCGTAGTTCTTGAAACGAATGGTCGACAGGTTAGTCCTTTACGGAAACTGAATGGCGTACAGGTCGGCGTCTTTCATGACGAAGCGCAAGCGGATCGGTTTCCCGGCAAGTTTGCTCACGTCGCTCCCCTGCTTCCATCCCACCACTTGTCTGATCCTGTCGCCGTAGATCTCTGGGCAGTCTTCCAGTGCGAAGCCGGGAATTGGCTTGCCGGAGGCATCCTGAATTTCCACCTGGATCGAGCCAGCGGCACTGGTCGAGAAATTCATTTCCAGACACTTCCCGGAGAAGGTAATCGGTCTGGTGTGCATCTCGCCGCCCTGGCTGTCCGCGTGAACCGACACGAACCCATCCACACGCACCGAGAACCGCCGCAGCCGGGTGGCGTTGTGGAAATAGCTTTCGGTGGCGTAGATCGAGAGTTCGGGAATGCCCTCCGCCGTGTCGGACTTCGTTTCGACGATGCCCCAGGCCGGCAAGTTGTTTCGTGAAATCCAGCAGTCTCTTCCTAATCCCGGCCGGATGTATGCTTCGCTCCGGCGGTGGAACTTCACGCCGTCCCGACTCGTCATGAAGACGGCGTCCGTAAGCCCCAGACCACCTGGTTCGGGATTGGAAAAACCAACAATCGGGGGAATGCCCTCGATCGTTTGCGAAGTCCGCGACCTGACGTATCGCATCGGGAAACCTAGAAACAGATGCGGCGCCCGCTGGTAAGGAACCACGGCATTCGTATACAGCTCTTCCTCTGCCGCCCCGGGGTATTCCAACCAAACGGGATCGGTCCAGTGGACAAAATCCGTCGAGGAGCAGGTCACGATCGCGCGTCGACCGTTGCGAGTGTCGCGGTGAAAGTCCACATAACGCTGCCGCGTTGCATCCCAAAAGGCCAGATTCAAAGAATCAAACGCGCCCTTGGTGATTACGGGTTTCTCTTGCAGCGGTGACCAATGGATCCCGTCGGGCGACTGAAACGCCCCCAGCCCTCCCTGTTTCTGTGGCGTTCCCATAATGATTCCCACCGCCTTGTATTGCTGCTCGGGCTTGCAGGCCGGATTCGCATCCTTGAACGGTGCAAAGGCATGTGTGCCTTCTCCCTTCCAAACGATGTTGTTTTGTTTCGAGCCCTGGTACTCGAAAAGCCCCAACATGGGCTTCGACCAGTGGATGCCGTCACTGCTCTGGGCGTAGCAGGTGTAGTCACTGGAAAACTGGCCGCTCTTGCCATCGAG
>SXGT01715020.1_pt1 | contig 13784 bp, 11 predicted proteins | sample 3176221 | NCBI WGS metagenome assembly SXGT01 (sample SAMN11356862, study PRJNA531348) | freshwater metagenome | isolation source: freshwater sample F1-120 | place: China: Fuxian Lake, Yuxi | collected 2017-12-25 | reverse complement strand
CTGCGCGGCCCGCGCGGCGGCATGATCCTGGCGAAGAAGGCGGTCTCGAAGCAGATCAACAGCTCGGTGTTCCCCGGCTCGCAAGGCGGCCCGCTGGTGCAGCAGATCGCCGCCAAGGCCACCGCCTTCGGCGAAGCGCTGCGGCCCGAGTTCCGCGCCTACCAGCAACGGGTCAAGGAGAACGCCGCGTTCCTCGCCGAGCGGTTGCGCGCCAGCGGCCTCGACCTCGTCACCGGCGGCACGGACAACCACATCGTGCTGGTCGATCTGCAGAAGACCGAAGTCACCGGCGCCGCCGTCGAAGAACGCGCGTTGGCGGCCGGCCTCGCGGTCAACAAGAACGCGGTGCCCGGCGACCAGCGGCCACCCATGGTCACTTCCGGGCTGCGGCTCGGCACCGCCGCGGTGACGACGCGCGGCTTTGGCAGCGACCAGATCGCGCAGATCGCCGACATCATCGTGGGCCTCGTGCGCGGCAACGACCCGGAACGGTTCCGCCCCATCGTGCAGAGCCTCTGCGAGGCGTTCCCCTTGCCGTGACGCATGGTGGATGCCCCCACACCCAAGAACGCCGCCGCCGGCGGCACGTCCGCTGCGGACGCACTCGTCGACGTTCGCATCCTGGAGAGTCTGGCGGCGCGACAGCCTGACGGCCTGCGCCAGTTGCTGGTGCAACACGGCGGCCTCGTCGCCGCTCGCTTGAAGCGCAGCTTTGGCCGGTGGCTGCAAGCGCCCGATCTCGAAGACGCGCTCGCCACCGCGATCGTGCGGATCTGGGAAGCGACCGCGGTGCGTCTGCCGGTGCACGGCACGCTGCGCGCGTGGTTCTGGGTGATCACGCGCAACTGTGCGCTGAACATCATGCGCAGTCGGCCCCGGCACGAAATCCCGCTCGACCAGGTCGCCGAGTTCCTCGCCGACCTGACGCCGTCGCCGACCGATCGCGACCAGTTGCACCTGATCGCCGACTTCCAGAGCGCCATGGCCATGCTGCCACCGCTGCCGCGCGCCGTGCTCCACGCCGATCTCGACGTGCTCGGCACCGCCCCGGCCCTGCAGCTGGCGGCGCGATTCGGCGTCAAGCCCGCGCAGATCCACCAGGCGCGCTCGCGTGGCCGGAGCATCCTGCGCGCCACCATGCAACGCCTCGGGCACTACCACCGGCGGCTGCAAGAAGAACTGTTCGCCGTCCCGGGCGCCGGATCAGGCCCGTCGGCGACTGCGCCGGAAGCGCCGTAGGTTGCCTGCCGGAGCCGCGCGCGGCGGCCGGCTAGTGCATCGTCGCGAGCGATGCCTTCACTGCCGGCAACCGCGCCGCGAAAACTTCACTGCGGGCCGCGAACTCGGCCACCTGCAGGCATGGCTTGCCCATCCACCGCTCGCGCACCCAGACCGCCACCAGCAAGCCGACGCGTTCGCCGTCGACGTTGGCGGTGAACTCGAGCCAGCGCCCTGCCTTGCCTTCGCGATCCGCGATCTCGCCGCGCTCGACCAGTTGGTAGCCACGCTGCTGCACGCAGTCGTTGGCCAACGCGTCGGACCAGAACTCGATGCCGCCTTCGGTCGCCTCATCGAGCGTGCGCACCCGCAACCGGGCGTCGTCGGCGGTGATGGCGCGGTAGCCGTCGCCGCGGTCGCCGAGCGCAACAAAGTCCTTGGGCAACGTCAGCGGTGGCGTCGCGCACGCGGCCAGGCACGCGAGCAGCGCCCACAGGGCAGTCCGAACGGAGCGCATCAGAATTCCCCCCGCAGCATCTGTTCGGCACCGACGCGGTTGATCCAACCGAACCGGCTCCACTGGCGCGACCGCTTCGGTGGCGGCGGCGGTGTCGAAGTGGCCTGGAACGCAACCTGCAGCGTCGCCATCGCCACCTGGTCCTGCAGGAACTTGATGCGACCCTCCATGCGCTCGATCTCTTCGCCGAGGCGGCGCAGTTCGGCTTCGACGCGCAGGATGTCCTCGACCTTCTCGGCCTTCTTCAGCACTTCGAGCAGCCGGTCGCGCGACTTCTTGGCGGTGTCGAGCCGAAGGCCGAGATCGACGTATTCCTCGGTGACGTCGTTGGCGGCGCGCGATTCGACGAGCACGCGGCCGAGTTCCTTCGCCGCCGCGAACGCTTCGTCGAACTTCGGCGCCGGCAGCCGCAGCACCAGCGTCGTGCCGACCTGGTTCTGCAGGTAGCCGCCCCAGGCTTTGATCTTGGCCTGGAAGTCGCGAGCGACGTCGTCGGGACGCGCGACCTCGACGCGGACTTCGCCCTTCTGGATCAGCAGGCGCTCGACCGGCGTCGGCGCGGTCGGCTGCGTCGATGCCGAATTGCCGTCAAGCGGGCCGAAGTTGTCGAAGCCGACGACCTTCGAGAGGTCGCTGGCGAAGTAGTTCTCCGTCCGCGCCCGGACATCGCCGTCGGTGCCATCGTTGTAGAACACCCCAGCGGTCGGGTTTGGCGCCGGAGTAGCCTCGATAAAGCCGTTGGTCACGTCGTCGAGCGAAGCCACGCGCCCGGGCGCGTTCGCTTCCGACATGTGGCATGCCGCCAGCGACCAACCCACCATCGAAAGCAGCAAGAAGAGTCTTCGCATCGTTTCACCTCCGTTCGCGTGCAGCGACGAGGTCGCGGTTGTACCAGAACGGCGTAGGATGCCCAGCCGATGGTTGCCTTCTCTGTCACCGCCGCCGCCCTGTTCGTTTCCCTGCTCGCCGCCCCCCAGGATCCGGCCGCGACCACGCCCGCCGAGAAGCCGCACGTCGAGTGGCAACGCACGCTCGCCGACGCCTTGGCGGTGCAGAAGGCCACGGGCCTGCCGCTGCTGATCGCGGTCAACATGGACGGCGAGGTGTTCAACGAACGCTTCGCGAACACGACCTACCACGACGCCGCGTTCATCGATTCGACGCGCGGTTACGTGTGCGTGGTCGCCTCGCCCGATCGCCACACCGAACGCGACTACGACGCCGAAGGCAACCGCATCGAGTGCCCGCGCTTCCCCGGCTGCACCTGCAGTGAACACATCGCGATCGAGCCCGAGCTGTTCGCGCGCTGGTTCAACAACACCCGCAACGCGCCGCGCCACCTTGGCGTCTCGACCGAAGGCAAAGTGCTGTTCGACCGCTTCCTCGACCAGAGCATGCAGACCGCGATCGACGCGATCGCCAAGAACCGCGGCAAGCCGAAGGCCGACGCGCTGGCGCCCACCGACGACGTGGCCCAGCTGTTCACGCGCCGCGACGCGTTCGCCCGCCGTTCGCTGGAGGCGAAGTGGCGCAGCGGCAGCTTCGAAGCGAAGCGCGCCCTGCTGGCGGCGGCGGCCGTGGCCACCAACGACCCGGTCGACCTGCTGCGCGCCGCGCTGCGCACCGAGGATTCGACGCTGTTCGGCCACGCTGCGTTGGCGACCGCGAAGACCGCCAGCAAGAGTTCGCTGATCGACCTCGAAGACGCGCTCGCGCGCTGCGACGACGGCGCGGTGACACAGGAGCTGGTCGCGCGGCTGTTCGAACTCGGCGCGAACGATGCTGCGGCGGCGCGCCTGGCGGCGCACTTCGACCCGAACAAGAAGGGCGTGTTCGTGGCCAAGCCCTGGTCGAACCCGTGGAGTGCGAAGCGCTTCGACCCAACCGATCGCGCCACGGTCGAAGCCGAACTCGACGCCTGCGAAGCCGCACTGCGCCAACGCGCGACCGACCACGAGGCCCGGTTGCGTCATTCCATCGCCTGCATCGCTCTCGCGGCGCTGCTCGTCCGCGATGGCGGCAAGGGCGCCGAACTGTGGTTTGGCGACGCGATCACCGGCGCGCGCAAGGTGCAGGAACCGGCACTCGCCGAGGAAGCACAGGCCGTGCTCGCGTTCGCGGCGTGGATGACGGGCGACGGCCCCGCGGCGGCAAAGGCCTTGGCCGCGGCGCAGTCGCCGCGCGACACCACGCGCCAGCCCGACCCGTTCCTGGCCGGTTGCCTGCTCGAACTGCTGACGCAGTCGATCCCGGGCACCGTCTACCTCGACGTCGAAGCGGCACGGCAACGCAGCCTGCGCAGCGAGATCGACATCGTTCGGGTGGCAATGGACCTCGCCTTGCAAAGGAATGTCGCCACCGAACGCGGCCTGCTCGCCGGCATCGGCCTGCTCGAGTTCGCCGGCCTGCGGCATGCGGCGCGCGCACGCCTGGCGACCGTGGTGGGCATGTTCCCGTCGTCGCCGGCGGCGCACGAACGCTGGCGCAATCGCATCGCCGTCGATCTCGGCTGGAATGCGGTCGGCAAGGCCTACGCGACGCACGTGGGGCAAGCGCAGGACAATCCCACGGCGGAGTGGTTCGCCGGCTACGCCGCGCTGCTGGCGGCCGAACAACACAGCCGCGACCAGTGGGCCGATCGTGCCCTCGCCGCCTACGCCGACGCGATCGATCGCCTGCCGCGCAGCGTGCAGGGCAATGCCGACTTCACGGACAGCGCCCACCACTACGTCGTGCTGGCGCTGGGCGGCCGCGCCGAATTGCTGCTGGCGCGCGGCCACGCCGAAGATGCCGCCGCCGATCTGCTGCGGGCGGCGCAACTGCGCGAAGCGAGCCTCGACGAGAACGACGGCTTGCAGCGCAAGCCACGCGCCATCGCCGGCCGCGTCGCGCGCGCGCTGGAGCAGGCCGGCAAGCACGAACTCGCGGCCCGGTTGAAGCCGATCCTGCCGCAGTGATGCCGCGATGGCGAAGCGAACGCAGCGCAGCACCCTGATCACCGGCGGACTCGCCGCCTTCGGCGTGTGGTTGGCGATCGATGCGCTGCTCGCCGGCAGCCTGTGGAAGTACCAGCTGTTCGGCCTCGGGCTCGGCGGTGCCTGCGTGCTGCCGTTGGCGACGCTGCTGGTGTTCGGCGACCGCGCCAGGCGACTCTGGCGGCGTCTGCTGTTCGCAACCATGCCGCTGCTGGTGCTGCTGCTCGTCGCCGAAGCAGGTGTGCGCGCGTTCGGCCCGACGCCGGAACTTCCGGGCGTGTTGCTGCGCGACGCCAGGCTCGGCCATCGCAACGAACCCGGCACCGAAGGCACCGACGCGCGCGGCTTTCGCAATGCGACGGCGCGGGAGCGCACCGACGTGCTGTTCGTCGGCGACTCGCAGACGTGGGGCTTTGGAGTAGACCCGGACTCCACGTTCGCGGCGCAGTTCGGCACCGCAACGGGACGCAGCAGCTACCAGATGGCCAACGGCTCGTGGGGCCCGGTGCAGTACGTCGAGCTGGCGCGGCAGGGTTTCGCACTGCAACCGAAGTGGGTCGTCGTCACCGTCTATCTGGGCAACGACCTCGTCGATGCCCACGACTACGCGGGCCTGGAAGGCGCCGCGGACCTGCGCACGGCCGGCGTCGACTACACGGTGCGCGACAATCCCGAGTTCCACGGCTCGCAGTCGCCGAACCTGGCGATGGCGTTGGTCGATGGCGCGCTGGCGTGCAGCCGCGTGCTCGACTTCGCGGCTCGCGTGGTGAAGTCACGCCTGCAGGGTGGCCAGTTCGATGCCGGCGCCAACGACGTCGTGTTCTCGGATGTGCGCACCGGCACGATCCTGCGCCCTGCCTACCGGCTACCCGCCGTCGATCGCGCCCACCGCGGTCCCCGCGACGGCTTGCTGGTGACGCAGCGGGCCTTCGTTGCGCTCGCATCGCTTGGCAAACAGCACGGCGCCGAAGTCTGCGTGCTGCTGCTGCCGACCAAGGAACTCGTCTACGCGAAATGGCTGCAGTCGCTCGGTCGCCCGATGCCCGAACTCGCGGCGTTGCAGGCCGCCGAACAGGTCGCCCTCGCCAGCCTGCGCGACGCAGCGACGATCCTGGGTCTGCGCTGCTTCGACCTCACGAACGCACTGCAAGCGGAGCTGCAGGAAGGCCGCGCCCCATGGCCGGCTTCGGGCGACGGCCACTTGTCCGCGCATGGCCATCGCACCGTCGCCCGGTTCCTGCTGACGATTGCGCCGCGGTGAACGGCGGCGGGCGGCGCGTATGCTCGCCGCCCATGTTCGATCGCTTCTCGGACAACGCCAAACGGCTGCTGTCGTTCGCTCGCCAACAGGCGATGTCGCTTGGCCACGAGTTCATCGCGCCCGAACACATGCTGCTCGGGCTGCTGCAGATCGAAGGCGCGAACGCGGTCGCGATGCTCGGCAAGTGCCAGGTTGCGATCCCGTCGTTGCGCAAAGCCGTGCTCGCGGCATGCAACCCAACGGGTCCGCAGCCCCCCACCGGGCAACTGCCGTTCACGCCGCAGGCGAAGCAGGTGCTGGAAGCGATGCTCGAGTGCGCGATGTCGATGGGACATGGCCAGCTCGGCACCGAGCACTGCCTCGTCGCCTTGGCCAAGGTCCCGGGCACGATCGCAACCCGCGCGCTGGCGCAGCTCGGAGTCGACCCGGCGCGGCTCGTACGCCTGCTGACGCACGGCACCGACCAGGGTCTCGCCGAACGCCGCCGCCTCCTGCTGGTCAGCAACTCGACGATGCACGGGGGCACCTACCTCGGCCACTGCACCGCCGAGATGCGCGACTTCCTCGGCGCGAAGCGCCGCGTGATGTTCCTGCCCTACGCACTCGCCGACCACGCCGGCTACGCGGCGAAGGCACGCGCGGCGTTCGCGGCGATGGGCCACGACCTCGTGTCGGCGCACGAAGCCAACCACGATCCGGGCGCACTGGCACAGTGCGACGCCGTGTTCGTCGGCGGCGGCAACACGTTCCGCCTGCTGAAGGCCCTCTACGACTACGGCTGGCTCGACGCGATCCGCCGCCGCGCTGCCGCGGGCATGCCGTACATCGGCAGCAGCGCCGGCACCAACGTCGCGACGCTGTCGATCCGCACGACCAACGACATGCCGATCGTGATGCCGCCGCGCTTCGAAGCGCTGCAGCTGGTGCCGTTCCAGATCAACCCGCACTACCTCGATCCGGACCCGAGCAGCACGCACATGGGCGAGACGCGCGAAGAGCGCCTGCGCCAGTTCCACGAAGAGGACCGCGTGCCGGTGCTCGGCCTGCGCGAAGGTTGCATGCTGCGCGTCGAAGGCCCACGCATGGACCTGCGCGGCAGCACCAAGGCGCGCTTGTTCCGGCAGGGCGAGCCGCCGCAGGAGTTCACGCCGCCGTGCGACCTGTCGTTCCTGCTCACGCTGGCGCGCTGACGCCAGAAACCCCGACGAGCGCGCCGCGGTCCACTCTCGCCGGATGCACGGTTGCCTCTAGACTGCGCGCACCGTGCGTTTCCTGCTCTTCCTGGCATTGCTGGTCCTCGCCTTCGCGGCCTGGATGTGGAGTGCGCTGGGACCGACCTCGCCGCCGTTGCAGCAACGCGGCTCGGTACCGACGACCGCGCCGATGCCAGCCGAAGCATCGCCAACCCAAGGCGCGGCGCCCGCCCCGCGCACCGAGATCGCCGCTCCCCGTTCTTCGATCGCCGGCACGCTGGTCGATCGCGAACGTCGCCCGGTCGCCGGCGGCACGGTGTCGTTGGTCGTCGATGCCGCGGTCGTTACGCCCGGCGCACCAACCGACGCGCGCGGCCGCTTCACGCTGTTCGACGCACCGGCGGGCCCGGCCACGATCCGCGCCGCGGCCGCCGGCTTTGCCACGATCCAGCTCGGCGACCTGTTCCCCGGCAAGGCCGAAGGTGGCCACCTCGAAGTCGGGGAACTGACGTTGCCGCCAGCCATGCTGTGGCAAGGCACGGTGCGCTCGCGCGGCCGTGGGCTGGGCGGCGCCACTGTCAGCATGCTGCCCGATCTCGGTCCACAGGGCACGCCGCACCCACTGGTGCTGCGCACCACCACCGACGCCGACGGCGCCTTCCTGTTCGCCAGTGGGCTCGTGCCGCCGTTCGCGCTGCTCGTCGAAGCCGACGGCCATCGCGGGAGTTCGCGTTCCGTCGCGAGCATCGGCACACCGCTCGAGTTCGATCTGCAGCCGCTGCCGCGTGTCACCGGCCGCGTGCTCACGCCGACGGGGCAGCCGCTGCCGACAGCGCTCGTCTGGCTGCTCGCGGCACCCGACGAACCCACCGCCGACAAGCTGCGTCCGCATCAGGATCCGCATCCACAACTCGCGCACGCCGTGGACGCCCACGGCGCCTTCGACCTCGCGGTGCCCCGCGGGCGCACGTTCGTGGTGCAGGCACAAGCCGACGACCACGTACCGGCAGTTGTGGGTCCGTTCGGCACGAACGAAGCCGTCGGTCCCCTGGTCGCAACACTGCAACCCGGCTGCACCGTGCGGGCAAAGGTGACGTGGCGCGGCGATGCGATCGCGGCCACCGCGTGGTTGTGGGAACCCGGCACGAACGCGCAGCCGCTGCGACAGGCTGCCGCCAACGGTTCCGGCGAACTGGCGATGCCGCCCGTGCCGCCAGGTCGCTACCGCCTCGTGGTCGCCGCCGAGCAGGGCGCCTTCCACGAACAGGAACTCGAGCTGGAACTGGGGCCTGCGGCGGTGCGCGCGATTGCGCTGCCCGAGGGCGCGCGCCTCACCGGCGCGGTGCATGGGCCCCGACCCGACGCCGCGGTCGTGGTGTGCGCGCACACGTCGGGGCTGCGGCGGCGTGGGCTCGTGCGCAGCGATGGCAGCTTTGTCGTCGAAGGACTCGGTCCCGGGCCATGGCGCGCCTTCGTCGAGAGCAACCCGCAGGACTTCCGTTCGCAGATCAGCACGATGCTGTCGTCGCTGCTCGATGAGCCTTGGATCACGGTCGGTGCGGTCGGCGAAGTGGTGCGCAACGTGGAGAGTCCGGCGCTGCGGCTCGGGCGCGTGCACGGCCGCCTGGCGCCGGAGTTCGCCAACGCGCGCATCGAATTGGTGCCCAACGACGATCGGCAACGCCAGGTCGCCGTCGGGCTGCGCCAGGCCGCGGTCGGCGACGACGGGGCATTCGAGATCGAACCGGTGCTACCCGGCACGTGGCTGGTTCGGCTGCATCGCGGGGGAACGACGCCGCCGCTGGAGCGCACCCTCGAAGTCAGCCGGGGCGCTGCGACCGTGTGCACGTTCCCGTAGGTCGCGGCGCCGGGGCCCCCTACTTCGGCACCTTCGCCCGGACCGCCGCCACGAACGGCGCCCATGCTGCCACCAGCGGCACGCCGTAGCGCGCACACACGACTTCGAGGTTGCCCCGCCTCCAAAAGCCGTGCGGGCAGCCGACGATCACCTTGCCGCCGCGCGCGTGCAGGCCGAGTTCGAGCAGCGTGATCGGCGCCTTCGTTTCGGGCGCGAACCACATAGCGACCACATCGGCCCGCTCGAGGCCGGCGAGTTCCCACTCGACCTGTTCGCGAAACTTCGGCTCGTCGATCGACTGGCGCCAGCTCGCGTCCCACTCGTCGCGCCGCGGATTGAGCGCGATCGCGTCGATGTCGCGCAACTCCGCCGCGAGGCGCGCCTGCCAGTCCTCCGCCGCGCCCATTTCGATCGAGCCGGCCAGGAACACGACCCGATCCGCCGCGCGCACCTGGATCGGCGCCGGTGGTTTCACGATCCGCATGCAAGCGACGATAGCCGCGGTTTCGCCGTCGCTACAGTAGCCTTCCCACCGCATGAAGCTGCCCATCGTCGCTGCCGTCGCCTGCGCCACCCTCGCCCACGCGCAGACCCCGACCTCTCCGCCCTCGCCGATCAGCAAGGACCAGCTGCTCGCCAACGTGCGCTTCCTCGCCGACGACCTGCTCGAAGGCCGTGGGCCGGGCACGCGCGCCGACCAGCTCGCGCGCCTCTACATCGCCACGCAACTGCAGGCGGCGGGCTGCAAGCCCGGCGGCGCCGAGGGCAGTTGGATGCAGCCGGTGCCGATCCTCGGCATCACTTCGACCGTCGGGGAAACGCTGGTCGCGAAGAGCGCCAGCGGCAGCGCCATGTTCCAGGCGCCGAACGACTTCACCGCGGTCGCCGGCAATCCCGACGCCGCCGCCGCCTGGGCTGACGCGGAACTCGTGTTCGTCGGTTTCGGCATCACCGCTCCCGAGCAGAACTGGGACGACTTCGGCAGCACCGACGTGAAGGGCAAAGTGCTCCTGGTGATGAACGACGATCCGGCCGACGACCCGGCCCGCTTCGCCGGCAAGACGCGGCTCTACTACGGGCGCTGGAGCTACAAGTACGAGGAGGCCGCGCGCCGCGGCGCGCTCGGCGCGATCGTCATCCACACCACGCCGTCGGCGGGTTATCCGTTCCAGGTGATCCAGGCCAACCACGGCCGCGAGAACTTCTGGCTGCCGTTCGCGAAGGGCACGCCGACGCTCGGCATCCGTTCGTGGGTCACTGAAGACGTCGCCAAGAACCTGTGCGCGCTCGGCGGCCACGAACTCGACGAACTGCGCGAACGCGCCAAGAAGGGCAACCAGCCGCCGGTGCCGCTCGGCGTGAAGCTGTCGTTGACGATCGCCAACACCGTGCGCGAACTGCCGTCCGGCAATGTGGTCGGCGTGCTGCCCGGCACCGATCCCGTGCTCGCCGCCGAGCACGTGGTGGTCAGCGCGCACTGGGACCATCTCGGCATCGGCAAGCCGCGCGGCGACGATGCGATCTACAACGGCGCCGTCGACAACGCCTCGGGTTGCGCCGGCATGCTGGCGTTGGCGCGCGCTTGCGCCGCGGTGCCGCAACGGGCCCGCAGCATCACGTTCCTCGCCGTCACCGCCGAAGAGTCGGGTCTGCTCGGTTCGCAGTTCTTCGCCGCCAACCCGACCGTGGCGAAGGACAAGATGGTGGCGAACTTCAACGTCGATGGCCTCAACGTGTGGGGCAAGACGCACGACATCGAGTTCATCGGGCACGGCAAGAACAGCCTGACGGCGCTGGCCGAGTTCGTCGCGAAGTCGCGCGGGCGCCGCATCGAGCCCGACAGCAACCCCGACCTGGGTCTGTTCTACCGCAGCGACCACTTCAACTTCGCCCGCATCGGCGTGCCGGCCGCGTACTTCAAGGCGGGCAAGGACTTCCTCGACAAGCCCGAGGATCGGCGGCGCATGAAGAACAGCTACACGACGGTGCAGTACCACCAGCCCAACGACGAACTGGCGGCGTGGTGGAACCTCGATGGCGCCGTCGACGATCTCGAAGTGCTGCTCGAGTGCATGCTGCGGACAGTGAACGATCCGGCGCGGCCGCGCTGGACGCCTGGCGACGAGTTCGAGAAGGCGCGCTGAGGCCGTCGGCGGCGACCGACCGCGAACGCCGCTGCACGTTCACACCAGCGGCAGTTCGAGCAGAAAGCAGGCGCCGTCGGTGACCGCGGCGTCGAGCCGCAGGTCGCCGCCCAGGTCGCGCGCCAGACCGCGCGCCAACGCGAGGCCGAGGCCGACGCCGGGAACATCGTTGCTGCCGGCGACCACTGCCCCGCGATCGAATGGCGCGAAGATGCGGTCGCGGACGCTCGCTGGCACGCCAGGGCCGTGGTCGCGCAAGGCCAGGACAACCCGCGCGCCGGCCACCCGCGCCGACAGGTGGATGCGGGCGTCGGCGGCGCCGCATGCGTACTTCGCGGCATTGTCGGCGAGGTTGAACAGGATCTGCCCGACCGCTTCCTCGTCGATCGTCACCCGCGCCGCATGCGCGCCGGCAGCGACCTCCACCACGAGCTGCAGGCGCACGTCGGCGAGTCGCCGCTGCAGCGTCGGCGCCAGGCGATCGAGCAACGGCCCGACTTCACATGGCACCAACCGCGCGGTGAAGCGGCCTTCCTCGAGCCGCGACCACGCCAGCACGTTCTCGACCACGCGCGACAACCGATCGCTCTCGCGCTGCAGCGTGGTCAGGTACTCCTTCTGGGCGGCAGGCTCGGTGACGACGCCTTCGGCGAGCATCTCGCTGTACATCCGGAACGTGGTCAACGGCGTGCGCAGTTCGTGCGTCACCGCCGAAGCGAAACGCGCGCGCCGTTCGCCGAACCCGATCGCTGCACGCAGCGTGAACGCGAGCACGACGAGGCCGAGCAGCGTCACGCCCCAGGTGGTGCCGAGGATCAGCGGCATCGGCAGACCGCTGGCGATCGAAGCGTCGCACGGCGCTTCGAGGCGCACCGGCACCGACGCGAGCATCGACGGTTGTTCGGCGGGGGTCGGGTTGTCGCAGCGCACCAGGCGGATGGCACCGGCGGGGAACAGGTCGGCCACGAGGCCGGTCATCTGCGTCTGCAGCGCCGGCCAATCGACCACGACGCCCTGGATGCGCGAGGCTGTCGCCGTTCGTACGCGGCGCACGAACAAGAGCTGCGGGCCATCCTCCGCATCGAGCCACACCGGCACCAGCGGGCCCGGCGTCTCCATGGACGTCGCCGATGCCATGAACTGGGCCTGCGGAGCACTGTTGTAGTTCGTGCTCCACGAGTTGGAGTTCAGCAGGACCGTGCGTTGCCGGTTGGAGTACTCCTGCACGCTCTGCTGCGTCTGCTGCGTATCGCTTGGCGACACCGGATTGATGCCGCAGAACATGATCCCGGCTTCGGCGCCGCCGAGTTTGGTCTCGAGCAGGGCAGGCGTGGCGAACTTGCCCAGGCGCGCGAGGCGCTGCGCCGCCTGTTCGAGGCGAGACACGTCGATGCCGTGCGCTTCGCAGGCGTCGCGTTCGTTGCCTAGCGGCACCTGCGGGCTGGTGAGTCCATCGGCGCCGAGTTCGAAGTGCAGCGGGAACAGCGGCAGCTCGTTGGCGAGCAGCGGCGACGGCACGATCACGTCGTCGGGGCCGAGCTTGTTGAAGCCACGCGTCCATGCCGCGGAAGCCGCCGGGAACGGCCGATAGTCCGACGCCGGGCGACTCGCTTCGCGGGCGACCAACGGCCCGAGGAAGCTGTCCAGGCGCCAGAGTCCGAGGCGCAGCCGTTCGTGCAACGTGGCCAGCCGCCGCGCCGCCAGTTCGTCCTGGTCGAGACGCGTCATGGTGACGGTCGACCACGTCAGCACCGCGAGCAACACCAATGCGGCCAGCGTGAAGGCCGACCAGGCGAGGCGACGCGGCGAGGTCACGGCGTGTCTCCGGCTGCCAGCATGTAGCCCTTGCCGCGCACCGTGAGCACCACCTGCGGCCGATCGGACGGGTCGGCGAGCTTGTCGCGCAGGTTGACGATGTGCATGTCGATCGCCCGCGTCGCCGAATCGCCGCCGGAGGGAAGACCCCAGACACGTTCGAGCAGTTCGGAACGGGCGATCGCGCGGCCGCGGTTCTGCACCAGGTAGCGCAACAGCTCCGTTTCCTTCTCCGACAGTTGCGCGCGACTGCGATCGGGGCGGTCCACTTCGCGACGGTCGAAGTCGATGGCGCGGCCGGCGATCGTGATGCGGCCGACGTCGGACGGCCGTTCGGCGCTGCGCCGCAGCACCGCGGTGACGCGCGCCAGCAGTTCCTTGCTCGAGAACGGCTTCACGACGTAGTCGTCGGCGCCGATCTGCAGACCGTTCACGCGATCCTGTTCGGAGCCGCGGGCAGTGACCAGGATCACCGGCAACGAAGGCCGCGCGCGCCGCACCTCGGCCAGGATTTGCAGACCGCTCGCCTTCGGCAGCATCACGTCGAGCACGGCGAGGTCGAGTTGGGCCGAGAGTGCGGTCGCCAGCCCTTCCGCCCCGTCCGCACAGGCGATCACCGTGTAGCCACCGAACTGCAACGTATCGACGAGGCCGCGGCGGATCGCAGCATCGTCTTCGACAACCAGCACGGTTCGTTTCGTGGTCACGGTGGCGTCAGCGTAGCCCGAAGCGGCGGTCTTCGACCGCGTCCTGATGGCACTTGATGCACGATCCGATCTGGCCGGCGCCGGTCACCTTGCCGG
>SXGT01319026.1_pt1 | contig 13784 bp, 13 predicted proteins | sample 3176221 | NCBI WGS metagenome assembly SXGT01 (sample SAMN11356862, study PRJNA531348) | freshwater metagenome | isolation source: freshwater sample F1-120 | place: China: Fuxian Lake, Yuxi | collected 2017-12-25 | reverse complement strand
CGCGCGGACGGCGGCGCCGCTCTGGCGCCGGACCGGCCGCCGAAGCCGGCCCGACCTGCCGGCGGGTCGCGGGCCGGGCCCCAAGGGGTCCCCTCAACGTGCCCCACCGAGGCCGGCGATCGCCGCCCAGCCCGCCCCCGCCGCCGCGTCGCACAGGCACCGGCTCAAGAGCGCCCGATCGACGCGCACGTCGACCGGATCGGCGTCCGCGGCGGAGCGCACCGCGGCCGCGGCGGGATCGGGCTCGCGGGAGAAGCACGTCCACAGCTCGCACGCCCACGCGAAGGTCTCCCGGTGTCGGAGGTCGACCCGGAAGAGCGGCTCGCGCCCTGGCGAGAGCCCGGCCCGCGCGCGCGGCACCGCGTGGAGGAGGTGGGCGACCTCGTGCACCAGGACGTCGGTACGCGGGCCCGGCGTGAACGCCGCTGGCAGGACGTACCCGACCGCGGCGTGCGAGATGCCCTCGAGCTCGGGGATGTCGTCGGCCAGGGTGGGCGCCCCCATCGCGTCGAGGAGGAGATTGGCCAGGTCCCAGGCCGTGCGCGGCGAGAGGTCGGCCGCCAGCTCGCGGAACGACGCGGGCGTGACCACCCGGACACAACCGGAGAGGCACTCCAGCACGACGGGCGCTTCGGCCCCGAGGAGCCCGCGGACCATCGGCTCGGCCCGCTCCCGCACCCGGCCGGCGACGTCGGTCGGCGCCTCGCCCACCGACAGGGGCGCCGACTTCGCACGCCACCGCACGATGCGCCCGAGCACCTCGCGCGCGGCAGCTTCGCCCTCGCGGCGCCGCTCGGCCGGGGTGCCCGACCAGTCGGCCCACGCACGGGGGAGCCGACCCGTGCCGAGGAAACGTTCGATGACCTCGTCGGGCACCGCCATGCCGACCCCGGTATCCCGGCGGGATATCGGCCCGCGTGCCCTGGTCCTTCCTCCTCGTCGCGTGCACGGTGCCGGCCGGCGACTCGGCGGGCCCGCACCGCGACGGCGAACCCGACACCGCCGACTCCGCCGACTCCGCCGACTCCGCCGACTCCGTCGTCGGCGGCGGCCCGTGCGCCGCCTACGGCGCGGCAGTGGCCACCGGTACCGTGGCCGACCCCACGCTGGACGAGCTGTCCGGCCTCGCGGCGAGCCGCCTCAACCCGGGGGTGCTCTGGACCCACGAGGACTCCGGCGGGGCCCCGGAGCTGTACGCCCTGGACCCTACGGGGCAGCGCGTGGCGACCCTGACCCTCGACGGGGTCACCAACACCGATTGGGAGGACCTCGCGGTGGCCGAGTGCGCGGCGGGCTGGTGCCTCCACGTCGGCGACATCGGCACGCTCGGGACCGATCGCGACACGTTCGCCGTCCTGACGGTCCCGGAGCCGCTCTTGAGCGGCGCCTCCACCCTCACCGCCACGCCCGAGGTCCGCACGTTCCGGTACCCCGAGGGGCCCGAGGACGCCGAAGCCCTGGCCGTGGACGCCGCGGGTCGCCCGCTGGTGTTGACCAAGCGCACGGACGCGACCACGCACCTCTACCGCCTGGACGACGGCGCCGACGTCTTGACGCCGCTCGCCACCCTGGCGACCGGCCCGTCCGACGAAGACCTCGCCGCGCGCGTGACCGCCGCCGACCTGTGGCTCGACCCGCCGCGGCTCTTGGTCCGCACCTATTTCCACCTCTACGAGGTCGACCTGACCGCCCCCGAAGCGCCGGGCGACCCCGTCGAGCTCGCCGCGGCCGTCGAGTTCCAGGGCGAAGCCGTGGCGTGGGCGCCCGACGGGGGGTTCTGGCAGGTGTCGGAGTGGCAGTCGCCCACGCTCTGGCACACCCCCTGCGCCGAGGCCACACCGTGACGACGCTCGTGTGCATCGTGCTCGCGGCCTGGGGTGCGGAGGTCGGGCCCGAGGATGCGGGCACCGTCGACGTGGTATTGAAGCGGCCCGGCGCCCGGGTCGCGCTCGCCACCGAGTCCGGCTCGGGCTTCGCCGTGCACCGCGAGTTCACCGACGTGTGTGCGAGCCCGTGCAGCGTCCCTCTCCCCGCCGGCCCGGTGCGCCTTCGCCTGACCGCCGCCGGCGCGCCCCCCTACGAAGAACACCTCCGCCTGCAGCCGGGCGAGACCGTACGTGTGTCAGGAACCCTCGGCTCCCGCCCGCTGGTGGCGGTCGGGACGGGCATCGCCGGCGCGGCCGTGGCGCTGTCGTGGGCGCGTACCGTCCTCACCGGCGTGCTGATCGTCGAGACCGTGGAGAGCGGCGCGCCGTCCGCCGCCGCGCTCGAGGCCAACCTCGTCACGGCCGTGGCCGCCGGGAGCGGCCTGGTGGTGGGCACCACCCTCATCGTGAGCGGGCTGCCCCGCGTCCGGATCGAACGGACACCGGGCCTCGCGGTGTGGGCCGGGCCGAACGCGGTGGGCGTGGTTGCGACGTTCTGACTCAGCACGGAACGTCGCCGAAGGTCGAGGGGGTCACCAGGCCCTCCACCGGCTCGCCGCGAACGCTCGCGCCCTCGATCCGCAGCGTGCCGGAGTAGAAGTGCTGGATGACGCCGCAGCCGTTGTCCGTCGGTGTGCCATACGGGGAGAGGTCCAGGCTCACCACTCCGCCGTCGACAGGAACCTCGTCCAGGATGGCCGCGGGGAACCAGTCGCTGCACTCGTCGATCCAATCGAGTTCGCCGACCGGCGCCACCTCCCACCACTGGAACTCGTCGGCCACCAGCGAACGCTCCAGGAAATAGGGCTGGTCGGCTTCGTAGTCGCTGCGGTCGAGATCGAGGTGCAGCGTCCACAACTCGTAGCTGCCCACCTGACCATAGGCGTAGACCCAATGGCAGCCACCGCCTCCGTATACAAGATCCAGCGCGGCCCGCGCCACCGGCCAGGTCGTGTCCGAGTCCTGCACCTCCGGAGGGCTGGCGCACGCCACCCAGAGCGCCAGGGTGATCACGGGAAGTTGACCGAGGCCGTAGGCGGCGTGCAGTCGACCCACTCGCCGTCGATCTTCTCCATCCCGAAGTCCTCCTGCTTCGCGGGATAGGCCGCGTGCCCTCCAACCGTCAAGCCACAATGGCGCGTAATTCGCGGAACGAGCTGCCCTGGCCGGAGGGCAGCAGGCCCCGCGACACGACGTGACGAACCCCGGCGTCGCGCCGCTGTCCCCCGGCGGATGCCTCCCCTCTCCGTCCTGGCCTGGTTGGCCGTCGCCTGCGTCCGCCCCTCCACCCGCCCCGACGTGTCCGCGCCCGAGCGGCTCTACACCCTCGGCTACGGCGACTCGTTGTGGGGCGTCGCCTCCGCCTACGACGTCCCCGGGGGGTACCCCGCCATCGCCCGGGCCAACGGCATCCGCGATCCCGACCGGGTCTATGCGGGTGACAAGCTCACCATCCAGACCCACGAGCCGAGCCTGCCGCGCGTCGCCCAGTGGAGCGAAGCGCCGAAGTGGGGCGCGTGTGCGATGCAGGCGGCCGCCGCGTGGTCGTCGAGCGCGCCGGGCTGCACGAGCCTGCGTTGCGTCGACACCGGCGCCGGGAGCAGCGTGTGCGCCTGCCCCGGCGCCCAGCCCCACGAGGACGCCCTGGTGGTCGCGACCCCGCGCGCCGCCCCGGAGCGCATCCCGCTCCGGAACCCGACGCCATGGTGGTACGAGGCCGGCCCGACCGGCGAGCCGGAGCGCTCCGCCGAGACGCTCCTCGGCGCCAAGGTGCAGCTCGACGCGGACGCGCCGCTGGAGACGATCGTGAGCTGGCGAACCCACCTGGGCGACGTGGGGATGTCGCAGGGCGTCGGGCTCATCGTCGACCACGACGGCACCGCCGGACCGGTGATGCGGCTCGATCACTTCGGCATCGGCTCGGCCGTCCAGGCGGGGAACCACTGCGACGTGCTCGCGACCGAGTGGGAGCTCGCCGACGAGAGCCGCACGTCGGGCTGGGGCTACTACCTGACCGCCCGGCGCTTCGGGTTCGCCGACGGGGCCCTGGTCCCCCAGGACGCCGGCCTGATCGTCCGGCGCCTGCGCCGCTCGTTCGTGCCCACCTTCACGCCGTTCGGCACCGGCCGCGTCGGGGCTCCGTCGATCGACCTCGGGGGACCGGGCGCGCGCACCCGGAGCACCGAGCCGCTCCTGGAGGCCCCGGTGATCGCCACGCAGGCGCACACCATCCGCGCCGCGAAGCGCGAACATGGGGTGCTGATCGTCGACCTGGACGGCACCGAGACCCGCGTCGACCCGGAAGGCGGCGAGGTCCTTCGCCTCGGCGACCGCAGCTCGGGGCGACTCTACCCCGCGGCCTACGCCCCGGGGAACGACCGCAGCCTGCGCGGGCGCACCGCCGAGCTCCGTTACTACCGCACCGTGTGGGGGGAAGCGTTCGCGGTCTTGTGGGTGTAGGCACGGCGCCGGGCGCACGCCCGCCCCGATCGAGGTCGGGACGGTCGCGGTGCGCCCGCCAGACAAGGCCCGCCGAGGACTACCAGAGGACGGGGTTGGTGGTCGCGCCCCACCAGGAGCCGTCGAGGCGGCGGGTGCTGGACGAACGACCCGTGGTCGCGTCGATGACGATGGACTTGTTGCCGCTGGTGAAGCCGTACAGGTCGCCGTAGGCGTAGCCGAGCGCGTAGACGCCGTAGGTGCCGATGCTGCCGAGCTCGGTGGCGACGCCGTTCTGGGGGTCGACCTGCACGAGCATGTCGTCGCCGCTGCCTTCGACCGACCAGTAGAGGTAGCCGTCGGGGAGGCCCACGATGTCGCCGGAGCTCGTGAACTTGGCGCCGCCCAGTCGGGACTGGCGGTAGGTGGTCAGGTCGATCGTGACCACGCCGGCGTCGCCGGCCGCGACGAGCGTGCCGTCGGAGACGAAGGTGAGCGCGTTCTGGGAGTCGTCGAGCTCGGCCAGCCACTCCACCGCGGCGGTGGCGGGCGTGATGCGGTACAGCTCGGTGTAGGCGACGCCGTACATGTGACCGCTCAGGTCGATCGCGATGTCGGTCATGGACGACACCGTGACGCCGCGCTCCTTGAAGACACCGATCTCGGTCGCGACGTTGGTGGCGGGATCGTAGCTGTAGAGCGTGCTGCCGGAGTTGATGTAGATCGGCTCGGTGGCGACCTCGGGATCGTCGGTGTCGACCCGGCCGCCGCCAGTGTCGTCGCCCGTGTCGCCCGTGTCGGCGGTGTCGGTGCCGGGGTCGAACTCGCCGGTGTCGCTGTCGCCGCCGCCCTCGGGCTTCTGGGTGGCCTGCAGATCGTAGTCGGTGCAGGCGAAGAGGCCGAGCGTGAAGAGCGTGCCGAGGCGGGACATCACGGACTCCGGGCTGGGCGCGGGCTAACGCCGTCGGCCGCTGGCGCAAGCGCCGCGCGCGGCGGTTTCACACGGCGGGAAGGAGCGCCTCGACCTCGCGCCACCAGCCGGCGGTGTCGGCCGCGTCGGCGGGCTTGAGCGGGACGTCGAGCTCCTCGACCACGACGCTGTCGCGGCCCACCTCGCAGCGGCGTCCGGGCACCAGGACCCGCCCACCGTCGAGCACGAGCACCCGCAGGGCCGTGCCGTCGCCCTCGAGCAGCACGTCGACGAGCTTGCCGACCTCGGCGCCGCGCCGGGTGATGCAGCGCGCGCCGAGCCACTCCGAGATCCACAGGCGGTCGTCGAGCTTGCCCCGCGCGTCGCCCGCCGGCTCGGCCGCATCCGCGTCGCGGACGATCACGAAGTCCCGACCGAGGCGCTCCATCGCCGCCACCTCGATGCCGCGGCGGCCGCCCCAGAAGCCGGGGGCGCGCACGGTGTACCCGATCGCGACGAGCCCCTCGACGCTGATGAGCACGTCGTCGAGCTTGCCGACGTACACGCCGTCGGCTCGACCCACCACGGGCAGGCCCCGGACCGCGCCGAGGCTGACCAGGCGTCGTGCGGGGGGCGGGCCGCTCATCGTGCCTCCCGTCGCGAAGCCCACAGCGCCGCGTAGTCCATGCGGTTCTTGCGCGCGTAGTGGGCGGCGGACCACCGTTCGGGGGAGACGACGAGGAGCCACAGGTTGCGGAGTCGCGCGCGCATCGGGGCGACGATATCCCGCCCCGATGATGACCGCGCTGGCCGAAGCGGGCCTGCTCCCGCTCGCCGACCGCCCCTACGAAGACACCCTGGCGCTCAAGGCGGGCTGGGTCAAGGAGGCGTTCTCCCGCCGCGGGCTCCAAGCCGACGTGCGCCCCACGGTCCCCTCCCCGCGCATCGCTGGGGCCCGCGCGCGAGTCAAGGTCCGGGCCGACGACGCAGGGCGGCTCGGCTTCTTCCGGCCGGGCACCCACGAATTCGTCCACGTGCCGCTCGCGGGGCTCGTGCGGCCCGAGGTCGCGGCCGAAGCGGCGCGGCTCGAGGCGCTCGGCACCGCGCGTGGGGAGTTCGAGCTGCGGAGCGACGGCGAGCGCGTCGTGGTCGTCGCGGAGGCACCGGTCATGGGTGCGCGGGACATCGCGATCCGCGGCCGTTCGGTCCGCGGCGACGCCACGCTGCGCATCGATGGGCTGCGGGTGTCGCCCGGGAGCTTCTACCAGGTGAACCTCGAGCTCAACCGCGCGCTCGCCGCGACCGTCGACGCGCGGATCGCCGGGGCCGCCCCCGCCGGACTGCTCGACCTGTATGGCGGCATCGGCAACTTCAGCGTGGGCGCCGCCCGGCGCGGCACCGCCGTGGTGCTGGTGGAGTCCTCGCCCGATGCGGCGTCCGACGCGCGCCACAACCTCGGCGCGGGCGCCACTGTCATCAAGGGGGACGCTGGGCGGGTGCGCGCGGGCGAACACCTGGCCGACGTCGTGATCCTCGACCCGCCACGTGCGGGCGCGCCGGGGGTGCTCGCCACGCTGGCGCTCGTGCGGCCGAGGGTCATCGTGTACGTGAGCTGCGACCCGGTGAGCCTCGCGCGCGACGTCGCCTCGATCGAGGGGTACGACCTCGCCCACGTCGAGCCGTGGGACATGTTCCCGTTCGCCGAGCACGTGGAGACGCTGGTGGTCCTGGAACGCGGCGCGGCGCCGGGGGTCGACGCGCGGGGTCGGCTCAAGCACAGGCGCTTGTAAGGGCGCTCGCAACCCGCGGCGTGCGGCGGGCCCCGTGGCGACCCGCCGGATACCAGCCGGCCATGATCCGCAAGCTCCTCAAGCGTGTCCTCGGGCGGCAGTCCGCGCCGCCGCCCCCGGCCCCCGCCCGCGCCGCGCCTCCCCCGCGCCCCGCGATGGTGGAGCCGCGCCAGCACGATCACGGCCACAGCCACGACCACGGCGGCGGCCACGACCACGGCCACTCCCACGGCGGCGACGACCACGCCCCCGTCGGCCAGGGCATCCGCGTCGAAGAGTCCGACACCCCCAACCCCAACGCGCACAAGTTCACCTGCTCGGTGACGGTGATCGAGAAGGGCTCGGCGTCGTTCAACACCGGCGAAGAGGCCGCCAGCCACCCCATCGCCCGCTACCTCTGGCAGCTCGGCGGCATCAAGGGCATCTTCGCGGTCAAGGACTTCGTGACGGTCACCAAGGCCCCCGAAGCCGACTGGGCCGCGCTGTCACCCCGCATTCCCGACGCGATCCGCCGCGGGCTCGTCGAGCGCGACGGCGCCTGAGCCGGCGGCGGGCCGGGCACGACGCGGCGACCCGGGGCGCGGGCCGGCGTTGTGGAACGGCCAAACGCCCGGCGTGGGGGCGGGACGAGGTCACGCCCGGGTCCTGCCGGGCCGGGTGAAATTGGCGCTCGCTCCCCCGCCGGGTCGCCGCAAGCGGCGACCCGGCGCTCCGCTCAGCCAATTCCCCCCGACCCGTCACCCGCCGCGTCACCGAACCGACCACCCGGGGGCGGCGTTTGGCACAACGGCGGAACGCCGAACCGCGAGGGTCTTGCTGCACCGGCCCACGGTCGGTGAGCGAGGCGGTGTCACACTTCGAGCGGGTTTGGGTGGGCGTGGCGGCGGGCGGGAGCCGGCGCGGCGTCAGTGGGGAGCGCGAGGGGTGGGAGCACCGGCCCGAGGTCGGTGAGCGAGGCGGCGTCGCACTTCGAGCGGGGTTGGGTGGGCGTGGCGACGGACGGGAGCGGCGACGGGGCGAGCGCGAGGGGGGCTGCCTGAAATCCACCGGCGCGGAAATCCGCCGGGGCTCATGCACCGTAAGCCCCTCCGGATTTCCATAGCCGCGGCGTAAGCCCCCTCGGATTTCCGTTTTTGGTCGCCCGCGCGGCCCGGGAGCCTGAAAAGTGCAGGTTCGCTCGTGGCAGCCGCGCCGCCGGCGTGCCCCGGAGGGCGAAGAACGGAAATCCGGGGTGGCTTATGCCCGCCTCGCGGAAATCCGGCGGCGCTCATGATTCATAAGCGCCGGAGGATTTCCGCCTCGCGCCTCGCGCCTCGCATCGCCGACGGGCGCCCGCCCGCCTCGGCTGGCGACCCGACCGGTCGCGGGGCGCCCGCCAACGTCGCACCCACCTCAGCCCCACGTGGGCGTCGAGGGGGGCGGGACGAGGTCACCCCCGGTCCTGCCGGGCCGGGTGTAGTGGCGTTCGCTCCCCCGCCGGGTCGCCGCAAGCGGCGGCCCGGCGCGCCTCGCGCCTCCCGCCTCAGCGCCTCCGCGCGGCGAGCCGCTCGGCGCACCGCGGTTGGATGCGCTCGGACAACACCCGCGCGAGCGCGTCGTGCCCCGCGGCGCTGAAGTGCACCATGTCGCTGAACAGCGCGTCGGGCACGAGCCCTCCCGCCTCGGCGAGGAGCGCCGGCAGGTCGACCACCTCGGCGGCCGGCACCGCGCGCACGGCGTCGTCGATCTCGGGAGTGGACCGGAGCGGGATCGCGTCGTACCGCCGCGCCTGCCCGTAGGCCTCGACCGCTTCGGGCCCGCGGCCCGCCGCCTGCAACGCACGCGCCCGCACCCACCACGCCCCGGCGTGCGTCCGGTCCTCGGCCAGCGCGAGGTCGGCGCCGGCCAGCGCGGCCGCCGCGTCGCCGGCCTCGAGCAGGCGGAACGCGAGGAGCACCCGCTCGTCGACCAGGCGGCCACGCTCCAGGTCGACGTCGACCACCGTCGCCAGGGGTGACTTGCCCGAGTTGGAGATCGGCACCACCTGGATGACCGGGACCTCGCCCGCTGCGCGCACCAGGGCGGTGAAGTTCTCGCGGAGCTCGGCGGCAATGGCGGGCTGCTGGTCGACGCGCACCACCGCGGCCGCGACCCGCAGACCCTCGGCCGCTTCGCGTTTGCCGGTCGAGGTGACGCCTTGCAGGAGCCAGGTCGTGGTGCGCACCAGCGCGCTCCCCTGCGCCCACAAGACCCACCGCGCGATGCGCTGGTCGCGCTGGACGACCTCGTCCGGCGCGCCGAAGCTCCACTGCGCGAGGTCGTTGTGGCCTTCGTAGACCACCAGGACGTCGGGGTGGTAGCGCAGGGCGTCCTGTCCCCGCAACGTGGTCGCCAACGACGTGGCGCCGGGCACCCCGAGGTTGACCACCTCGACCGGGACCGCGCCGAGCGTCGCCCGCTCCGGCCACCCGCGGTGGCCGGGCAGGCGCACCGACGAGCCGCCGAGGAACATCACCCGGCACGCCTCGCCCACCTCGGCGGGGAACGTCTGCGGACCGAAGCGCCCGGTGTCCTCCTCGCAGAGGGTGACGGTCCCCTCGGCCTCGCGGAACCAGCAGCCCGTGAACCCGGTCCGGTAGACGCTGGTGGTGCTGGCCTGCCACGGCCCCAGGCGACACCCGAGCTCCAAGAGCCCCGCCACGGCCACCAGGACCACGAAGCTGAAGCCCAAGCGGCGCAGGCGGGGGTGCATGTCCCCCCGCTGCTAACTACTGCGCGACGGAGAGGTCGACCTCGTAGCCGAGTACGCCGACGTCGCCGCCGACGTCCTTGCTGCCGGTGTACACGGCGCGGATCGACCCGTCCTTCTCGATCTTCCCGCTCCAGCTCACCGAGCGGCCGTCGGCCATCATGCTGCCCGACAGGGTGTCGCCCGAAGCGGCCCCGGTCCAGGTGACCTTCATGTCGCCCGACGCGTCGGGGTTGTTCTGAAGCCGGCAGGTGCCGTTGAGGTAGATCTGGCCGCCGCTGGCGGCGCCGTCGAGGGTACCCTCGCAGGTGTCGCTGGCCCCCATCGAAGACGCGGTGACCTTCGCGGAGAAGCGCCCGTGCCACGCACCGTCGGGCAGGCCGGTGCCGCCCATCGACGAGGAGCCGGAGCCGGTCCCGGTGATGAGGGACATGTAGTACGTCCAGTCCCAGCCCGTGCCGGGGTCGGTGTGGCAACCGGCGCCGCCCCCCGACCCGCCGGAGCAGCCCGGCACCTCGTTGTGCCCGATGATGTGGGCGCGGTCCTTGGGGATGCCGTAGCGGTCGCAGATGTCGCGCACCAGCTCGGCCGACCGGCGGTACAGGGAGTCCGTGTACCACTTGCCCGGGTCTTCGACGTAGCCTTCGTGCTCGATGCCGATGCTCTTGGCGTTGGTGTCCCAGTGGCCGGCGTGCCACCCGACATCCTCCTCCTGCACCATCTGGGTGATCTCGCCGTCGGAGGAGCGCACGACGTAGTGGGCGCTCACCGAGGCCGAGCTGTTCTGGAACCAGCTCACCGTGCCGCTGTAGCTGCCCTGCGTGGTGTGCACGACGACCATCGACACGCTCGACCGGTTGTCGTCGGTGTAGTTGGCGCTCGCCGCCGGCACCCACTTGTTCGCCACGCCCGAGCCGCGCGCGAGCTCACGGCGCCACAACATCGGCTGCGCCGCGATCTCGACGAGCTCGCCCTCGTCGGTGGTGAACGCGAGCCCGCGCTGGAGCACGTCGAAGACCTGCTCTGCGAAGCCGTCGGCCACCATCGGGTCGTCCGCGCCCGAGAACGCGGCGACGACCGGGTACCACTCCTCGAGGGTGTCGACCGGCTCCCCCGAGCGGGCCGCCTCGTAGTCGGCGCGGGCCGCGAGGAGCGCGGCGCCGGCGAGCAGGTTGGCGCGCCCGTCGTCGGTCGCGGAGCCTTCGGTGACGTCGGCCAGGCGCGCGCCCTCGGCGAGCGACGGCCACGCGCCGTCCTCGCGGAGGTTCATCATGCCGACCCCGTTCTCCCGGTTGCTCGCGCCGTCGCGCTGGTCGAAGCGCGACAACGACCACGCGACCGCCGCGAGCACTTCGCGGGGCACGCCGCTCTCGGCGGCGGCGTCGTCGAGCGCATCGTTGACGACGGTGGGGACGGGGGGGGCGCATCCGACGGCGAGGAGCAGGGTGAGCATGGAGACCTCCGGGGCGACCGGGGCTTACGCAAGCGCCGTGCCATCGGTACAACCTTTGCTATTCGGCAAATCGCCCCGGCACGGGGCACCCGTGGGGCACGGATGCCCCGGCGTGCGCGCCCCATCGGGGTTGCGGACCACCCCTGCGAGCAGTAGGGACGACGGCCGATGCTCTCCACCCTCGTGCTCGCGGCCGCCCTGGCGGCGCCCTCCCCGGAGGAGGTGACCGCCGACCTCGCGCGGGTCGGGGCGCGAGCGCGTCCGGTCGAGTACGTCTTCCTGCTCGACACGAGCCAGGCGCTCGAGGCCACCTCCGAGTCGTTGCGGCCGGACATCGCGCGGCTGGTCGAGGTCGCCCCCGTCGGCGACGCCGTCACCATCCTCACGTTCCACGCGCGCCACTTCGCGGTCTTGCCGCGCACGGTCATCGACGCGGCCGGGCGCACCGCGTTGGCCGAGAAGGTGCGCACGATGGACTTCGCGGCCGGCTACGACCGCGACCTGGGCGACGGCCTGCACGGCCTCGCCGAACACCTCGGCCAAGCCGCCACGCCCGACTTCGTGTACGTGTTCGGGGTGAGCAACTTCTGCCACGCGCCGACGGTCACCAGCGCGTGGTCCAGCGGCGGGCGGGGGTGCAGCACCATCCGGAACCAGGCCCGCATCGGTGAGCTGGTCGCCCCGCTGCGCGAGTCCAGTCGGGTCCGCGCGGTGTGGTTCCCGGTCAGCGTCAAGGACGCCCCGGCCGACCCCGCGGGCGCCGCCGCCGCGGTGCACGAGGTGGGCGGAGAGCTCGTCACCGACGGGCCGAACGCGTGGTTGCAGAACTTCGCCGCACGCCTGGTGGGCGAGCGTGCGCGCGCCGCCGCGACGGCGGACACCAAGGACGCCGGGTTCACGCTCGAGGTGGTGTCGCCGCCCGACGAAGGCGGCGTGGTCGAGGTGGAGCTCCGGCCCACCGCGCGGGTGCTGGAGCTGGAGCTCACCGAGGTCGTGGTGACCGGCGCGACCGGCGCCGTTCCGGCGCACCTCGGGCTCGCCGAGCCGGCGCGGCTGCACCTGCAGATGGAGCCGCCCCCGACCCCGTGGTCGCTGTTCCCCCGCGAAGACTCGGTGAAGGTGAAGCTCACGGTCAGCGGCGAAGGACAGCTCGGGCCGGCCTCGGCGATCCACCTGTGGGGGATGTCCGGGCGGCGGTCCCGCCTGGAGGCCCAGACCCTGGTCGACGTGCCGCGCCGCTACGGCCTCCCGCTCCCGGCGGCCCTCGGACTCCTCGCGGTCATCTTCGTGGGCGCGGGCTTCGGCGCCGTCCTCGTGCGCGGGCGGATGATGCCGCTCCGCCTCGGTGGAACTTTTTCGGCTCGTTTCCGCGGCGGCGCCCGACAAGCGCTGGCCATCGCCGAGCTCGCCGAGGCCGCCATCGTCCTCGAGCCCGAAGGGCGCGCTCGCATCGGAAAGCGGGAGGATGCAGCCATCGTTCTCCGGGTACGACGCCCGGTCTGGCGGCTGTATGGTGAGGTACAGATTCGCGTACCCGACGCGGAGATCAACGGGCGCAAGGTGAGTCCAGGAACTCATCAGGTTGTACCTGGCGCAACCAGCATTCGCACGGGGGAGTGGCGCCTCACCTGGGAGTAGCCGGCGCCTTGCCGCCGCGTTTGCGGGAGGTGCGACAATTTGCTACACCTGGGGTGTCGCTCCCGCGACCAATCGGGGCAGGAGCCCCAAGGAAGCAAGTCCTCGGTGCGCGACCGAGCGTCCTCAATTCGTGCGTGAGGTGTCCCATGACCGGCGAAGAACTGTTCAACCTGCTCAAGAAGATGGCCGAGAAGAACGAGCCCCCGCGCAAACGCGAGAAGGCGCTCAAGAAGCTGGCCGAGAAGGAAGGTTTGTCTTCCGACGCCATGCGGGCGAAGGCCCGCCGGTGGGCGAAGGCGAACAACCTCGGCTACCCGCTCATGCGCAAGCAGGCGACGGCCAACCGCTCCGAGGAGCGCGAGCAGCAGCGCGCTCAGCGCAAGGCGTGGCGCGCCGAGCGTCTGCGCGCCGGCGAGGAGGCCCTCGCGCGCGGCGCCGACTGGGCCGAGCTCGCGAAGCTGTTCAACATCCGCACGGCCGAAGGGGCTGCCCAGTGGTGGCGGCGCAACCATGACGGCGTGAAGCCGGGCGCGAAGAAGGGCCGGCGCCGTCGGCGCTGAGCCGTCGACGCACCTGGGCGGCGCCCCGCGACCGGCTGCACGTCAGGCCGGGTCGGCGGGGCGCCGCGCACCGCGTGCGACGCGCCGTCGGGTTAGCAGCGCCCATGCCGCGTGAGCCCGACGACCTCGACGACGTGATCGGTCAGGTGTCCGTCGCCCTCGACGAGCTCGAGGTGGTGCAGGGGGCCGACCGCGACGCGCTCTTGGAGAGCCTGCGCGACGTGCTCGGCGCGATGGAGGTGCCCGGTCGCCCCCCCACCGAGCCTCAGGTGGCCGTTCTCGACGGGGGCCGCGACCCCGACAGCACGCGTGCGCCCGGCGCGCGCGGCAGGCTGAAGTTG
>SXGT01027088.1_pt1 | contig 13784 bp, 8 predicted proteins | sample 3176221 | NCBI WGS metagenome assembly SXGT01 (sample SAMN11356862, study PRJNA531348) | freshwater metagenome | isolation source: freshwater sample F1-120 | place: China: Fuxian Lake, Yuxi | collected 2017-12-25 | reverse complement strand
TTCGATTCAACCAATCCGGATAAACAGCCTGCACAGTTTTCACAGGTCAAAGAGAGCATTGGCAAGCCTTCTTCAAAGGCAACGGTCACCACGGCCGGGGAACTGATCGAAATTCAGAATCTGCGACCAGACCCCAAGAACCATGACCGACCCGCTGAACCTGCCAAAAAAGATGCCAGTCAAAACTTTCTGGTTCGACTGCCGGAGAACGCAGTCTCGATCGGCGACAGTTGGGATGAAGACTATCAAATCACCATTGATGGTGGTGGAATGCCTCTGCCGTTGAAAATGAAGCGGACATTCAAGCTGACAAAAGTCGAAGATCACCTCGCAACAATCAGCATGAAGTCCGGCGTGTTGAGCCCGATCAACAGTCCTGAAGTCGAAGCCCGGACAATTCAACAGGCTCCGTCCTGTGAGATTGTTTTTGACATGAAAGCCGGTCAGATCGTCAAGCGAAACTGGAGTGTCAATAAAGTTGTGATTGGTGGCTTCGGACCCAATACCTCGTTCAAGGTGGTCTCGTTGCGAGAAGATACTCTCGTCCCAGCGAAACTGACCGATGCCTCACAGAGTACCGCCAAAGCCAATTGATGCGTGTTTCAGCAGCTTGTTTTGCAAATTTTTCTGTTTGGCCATGATTCGAGTCTTGGTTGTTTTCCCAGACGACAGTAGCTTTCAGGAGAAGATGAAACAATCAGCGCAATCAACCACGCTGATTCAATCAGATCACCTTACTTCACTTCTTTAACGGCTTGAACCCTTTTCCATGAAGCGTGTCGAGTTCACTCCCGTCACCCGACAACTGCTGAAATCAGCAGCGGCGCTCGCGGACGAACTTGCCGTCGAAGCCGTTCTCTTTCTCGTTGATTTGCCGCATCCGTTCAAAGAATTGACAAAGATTTTTCCTGGTAAACGCCTCGTCATCGCGGCGGCAAAACAAGATGTTCTGGCAGCTGCCCGGGAAGACGAAGTCAACGTGATTCAGCTGGCCCAGGAGCCAGAGACACGCCAGATGCAGCTCGGCCAGGCGCTGCTGGAAGGAATCGCGGATCGATTCTTCCATTCAGGCAAGAAAATCATCACGGTCTACACGCTGTTTGATCGCGAACACCTCGATACATTTAGTGTGATTTCGCTCAATGAGCAACTCTCAAAGCTCTCTGCCCGAGATCTCCAGCGTCTGGAAACTCAGGTCCCGCTCCCAACATTGAGACAGGTGGTCGACCTCGCTGTCGAGATCGGACGAGAAGGACGTGAAGGCAAGAAAGTCGGAACGCTGCTTGTTGTCGGCGATCATCGCAAGGTGATGAAAATGTCTCATGAAGGGGTCTACGATCCATTCAAGGGATACCTGAGAAAAGAACGCTTATTTAAGCTGGGGCGTGTTAAAGAAAGTATCAAGGAACTCGCGCAGATCGATGGTGCCTTCGTGATCTCTTCAGATGGAGTCGTCGAGGCAGCCGGGCGAATTCTAGACGCCTCTGCTGAAGGACTCTCCTTATCGAAAGGCCTGGGAGCACGTCACTGGGCCGCGGCGGCGATCAGTAAATGTACTCAGTCAGTCGCCATTGCTGTCTCCGAATCGACTGGAACGGTGCGTCTATTTCACAATGGAAATGTCGTCTTGAGAATTGAACCCATGGAGCGGGCGATGGTCTGGCAGGAACTCCAGACAGAACCACCATTGATTGGTGACTCGAAGGCATAGTCTTGAGCCTCAATACATCCGAGCGATGTTAAAATAAGACGATTTTGCTGAAGATAACGGTCATAGAGGCCGATAAACAGGATAGCGGCACAGAACCGCCCGCCTGAAATCACGGCCTCCTTTACAGATCCCTTCAGTGAGATTGACCATGAACCTGGATGCGACGGCTCAACGGCTGACCACACCACTGCGTGCTACGATGATTGTCGCAGGCTGTCTGCTTGCCAGCTGCGTGTTGACTGGCTGCCAGTCCACCGTCGGCGGCCAGACTCTTCCGTCCGCAAATTACCTGCGGGACGACGTCCAATTCTTCCCGGCCGGCAGTGAAGATTTGATCCCGAATCAGCGTCGCGCTTTGGAAGAATACAATGCCGAGCAGAAGGCCTATCGCGCTGGCACCAACTGACCGAAAAGAATCAAAAACAACAATTGATTCCCTTGTCGCACAATTTGCGAATGAACACCTCCCGAACTCTCCCGGGAGGTTTTTTTACGCGCGCATCACGACCACACCAGATTCCGCAAATGCATTTTTGGCAATGACTTATGACGAAAATCGAAACCTGCCTCGCGTCTAGAGTATTTTACCTCAAATCTTTTTTGAATTCCGTTAGTTATTTATTGTGAAATCTATCGCAAACAACGGATCAATATATAAAAATAGCCGATACTTAATCTTCATCATCCGTCGTGCAATCTGCATTCACTTGAGAAGCTTTTGTCCACAATTTGTCTTGTGTTTTTTTCTTAAGGACTCCCGTTATGCGTATGAAAAGATCAGGCTTTACGCTTATCGAGCTTTTGGTGGTCATTGCCATCATCGCGACTTTAGTTGCGATTTTGCTGCCAGCTGTGCAACAAGCTCGCGAAGCCGCTCGTCGCAGCAGCTGTAAAAACAATCTCAAGCAGATTGGCATCGCGTTCCACAACTATCACGACACACACAACACACTTCCCCCACAACACATCCGCTGTTGGGGTGGAGGCTGCGTGACTGGCACGAATCAAAATACTTGGGCAGGGTCTGGACCATTCGTCCAAATCCTTCCATTCATGGAACAGGCAGCACTGTACGACGCGTTCGACACCGATAACGACTACACCAACGGGACCAACAACACGCTTCGGAACAATAAAATTCCAGCGTATCTGTGCCCGACAGATATTGCTTACGGTGGAACCCAAGCCGGGATGAACTACGCAACCTGCGGTGGCTCAACCATCGATTTCTGGAACGATACGAATAACGGCATGTTCCAGCCGCGCCGAATCAACCCGTTTTCAAACGTGATCGACGGCTTGAGTAACACCATCATGGCTGGTGAGCTCCTGAAAGGCGATGGAGCACAGACGACAACATCTGACTCTGATATTGTCCGAATCGATAGCGCCTCAGCCACATTTCTTGTACGCGCTACCCCCACCGTCGCTGAAATCGAAACAGCGGGTGTGACCTGTGATGCCGCATCAACAACTCTCGAGGCTTCCTTAAGTGCCTGCGGCAGCTCGTGGTCTTCACCTTACCCTGCTCAAACTTTCTTCAACACCGCCGCTACCCCCAACTGGAAACACCGCACATGTGCAATGGGTGGGGGCTTCGGACAGTGTGCGGACCGAAACGGCATCTTCCCAACCCGCAGTCGTCACAAAGGTGGCTCGCAGGTCACTCTGGGTGATGGTGGCGTCCGGTTCATCTCTGAAAACATTGACGCAGGAACCTGGCAGCGCCTGGGACGTCGTGAAGACGGCCAAGTTGTCGGCGAGTTCTAATTTCTCTGAACGGACTGCCCGGCATTTTCGGGGCAGTCCGTTCTTTTTTATTTCGTGAGAACAGGTCTGAAGAACACCATGAATCGCATTGTTTTGATACTCGCCTTTCTTATGACCACCGGCTGCCAAGAACAACGATCAACCGGTCCCGTTGGTACACAGACAACATCAGCCGTCGATTCCCTGAGGTCAAGCCTGACCAACTATTCCAAGACGGGCGAAGGCGACAGTGGCGTTACGATTCTTCCAGATCAGATTAAGAGCCTGAAGAATGACAACGTCGACGAATCGGTGATCACCAAGCTCGAAGCGCAGTACGCAGGACTAGATAAGCAGGGGCTGAAGAAAACAGCCACAGAAATGCTCGATACCTTGAATAAGGCCGTTCCGCCGAAAAAGTAAGAACTGCTTGATTCACTCTGAGCACCAATCTCCACTCACGGAGATTCCAAACAGGTCGAATGAAGAAACGGATTGTGACATTTCACAATCCGTTTTTCGATTCCTGCTTGGAACTGTGAACTTTCCCGACGTAAGATGTGAACACATCCGCTAAAGGAGAAGTTCACCACATGCTTGATCAATTATCTCGTGCGAACGTTCGCACGCTGGCTGCCGCCGATCGTCAATCACAAATCGGACTGACAGCCCAATGGATACTCTTTGCGTCCTTGTTTCTGACTTTATTAAGCTTAAGTACAAATCGAGCCTCGGCCGGCGAAGCGACACCTTCGCAACTTCGAATTCTCAAAGATCTGCAGTATCTCTCTTCCGACGATCTGCAAGGCCGTTGTTCTGGTGAAGTCGGCCTGGAGACGGCAGGCGAATATGTCAAAGAACAGTTCAAAAGCGCCGGTCTGACGCTTCCTAAGAACGATGACGACGGCTATCTCGAGTTCTCGATCAATCGACGTCCCTCGATGGGCTCTCCCAATAAGGTCACCGTCTCTGATGGCAAAGGCTGGTCCGAAGAGCTCCGCGTCAATCAGAACTTTATGCCGATGTCGCTGGGCGGCAGTGGCGAATTCAAAGGCGAACTTGTCTTCGCCGGCTATGCCATCGATGCCCCGGATCTGAAGTACTCCGATTTTGATGGAGTCGATGTGAAGGGCAAAATCGCCATCGTTCTCCGCAAAGCCCCTCGCCAGGATCAGGCGGCTCTTCATACACCGTTTCTGGATGAACAGGGAGTCTTGATTCCTGATCATGCCTCGTTCAAGTCTAAGATCGACCAGCTTAATAAGCGTGGCGCGATTGGCGTGATCTTCGTCAACGAAGCCTACTCGACTGGCAAACAAAAAGCCCGGATCGAAACCGAAATCGAAACGATCCGCGAGCAGATGAACGACGCGCAGACAAACGAAGAGCGCAAAGCTCGTCTGCAAGAAAAAGTCGACGAACTGACGTCAGAACTGAATGCAGGAAAGTACGATGATCTCCTCCGATTCGGCTATGGCGGAGCATCCAGCGAAACAACGATGCCCGTGTTTCAGATGAAATCCTCAGTTGCCAGTCAGCTGATGGAAAAAGCGGGAATCGGCTCTCTGGATGACGTCCAAAAAGCCATCGACGAATCCCTCAAATCACACAGCGCGGCTCTACCAGGCATAACAGCCGAAGGCGTCTTGACGCTCAAGAGCAACGAAGCCAAAGCCAATAACGTCATCGCCGTCCTCGAAGGAGAAGGGCCCCTCGCCGATGAGACGATCATCATTGGTGCCCACTACGATCACGTCGGCCTCGGGGAGTTCGGCTCGTTGAGCAACAGCAAGGGAGATATTCATAATGGGGCCGACGACAATGCCTCAGGCAGTTCGCTGCTGATGGAACTGGCTCGTCGCCTGGGATCTCGACAGGAGAAGTTACCTCGTCGAATCGTCTTCATCGCATTTGCGGCCGAAGAAATGGGACTGCTCGGATCAAAAGCGTACTGTGAAAAGCCCCTCTATCCCGCCCAGCAGACCGTCGCCATGTTCAATTTCGATATGGTCGGCAGGATCAGTGATAACCGCATCGTCGCCTTTGGAACGAAGACATCCAATCGCTGGGAACCAATGCTCGACACGCTCGAGAACAAATATCACATGCACATCGTCAGACAGTCACCAGGACGGGGGCCCAGCGATCACCAGTCGTTTTACGACATCGGCGTCCCTGTGCTTCACTTCTTCTCTGGCTTGCATGGCGATTACCATACCCCTGCTGATGACTGGCAGAAGATCAATGTCTCGGGTATCGACCATCTTGTCGACATGATGGAAGATGCCATCCTCACCACTGCCAAGAACACTGAGCGTCCTGGCTATCAGAAGACTACTGGTTCAGCAAACGTCTTCAACGCAGCAGGTGGCTATCCGTTCCTGGGAACGATTGGCGAGCGAAACTTCACTGGAACCGGCTATCAGGTCCAGCAGATTATCCCAAACAGCCCTGCGTCTCACGTCGGGATGCAGCCAGGGGATGTGATTGTCGAGGTGGCTTCCAACAAAGTAACGACGCCTCTGGAATTCAGCGATGCCCTCAAGAAGCAAAACAATACGGCGACGATCACCGTCAAAGTCAAACGCGGTGATGAGACGCTCCAGTTTACGCCAAAACTTCAGGCAACCCCTAACTGATCATTCAAAAATCAGATGACTCTTTCCAGAAGCGGGGCGTCTTATCAGGCGCCCCGTTTTATTTTGTAGGCTTCTTTCGACATGCCAAAACGCTTCATTTTCATGTAGAGAACGCGCGGATCCATCCCCGCTTGCGTGGCCGTCTCGCCAACTTTGCCACAGCAGTTGCGCAGCTTCTGATCGATGTAGACCCGTTCGAGGGCTTCCACGACTTCTTCCAGCGGCTTTTCCAGCCAGCCCGATTTCAAAAACCGCTCGATACTCTCCTGCGTCGAGACCGACAGTAAGTTCGGCGAACTGGAGAACGTCTCGCCAGCTCCGCAGATCTCCACTGGCAGGTCCGTGAGCTGAATCTCCGAGTCCCGACACAACAGCATCGCCCGTTCGACGACGTTGATCAGTTCCCGAACATTCCCTGGCCAGTCATAGCGGGTCATCGCAGCCCGTGCCGGCTCTGAGATCCCAACCGCGTTGTGGGCCATCTGGGTGCGGAAGAAGTTGATGTAGCTTTCCACCAGCGAGGGAATGTCTTCTCGTCGCTCGCGTAGAGGCGGAATGTGAAGTGACACGACACTGAGTCGGTAGTAGAGATCCTTTCGGAACCGCCCGGCGTCAACTTCATCCTGCAGATCCCGGTTGGTCGCAGCCATCAGGCGGATGTCGATCGGAATGGGACGCTCACCGCCGACACGCTGAACTTCGCGTTCCTGAAGAACGCGCAATAGCTTTACTTGCAGGTGCATCGGCATCTCACCGATCTCGTCCAGGAATAAGGTTCCCTTATGCGCCAGTTCCAGACACCCTCGACGCGAGCGAGTCGCGCCGGTGAAAGCCCCTTCCTCGTGACCGAACAGTTCGCTCTCAAGTAGTGACTCCGTCAAGGCAGCACAGTTAACTGCAACGAACGGGGCGCTGTTGCGGGGACTCTCGTGATGAACCGCTTGAGCCAGTCGTTCCTTCCCAACACCCGTCTCGCCCAGGATCAGCAGGGTCGTATTGCTGGTCGCGACCCGTTTCACGACCGTCATGAAGGTCCGCATCGTTTCACTTTCGGAAACAAAATCCGAAAGTGCAGCCTGATTGAGATTCGCCGAGCCGACATCAATTCGCGCCATCGCTCGTTCTCGTCGTCGAGAAACCAGCGCACTCAAAACACTCTGCATCGAGCTTGTCTGCAAATCCTGATAGAGGACCGCGACACATCCCTCTGCCAGAAGACGAGCGCGTTCTTCCGGATCTTCATAGTCGCTGACGACGATGACATCAGGATTCTCCGGCAATTCGTGGATCTGCTGCATCAGATCCGCGCTTACGAGACTCCGGCTGATGAGGATCAGATCGCTGCTTTCCCGCGAGATGCGACGGAGAAGTTCATCCTGAGAGCGGATCGCGTCGGTTAGCGCGTCCATCTTTTTGAGGAGTTCGGTCAGACGTCTTTTGACCTGTCGGTCTTCAATCAGCAGCAGCGCCTGAATCAACATAGGAGGTTTATCACGATGAAAACGGATATTCGGAATTTGCTGCCGATCCGATTCGGCAGGTTCTACCGAAAATATCGACGGCCAAAGCCGTTTTTGTAATTTTTATCAACGGCTCAGGCCGTTCTATATCCCAAAGGTACGAAAATCGCCAGATCTGGTCTCAGATTTTCGAAATTCTCACGTTTGGCACGCCCGGTGCGATAGTGTTCTGGCATGAGTCGATAAAGGATTGACTCAACTCTCAGCAAGTTTCCGTACAAAAGGAATTCGTACCATGGCAGGTAAACCAGCCGCTAAACCAGCTTCAAAGCCAGCTTCTAAACCAGCTACCAAGCCAACCAAGGGCGAAGCCAAACGCTAGTCTTTGATTCGCCATTGATTTCGATCAATGACATGCCGGTCGCGGACGAAAGTCCCTTCCGGCATTTTTTTTTGATCCAAGCTACCCTTCCATCCGTTTCGGAGCGATTCTATGCTAACGGTTCACGCCTGAGCCTCCCTCCTCTATCAGCAAAATTGATTGTTCCATGGAAGTCGCGATTTGGATTGGATTCTTTGCTCTCATCACGTTCTTCATTGGCCTGGACCTGGGAGTCTTTAACCGTAACGACCATGTGGTCACGCTGAAAGAATCGCTGCTGTGGACCTGTGTCTGGGTCACGCTGGCTTTGTGTTTCAACGGAGTCGTCTATTACCTCTACGAACAGGGCCTCATGCACCCGCCAGGGGTTGAGGGTGGTGGGCTAGGCAAGAAAGCCGCGATCGAGTTCTTCACCGGCTACCTGATCGAGTACAGCCTGTCGATCGACAATATTTTTGTGATGGCCGTGATCATCGGTCATTTTCGAGTCCCTCAGAGTTATCAACACCGCCTGCTGTTCTGGGGGATCCTGGGAGCCGCGATCCTCCGAGCGATCATGATCTTCGCCGGAACTGCATTGATCACCGAATTCAAATGGCTGATCTATGTCTTTGGCGCGATGCTGATCTTTTCAGCCGTCAAAATGCTTGTCACCCGAGATGAGACGCTGGATACGGATGAAAATTGGTTTGTCAAACTCGTCGGACGTGTCATTCGCGTCAGCAAGACCTTCCATGGTCACCATTTCTTCGCCAAGGAAAATGGCCAGCGAGTAGCGACTCCGATGTTCGTCGCGCTGATGCTGATCGAGAGCACCGATGTCATGTTCGCGATCGATTCCATTCCTGCAGTCTTCTCAGTGACCACTGATCCGTTCATCGTCTTCACATCGAACATCTTCGCGATCCTGGGCCTGAGATCACTCTACTTCGCGCTGGCGGGAATGATCGACAAGTTCCATTACCTGAAGATGTCGCTGGTGTTTCTGCTCGCGTTCGTCGGTGCGAAGATGCTGCTTTCCGGCGTCTTTCATATTCCCAATGAGATCTCCCTGGGAATCATCGCCGCGATCCTGGCTGTCGGTGTCTTAGCCTCTTTGTTCGACCCGTCGAAATCGACGGATGAGCCATCAAGCCACGCACGTGGTCACCAGCCTCCCGACAATGACGATCAAGATCATGAATTGGACAAGAAGGAATGGAGCTAGAATGCTTCCGTAGGGTCCACTGGGCGGACCGTCAATGGGCGTTTAATTCCTGATTGTCTTTTCGACGATCGCGAACTCTGTCTTTCTGGTAACAACGAGAATACATGGTCCGCACAGCGGACCCTGCATGACCTAAATCATCCCGTAATACTTCAGGCCCTCCAGAATGCCTGCCGCGTAGTTGGCTTTGGCGAAGTAACAGCGTTGGCCGTTCTCGCGCAGACTCTCCAGTTCTTTATCGTAGTTGCCCACCACGATCCCTGATGTCTGCCCGGTCAGCATGTCGTAATCATTGCCAGAGTCGCCCGAGGCCGCGATGTTGCTCAGTGGCAGGTGCCACTTTTGAGACAGGTAACGAATCGCCTTCCCCTTTGAGGCTCGGTGAGGCAGGATGTCGACGAACGACCCGTGTGAATGAATCAGCGAATAGGCTGAGCGCGTCTTATCCAGGTGAGTGTGAATTTCGGACATGACTTCCGAAGGCGTGACGTGATCGTCCAGGTTGTAGCTGACTTTAAACTCGCGCTGCGAACCGGGCCCGGTCTGAAGAGACAGATAGGGAAGATTAGCGAGTGCATCGCGAATCCGATTAGGATACCACTTGTGACGTAGTCGGCTGCCCCAGCCTTTATCCGGCTGACAATCACGGCCGTAATAGATCTCGGAACCGACCGACGAGATGATGACATCGATCTCGTGAATATTGTACTTTTCGAGGACCTCAAGGATCAGGTTCAAAGACCGACCCGACGCAACTCCAAACGCAATGCGCCCCCGTTCCCTGTGGATCAGATCCAACAAGTTGGTCAGCGCATCGTCATCACCCAGAAGCGTGTTATCGATATCCGTGATCAGCATGTACTTGACGTTTTCGAGACGATTCCCCAGCGAACGTGCAGAGACGCCCGTTGATGGAGCAGGCTCGTATGTCTCGACCACTTCTGAAAGAGCTTTCAAATACTCTTTGCAGTGAGTATCCCAGGAGTAATGCTCGCGCACCCTGTTGATGCCATTCGCAGACATCGTATTCCATTGATCATGATTCGTCAGCGTGGAAAGCATGGCCTTCGTCATTGCTTCCTGGTCGGTGACATCGAGAATGATGCCGCATTCACAGTTCTCGATGATGTCTTTGGGACCACCATCATTAGTTCCAATAAATGGAAGTCCGGTCGCGGAGGCTTCAATAAACGTCAGCCCGAACAGTTCGATAAAGGCCGAGTTGACGAAGACCCCTCGTCCGCTCGCCGTGAGACGATACAGTTCCGGCACATCGAACTCAGAATCGTGCTGCTTGGGGATCGCCATCTTGCCATAAAGGTCATAGCGATCGAGCATCATCAGGATGTCGGTGAGAACTTCTTTCTCGTTGTCTGACATCTCCTCAATATTGCTGCGAATTCCGGCAAAAACAGCGAGATTCGCAATCGATTGCAGCTCCTTCGATTCCCCATAAGTCTTGATCAACGCCTGGATGTTCTTACGACGATCAGGACGACACAGCGAAAGAATCAACGGCTTATCAGGATTGAAGAAGAAGCGCCGCAGCTCGTGTACCATGCGCATCCGCGCCTGCTTGAAGCGTTCATCGACAGTGTGAGGTGCCAGTTCATATTCGTAGTAGGGGAAGAATCTCGCCAGGTCCAGACCCGGCGGAATAATTTCAAAACGAAGTGACTCGTCTTTGTGATAGTTCTTGTACTGGTCGTCTCGTTCGTGCCGGGTCGACGTGATCACAAGATCCGCGACCGACAGGCAATCCTGCTCGACCTGAATGCGTTTCTCGATATTGAGTTCCTGATTCGCCTCTTCGAGTGTCCAGCCGACGCTCTCCAGGTATTCCAGCTTTGGTTTTCCCAGAGAATGCCCGGTAAAAACAAACGGCACATCGAAGACCGATGCCACTTCCGCAGCCACATACCCAGCATCGGCATAATGCCCGTGAACGACCGTCGGCGGTTTTTCCTGGCGTCTGGTAAATGAAATCATCTGATCGATGAATTCATCCAGGAATGACCAGAGTTTTTCTTTCCGGACGTAACGCCCACCGCCGCAAGGGAGACGCACGATGCGACAGTTGGGGCCGAGTTCTTCGAATGTCTGTGAATAGTCTGCAGTAACTCTCTTGTCTTTCAAACGCCTTGTAAACAGGTCAACTTGCGTGACGCCGGGCTGCTCCGCGAGGTTCTTTGCCAGTTCAATCACATAGCGGACTTGCCCACCGGTATCGGCGTCGCGTCCCATTTCGATATTCTGTCCCCGAATCAGTCCGTGCATGCTGACGAGCTGGATGTACATCGTTGTTGTCTACTCCTGGTTGTCTGCGAAATGAGGGCGGGCCCGCGAATGGTCCAACCTGGAGCATGGCCCGCTCCGTCCTCTCGCAATCATTGAATGAGCCAGCGTCTCATCAGAGACGCCCCATAGCCGCCTGCAGAAATCCTTAGCAGGCACAGTGATTTGGATTTCAATTATTCTCATCACGTTTATCTAGTGTAATCGATCAGGGAGGACGAGGCACCCCTTTTCCGCGTGTCCGCGGAAGTTCAGAACGATAAATAGCCAATGTCGTGCCAGTTTTCCGGGCTGGAACAAAAACTGGTCATCACCACATTCACTTATCAGCTGAAAGAGGCCTTCAGGGCTTACTCCCTGTGAAATCTGGGGGTTCGTGGAAGTTCTGCGAAACTCTGCGGAATTTCCGTAGGTTATAATTGAAGAAGAGGGATTTTTGCTCCTGATGACATTTTCTGGACGATGACACAAGGGCACGCAGTCAATGAAATGACGGTCTCTCCACACTCAGCAACCCGATCAAACCTCTGATCTGTCAGCGACCACCGTGATTGAAATGACGCACACGCAGGGACCATCAATGCACGCATTTCGAACGCTTCTAACCGCGTTACTTATAACCCTGACGATCGCATCCCGTTCCCCGGCTGCGACGGGAATTGTCGGCTCATTACATGATATTGACGCGGTCGCTGCGGAAATTGATACGCTTCTCGAGGCTGAGTTCATCGCGAAAAACACCACGCCTTCCCAGATCATCTCCGATGAGGATTTCCTGCGTCGGGCCTACTTTGACCTAGCAGGTATGCCGCCGAAGGCCGAAGAGATTGCGGCCTTTGTCGAAAGTAAGCATCCGGCAAAACGCTCCGAATTGATCGATCGCCTCGTCGGCTCGCCAGAGTACGCAGAGAACTTCGCCAGCTACTGGAAGACCGTCATCTACTTTGCAGCGACGGATGATCGGGCCAAGGTCTTTCAGTCGTCGTTCAAAGACTGGATGACCAAACAGATACTTCAAAAGCGTACCTGGGATCAGATCACCCACGATCTGCTGACGGCGACAGGTGATGTCCAGTCCAATGGCCAGACAGCTCTCGTTTTTGCTCATCAGGGAGACGCAGCCGAGATCGCAGGGGAAGTCTCAAGAATCTTCATGGGCGTCCAGATCGAATGTGCCAACTGCCATGATCACCCGACGGAGAAATGGAAGCGGGAACAGTTTCACGAACTTGCTGCCTACTTCGGACGAGCAAAAGTCGTGATCAATCGTGATGACGGACCTCGTCGATTTGAAGTCGTCGCGATGAATGAATTCAAGGAAAGTTTTGCCAACGCGATTCTCAGCAACCCGGCACTTCTTGTTCGCTTGATGGACGCCAACGGCGATCGCATGATCAGCAGAGAGGAAGCAGCCAAGCGCCCCAAATTCGCTGAACACTTCACCGAACTGCTCGAGCACTGCGATAAAGACCGGGATGGATTGCTGACCGCGAAGGAACTCAGTGAAGCGCCGCATCCACAGAAGCGATTCACCGGACGTGCCGAGTATTTCATGCCCGACCTGAAAGATCCCAGCAGTCAGGGGACTCTGGTTTTACCATCCCTTTTCACGACCGATAAAGCCAAACTGCGATTCGGCGCCACCGACGAAGCGCGTCGACTGACGCTCGCCCAGGCAATCACCAGCCAGGACAATCCGCTGTTTGCTAAAGCCTATGTGAATCGGGTCTGGAGTCTGTACATGGGGCACGGCTTCGTCAATCCCATCGACGATCTCAGCGAACTGCATCCCGTGAGCCACCCTGCTGCGTTTGATCTTCTCGCGAAGGCATTCACGGCCAACAAATACAACATGCAATGGCTCGACCGCGTGATTACGCGAACGAAAGCCTATCAACGCGAAGTTTGTGAGGTGGATGAAACCCGCGAGAAAGTGCTCTTTGCTTCTGCGATACCTGTTCGTCTGCGGGGTGAGCAGATCTACAACTCGCTGGCGAAGGTCTATGGCTCTGACCTGATGGCAGCAGCTCGCAACTCCGGCATGGGTGGCGGAGGCATGATGATGATGTCTCGCGATCCCCAGGATCAGTTTGCCAATCTGTACAACGTCGATCCCTCAATGCCACAGGATGAAATTCCACTCGATATCCCGCAGTCGCTGTTCATGATGAATTCGACGCAAGTCCATAAAATCACCAACGGCTCGCCGACATCTCCTGTCAGCCTGCTCAGAAGCAAGTATCCCGCTGACCGCGATTACGTTCGCGAAGCCTATCTGCTGGCGTTGAGTCGTCACCCGACTGATCGCGAGTATGAACTCATGACGCAGTATCTTTCGACC
>SXGT01804321.1_pt1 | contig 13785 bp, 16 predicted proteins | sample 3176221 | NCBI WGS metagenome assembly SXGT01 (sample SAMN11356862, study PRJNA531348) | freshwater metagenome | isolation source: freshwater sample F1-120 | place: China: Fuxian Lake, Yuxi | collected 2017-12-25 | reverse complement strand
GCTACGAGGGCCAGGGGCCCGACCACTCATCGGCGCGCATCGAGCGCTTCTTGCAGCTCGCGGCAGAAGACAACATGACGATCGCGCGGCCGTCGACGCCCGCCTCGTACTTCCACCTGTTGCGCCGCCAGGCCTACGCCCGCCCGCGCCGACCTCTCATCGTCTTCACCCCGAAGTCGATGCTGCGTCTGCGCGGTGCGACGAGCGAGGTCGCCGACTTCACGAGCGGCCGGTTCGAGCCGGTCATCGACGATGCGACGGTGACGGATGCCGCCGCCGTGCAGCGAGTGCTGCTGCACGCCGGCAAGATCCACTACGACCTCGTCAGCGAGATCGAGAAGCGCGAGACCAAGGGCGTCGCCCTCGTGCGTGTCGAGCAGTTCTACCCGCTGCCCGAAGAGCAGCTGCGCGAGGTGCTGTCGCGCTACTCGAACGCCGAGTTCGTCTGGGTGCAGGATGAGCCCGAGAACCAGGGCGCCTGGCCGTTCTTGGCCCTCGAGTCGCAGAAGCGCGGCATGCCGCCGCTGCGGGTCATCTCGCGACCGGCCGCGGCATCGTCGGCGACGGGCTCGAGCAAGCGCAGCGCGCAGGAGCACGCCGAGATCATGGATGCTGCGCTCAGTTAGCTATCTGCGAGGGACCCGACGGCCGGGACGGCCGTCGGCGCTGGCGTCGCGGCGACGGTCAGAAATGACCGTCGCTCTCAGCTTCAGCGCGCGATAGCCCCGAGAATCATGTCTCGCAGCTCATCGGGCGCCTTCTCCTGGCACGCCTCTTTGACCTTCGTCGTGAGAGTCACGCCGACGAGGTGCTCGGCCGAGCAGTCGTCGCAGTTCGCGAGGTGATCGCGAATGTCTTGGCACTGCTCAGCACTGAGCTCGTTGTGCAGAAACTCTTCGAGTTCTTCTTGCGCTTTGGTGCAACCGCAGTCGGTCATCGCGAGCTCCCTTTCGTCGTCGTGGCCGGAACCGCGGCCGTCATGCCGCGCTCGCGCGCGTAGTCGGCCAGCAGCTCGCGCAGCAGGCGGCGCCCTCGGTGAAGGCGGCTCATGACCGTGCCCACCGGGGTCTTCATGATGTCGGCGATCTCCTGGTACGCGAAGCCCTCGACGTCGGCGAAGTAGACGGCGAGCCTGAAGTCTTCGGGAATCGCCTGCAGAGCGTCCTTGACCGCGCTCGCGGGCATGCGGTCGATCGCCTCAGCCTCGGCCGAACGGCTCGAACTCGACGTGGCCGATTCGGCGCCCCCGAGCTGCCAGTCCTCCATCTCGTCGATCGTGCCCTGGTAGGGGTCGCGCTGCTTCTTGCGGTAGACGTTGATGAAGGTGTTGGTGAGGATGCGGTAGAGCCACGCCTTGAGATTGGTGCCCTGCTCGAACTGCGCGAAAGCAGCAAAGGCCTTCACGAAGGTCTCTTGCACGAGGTCGGACGCATCGGCGGGGTTGCGCGTCATCCGCATGGCGGCGCCGTAGAGCTGGTCCATGAACGGCAGCGCCTGCTCTTGGAAGAGCCGGCGGCGCTCGGCCAGTTCATCGGCCTCGGTCTGCTGAGCCTCATTCGGCGTCGTGTCGGTCATCACGCGCGAGTCTAGCGATCGAGCCTGCGCGGCCCGTCGTCGTGCTCGCGGGCGCGACGGAGGCAGAGTCGTGCGAGAGAACGCACGATCGAGCGTGACCGTCGTCATGGCCGTCCTTCCGTCGTGATCCGGCGACCCCGTGCGGTGCCGATACTCTGATAACCGATGCAGGTATTCACGTATTCCGGAGCCCGGTTCTCGCCCTACGGCGATGAGGAGCGCCCCGGCACCGCCGAGGGTCTCGACGAGGCCGGAAACTGGGCTGCGCCGCGAGCGACGACTCGCCTCGACGCTCGCGTCGCGCTGCCGGGATCGAAGAGCCTCACCAACCGCGAGCTCGTGCTCTCCGCTCTCGCCGACGGACCGTCGCTGCTGCGGCGACCTCTGCACTCCCGCGATTCGTTGCTCATGATCGAGGCACTGCGCTCTCTCGGCGTGGTCATCGACGAGGTCGCGGGTGACGGCGCCGACGGGCCAGACCTGCGCATCACTCCCCCCTCAGAGCTCTCGGGCAGCACGTCGATCGACTGCGGCCTCGCCGGCACGGTCATGCGGTTCTTGCCGCCCGTGGCCGCGCTCGCCCTCGGCCCCGTGGCCTTCGACGGCGACGAAGGCGCCCGACGGCGCCCGATGCGCACGACGATCGAGTCGCTGCGCGCCCTGGGCGTCGATGTCAACGACGACGGCCGCGGCGCATTGCCCTTCAGCCTGTGGGGCACCGGCGCAGTGCGCGGCGGTGAAATCGCCATCGACGCATCGGCGTCGAGCCAGTTCGTCTCGGGGCTGCTGCTCGCGGCCGCTCGGTTCGACGAAGGCCTGGTGCTGCGTCACACCGGCGACCACCTGCCCTCGATGCCCCACATCGAGATGACCATCGCCACGCTCGCGGCCCGAGGCGTGCGGGTCGAGAGCCCTGAGCCGGGCGTGTGGGTGGTCGCGCCGACCCCGATCGCGGGCATCCCCGTCGACATCGAACCCGATCTCTCGAACGCCGCACCGTTTCTCGTCGCCGCGGTCATCGCCGGCGGCACCGTGGCCGTCGAGGCCTGGCCCGAGCGCACGACACAGGTGGGTGCCGACCTCGCGACGCTACTGCCGCGCTTCGGCGCGACCGCGCGACGCGAGGGGTCGCGGCTCGTCGTCGATGGCGGAGCAGGGCTGCTCGGCGGGCTGCGCGTGCCGGGCATGCGGCTCGATCTCTCGACGGGGGGCGAGCTCGCCCCCGCGCTCGTCGCGCTCGCCGCCCTCGCCGAGGGGCCCAGTGAGATCACGGGCATCGGCCATCTGCGCGGGCACGAGACCGATCGCCTTGCCGCGCTCGCGACCGAGATCAACAACCTCGGCGGCGCGGTCACCGAGCTCGACGATGGCCTCGCGATCGAACCGCGCCCGCTTCACGGCGGCATTTGGAAGGCCTACGACGATCACCGCATGGCCACCGCCGGGGCGATCATCGGCCTCGCTGTCGATGGTGTGCTCATCGACGACATCGGCTCGACGTCGAAGACTCTGCCGCAGTTCGCAGCGCTGTGGCACGCCCTGCTCGACCAGACGGCACCGTCGCCGTGAGCTGGCTGCCGCCTGACGACGACGAGCCGTACGACGAGTACGACGAATCGGCCGTGCGGCAGCGGCCCAACCCCAAGGCGAATCGACCTCGTTCGAAGCAGCGACCGGCGCACGACGATGCCGTCGTCGGTCGGGTGATCACGGTCGACCGCGGGCGGTACCTCTGCATCGTCGATGAAGACGCCGCCACCGAGCACGAAGTCATCACGACGCGCGCCCGCGAACTGCGGTCGACCCCCGTCGTGACGGGCGACCGCGTCGACCTCGTGGGCGACACGAGCGGGGCCGAAGGGTCGCTCGCCCGCATCGTGCGCGTGCACGAGCGGCGCACCCTGCTGCGACGCAGCGCCGATGACACCGACGCGGTCGAGCGCATCATCGTGGCCAATGCCGACCAGCTGCTCATCGTCGTCGCCGCCGCCAACCCTGAGCCCCGCCCCCGGCTGGTCGACCGCTACCTCGTCGCGGCCTTCGACGCGGGTGTCGAGCCGTTGCTCGTCATCACCAAGACCGACCTCGCCGACCCGACCGGGTTCCTCGCGCAGTTCCGCGGCCTCGATCTGCGCATCGTCACGAGCCGGTCCGACGATGTTCCCCTCGACGAGCTGTTCGCTCTGTTGAACGGGCGCACGACCGTCGCCGTCGGTCACTCGGGCGTCGGCAAGTCGACGCTCGTCAATGCGCTCGTGCCCAGTGCCGACCGTGCCGTCGGCGTCGTGAACGTCGTGACGGGCCGCGGACGCCACACGTCGTCGTCGACCGTGTCGCTGCGACTTGCCGGCGGCGGCTGGATCATCGACACCCCGGGCGTTCGGTCGTTCGGCCTCGGGCACGTCGACCCCGACAACATTCTGCGCTCCTTCGGCGATCTCGCTGTGATCGCCGAACAGTGCCCGCGCGGCTGCACCCACTTGCCCGACTCGCCCGACTGCGAGCTCGTCGATCGGGCCCGTGCCGGTGAGCTCGGCGAGTTCGGTGCTGAGCGCCTCGACTCGTTGCAGCGCCTGCTCACGACCCTCGTCACGCCGAGCGGACGCACGGGCGCCGATAGCCTGAAGCCGTGACCGACGCTTCTCACACCGCCGCGCATTCCGATCTCGCCGCCGACCTCGCCCTGGCGCTCGCCCTCGCCGACGCCGCCGACGCCCTCTCGATCGACCGCTTCCGGGCCCTCGATTTGCTCGTGACGAGCAAGCCCGATCGCACTCCGGTGACGGATGCGGATCGCGCCGTGGAGCAGGCCATCAGAGACCGCCTCGCGGCCGAGCGCCCCGACGACGGCATTCTCGGCGAGGAGTTCGGCGCTGCCGCGGGCGTCGACAGCGGCACTCATCGGCAGTGGATCATCGACCCCATCGACGGCACTGCGAACTTTCTGCGGGGCGTGCCGATCTGGGGCACGCTCATCGCCCTGGCAGTTGATGCTGTGCCCGTTCTCGGCGTCGTGAGCGCTCCTGCGCTCGGCCAGCGCTGGTGGGGTGCCCGAGGGCTCGGTGCCTTCACGTCGCAGCAGGGTGGTGCTCCCCGGCGACTGCGGGTCAGCGGCGTGAGCCAGCTGAGTGACGCCGTGCTCAGCTACAACAGCCTGCCGGGCTGGGACGACGCGGGCCGGCTCGAGCCGATCATCGAGCTGACGAGGGCGGTCTGGCGCGCACGGGCGATCGGCGACATGTGGTCGTACATGCTCGTCGCCGAGGGCGCGATCGACATCGCTGGCGAGTTCGATCTGCAGCCGTACGACATGGCAGCGCTGCAGCCGATCGTCGAAGAGGCCGGCGGCCGCTTCAGCTCGGTCGACGGCGAGGCCGGACCGTGGCACGGCAGCGCTCTCGCCACGAATGGCGTGCTGCATGAAGAGGTGTTGCAGCGCCTGCGCGCTCGGTAGGCTCGGCGTATCCGGCACAGCGAGCTCGACGCGCCGGACATCCACTCCTCCCGAACGAAAAGAGTTCCCGTGACCCTCATCACCTCTTCGCGCTGGACTCGCGCGACCGCCCTGCTCGCCGTGGGCGCGGCGACCGTCGCACTCAGCGGCTGCAGCATTCTCAACTCGCTCACCGGCGGCGGGCAAGCCACGCGCGACGACAGCGGCCAGGTCGTCGAAGGCAACGACAACACCGACGTGTTCACTCTGCAGGTCGGCGACTGCCTCAACGACGCGACCGCGTCGGAGACTGTCGAGACGATTCCGACGGTGCCCTGCTCCGAGCCTCACGACAGCGAGATCTACGCCTCCATCATCATGAGCGGCGACACCTACCCCGGCCAAGACGCCGTGATCGCTGAGGCCGACGCCGCCTGCCTCGACGCCTTCGCGGGCTTCATCGGCACCTCGTACGCCGAGTCGGCCTACTACTACAGCTACTACTTCCCGACCGAGGGCAGCTGGTCGAACGGCGACCGTGAGATTCTCTGCACGGTCTACGACGAAGCGGGCCAGGTCACGGGCTCGCTGCAGAACATCGGCCGCTGAGCATTCGCCTTCTCGCCAGTGCGGCGATGCTGCTGAGCATCGCCGCGCTAGCGGGTTGCGGGCCGATCGTTCCTGCTGATCAGCCGATTCGCGATGACGACGGCGTGATCATCGAACCGAACCCTTCGACCGATCCGTTTGCGATCGTGGTCGGCGACTGCCTCGACGATGCCCTCGCAGCCTCCGACGCGGGCACCGAGGTGCAGACCCTGCCGACTGTGCCGTGCGAGGGGCCGCACGACAGCGAGGTCATCGCATCGCTGACGCTGCGCGGTACGACGTACCCCGGGGCTGAGGCGATCGCCGCGGAGGCCGATCCCGGCTGCATCGCCGCGCTCGAGCGGCTGGTGGGGCAGCCGTACCTCGAGACTCCTTACGACGTCAGCTACTACGCCCCGACCGAGCTGAGCTGGGCCGAGGGCGACCGCGAGGTGCTCTGCGTCGCCTACGACCCCGCCGGGCCGCTGACTGCTCCGCTCGGCTGAGACGCAAAGCCCGTCACCGCACTCACCGGTCTTCTGCGCGCAGTTCGATCACGATCTTGCCGGGCACCCGCTGGTGCTGCAGCTGCTCGATCGCCCCGCGGGCCGCGTCGAGCGGCACGATCTCTGCCACCGGAGCCCGCAGACGGCCGCCTGCGAGGTGGTCGAGCAGAATCTGCAGGTCGGATGCCCGCTCGACCTGAATCGTCGACGTCAGCCGGTGCCGCACCCAGGGGTTGAGCAGCCCGGTGGAGAGTTGGCGCTCGAGACCGTCGAGTACGGGCCCGCCCGCCCCGTCGGCGCCGACGATCACGAGTGTGCCGCGCTCGGCGAGCGCCCGTCGCAGAACGCTCACCGGGCGGCCGTCGGCCGTGTCGATCACGACATCGAAGACGCCCCACTCGCGCGGGTCAGAGATCTCGCGATAGTCGATCGCCCTCTCCGCACCGAGAGACCGCACGAACGCCGCTTTCGCCGCGCTCGCGATGCCGGTCACGCGGGCGCCTTCCAGCACGGCGAGCTGGGTGAGGAACGAGCCCACGCCACCGCCCGCCCCGATGATCGCCACGCGCTGGCCGGACTGCACCTTCGCGGAGTCGCGCAGGGCCTGCAGAGCCGTACCGGCAGAGATCGGCAGGGTCGCCGCATCGGCCATCGACACTCCGGTCGGCACGTGGGCGACCTTGGCGGGGTTCGCGACGACGAGGTCGGCGAATGCTGCGGGCGCAGAGCCCGCGACCCGGTCACCGACCGCGAAGCCCTCGACCTGCGCACCGACGGCGCTCACGATGCCGGCGAACGCAAGCCCGACGACAGGCTGCCGGGGCGTGCGCCACCCGACGAAGGGGCGCAGGATCGACGGCCGGCCCGTCATGAGGTGCACCGTGCCCGAGTCGGGGCTCACGGCGTGCACCTGCACGAGCAGCTGCTTCGGCCCGGCTACCGGCACGGGGTACTCACCGATGCTCAGCACGTCGGTGCCGCCGTAGCCGCGCTGCAGGAGGGCGAGCATGGTCGAAGGGGTCATGATGATTCCGTCCGGTGATCGGTGCTCGGGTAGCCGAACACCTCGTCGAGACGCACGCCGAGCGCGTGCGCGATTTGAAAGGCGACTTCGAGCGACGGCGAGTACTTGCCCTGCTCGATCGCGATGATGGTCTGGCGGGTGACTCCGACCCGCTCGGCGAGCTCGGCCTGCGTCAGCTCGCCGGCGGCGAACCGCAGGGCGCGGATGCTGTTGGTCACGCGCGTGGGCTTCACCATGCGGGCACTCCCCCGCGGTAGAGGGCGATCTTGGTGATGGCCTCGAGCATCGCTGAGAAGAAGAAGCCCAGGTAGAGCACGTTCGCGATCCAGAACGCATCGAGCTCGAGCATCGCGAAGATGAGCGCAGCGAGCGCGGCCGCGATGAGGAGGCCTCGCGAGGTGAACTCGGCGCGCGCCTTGATCTGCTTGTCGCGGATGTCGGTCTCGTGCCCGTCCTTCCCGGTCGTGACGGCCACGATGATCGACACGACGATCATCACCACGATGGCGGCGCCGATGCTCCACAGCATCGCGTCGACGTAGGGCGTCTCGGGCATCGGGGTCGTCGCCGCGCGGGTGAGCAGCACGCCCAGGTAGATCGTGAAGTGAACGATCGAGACGATCACCCCGGCCCACGCGATCTTCTCTTCAAAGCCCATGTCGTGCTCGGCCACGGGGGCCTCCCTTCGGTCAGTGTCAAGAATGCTTGACATGCTCGAAGGTAAAGCATCCGTTACATCATGTCAAGTTTTCTTGACTTAATTCGATGGTCGGAGGCGCTGGCCGCCGTCGAGGCTGCAGCACAGCCGCCGCGAGTCCCCCCAGCATGATCGCTCCCCCGATGAACTCGGCCGTCGTCGGCACCTCGCCCTGCACGAGCCAGGCGGTCAGGATTCCGACGACGGGCACGAGCAGGGTGAACGGCACCACGGCACTGGTGGGGTAGCGCGCGAGCAGCGAGTTCCAGATGCCGTAGCCGATGAGGCTCGCGAACACGGCGGTATACACGGTGCTGCCGATCGCCACCCACGACAGCGAGCTCAGCGCCTGCCAGACGACGGGCGGCGAGTCGATGACGAGCGAGAGGGCGAGCGCCGGCAGGGGCACGACGGCGCCCGACCAGACGACGAGCGAGAGGCCCGAGCGGGCCTTCGAGCGGCGGGTCAGTACATTGCCGACCGTCCAGGCCAGTGCCGAGAGCAGCGTGACCACGAGCGGCAGCCACGGCGCGACCTGGCTGTGCCCGACGATGACGATCGACAGCCCCGCCATGCCGATGAGGGCGCCGATCAGCTGGCGTCGTGTCGGTCGCTCCCCCAGCGCCACCGCGGCGACCAGGATCGAGAAGATGACCTGCGTCTGCAGCAGCAGCGAGGCGAGGCCCGGCGGCATGCCGAGCATGAGCGCGACGTAGAGCAGGGCGAACTGCGCGAGGCTCAGCGTCGCGCCGATGGCGACGATGTTGCGCCAGCCGATGGGAGGGGGCTTCAGGAAGAAGATCGCCGGAAGGCACACCACGAGAAACCGCAAGGCGAGGAAGAGCAGGGGCGGAACATCCGCCTGACCGGCATCGATGACGACGAAGTTCGCGCCCCAGATCACGACGACGAGCAGAGCGAGCAGAGAGTGCTTGAGGCTCACCTCAGCACGAGCCGGGCACGGCTGGCTGTCACGGCAGGTCGACGATCTGCTTGCCGAGCGGCAGCAGAGCGACGGGCACCATCTTGATGTTCGCGATCGCGAACGGAATGCCGATGATCGTGATCGCGAGACCCACAGCCGAGATGATGTGCCCGATGGCGAGCCACCATCCGGCGAGCACGACCCAGATGATGTTGCCGATGATCGAGAAGACCCCGGCGCTCGGCTTGTCGACGACCGTCTTGCCGAACGGCCACAGCGAGTAGACACCGATGCGCCACGCGGCGATGCCCCAGGGAATCGTGATGATGAGGATGAACATCACGAGAGCGGCGAGGGCGTAGCCCAGAAACATCCAGAAGCCCGAGAGCACGAGCCAGATGATGTTGAGAATGGTGCGCATAGGCACAAGCATGACAGAGGCCAGGCCGTATGCCTGCGCGCTCTGCGCGCGTTCGCGATGCACGAGATTCCTCAGTGCGTGACAGCAACCAGTGGTGGAGATGGGGGGAATTGAACCCCCGTCCATCGCTGTGAGCCGGAGCCTTCTACGGGCGTAGTCTGCTGAATCGTTCTACTCGGCTCCGACCTTTGTTGCAGACCCCTAGGTCGACGAGCCCAGCCTCAGTGAAAGTCCCGCGTGCACCTGAGACGCAGGCACGCAGCAAGTCTCCTTCATGACGCCAGTGATCGGGTCGGAGACGCACCCGGACTGACGGACTATCTACTCTGCCTAGGCGGCGAGAGCGAAGTCGGTGCGCTTAGCATTGGCACCTGTTGTTTGCAGAGATCGTTAACGAGATAACCCTGCATCCTCGACCCGCTTCTCACCGTTTCGCAGGCGATGTCGAAACCGATCATCCCCTCGGTCACCCGAGCACGAGATTCCTTGACGGAAGCATTGCCCGGGCGGGTCACTGTCACGCACTGTGGAGTTGTGGGGGCCGGAGCACACGGCCCGGCGGTCAGACGCCGTTGTCGGCGTAGCCCTACAGTATACGTCACCGCTGACAGACAGCCCAGCGCTGAGCAGCCACGTCACCGTGTCACCGAGGAGAACCATGACAGAGACCGTCATCACCGTGCAGGGCTCAGCGCGCAGCGAGGTGGAGCCCGAGCAGGCCGTGCTGCGCTTCACCATCACCGCCGATGGTCCCGAGCGAGCGCCGGTGCTCGCCGCCGCGACAGCGGCTCTCGACGAGGTCTCGGGCACGATCGCGGCGCAGAACTCAGACGACGGACCCGTCTCGCGCTGGTCAGCCGACCGAGTGTGGGTCTCGTCGCACCGACCGTGGACCAACGATGGCACTCCCGCTGCTCTCGTGCACCAGGCGAGCGCCTCCGGCCGCGCGACGATCAGCAGCATCGATGGGGTGGCACCGCTCGTCGACGCGCTCGCGGCAATCGAGCTGGTCACGATCGACAGCCTCGAATGGTCGCTGACGGATGCCCGCCTCGAGCTCGAACGGCGCGAGGTGCGCGCCCGCGCAGTCGCCGCTGCCCGCGCCAAAGCCGAGGTGCTCGCCGAGTCGGTCGGCCTCGGGTCGCTGACCCCCCTCGCGCTCGCCGACCCCGGCATGCTCGACGGCACGGGCGGCGGCGCAGTACCGATGCCGCGCATGGAGCACGCCGTGATGAAGGCGTCGGCACCGCACGGTGACGCGGGCTTCTCGCTGCGACCCGAGCCGATCGTCATCGAGGTGGCGGTGGATGCGCGCTTCAGCGCGCGCTAGGTGGTGACGGTGATGCGCCCCGTTTGGCGGGCGCGCAGGTCGACGAGTGCCGTGATCATGGCGGCCCCCAGCAGCACGAGCGCGACCGCGCTCGCGTTGCGGAACGCGTCTTGGAAGACCACGAGCTCGGCGAACTCGCCGCGCTCGGCGTAGATCGTGGCGTAGAACGCCGCGGTGCCGGCCGCAATGCCGACGGCCGTGCCCACGCGCTGGGCGACCTGCTGAATCGATCCGGCGACTCCGCCCGAGGTCACGGGCACCTCGGCGAGGGCGAGCGTCTGGTTGGGGGCGATGACTGCTCCTCCACCGGCGCCCGCGATGCCCATGGTCACCGCGACGACCCACGGCAGAACATCCACGGGTACGACGAAGGCCGCGATCACGGTCGAACCGAGGCCCGCGATGACGAGGGCGAGCCCGCCGGCGACGATGCGCCGACCGTAGAGGTGCACGACGCGACCCGAGAGGAACGAGGTGACCGCCGAGGCGAGCGCGAACGGAATCGTGACCATGCCCGCGAACACCGGTGCGAGCTCGATGCCGAGCTGCAGGAAGAGGGTCAGCGTCAAGAAGGTCGCGGGCAGCGCGGCGAAGTAGAACATGCCGATGAGCGTGCCGTTGCGGTAGCTCTGAATGCGGAACAGCGTGACGTCGACGACGGCTGAGCGGCCGGCCCGCGTGTAGCGGCGCTCCCACAGCACGAACAGCGCAGCAGTGGCGGCGGCGGCCAGGAGCGAGAACCAGCGAGCCGGGTTGTCGTCGGTGCCGCCGGTCGTCAGCACGAACGGCAGCATCACCGCGAGCACCGTCAGGGCCAGCAGCCCGGTGCCGACGAGGTCGAGGTCTTTCGCTGCGCCCGAGTCGGGCTGCGTGCGGGGCAGCAGCTTGTAGGCGAACGGGAACAGCGCGACGACGAGCGGCACGTTCATCCAGAAGATGAGCCGCCACCCGAAGTCGGCGTCGCCGATGCCGACGAAGAGCCCGCCAAGCGTCGGGCCGAAGGCCGTGGCGAGGCCGATCACGGCCCCGAAGATGCCGAACGCGCGCCCTCGGGCCGGGCCCGTGAAGAGCTGCTGCGTGAGCCCGAGCACTTGCGGCATGAGCAGCCCTGCAGCGACGCCCTGCAGCACGCGCGACGCGGCGAGCACTTCGACCGTCGGGGCGATGGCGCACAGTAGGCTTGCGACGAGGAAGACCACGAGGCCGATGAGGAACATGCGGCGGCGCGAGTGCAGGTCGCCCCAGCGGCCCGCGGGCACGAGCACGACGCCGAAGGCGAGCACGTACCCGGCGACGATGATCTGGATCTCGGTGGGGCTCGCCTCGAGAGCCTGCTCGATGGCGGGGATGCCCACGTTGACCTTCGAGAGGTCGAGAATCGTGAGGGCCGCGACCGACACGGCGATCGCGAAGGCCTGCCAGCGGGTGCGGTCGCTCATGGCGGGCGCGGAATCAGTCACGGGCGACGAGCCTACGCCCGGTTCGCTGGGGGGCTGGTCTGGCGTCATTCGCCCATGCGATTGCGCGTGCGCATGGCGCGATCGGCCTCGCGCTTGTCTTGCCGCTCGCGCAGGGCGTGCCGCTTGTCGTACTCCTTCTTGCCCTTTGCGACCGCGAGCTCGACCTTCGCGCGGCCGTCGAGGAAGTAGATGCGCAAGGGCACGAGCGTGTAGCCGCCCTCTTTGACCTTCTGGCTGATCTTGATGATCTGCGCCTTGTGCAGCAGCATCTTGCGCTTGCGGCGGGGCGGATGGTTGGTCCAGGTGCCCTGCGTGTACTCGGGAATGTGCACGGCGTCGAGCCACGCTTCACCGCCGTCGATGAAGCCGTAGCCGTCGACGAGGCTCGCGCGGCCCATGCGCAGCGACTTGACCTCGGTGCCGCTCAGCACGAGGCCGGCCTCGTAGGTGTCTTCGATGGCGTAGTCGTGCCGCGCTTTGCGGTTGGTCGCCACGACCTTCTCGCCTGTCTCTTTCGGCACGATTCACCTCCTGCGTGCGTCTACTCATGCTGCGCGCAGCCCGCGCGCAGCCCTCCAGCATATCGGGCGCGCGCCGAAAGCCGCACGGGGCGGCAGCCGGGCGCTAGACGCGCAGGTAGCGGGTGATGGCGACGTTGGCCGAGAGCGCCGCGAGCACGGCGCCGGCCACCAGCAGGATCGGCACGACGATCAGCGCCTCCGACAGCCCGACGAACGACGTCAGCGGCAGGGTCTGCGCAAGATAGCCCTGCACGAAGAATTCGACGATCGCGACGATCGCGAACCCGGCGAGCACCGAGCCGATGAGCGCGGCCGCGACGCCCTCGATGATGAACGGTGTCTGGATGAAGCGATTGGATGCGCCGACCAGGCGCATGATGCCGATCTCACGGCGGCGCGAGAACGCGCTGAGGCGGATGGTCGTGGCGATGAGCAGTGCCGCAGCGACGAGCATGAGCGCAGCGACGCCCACGGCCGTGAAGCTGGCCGCGTTCAGAATGTCGAAGATCTGGTCGAGCAGGCTGCGCTGATCGACCACGCTCTCGACTCCGGCGAGGCCGCGCAGCGAATCTTGCAGCACAGCGCTCTGCGTGGGGTCGACGAGGTTGACCCAGAACGCCGGCGGCAGCAGGTCGGGCGTCACGAGATCGGCGACGGCCTGGCCTTCGAACTGCTCTTGGAAGTTCGCAAACGCCTCTTCCTGCGTCTCGAAGTAGAACGTGTCGATGAAGGGCGCGAGCGTGGGCGACTCGAGCTGTGCCTGCACCGTGGCGATCTGATCGGGGGTGGCGGGCTGCTGATCGCAGCCGCCGACCGTCGTGAACTCGGTGCAGAGGTAGACCGCGACCTGCGCGCGGTCGAACCAGTACGACTTCATCTGGGTGATCTGCATCTGCAGCAGAATCGCCGCCCCGACGAACGTCAGCGAGATGAAGGTCACGAGCACGACCGAGATGACCATGCTGAGGTTGCGGCGCAGGCCCTGGCCGACCTCGCTGAGTACGAGCCCGAGTCTCATCGGTGGTCTCCCGACGTGAATGGCTGCGCACTCGCCGGCGCCGCGGGCCCACCCATGCCGAAGCCCTGGGTCGCGATCGGGTTCGCCTGGGTCTTGTAGCCACCGCCGCGCTCGTCGCGCACAATGCGGCCGCCGATCACCTCGATGACGCGACGCTGCAGCCGGTCGACGATGCCGGCGTCGTGCGTCGCCATGATGACGGTCGTGCCGTTGGCGTTGATGCGCTCGAGCAGAGCCATGATGCCCGCGCTCGTCTCGGGGTCGAGATTGCCGGTCGGCTCGTCGGC
>SXGT01080843.1_pt1 | contig 13786 bp, 9 predicted proteins | sample 3176221 | NCBI WGS metagenome assembly SXGT01 (sample SAMN11356862, study PRJNA531348) | freshwater metagenome | isolation source: freshwater sample F1-120 | place: China: Fuxian Lake, Yuxi | collected 2017-12-25 | reverse complement strand
GAGGGCCGTCTCGACGAGCACCGCGTACATGGTGGAGATCATCAGCGAGCCGCCCACGGGCATGGCGTCGCGCGCGATGACGACCAGGTTCACCATCACCTGCTCGAAAGAGGTGCGAACTCCCTTCGCCATGCGCACCGTGAGATCGAGGGCCATCTCCAGGCGGATGCGCTCGCCGGCCAGGCGACGTAGCAACGGGCCAAGCTCGGAGAGCACGTCGTTGATGGGGAAGGGAGCCATGGGGGAGGGCTGATGGCGCGAGAACGCCAGCAGCTGCCTCGTGAGCTGGGCTGCGCGCTGGGAGGCACCCGAGATGATCTTGAGCTCGTCGTTGACCTCGCGGTCGAGCCCCGCGCGCTCCCCCAGGAACTCGAGCGAGGCCTGGATGGTCATGAGCATGTTGTTGAAGTCGTGGGCGACCCCCCCCGCGAGCTGACCCACCACTTCCATCTTGTGGGCCTGCTGGAGCGATGTCTGGAGCTGCTCCCGCTCGACCAGAACGCGGGCGAGCTCGAGGGCGATCGGCACCTGGTGGGAGAGCACGAGGAGGAGCTCTCGGTCGTCCTGGGCGAAGGGAGGAACCTCCTTGCCACGCTCGAGGCAGAGAGCGCCGACGACCTGCTCGTAGAGGAAGAGGGGGAGGGCGAGGACGCGCTGGCGGTCGACGCCCTCTCCTGCATCGGGCGGCTGTCCCTTCTCGGAGGGCCAAGCCTCGCCCTTCTTGCTCACGCTTCGGATCAGCGCTTCCCGCCACCCCTCGGTGTCCGACCATGTCTTGCCCTGGCGATCTCGTCCGACGAAGAGCTCTTTTTGGTTGGCAGGGTCCGGCTGAAACAGGATGAGCCCCCGCTCGGCGTCGACGTCACGCAGGAGATCGTCCAGGATCGTGGCCGCCTGCTCCGTGGGCTGCAGACCCGAGGACGGCATCCGGACCGTGTGCAGCAGCGCCGAGAGCTGGCGCCTCGCCTTCCTCGACGAGCGAGAGCTGCTCGACGTGCTCTGGCGCTGGGGGCTTGGAGCCGGCCGCTGGAGCGCGAACTCCTCGCGCACCCACAGAGCCCTTGGCTCTGCGCCGTGCTCCCTGGCCAGCATCTCGGCAAAGCGCGCCTGAGCTCGCGCGGCCTCCAGCCTGCCTTCGTCGCGCAGCATGTGCGCTCGCACCCGGGCGATCGCATAGAGCACCCAGGGGCAGGTCTCTTTCTCGGCCAGGGCCTCGGCCTCGGCGAGGCGCTGGCGGGCCTTGCGGAGCGAGCCTCCCAGCCAGGCGACGCTGCCCTGGATGACGAGGCAGTGGGCCCTGTAGAGGGGGACCTTGGCGACGGCTCCGAGATCGTGGAGCGCCTTGCAAAGCCTGGCGACGTGCGGCGCCCTGTGGGACGGCCGGGCGCGCAGGCACTGGTGCAGGCGGGCGTGGGCGACCGCGATGTAGTACTCGGAGACGATCGGGTGGACGGAGCGAGGGTTGTGGCCCTCGGCCTCGAACTCGCAGACCAGGGCCTCGAAGGAGTGGCCGATGTTCCCGCTCTCGACGTAGAGCCGCGCCCGGGGCCCCCACGAGAGCAACGTATAGAAGCTCTCTCTCCGATCCTGCCGGGCCGGCAAGGTCTTGAGCCTCGCGGCGAGCCAGGGATCGTGGGTCGCGTCCCGGCCCAGGCTGGTGAGCGCGGCTTGCGCCCGGTGGAGTACGTAGTCCGAGACGGCCTCCGTCGTCCGGCTGCTGCGGCGCAGCCGCCCGAGCACCCGAGCGATCCACGCCCACGCCTCCGTGGGGCGCCCGCGCAGGGACTCGATGAAGTCGCCGTTCATGCCGTTGTGGCAGTACTCGTTCAGCTCGAACCAGGGGCCGTGCACGTCGGCGCACTCCCGGAGGAGCTCCAGCGCCCGATCGAACTCGCCCCCGAAGCACGCCGACAGCGCGCGCATCTGCACGCAGAAGGCCAGGGTGATGGGGTCGGCGAGCTCCGACGCCATCCGCTGGGCGCCCTCGACCTCCCTCGCGCCGGCCGCTCTGCGACCGAGCGCGGTCAGGACGACGCCGTACGACGCCCGGGCGCGCGCCTGGGCGCGTGAGGGGCCGAGGGCCTCGCTGAGCTTGAGCGCCTCGAGCGTGCTCTGCACGAACCGGAGGGGCTTGCCATACTCCATGCCGAGCCGAGCGTTCTGGTAGTGGAGATCGCAGAGCAGCTCGATCTCCGCGCGCGCCTGGCCGCCCACCGAGCCGCGGCGCGAGAGCTTGAGGATCCCGGCGCGCGTGAGCTGGCCGAGCATGTTGGCCGCGGACCTGGCGGTCTCCACCGGCATCCGAGCCCCGATCGCGTCGAAGGCGCGGGCGAGCGCGGTCCACGCTCTCCCGGGATCGGCGCCTGTCTGGTGCACCCAGCCGATCCGACCCAGGATGGTCGCCCGGATCCTCGGGTCGTGCGCTCTGCCGAGCGCCTGCTCGAAGGCGCCCAGGCTCTCGGCCAGCGCGCCCAGGCGAAGCTGCGCCTCCCCCAGGCTCACGTAATAGTCCGTGTCCAGCACCAGGCCCGCCGTGTTGGCCGAGGTGCGGGCGAGCTCGAGGAAGCGTAGCGTCGTCTCGTTGTCGAACCTCTTGAGCGCCTCCTCGGCCGCCGCGCGGGCGGTGCGGTAGGCCCTCGCCGGGGTCTTCTCGATCTCGCCCGCCGCGTAGTGCAGCGCGCTGGCGCAGAGCGCCTCGAAGCTCGCGCCGTCGCCCTCGTCGAGGAGCTCGGCGATGCGCTGGTGTAGCCTCTTCTGCGCCGGCGCGTTCAGGGCGCCGACCAGCATCTCGGGCAAGCTGTCGTGCACGAACCGGTGGCGATTTCGCGTATCGGACTCGACGAGCCCAGCCCTCGTGGCGTCGTCGATGGCATAGCTCAGATCGCCGGGATCGAGCCCGACGATCCTGGAGAGGAGCTCGCAGTCGAAGCTCGTGCCCAGGAGCGCGGCCGCCTCGAGCACGCGCCTGGTCGCGGGGGGGAGCTCGCCCAGGCGATGGCCGAGGAGGGCGAGGGCTCCCGCAGGCAGCGCGACGCGCTCTGCCCGCGCTCCGTCGAGCCTCCAGCGGCCGGCGTGGGGGCGGAGGGCGCCCGCGTCGAGGAAGGCGCCGAGCACCTCGAAGACGCCCATCGGGGTGCCGTCGGCCAGCGCGGCGATCCGGCGGACGAGCGCCGGCTCCGCCTTGGCCTGCCCGAGGTGAGAGGCGATCAGCGCCGCGATCTGGGGCTCGCCGAGCGGCGCGAGCTCGATCGCCCCGGCTCGCCTCCGATCCAGCGCGAGGAGGCGGTCGATGACGGGGGAGGCGCCCGAGCGCGCGGCCAGGACCAGGGCGATCGGCGCCTCGTGAGCCCGCTCGGCGAGCCGCAGGATCGCCTCGCGGCTGACGGGATCGATCCACTGGAGATCGTCGATGCAGAGGAGGAGAGGCCCCGCGCGCCGGGCGAGCTGGACGAGCAGCTCGGCCGCGCCTTCGGGGAAGCCATCGGACGCGGCCTCGGCGGCGCGGTCCGCGCCGAGCACCTCCGAGAGGATGGGCGCGATGAGCGTCGCGAACGGCGTCAGGCGGTCGCCCGCAGCCCCTCGCAAGGCCTCTTCCCCCGCCGCTCTCTCCGCGGGGGTCCCCCGGCGAAGCGACGCGACGTACATCTCGAAGAGCCTGCGGAGGGTCGCGAGGGGGGGATCGCCGTCGCGGCATTTTGCCTCCAGCACTCGGCGGCCACCCCGGTCCCGCGCCTTTGCCGCGCACGCGGCCAGCAGCCTGGTCTTGCCTCCGCCTCGCGCTCCGAGCAGGAGGACGACCGAGCCCGAGGAGGTGCCGTCGTCGAGCCAGGCCCGGGTCAGGCCCGCGAGCTCCGCGTCCCGCCCGACGAGCGGAGCCTGGTGCCTCGAGGGCTCGTAGGCGGCTGGCCCCAGCGCCCTCCTGCCCGCGCGTACGCCCTCGAGCTCGCGGAGCACCGCATGGACATCCGGATAGCGCTCGTCGGGATCCTCGGCGAGGAGGCCAGCGAGGATCGGAGCGAGCTCGGGCCTGACCCCGAGCGCGGTCAGCTCGTCGAAGAGGGGGCCCTCCGGCGGACGATGCGGGCCCCCCAGAGGGGCCGTCAGGGACTCGAGCAGGACGTTCCCCAGCGCGTAGAGATCCGTGCGCCCGTCCAGGCGGGTGGGGGTACGGAACTGCTCGGGGGCCGCGTAGCCCGGGGTCCCCGCGGCGTCGCGCCTCCCGTTCACCCGCTCGATCGGAGTCGCGAAGCCGAAGTCGACCAGCCTGACGCCGCCGTCGCTCTCGAGCACGATGTTGTTCGGCTTCACGTCGCGGTGTACCAGGCCCGCCTCGTGGACGGCCCGGAGCGTGACCAGGAGGCGCGTGGCGAGATCGAGCGCCTCGCCCTCGCCGAGGGGGCCGCAGCGGAGCCGCTCGGCGAGCGTCGCCCCCTCGACGAGCTCCATGACGAGATAGGGAAGATCGTCGATCTCACCGACCTCGAGGACGGCGGGGAGGCCTGGATGGCGTACGCGGGCCAGCGCGACGGCCTCCCTGTAGACCCACCGAGTCCACCCTCCCCGGACCCGCGGTAGCTTTACCGCGCAAGGTGTCGTGCCCTGACGTGCCCGGTAAACGACGGAGTAGGCTCCTCGCCCGAGCTCCTCCTCGATTTCAATGCCCGGGATCCGTACGGAGCTGACCACGATTCAGCATACTCCGGACGGATCCTCCATGCGCGGGCAAGATGCACGGACGTGGCGTTCACGCGATGGGATGCACCCGGAGTTCGGGCGGAAGGTGCGACGCGAACGGGGCGTCGCCGAAGGCCAGGGGCGCCGCGGCCTGGCAGATCGCCTTGGCGACCCTGAGCCCGCTTCCCAGCCAGGAGGGGGTCAGGTCGACGAACGCAATATCCGAGGCCCCAGGGCCCTGCGGTCTCGAGCGCGTCCCGTGGTCACCGGCGGCCGCCCCGTAGGGCATGTGCGCTCCCTCGAGCCACCGGCGGACGAGCTCTTGCTGGCCTGGCCACTGGAGGCGCTCGAGGTGGCCCATCGGCGTCGGCGCCGGATCGGGCAGGCGCTCGGGGGGGGGCTCGCCCCAGAGAAAGCCAAGGAGCTGCAGCGTCTCTCGTACCGCCGCGTCGAGGGCAGAGGGGGAATCGTCCCTGGCTCCATAACCGCAGACGAAGGGTGCCCCCGCGCCCCTCGGAAACCCGAAGACACCCGCGACGTGAGTGTCTCGCGAGAATTCTGTCCCGTCCTCTGTTTCGGGGAACGAATATGCGAGCCACCTGTAGCTCCGGGCCAGGCCAAGCCCCGCCTCCGCCGCCGAGAATTCCAGGCGTCGTGGGCGGATCTTGCCATACCAGGAGCGCAGCACACGATCCCGCTCGACGAGCTCCCAGAGGGCGCGCCGAGCGGCGCCGGACCAGTCGGCGTGGAGCGCGACTCCGTTGGAGCGAGCATATCGCCAGCGCGAGGGCGCGTCGCTCTCGGGAAATAGCTCCTCGGCGGCGCGGCGGCCCAGCGGGTCTCCTTCGGCCGTCAGGAGCTCGTACGAGGATCGCTTCTCGCGGAGCGCCTCGAAGGTGCTCACACGCTCGAGTAGTTCGAAGTAGCCCCGACCCAGCGGCGAGGTCGTGGACTCGACCGCGGAGCCCGTGAGCTCCTCTCCGCCGGGCGCGGTGCAAGACAGGCCGGCGCGGTGCAGCGTGATCCCATCAGCGACGATCGTGTCGCAGAGGATCTCCGGCTCCGACCAGCCTTCAGGCAGCGGAGACGTGCAATGAAGCTTCTGGTAGGCGGGGGTCATGCGTCCTCTTCTCTGTCACCTCGACGCAGAATCGTTCGAAGCAGGTGATCGTCTCGAGCAGCACCCGGCGCATCCGGGGGAGCTTGTCCGGCTGTCCCACGAGCTGGTCGATGCAATCGAGAGCTTCCTCCACGTGCTCCTGATCGAGCTCGACGTGGTTGGCGATGACGGTCATGGACGAGCGTGGAATACCGCAGCGCTCCTCGAGCAGGCGGAGCCACTCGGGGCCGAGGATCACCGTCAGGTACTCGGCGAACAGAATATACGCCAGGTAAAGGCATGGATCTTCGTCGATCGTCTCCGTGAGGTAGGCGACGAGGCGGTGTATCGACGGCGAGATATCACGGTTTGCCGGCGTCGTCGTCCCGGACGACATGCGCTCGATGTCGCGCTCCGCCCAGGCGTCGTGGTCCTCCTCCTCGCCGAACTTCAGAGCGTAGTGGTCGGCGAGGTGTGTGTCGCCGAGGGCGAGCGCGCGAGCGCGAGCGTGAGCCAGCAAGACCGGGGTCTGGCTCACGAGGTGACGGATGTTGGCGAGGTAAGCGGTGAGGCAGGCCGCCGTGAGCGTCCGGTCTTCGGCCTTTGAAAAGAGTGGGTTCGAGCGGCGCATCCGGGCGGCGTAACGCTCGATCTCAACGCGGAGCGCACTGGCAATCATGCTTTCCTCCGATCCGTCTCATGTAGAAAGAGAAAGGCGGACGTGACCTCGGGGAGATCGCGCAGCCGATAGGGGGCCTAGAAGCTGATGGTAGCGAATTTCTTCACGAGGAACTCCTTTCTGGGCTCGGCGAGGCGCTTCTATTCAAAGGCGGAGAATTGCAAAACTGGTGCCTGAAGACCGCGTCAGCTTCTTGACGCAAGAACTTTGTGAAATGCACGCACGAGCCCCAGCGCTCCGAGTTGGCGATCGAGGTGACCAGGAAGCCCTGGCCCACGTGCAGCTTCATCATCGGGGTATTTGCGGGCGATACGTCGCCACAGAGCCGCTCGACGCCGGCCTCGCGGAGCGGCTCGCAGATGCGTTCCATGAAACGGGAGACCAGGTGGCGACCGCGGTACTCCGGTAAAAGGGCCGCGGTGCGCATGTAATAGGTCGACCAGTCCGAGGGGTGCGCCATGAACAGCCCCACGGTCCGCGCCGCCACCTGGAACAGGAAGACATCCGTCTCGGCAGAGAACCGACGCTTCGCCTCGGTAAGCGGGCTGGACAGGAAGCGCCCCTCGTTGCTCTCGGTGCCAAAGATGCGGGCGTAGTGCTCGGTCATGAAGGGCAGGGCGTCGTCGAAGTGGGCGCTCACGACCGTGACTTCCTCGAAGGACCACGGCAGGATCTTCTCCCAGTCGAGGTTCCATAACCGCCATGACAGCGAGCTCTGGCGCTCGGGGGGGGGGGCGATATCGGTCTGCGCCATGCCCACTGTCCTATCGGATAGTGCGCTGTCGGGCCAAGTCGTCGACCATGGTTTTTTTTCCCTTTTGCCGCCGGTGAAGAGCCGGCGTCATCGCAATGACGCTCCGAGCGTCATTGCGATGACGCTCTCGATGCCCGTGTTCAGGAGCGCCCTTGACCTCGCGGCCCGTTGTGGTTCGCTGGCGGCCATGGGCGGAGTCAGCGTCACGGCCGATGTGATCCACCATCCAGGCTCGGCGAAGGGCGCCATGGAGAAGCTCCACCACCTCGTCATCCGCACCATCGAATGGTGGATGGAGGTCAACCTGCGTGGGCCGGGGAAGGGCGAGGTGGGGGCGCGCCTGTTCGACGGGTACTACGGAGAGGCGGTCCGTCACGCGCGCCAGCTCGGCCTATGGGGCCCCTCGTCTTCCGGGGATCGAGTCCAGTATTTCTTCAGCGATTTCGAGGGGCGGGATCTCCTGGGCGCCCGTGTGATGAGCCACTGGTACGAGCTTGCCCTCTCGCTCTGCCACGAGCGAATGCGCCCGCTCGTCCTGGAGCTCGGGCTGGAGATCTCCGCTCGCGTCCGCTCACCGGACCGGATCGTCACCGGGGTGTCCCGCTCTCCCCTCGTGCAGCTGGGCGACGCGCAGCCCGAGCTTTACCTGCTCGAGTGGCCGGACTCTGGCCGTCCCGAGGGGGAGGTGCTGGTCTCGAGCGAGGGGATCCCTCGTCGCTCCCTCGCCTCGCTCTCGGAGGCCGAGCGGCAGGAGGCTTCGATCCGCGCGGTGCTACGCCAGTGCGGGTGCGGGCCTTGCGAGACCTTGCGCCGCTGGTACTGGGAGGGGAAAGATCCCTGGGGCAGGCTCTACGATTTTGGTTGGGACAGGGGCGTCGCTCTCTTCGACAAGGGAGATTTCCAGGGATCGCGCCGGGCGTTCCTGGACGGTGTGCTCCGGGGCGCCCCCTTTGCGCAGGAGGGGTTCGGCGTATGGATCGCGAGCACCTTCGCTCGCCAGGGCGACGCCAAGCAGGGGCTGGAGTGGCTGAGGCACGCGGTCTTCGATGGCTTCTCGAGGCTCGAGGAGCTCCGCGCCGATCCTGATTTTGCTCCGCTCCGGGGGCCCGAGCTGGACGCCCTCGTGGCTGCAGGGCCTCGTCGTCGGGTATTTCCAGGGCCAGGGAGCTACTCCCAAGTCTTGCCCGCCTGGAAGCTCCTGGTCGAGCCCGCCCTGGAGCGCCAGGCTCGGGCCCTGGGCGAGCGCCTGGGGGCGGGGGGACCCATGAGCCCCTACCCTGCAGCGGCGCCCGAGGAGCTGGGAGCGCTGCTTGGCGCTCTCGAGGCCAGGGGCGCCCGCCCTCCTCCTTCGGCCCTGGTGGCGATGTGCGAGCAGATCGCGGCAGGAGCTCTCGCCCTCCCCAGAGAGGCCGCTCCAAAGCCGTCAGGGAGGAGCGCTCCTCCGGCCGAGGTGCTGAACGCCGCGTCGAGCAAGGTCGAGGAGATGCTGGCCGCCGAGCTCGAGGCCCGAGGGGGAAAGGGCGAGGGCTGGGAGCTGTGCACCACGCCTCCTCTCCCCGACCGCTGGCCCCTCACGCCCGAGGCCAGGCTGGTCACCTATGCCTTCGCCTACCGGGATGATCCCGAGTCGCCCACCTTGATGATCGCGTCCAGCCCCTTTGCGTGCGTATCCCATGGCCTGGCCCACGACGATCTCGAGCTCACCTCCCTCGATCCAAAGATCACCGAGCTAGGCGTGCAGGCGGTCTTTCCCATCGGGCCGGGGGTCATCGAGGGGCTCCGGCGCCTGCCTTCGTACGGCGTCCTCTTCGCGTCGGCCCTCGAGCGCCGCTTGGGTGAGGAGGCGCTCTCGGCGCTCGCCCAGCGCTATGCCTTCTTCCAGAGGGCCCACGGGCAGGCGCTCGGCGCCGTCCAGGGCCGTCACGCGGATCTGTTCTCCTGGCTGAAGGAGCAGGAGGTCTGAGTCGACACAGACCTCACCCCCCGGCCGCATAGGCGCCAGGATAAGGATCGGGAAGCCTGATTTTACAGGGAATCGTGGGTCGGGATGACCCCGCGAGGGGCAACCCCCACCGATCGAGCCTGGGCCCAGGCTCGCCTGAGGCGTCGCACTTCGCCAACCCCTGCGAAACACGCCTCGGGGAGGGAGACATCATCTCGGAGCGGCCTCAAGATCGGGGTTCCGCACCTTGTCCAAAGGAGCTCCGAGATGATGTCCCTCGAGAGTAGTGAAGGTTTTGCGGCCAGGCGAGCGGCTCAGGCCTCGCTGGAGCGCTTGATGGCGACCGTCCCTGCCTCCGAACGGTCCCGCCTGGCGCACCAACACAAGGCTTTTCAGCGGGCGCGGGCGATCGACAACCCCGATCGGCTGCTGGTCCTGCTGCTGTTCTACACCTTCGTCAAATTCTCGCTGCGCCTGACCTCGTGGTTCGCTCGCGTGGCCTACAACCTCACGATCTGTGATCAGAGCCTCGGCGAACGCTTCCAGAACTGCGGCCCGTGGCTGCGGGCGCTTGTCATCGCCCAGCTCGCCGCCACCACCCGGCTCGCAGTGCCTCTGCGAACCCGGTTGCGGATCGTCGATGGCTCGGTCCTCTGCCGCCCAGGTGCCGAGGGAACCGAGTGGCGTGTTCACATGGTGTTCGAGCCCGGCGCCTCGGCTCCAACGAGCGTCGAGGTCACCGATGCCCATGGCGCCGAGGGGCTCGACCAGGGCGTTCAGCAGGCCCTCACTCTCGACCTCGGCGACCGCAATTACGGTCGCTACAAGGAAGTCAAAGCGGCGCGAGACAACCACGTAAATCTGTTGGCCCGCACTCACTTGCAGACCCAGCCTCTGAACGACGCTGACGGCACGGCCCACACTCCACGCCACTGGACCGCCCTGGCCGATCGCCAGCTCTGCGACCACGTGGTGCAGGTGACGCGAGGCGAGGATCCGCCGCCGCCGGCACGTCTGATCATGGTTGCCTTGCCTGCCGAGGTAGCCGGGCGTGCTCGCCAGAAAGTGCGCAAGGCGGCGAGCAAGAAAGGCAAGACGCCCAACGAATTGGCGCTGCATCTGGCGGGCTACCTGTGCCTGTTGACGACGCTGAACAATACGGAACTGAGCGTGGTCGAAGCCTGTTCTCTTTATCGAATTCGCTGGCAAGTGGAGTGCTTTTTCAAACGGGCAAAAAGTCTGGCTTTCCTGGGCGCGATCCATGGGGGTACGAAGCTCGTGGAGGCGCAGATCTGGGCGCGCTTGCTGAGCCTGTGTGGTCACGAAACGCAGCGTCCTTGGGAGGCCAACGTGCGGCCCCTGAAGAGTGCGCGAACGGGCCGCCCCCCAACGCCGTGGAGGTGGCTACAGTGCCTGCGGCTCGTCTGGCTTGCGCCGCTGGCGATGCTGGCCGCGCTGGGGGCGCGAGGTGTGAGCGCGGCCGAGCAGGACAACGCTCTGCGCGAGCGGCCGAGACAACGAGGGGTCAGGGACCTTCTCGACTCCTTCCCCTTTCTCGCGCCAGAGCCGCCGTAACGTTTCTCAGGGAAAACCAACACTTCTACCCTTATCCTGGCGCCTATGGGGTCGGGGGGTGAGGTCTGAGCGCAGTCACTGGGTGTCGGGGAGCTGGTATCGGGAGCCGCCGGCCACGAAGGTCCGGAGGCGCCGGGTGCCCAGCGAAGGAGCGAGCCCCATGGCGCGAGCTCCGTCGGGGGTCGCGTAGAGCCAGGCCTTGCGAAGATCGGCGGCGTAGACCGGGGGCGCCAGGGCCGAGGGCGATGTCCTGACCAGCCCCAGATCGGCGAGCAAGGGGACGTCCGGGGCCAGCGAGCTCGAAGCCGCGGCCCCCTCGAGATCATCGCCCCGGAGCAGGCGCGAGGAGAGCTCCTCGTCGAAGAGATCCTTGGCCCGGGCATAGACGAACAACGCGGTGACGGCGGGTCGCCGCACGGCCTCCTCTCCGTGCCAGGCCACGTGAGGAGCCCGGGGGCCCCAGCCGACGACGCACCCCGTGTCGCGAGGAGGCTGCCCGCAGCCCTTCCCCAGCCGGAAGGTCACCCAGGCGCCCGCGTACCTGCGACCAGGGACCCAGGCCCAGGAGCTCCGCTTGGCCAGGTAAGCCCACCGCCCGTAGTGGAAGGTGACCCAGCCCCACGGCACGTCGCTCACCCAGACATAATCGGCGGCGCCCAGGAGCTCCCTGTACGAGAAGTGCCCGTGCGACGCGTAGGGCACGAAGCCGTCGCCCACCTCCTCGTGGCGCGGCACCCAGACGGTCCCGGCCACCGGATCGTCCAGCCACTTCCCGTAGGGAGCGAGCTCGGCACGGAAGAGCGAGAGCGCGGAGGGATCCGTGTCGTCGAACTCGGTGGCCACGGTCGCTTTGGGCGCCGTGGTGGTGGTCCCCACCGGGTACGAGAGGGGGCCCGCTTCGCTTGCAGAGTGCATGCATCCCGTGGCGAAGGCGAGAGGCACGACGCCCAGGGCAGAGGCCTTGATGAGGAGAGGTCGAATACGCATGGTTCGACTCCGACGTGGGGAGCTGCGATTGGATCGTCCCGCCGCGGACCGATCCTGAGGACGCCCATGGAATGGGAGCGCACGTCGGCCTGGGTGTCAACGCGGGGCGGGAGCCAGGCTCTTCGTGAAGCGGGTCCTTCCGAGACGCCGGAAGCCGACCCGCTCGTAGAGGGCCGCGGCCCGGGAGTGGGAGGCCTCCACCTCGAGCTCCAGGGCGACGCACCCGGCGCCGCGGGCGATGTCCAGGGTGGCCTCGATCATCCGGCCTCCTATCCCCTGGCCCCTCAGCGAGGGGACGACGAAGGGCTCGTCGAGCCAGGCGACGAGCCCGCCGTGCTCCACGGTCCACGTATAAGCGAGTATCGCGATCCCCACGGCGAGGTCCCCCCTCCTGGCCAGGAGCACCGCGCCGCGGTCAGGGCGATCGAGGAGCCCCAGGAGGCCCCGGCGCTGCGAGGCGAGAGGGAGCGAGATGGAGTGCTCGGCGAGCTGCTGCTGGAGGAGAGGTAAGGCGTCCTCGATCTGGTCGAGGCCAGCGAGATCGATCCTTAGAGGGAATGTGGAGATCATGGTGCTTCGACGCCCTGGCGAGCTCCGGAGCATAGCTCCGGGAACAGGGAGTCCGTCACCAGGAGCGCGGGCGCCCGGCCAGGGGCCGTCAGGTGCTCCGCCACGTGGATCGCGAGCTCGACGTCCACCTCGGCCACCAGCGAGGAGAGGGGCCCGAGCGCCCCGACGACCACCACCACGGGCGAGGCGCGCACAGGGCCCCTGCCCAGGACCGCGTGCTCCAGGATCGCGTGACCCAGCACCAGGACGCGGGCCTGCCCGGAGCGAACGCGCTCGGCGATGGCGTCCCCGTCGCCTTCCGCCACCGCGGCCCTGAGCGAGGCCTCACGGTCCGGGAGCGCGGCCACCACCACGCCCCCCTCGTCGAGCATGGCCAGGGCGTCCTGGATACGGGTGCGTGCGTTGGGCAGCCTGGCGGGGGCCTCGGCGAGGATCCTGGCGAGCTCGTCGTGCTGCCTCGCGTGGATGGAGCGCTTGGTCCTGGGGAAGGTGGCCCAGGCCAGGGCGTTCATGAGATCGTGCCAGGAGCGAGCCCGGGTCGGGATCCGGCCGAGGCGGTGGATGCGGCCGTCGTAGAGGGCGTCGAGCGAGATCGGGCCTCGGCGGGATCTCTTGCTCGTCTGGAGCTCGAACGAGAGGGGCGCGCCCGGGCCCGTGTCGCCCTGGAGGAGCCTGGCTGTCAGGGTGTCCACCCCTGGAAAATCGTCGAGGTCGCCCAGCGCGGCGGCCTGGCCTGCCACGGCCTCGAAGAGCGGGCTCGACCCCCAGAAGCGAGGGATCCATGCTGCGGGGCTGGCGGACGGGGCGCTCACTTCAGCGGGACGTGAGGGCCCTTGACCACCGAGTCGTCCGAGAAGCGGACGAAGACCCTCATGCTCCCGCTCCTGGGGAGATCCTTGCTCGAGACATGGAGCTCCAGCCCGTGGCGTCCTGGCTTCAGGGGGAGCAGGCGGCCGTCGTCGGCGTTGCGCCTCGCCCCGCCCTCGAACACGGCGATGCCCGCTGTATGCTTGCCCATGCCCGCCATGCTGGCCACCTCGGGCGGCGCCATGTCGGTGCCCACCAGGGTGTCGGCCGTGAACTCCCCGTTGCTCTCGCCTCGAGCGTCGGTGGAGGTGAGGAAGATCGCCGTGGCAGGGCCGTCGAGCTCCAGATCGTAGACATGGTCGAGCACGCCGTCGGGCGTGAAGGCTCCGTCCTTCTCGCCGACCCTGTCGACCCTGAGAAAGTCCTTGTTCTTCTCGAAGTGCCTTATCTCTCCCCCCATCCTGGGGGTGGCGGGCTCCTCCCTGGCGCTCGCGGAGGCTCCGACTCCGCCCCCTCCGCCGGAGGGCTCGCTGGACGGCGCGGCGGGCGCCTGCGCCGCGCCTGCGCACGCGCTTGACGCCAGAGCGAGGAGGGCGAGGAGAGCGCATTTGCGAGGACCCATGGGACCCATCCTAACAACCCCTCGCGCTCGGAAGCTGTCCTTAAGCCCCTCTCCAAGGCGGGGGGGGGGGGGGGGGG
>SXGT01878745.1_pt1 | contig 13787 bp, 21 predicted proteins | sample 3176221 | NCBI WGS metagenome assembly SXGT01 (sample SAMN11356862, study PRJNA531348) | freshwater metagenome | isolation source: freshwater sample F1-120 | place: China: Fuxian Lake, Yuxi | collected 2017-12-25 | reverse complement strand
TCCTTCTAGAGTTAATTGAGTTAGTGAGTTAATATAAAAATAGAAATAAAAATATTTTTCCAGAAGAATTTTTGGTGAAATTACTCAGTTTTTTAACTCAGTGAAAAAAAGACACAAGGGGGCAAATTGTGGGATGAATTGAAAAAACTCTCACTCACAATGAAACTGGAAAGGGCTTGTGAGCTTGAGAACAAGAAAAGAGTTTTGGCGTCAGCAAATTCGTTCCCTTTCACCCTTTTAGTGTTCTGTTTAAGCTTCAAATTTGGCGGGGGCGGCCATTGATATCTAGGCAGGCGACGGTTTTTTTCCGCCATTTTTTTTGGTTTGCAACAACACACAATGGCGGAGGCAGCGATGGAGTGTCCACCATCACCTGACCTGCGAGACGAGGAACAATTTGGAGACTATGTTCTCCCGGAACCTGCACTGATTGTCAAGTTTCCGATTGCATCCATTCCCCAGCGTGTGTCGCGAATTGCCCTGCGAGCCGACCCGCTTCCAACGGACATTTCCAAGTGGCGTGCCGAAGGCTACCCCTGCCCTGGGGCGATTGTGGGTAATCATTATGAGGTTCATCGCCTTTCGCGGACATACGAACACAATGGATACCGCTGGTTCCTGGTGGAGTGGGCCGGATGGCCTCCGCAAACGGCAACATGGGAGCCAATTGCTCATCTGGCCGGATGCCCGGACCTTCTGCGAGCCATCTACGAGGCCAACGGCTGGGATTTTCCCTAAGTGTTGTTTTGTGTGTTTGAAGTGTGAGTTGTGAATGTGATAACAGGCACAGGTATGCCTTAAATCGTGCGTGTTGCTCAATACACACAACACATCACATCACATCAAAACCGAAATCGCTTGCACCAAACCAAACTGCGCTCCAACTCAATACAAAAAAAAACGAGTAGGGGAAAACATATTGATCAAGCGGAGACGGCATCTTTCGAGATGAACCGGTGAACGAGACATCCATTCAACACACACCAAGTCTAAAGCGCCAACACTTTCAGGCCAACGCCACACGTTTTCCCAAAACAAACTCCAAACCTCTCGCGTCATCTCGATGCGCGTTGAAATCATTAAGCGCTCGACGTCCGTTCGCTCGTGCTCCTCCTTGTCGGTAATATTCACGAGCATCTGCTACAGGAAATGTCACGCACCGGCGCGCGTCACACACACACACGCACACACATACCTCCACGAAGATGATGTGTTGCGCCATCCTCTGACGATACTTGAAGTTCAATTCCATCTTGCGACTGTTCGTTGCATCTTGTTCAGCAATCGCAATCGCGTCCCAGTGGGGATCGGTATCCTCCTCTATTGCGGTCGCCATTGTTGTTGCAAACAAAAAAAATGGCCGCCAAATCAGCGTTTTTGTTTCGAAATTCGCGATTTTTTCGCTGAATCAACGGTTTTGTCGGCCATTTTTTTTGGTTTGCAACAACAATGGCGTCGGCGGCGTCTCAGGCTCCTGAGGTTCACACCGTGGAGTCATTGCTGGCCAAGATTAACAAATTGGAGGAAGAAATGTTGAAGATGCGGGTGAAGTTGGGGTGCGCGGAGGAAGCGCTTGAGCGTGTTGTGCGCTGTGATGTTTCCCGGGATGCAACGCGCTATTTTGCATTCCGCGACCAAGTGGACAAGACGCCAGTTGAGCGCAATGCGCGTGGTGTGATGTGGTTGCATATTGAAGGGGCGAAGGTGTAAACGCGCTCATCACTCTTTTTTGCCTTGTATTGGAAGTAAAAACAGGCATTGATTCAACATCTTTGTTGCCTTTGCCTTTCCAATTCACACACACACACACACACGAAGCATAGAAACTCAATAGAACTTCTTACTTCTTCGCTTCACAGCTCCATTCCAAGTCTCACAACCACAAGAGCTACCATCACAATCACATCCTTTTGGTTTCTTAATTGCTTCCGGGGCAATGCTAACTTTCTTCTTCCTTTGCTTTGGCGGTGGTGCAATCACCGTTTGTTGCGGTGGCGTTTCAATCACCGTCTGTCGTGGCGTCGGGGCTTCCAGTGGTCGCTCTTCCATCAATGTTTTTGGTTTGAACTCCTCCGTCTCTGTCGCGGGTTCCTTGTGATTGTCCTGTTGATTGGCCTTCTTCCTTCGTCGTTTCATTTTCTGTAAATCATAGTCAGTTGATGTTGATTCAGACATAGTTTATAACATAAGTATACATTAAATTATAAACTAATTAGCTGGAAAATATCATCACCTCTCCTTCGCTATTCTGATGCGCTCTTAGAATGAGATAAGTTGCACCGGCAATAGCTAGAATGGCTAAAAACACACGGTGATTATCCCTTATATCATCCCTCGCGGTTCTTTGTGATGTTTGCGCATTGATAGCAGTGACATTATCGGTTGCATAGTGTTGTGATATTTCTTCAATCTCCGTTTTGGAAAGCTTTAAATCGCTCATTGTATATATTGTATACCTTAGAAATTTAAAATAACATTTTCTTCAATAGTACGGCTAGAACGATGACACCCACGGCTATCAAGCCATACATCATTAAGTTTCCCCCATCTCCATCATCACCACCACCACCACCCAAAAATTTACCAAATAATCCCTTGGCAGAGCCTAAAACACCGCCTAATAATCCTTTAGCCGTTCCTAATACACCTCCAAGGGCATCCTTTACCCCGCCAAAAACATCTCCTGCAACATCTTTAATTCCATCTCCTACATCTTCAAAAAAGTCTCCAACAGAGTCGTGAAAAGGCATATCTTATGTATAATTTATGATTAGAATATTAAATTGAATATTAACTTGATTAACATATACAAAATAAGGATGCCCAACAAACCGGCTCCAAATAACATAATGTATACTTCCATTTCAACATTTTCATCGTCAGCGTCGCTATTCTGTTGTTGTTGTTGTGGCTTCTTTCCTAATAATTTACCCAATAAACCAAGACCAACCTTTAATGCCTTCTTTGCCGTATCTACTACACCATCTTTTACCTTATTCGCCACATCTACCACACCATCTTTTACCTTATTCGCCGTATCTACCACACCATCTTTTACCTTATTCGCCGTATCAACAACTCCGCGCCCAACTGTTTCTGCTGTATCAACAATTCCGTGAACTGCTGTATTTGCTACACTTGATACTGTGTTGCTAGCTGATGAAAGGGCGCTACTGAACGGATCTGGTCTATCTCTATGAACAGGATATCCTCTGACATACCACCAATCGTCGCTCATAGCTTCTGTTATGTTTGAACCCATTTGTTGCGCCCAATCATCATAATCTACACTATACCCCATCTTTTTTTTATCATTGCCAGCTGTTCCGCCTTGTATCCTCCAAAATTCATTATAAATATCATCTATGAACATATACTCTCTTCCGTTTTTCCTTACAGCAATAATGAAAGCTTCAGTATCAATAAACTCTTGAATTTCGTGTGTCATTCCGTCTAAAAATCCCATATGTATACATTAATCCATCAATATTTTATAAACTATTACGACCAATATGATGCCACCCGCAAAAAGCATGATACTTTGAAAGGGATGACTCATAAAATCCAGTATACCCGTAACACTTCCCAAAGCATTATCCAAGATATTTGCCATATATATATTATATATCTTTATATTTTTCTTGTAATTCTACATTAACGGGCTTGGCCTGTAATTTATCCATAACTTCTCGCATTTTTTCCTTCTTACCTGCCTCTTCCATCTTATTGACTAATTTGTTGTGTGTAAATTTACTTAAGGCGGTTTGACAAAGTTTAAACATAACATCCGTCTTAGGGCCCACATTGATTCGTCCGGCGGTCATTTCAATCTCAATTTCCTTCAAATTACTAATGATATCCTTGTCCGCACGCAAGTCATCCGTTAACCCGACGACATTCACGCCAAATTTAAACAAGATTAACTCCAATATCTTGGTAATGGTAAAGAATACACCACTGACAAAATTACCCTGTATCATATTATTGCTATGCCGGATGTGAAATTTGATGAAATCTAATAATTTCACCAATTCCACCTCTTTGCGACGATATAGGTCTTGGATAAACTTATTGATTTTCTTGTCATTATTTTGTTCCACATTCAAGGCTAGGAATAAATTTTCGCAATCTTTGAATGTATACAAATACAGTCGAACCTGATAAACGAGTTTCAATCTAGCCTGTTCCTTTTCCTTAACCACGTCCTCCGGTGCCTTATTATCATTACTACTACTCTTACTAGACTTAGATTTAAGCCCATTCACCAATTTACTAACGCTTAATTTCGGTTCATCCGGAATGTCGGGTTTTGTGTGTGTTAAAATATTGTCAATATTAAACACATCATCAATGTCATCCTTAACGTGAAAAATGTTATCGTCCCGCACTTGCATTGCCACACCATCTTCCTTCATTTTACCAAAATCAATTAAGGGGTCTTCTTCTTCTTCAAAGGATACTTTTCTCGTCGTCGGTTGTTGTATCACATCGTCTTCACTGGTGTCATCAGGAAAATCTTCAGAGCGTTCCGTTAATGTAGGGTCTCGTTCGCGTTTCCCTTGCTCTGTGGTGTTGTAGTAAACGGCACGCTTTGACACTCCATATTTACCCATAATATCACCGACACTCATTCCACCTTCCCTATCTACCCGCATAGCGTCGACTTGTTGCTTCGTCAACCTTGGCATTCTTATATAATTTATACATTACATAATAATTTTATGACTTAGTTGTGATATTTTGTTGTACGACATTCGCAATGGATAGTTGTAACACATCCTGCCCGTTCAATTGTGCCAAATATTCACAAAAGCACTCTAGATAACGGCGTAATTTATCCCTATCGGGTTCCATCGTGATGCCCAGTTTCGTCATCATTTGCGTCACAATGAGGTCTAATTTACCCGTATTTGGTAGCAAAAATGCCACCCCAAAAAGTAGAAATTCACTATCTGTCATTGTTTCGTAATCCTTAATAACCTTGGCATTGGATGAGACGGAAGCTACGAAGGTTTTGAAATTATTAAATTTTTGTAAAAGCATCTGATAATCGGTCATATCTGTCATTGTTACTATACAAATGGGAATAGAAATAAAAATATTAAAAAAACCTATCTATATAGATGTGTCAATATTATATGGAATGGATAAAAATGTATATATTGTTACAGGTTAATACCATTTATTATTTATGGTATGGTGTATCACATGTAAAGGCAAATATATCCTACACCCCGTCCTTGCAGGATAAATACAATGACTTATGACAAGTGTAGCCAAGGTGGTATTGTTGTTCCAACTCGTTTGATGGGCGTTGCGTATTTGGATAACACATTGGTGATATACTCTGTCATCGGGTGAGTATCCGTCTCCACATGTAACTCCACCACGGCCCACCAATTCGCCCCGTTTAAATCCAACACCTCATTCACACTGTTTCGTATGGATATGTGAAATTGTTGTAGAGTTATGGGTTCTTGGAATTCGTGGCTCTTCACTCCGGTATCCGCATCGGGGTTTTGTATAAATAACTTTTTACCAAAGTAATCTTCCGTAAAATCAATGGTATTTTCCACGATGAAGGTTGCACTATGTCGCTCATTATTCACCTCCAACACACCGCCATCTAGATAGGTCAGATTTAATTTTAAGTAATCATTGGTAATGAATCCATGCGGTGAGGAATTTGAAATTTGATAGGAATGGCTCAGAAGTAGTTCCGTAAATCCAAGCCAAGCCATCAATGTGCCTCCCATCAGAAAGGTCGGCTCTCCTACAGTGCCCGGTGTTAGAACGACTGTAAATTTACCAGTTACATCGCTATAACTCATCTGATAACTACCCTCTAGGGCATTGTTCGTTGTATTGAAATGTTCCATAACAACGGATACCAAACTAACCGGTGTGTATCTACCGGGCGGTATGTCAAAAGTAAAATAGGATGGTGTTGTCCAATCAACGTTATACTCCAAGTGATTGTTATCACTGGTTATGTTGTAAAATGTCAAGGGCACACAACATTCCCTTAAACGACAACATCTAACTTTCAAGGCATTGCTTAGACTACACGAGAAATCCGTGGTACCATCCGATGCATTTTGACGCTTGCTACTATCAATGAGGAAATTTATGTTCTGATAAGACATTTATATAATATAATATAGTATATAATATTATTATTTAAATTTAAAAAAATATTTTGGAATATTATAAACAATGAGTTCAACAACACTGCAAAATAATGGCAAACCAACCAACGACGCCGTCGGCAATGATTGGCTCTCTTGGGGCGATGGCTTCATTGAGCAAGAAAAGATTATTTGGCGAAACACCCTACCCCTCGCGGTAACCACTAGTGTCATCACGGCTCTATACAGCTACTATATGATTGACCAATCCACCAACAATGCCGTCAATCGTGCCTTACTTATGTCCCTCGCCACCTTACTCGGTGCCACCGTGGTGGATGTGGCCACCAAGAATGCCTATCTTGATGCAAGTGGCAATGCGCCAATGATTGCGGAAACAGCCGTCGTGCCATTACTATATTTTTGGATAACGAAACGACAATTTCAATTACCGGAATTGGAAGGCCAAGTGGTTAAGACGGCCGCCATTGCCATTGTCGCGGGTCAATTAGTGGCACCGCAGGTGGAACGGTATTTAAATTCTATGAATACCACGCCTGATAAAAAATAAATAATCCGTTACAGTAATATAGAAAAATATGACCACGGAAACAAAGAAAGTTACTCAAGTTTCGGAAATTTCAGAAGGGTCCATATGGGGGGCCTTGATGTATAACATTAATGAAAAGTTTGGTTGGATGTTGGGCGACCCAACGCCCGAGGAAGTAGTTTTGTACTCCGATTTAGTATATTCAGACAACGCCCTTTACGACTTGTTCTTATCCCCGGAAACGGGCTTTAAGCAATATGAAAAAGATGAGAAGAAAGATCAAAAATTAATAGATGTAGCGTCTAACGCATTGACCTACTCCAACGCTTGCAGAATAATCATTTACGATTTCCCAACATATCAGAAATTATATGCCAAAACGGACGGGTTATTTGGCTTTACTTGGTTGCCTTGGAACCCAGTTGGAATTGAGAAAGATACTAATTATTGGGTGAAACTGCGTTACGATAAAAACACACCGATAAAAGTCAACCCGATGCGAAAGGAGGTAGTGATGATTAAGTTGATGACGATGGGTAAAATTCTTGGCATTTCCCTTGCCACCTTTTACGGCGGGCGCTTTCTATGGTATATGATGACGAAATCAAATCCAAAAGTATAAAATATAAAATTATCTCGCTATAGAATATATATTATTATGGACACGGCTAAGTAGTTAATAACTACTTTCCGGATGCATAAAATATATGAAAAGATTTACTTCTTTTCATATATTATTATGGACACATACAATTGGAGTAATTACATTTTTCCGCCCCTCATCGTTGGGCTTAGCGTTGTGATAAAGGATAAATATGTGGATGGATATGACATCACGAATGCCGTCCTATTGACGGATGTTGGGCTTCACATTGTGGCATACCTGCTTTCCGATGTCATCGTGCAATTTGGCGTAAATCGGATGTTTGAACAGAATCCGGATATTGATTTATTAAAAGCCGGAACGGATATAGTCGTTCAACCGGCCCTGCACGGCGTGATGACCGGCGTAGTGCGTCCTATGATGCATAGTGAACAAACTCTACTCGATCATCCGATAACCTTCTTCACCAGCTTCACGGATGGCTTGGTTTTTAATATAGTAGGTAAATATTTATCCAGTCCGTTAGTTATTTATTTCTCAAATTAATAAAATATACATCAATAATATATGAGTGGAAAGTTTAACAATGATTTAGACAATTCAGAGGTTCCCATCAAAGAGGATGAGCATAACATTATGCCAGGCTTTGAGTCCGAACAACAAGCCAGGCAATATAAGCTGTATCTGGAAAACTTGAAATTAATGGCAGAGTTAAAGAAATCACCAGAAACCTTAACGTTATTTGTTGGACAAAAGAAAGGCACGGACGGAAGAGTGGAGGATGTTAACAAAGACGTGAGAATCGCCGACCTCGTCCCGAAGGAGTCAGAATTTGACCGCATCCGCAAAGTGATCATTTCGCAACTGAACCAAATGAAGGATGAGGACCTACGGAAGTGGATGTCTCGCTTTGGGACGGACAACATCTTCGTCTTAAGTGGTCGTATCAGCGCCTATCAATTGGACAAGAAGAAACGAGACGAGGCCTACGACAACTTCAATGTTTGGAAATAAAGAAATAAAACTATAAATAATATACAATTTATAATTTTAATAAAAATATCCAATGATAATATATAAATGGCAAGTTTTCAAAACTCACAAATGCAACGAAAGAACCTACCACACATTGTGGCGAACCTTAGATCCCTTGAGCCGGCAGCGGTGCTCAATGGTCTTTTCCGCTTTGCAAATAAAGCGCAAACAAGCAATGTCCCCGGTAGTCATCGTTATCATCAAATTCAACCTATCACAACGGTCAATCCATCGGCTTTCACAAACACAAACTATTACATTGATTTTAATCTTCCAATGAATGTTGACCAGATTAATGAGGAACTTCTAGAAGTCACGCTTAAGAATAACCATGTCGCCTCATCGTGGACGGCCAATGCATCGGTACCATTTTGGTTTCAACGCATTGAGATACGACACGACGGAGAGATAAAACAAACGTTGCGAGACGTGCATCTTTACCTTGACCAAACAATGTATCGCGATGATTTTGAACGGGCGAAATTAATGCCGTTAAATGGCATCAGCGATGCGACCTACAAGGCCGATGCCACAACCCTCACCATTGGCCCAAATTCCACCGCAACATATCGTCTAAAACTCAATTCCATCATCTCCAAATGCAGTCTCTTTCTTCGCGCCTTACACGGTCAAGTGGTCGTTCGTGTTTATCCGCAAGCCATTGCCACTTTTTCCAATTCGGCGCAAAATGCCAATATTACGCTTGAGCAATCCACTCTGCTACTTCGTGAGTTAAACTTATCGACCGATGCATCTGCTCGTCTTGAGACCATTCATCGCTCCAATGTGGATTATCGTTTCGTAGATGTCGTTCACGAGGAAACAAGTCTCAATCTCACTTCCGGGGCAACTTTCAAATATGTTACGAATAATTTCCACGACACAATCTACAGTCATCTTGTCGTGCTTACGCGTGATAGTAATCCAATCTTATCAGAATTAGAGATGTTTCAGAAACACACCAAAGTGTATGTGGAAGATGTGGCCGGGCAATCCCTATCCAATGACATTCAATGGACCGATGAGGAATTACGAACAGTGGTTTACACTTCCAATTTCCCGAATACTATGGCGCTACAATCGGATATGTTTATCTACGTCCCGAAATCACCATCGCTAAATCCCGAGCAAAGCTACAAGACGGGCGTGAATAATGGATATGAAATTCTCCCGAGAAATACCAAACTTTGCATCGTTCCGGCCACCACGGGGCAAGTGAAAGTTGACATCCTATGTTATGCCTATATGCATCTCCGAGTGGAAGGAGGAAAAATTAATATATACTAAGTATAATGGATGAGAAGAAAAGGATGAAATTTTCTGATTTCATTTCGCAACACGCGTGTGATGTATCTTTGATATTTTATGTTGGAGCAAGCGTAATGAGTGCCTACATCGTTGAAGAGTTTCCAATGACAACTCAAAATAAATACATCGTAATGGCCCTAACTTTATACATTGTTCAAATAATTTATCAATGGTTAATAATTTAATTAATAAAATTATTTAAAGCTTTATTGATATAATATAATATAATATAAAGTAATGAATGGAAATGACAAAAGAATTTATGACAATATCGTTTCTCGTTGTAAATGGTTATGTAATAAAGAAAGTATCCCGGAAGGTGATGTGGAAACATTTATAACATATAATAGTAAGGTCCTTCAGCAAGGGTCTGTTAATGTTTGTTTGAAATATTTTGAACTGGGCGGGCCGAGACTAGCCAAGGATGACTACCGGGCAATGATGAACGATGCGGTAGGAGAAGCTTGGTCAACGATTAAACCTTCCATTTTGCGATTTATTAAAGAGCGTAAAAAAGCCAAGCCAAAGGAAGCGGAAGTAAGTCCGTATGAAAAATTAGAAGCTTTGGAAAAACGAAAAGAAGAATTAAAGGCAGAATTGAAAAAGGTTAAAGAAGATATCATTGTAGTGAAGATGGAAATTGAGCAGATGGTGAATTAAAATAGTTCTTTTTCTGCCGTCCAATGAACCCGTTTAGTTCCCTTTTCCTTCTTCCCTTCCCGACAGACATATTTAAAGTCCGCCGGAATCTTGGTTGCCTTGACAATTTGCACCCCCTTTTCATCGGCATTATTGTCATACATAATAAATTGGTAATCTTTATTATGTTCATTTACAAATTCCTTAAATTGTTCCGCATTTTCAAACTCACCTGATATAATCATTGAATAAATTTGTTTTTTCAATGTTTCCGAGTTTAACTTCCGGATGAATAAATAACTGGTATTATTTCTTATTGCGGGGCTAATGGCATTCGTTGCAACTTGAGCCGACAAGATGGTGGTGATGTTATAATGACGCCCTTGAGTGGCAAGCTGTTCAATACTCTTATCAAATTTGGCACTCAAGTCAATATCATCAAATACTAAAAGTATGTGATGTTTCTTCTTGGTTTTCAATTGCAACTCCATCAAACGAGACACCACTTTATCCACCGTGGCAATGTCCGCCTTGAATATACATCTCTTATCAATAAACTCGTAATTTCCACCTTCCTCAAATCGGGCCGTGTTACTGAACATATACATCACATCGCAATTATTATCTTTATCGTTGGTGAGAAACATATATATCATTTCGGCAATCATAAAGCTTTTACCACTCTTACGGGTACTTAGGATGGTGATGAAACTATTTCTTTGTATATTCATATATAATATACACACCCAAAAAAAAAATAATAAGGTACAGTGTTAGTAAGAACATTGAACGACCGCAAACTAGCATCCCTGTTGTTCCGGATTGCTGTGAAACTGTTCATTCTTTTTATTATTTTAATTATATAGTAATAATAATAAATGGCAGTAGCAATACCTGTTATGGAAACCGTCGTTGCACCGGCCATCTTAGAGGCCATACCATATGTTGAGCAAAAGATTAAGCAAGCAATCCCAATGATAGAAAAGCTTGTAGCACCAGATAAAAACAAAAGTTTACGAGATTTACTTATGTTCAAGGAGACCCATCGGCCTGAAAATAAAGTAGAAAAGGTCAATGTTGAAAAAGTGGAAGAAACTCAAAAGCAACTGGAAAAACAAGAAGTGGAAATAGAGAAAGTAGAGGAAGAAGTGTCAAAAAAACCGGATAATAAAGGTTTAAAATCCAAATTAGATGGATACATCAGGCTGTATCAAAAAAACGCGGAGACTTTTCAAAAGCAACTTGAAATGGCTGATAGTTTATTTCAACAATCTAAGAATTACAAGTTTTACTAAGTATTTCCATCACAATCTGATGTTTTTTACTTTTTTGATGAATGTATTTATTATACTTTAAAAAGGTTCCCTTACAATGTTCACATATTACCTTTTCTCTATTTCTCTTAACATACGCCTTCATATAGGCATTCATATATTCTTTTGAGTTTGTGGGCATTTGACTTTTATTTATTAATTATATATAAAGATATGTCTTTATATATAAAAAATGATTCAAAATATACTTAAAGCCATTCAACTTTACGAAAGCTGGCACAATTTCGCACCTCTAAATGTTCAATATGACCTTCATATCGTAGCCCGTGTAGACCGGCACAAGAAAAGGGTATATCCGTCTTAAGTTGTTCACTTAAGACAAACCCATCCGTATTACAATACACCACCGCGTCTTTATGGCGCCATAGGAACTTGGCCATCTTATTACGAGCCATTGCCGTTAAGGGGCTATGAAGTCGTCCCCAGTTATACACAAACGGGTCAACCGTATCATCGTAATTCATTTGGAAAGTTTCATCATCAATTCGTTTCGGGGCACGAAAACTCCAAGTATCCGGCACAGCGGGGATATTTTTATCCCCGGCCTTATTCACAGTGCTATTCTTCTTACGCTTACTCAATAGGCCTGTTAAATTATTTAACATAACCTTGGCCAACTTAATGCCCTTTTGTTTCAATGGAAATAAGTAATTAACATAATTGTCAAAGATGCGATTTAACGGAACTAACACATCACGCGGATAGATGTAGGCATTATTATGCTTTACATCCATAATAATTTTTAATCCTAACATAATGGCAATCTCCAAATCTTCGTGCCAATACCAATCTCTCTCACGACAATCACTGAAATTGAAGAAACAATCTATCCGTTCATCCTCGGAAGGTAAAACTTGACAATTATACAACCCATATTTTGGTGTATGTTTCCATTTTGCCTTGATATCCATCTCTTCTTGTGTGATGGTTGTAAACTCTCCCGGTCCCACGGGCATGCATTTTGTTCCCGTCATAATGCTCGGGTATCGCGAGACAAAATCATACTTCCAACAAGGCCCGGAATATTTATGCGAAAAAATCAATCCGTGTCTATCGGTGGCACGATGAAGCTTACCCTCCATCAACTCTATCGGCGCCGGTTCCGGTAATCCATATGTAGTATGATGAAACAAATCCATTATCGCATTATTAATATCTTTACATTTTCGCATATCCACTTGAAACTGATATCCGTTCCTATAACTGGTGGCTTCTTTCAATGCTTCAATATTGTCCGCGTAATTGTCATACTCTGTTTTCCATTGTAATAAATCATTCGGGGGCTTTCCCAACACATTCACGCACGAGGTTTTCCACATTGTAGTCAACTCTTCTGATGTCATTGTTTGTAAAGTTTCCCCGTCAAACACTTCATAACCATACTTGAGCATTACCGGGGCATCTTTGAAGTAAGTATATCCTAACTTTCCCTTTCTACCCGGTTCGTGAAGCGGGGTGTAATGGCCGGCTTTCAAGTTTAAGTAATATTGATATTTTTGATGTTTGAACAAATGGCTTTTGTAATCCGCATCCCCGGTGATAAACAAATTACAACTTCCAAGTAGCTTTTCCAATTCCGGCATTTTCGGGTGGTCCCAAGGGATGCCATCGGTTCGTTCAACGCCAAACCATTGCTTTAATTTCTTTGGTTTATTAATTTGTTTCGGTAATCTCCCACCCGTTAATACTTTCAGAGTGTAAAAGAAACAATCCGTGTTTTTGGCAATGTGTAATCCTCGGCCGTTCTTCGGAACCATCATTATGTAAACATCAAACATTTTACTTTTGCTTGCCATATATGCATCAACAACATCCGGCGGAGGGTCGTAACGTTGCGGGGTCCAAATGTTAACGTCTTGTCCAAGCTCAGTCGGAAAGAAGCTGGATTTATAACCAAAGGGGAATTGAACCCCAACCCAAACGAGAAATTTCATATCTTGTCTCGCACCGGTTTCCAATCCTAAATTACGAGCAAAGTCACGGGAAACTTTATTACTGTAATCACGAATGTTTTGAAGAGAAAACCCATTTCCGCCATCATCACGGAAATTAATAACCTCCAGGGAACCATTGACAATTTGACCGTATTGTGTTCGGAACTTTTGATGAACCGTTTGCATTCGGCAAGGTGGTAATATTATATTTTCTGACATTTTACTTTATATAAATATATTATATTAATATTTCCT
>SXGT01664745.1_pt1 | contig 13787 bp, 21 predicted proteins | sample 3176221 | NCBI WGS metagenome assembly SXGT01 (sample SAMN11356862, study PRJNA531348) | freshwater metagenome | isolation source: freshwater sample F1-120 | place: China: Fuxian Lake, Yuxi | collected 2017-12-25 | reverse complement strand
GCTTATGGACATCGTTCAGGCCGTACTTCCGGCACTCTTGAGGGGTGCCGGAGTAACATTGCAGACAGCGGCTCAGGCCGGTCTTCTGGCGCTGGTCATCTCGGTAATCGTTGGAGCATTGCGAGAAGTTGGCTTTGGCTTTGTATACGAGACTGTTTCGATACCCACCCAACTTCGGAACCTGATTTTAATAGTTTTGACTGGGTTAGGCGAGCGCAGCAAAAGCCTTGACTGCGACGTGCGTTTTGACCCGCGTTAGGATTAGGAATATTGTGTCACGTGGGTAACCCAATTCGAGTGCAAGGCTGGCACCACACCAGCTTGGCAGTGAACAACCTTGATCAAGCCATAAATTTCTACAAGGCCGCGTTTGGCTTTAAAGAGGAGATCTTTAGAGAGCGAGGCATGACCAACCAGATCCAGAGCATGGTCGGATTATCAGGTGTAACTTGCGATATCGCCCAACTACGGTCCCCGTTCTCAGGCCAGATTCTCGAACTGATCGCCTTTCAACACCTCCCCGCCGGTAGGGAAGAACATGGGCCGACCCGCGCGGGCACCGCCCACATCGCGCTCAAGGTAGTTGATCTGGATCGCGCATTGCATGAAGTGCGGCTACTTGGCGCGGAGCCCATTGGCGAGATCACGGAGTTTTCAGACGGACGGGCTGTGTATTGCCGTGAGCCATCTGGAACAGTGTTCGAGCTAGAAGAATCCGGAACACAACCAGCGAGCAGCTTATGACTGAGTACAACCTTCTCGACCGCTTCAGGGCGATGGTGCAGATGCGGCACTTTGAAGAGGCCTGTCAGCAGGGAGTGCCAACCCGCGAGATCCATGGCGAGTTGCACACGGGCCTGGGACAGGAGGCGATCGCTGCTGGGATGATCGGGGCGCTGTGGGACGAAGATGCGTTGGTTAGCACTCACCGGAATCATTACCACGCCATCGCTAAAGGCGTCCCACTCCTGCCGCTCATGGCCGAAATCTTTGAGAAAGATAGCGGTCTGTGTCGGGGGCGCGGAGGCCACATGCACCCGTTCGACCCGCAGCGCAACTTTCACGCGTCGGGTATCGTAGGCGCGTCCATGCCGGTCGCCCTCGGCTACGCTTACGCTTTTTGGATAACCGAGTCCCGTCGAGTGGCCGTCGCCGTAATAGGCGATGGCGGCGCGAATACAGGAGCTTTCCATGAAAGTCTGAACATAGCTGGGACTTGGAAGCTGCCGTTTGTCATTGTTGTAGAGAACAATCGGTATGCTATATCTGTCCCGTTTAGGGCTGTGTCAGCCACACAGACGATCGCCGAACGGGCGAGAGTCTATGGTGCTTGGGGCAAGGTTGTTGACGGGACGGACGTGGAAGCTGTGGCACTGTTGTTCGGCGAGGCTGTGGAGCACGCCCGCGCGGGCAAGGGACCGGCGCTGCTAGAAGCTTCCTGTGCCCGGTTCGCCGGACACTACGAAGGCGATCTCGACCTGTATCGCCCAAAGGCCGATAAGGACCGAGAAAAGCGCGAACAAGACCCGATACGGATAGCGCGGCGCAAGCTGGTCGAGCGCGGTGAATCGACGGAGGCCAATCTCGACGCGGTCATCGTTGCCTCGTTCGAGGCAACGGCCAAGCTGTTGGGGCAGGTGCGGGAAGCGCCACTGCCGGATGCCACTGGAGCCTTGGACTTCGTTTTCGTAAACGAAAGACAACCATGAGCACGTCCAGCTCTATGCGAAACTTGAATATGTCTCAGTATACTGCCGAGGCGATAGGCGTGGAAATGGAGCGCGACGAGCGGATCGTGGTGATAGGCGAGGACGTGGGGACGCTTGGCGGGGTGTTTGGCGCAACGCGCGGTCTACAAAGGCGCTTCGGTGACCGTCGTGTCCGAGATATGCCGATTTCGGAAATGACATTCTTGGGCATGGGGGTGGGGATGGCGATGGCTGGACTGCGCCCGCTAGTCGAGATCATGTTTGCGGACTTCCTTGGTGCTTGCTTAGAGCCCGTCTATAACGCAATGGCGAAGAACCACTATATGTCTGGTGGGCAAGTTCGAATTCCGATGGTCGTCAGAACCGCCGCTGGGTGCATTGGCTCGGCCGCTCAGCACTCGCAGTGCCTGTGGGGGACATTTGCCCACCTGCCCGGAATGCAGGTCGTCGCGCCTTCCTGCCCCTTTGATAGCAAAGGACTTATGGCTGCCGCGTTAGAAACGGACAACCCCGTTGTTTACATTGAGCACAAGAGCCTGATGCGTCGTCGATCAGAGGCATTTCGCCATGGCGCCGATGTGCCGCCGGAGAGGTATACCGTGCCGATCGGAACTGCCCAAGTTGTGCGGCGCGGCTCAGATGTGACATTGGCGACCATCAGCGCCGGTGTTGTCCACAGTCTGGATGCTGCTCAGACGCTGGCAGCGGAAGGCATTGGGGTCGAGGTAATCGATCTGCGGTCGCTGGTTCCGCTAGACGCTGCTGCCGTCGCCGACTCCGTCGGGCACACCTCGCGGCTGTTGGTCGTTGACGAGGACTACTTGAGTTTCGGAATGTCAGGCGAAGTGATTGCTCGGGTCGTGGAGTTGCTCGGGCCATCGGCTATACGGTGCGTGGCACGTCACGCTGTGCCCGACGTCCCTATTCCCGCCGCCCGCACACTTGAGGAAGCCGTGGTTCCGGACACTGCCTCGATCATTAGAGCCGTTCGTTCTATGCTAGGGGCCTGACGAGCGGCCACGTGATGACCCTTGCTGAACGGGCGGGCCGCATCTCCGCCGGCGAAGAGAGTGCCCGGGGGGAGGCGTTGAGGCGCATAAAAGCTGATTCGTTGCGCTGGGTTCGACTGTGCATGCCTGACCTGCATGGCGTGCTGCGTGGCAAGATCGTGCCCGCCGCGCGTTTCGCGGAGGTGGCGCGCACCGGTCACCCGTGGGGTGCACGCCTTCTGGTGGCGGACCTCCGGGAGCAACTGGATCATGACACGGAATATCCCCACCTGTATCGCCAGGGCAACTGCCAAGTATTGCCCGACTGCCGTACATTCGTGCCGCTCAATTGGACAAGCGATACTGCGATGGTGATTTGTGATCCGTATTTTTTGGACGGCACGCCAGCGGTCGCATCCCGCCTTGGGCTGATGGCAGCTTTGGAACAGGCGGCCAAGGTAGGCCTGCGGCCGGTGTTTGGATCGGAACTGGAGTTTGCGATCTATCGCCGTGATGGGGACGCCCTCCATCCCTTGACTGCGCCGCAGCACTTCTTTTCGATACAGGGCTTGGCGCGTGCCGCGCCTGTGCTGAAGCCGCTGTTCGACCATCTGGTCGCCATGGGATTTCCGGTGCAGGATATCGAGAACGAAGGTGGGCCGGGGCAGTTCGAACTGAATTGTGCGCCGGTCGAGGGTTTGGCTGGTATAGACAACTTAGTGATCATCAAAGCCGCTATTAAGGAGATACTGATGCAGAATGGTTTTGAAGCAACTTTCATGACCAAAGCGGATAATAGCGCCGAAACCAATACCAACGGCTATCACTTGCACCAATCTTTGCTCGGTAGCGATGGCAGCAATCTGTTCTTCGACTCCGAAGCGGCCGACGGCCTCAGCGCACTCCTGCGTCACTATGTTGCCGGACAACTGGCCCACGCCTCGGCACTGGCTACGCTTGGTACGCCGACGATTACGGGTTACAAGCGCTTTCAGCCGGGGACCTGGGCGCCAACCAGTCCGTGTTGGGGACTCGACGACCGACGCGCACTCGTGCGCGTGCCGCCAGAGCGAGGGCAAAGTACCCGTGTCGAGACACGCGTCGCCGAGGCTGCCGCAAATCCGTATTTGCTTAGCGCTGGATTGCTGTTGGCCGGCTTCGAAGGGATTTCCCGGTGTCTTGAGCCCGCCCCGCCGATTGGCAAGGACTTTGCGCCCTCGAAAAGTGCACTGCCTGAGACACTGGAGGCCGGGATTGCGGCTTTGCGGGCAGACACGGTGCTGTGGCAGGCGCTTGGGCCAGAGTTAGCGAGTATGTGCTGCGGTGTATGGCTAAGCGCGCTCCGGCGCTTCCACAGCCACGTCACTGATTGGGAGATTGCCGAATATCGGGAGATGCTGTGACAATGGAGAATTCCCAGCAGAACGTGATTGTTACGGGCGCGGCGAGCGGTATTGGACTGAGCGTTGCCCGCTGCTTTGCGGAACGCAGAGCACAGGTGCTAATGTGTGACATTAACGGGCCCAGACTTGAACAAGAGGCCTTGGCCCTGACAGAGGAGGGATACCGGGTCGCCACGGCCGCCTTCGACGTGACCGACACTGTGGCGGTGGCAAGTGCCATGGCGAACTACGTTAGCCGCGCTGGCTCACCGACAACGTTGGTATTCTGTGCCGGGGTACTGGTGAATGCGCTTGTCGTGAACATGTCGCTAGAACAATGGCAGCGGGTGCTGACGGTCAACTTGACCGGGGCCTTTCTGTGCGCGAAATATGTGGCGCGGGCAATGATCTCCGGCGCCGTGCCAGGCCGCATGATTTTCATGGTCTCGGAGGCAGGCAAACGGGGCTCTCGTCACGCCGCAGCCTACTGCGCCTCCAAATTTGGCTTGATTGGCCTGCTCCAGTCTATGGCGCTCGAACTGGCGCCTTACGGCATCACGGTAAATGGCGTCTGCCCAGGTGACGTGGAAACGGCGATGCAGGCCGCGAATGTTCGCGAGATGGCCGCGCTGGCCGGCATAAGCGAGAATGAGTATGAGGAGCAAGTCTCGGCGGCTACGCCGCTTGGCAGGCTGGCCCAGCCCGAGGAGATAGCGAACCTATGCCTATTTCTGGCCTCCGACCACGCACGTTACATTACGGGGGAGACAGTCAACATTGATGGAGGAAGATTAGCAAATTAGGGGCTGGCATCCCAAGTAAATCGAGCCAAACGCATCCCTGATACCTTTTTTTCGGAAACACTTTTACTATAGGCGTGCACAAGGGGCACTGTTGCCGGCTGGCCTGATGCCCTCGGCGCCGCCCTATTCGGCCCGGGCGGCAAACCCGACCCAGGAGGATCTGATGTTCAAGGAGCCAACCCTAAATTTCTTGCCCAAGCGGCCGAGCCAGGCTGGCTATGGCATTGGCCTGATCGGGGCGGGCTACATCGCCGAGATTGCGCATATTCCGGCTTACCAGAAGGCCGGCTACCGTCTGCTAGCCGCGGCTGACCCGTCCGAAGAGCGGCGCCAATACTGCCGGAAGGTCGCTGGAGTGACCAAGCTCTTTGCGGATCATCGCGCCCTGCTCGACCTACCCGAGGTGGAGATCGTCGACATCACAATTCCGCAGTCGTCGCCGCACAAGATGCCGGTCGTGCACGACGCCATCGACGCTGGCAAGCATATCCTGCTGCAGAAACCTTTTGCCATGAACTACCGCGACGCGGTCGAGGTGGTGGAACACGCGCAGCGGGCCGGCGTCAAGCTGGCGCTCAATCATCAGCGACGCTGGGCGCCTGCCTATCTGGCTGTGAAAGGGATGATCGATCAGGGCCGCCTCGGTGACCTGTTTTTTCTCACCGTCGATGAACGCCGTGAATATGATTGGCCGGGCAAGAGTTACATCGAGCAGGAGCGTATGTTGTTGCTGATGGATGGCACGCATTACGTGGATCTCTTCCGTTGGCTGACCGGCTGCGAAATCAAGCAGGTCTATGCTTCCATTTCACGCCGACCCGGGCAACACGCCCGTGGGGAGATGGTGGGCACGCTCCTGCTGGACTTTGATACCAACCTGCGGGCGGTGTACATTACCAGCCTGGCTGGTTACCGTCAGGCTGAATATCAGCGTTTCCGGCTGGAAGGAACCGAGGGCGTGATCTCCGGTAACTACGACAATTCCTGGGGTCCGGGGGAATTCGAATACAGTCCGGCGCGATCGGAGAGTCTGTGGTTCCGGCCGCAATTGACCGGCTCCTGGATACCCGATGCGTTTATCGGCAGCATGGGCGATTTGATGGAGGCGATTGCGTCTGACCGCGAGCCCGCGGTCAGCGGAGCAGACAACCTGAAGACGCTGCAAGTCATCTTTGCCGCCTATCGGTCTGCTGAACTCGCCCGATCCGTAGCGCCAGCGGAGATTAGCGCCGAAACCGCCCTAGCTCGGTGATATGCCCATCTGTGCGGTTCCGCGTGGATCGGGAGATAAGTGTCGTGGCATGGTGCCGGCGTTTAGAGGGAGCGAAATGCGGCTAAGTTGCTGGATTGACTCCGCGCCTGGAGAAACCCTCTCTGATCGCGCCCACTTTCTTGCCGATTGCGGCTTTGCGGCGATGGAATGGTATGCCTCGCTGCCGGAGTTGTCCGACCGATTAACCGAGCTGCGTGCACTGGTGCGCGCCGGCATCGGGATCAGCGCCATCGGCCCAATTCACCGCGGCTGGCTGATCGATCCGGACCCGGCCTTGCGCCAGGCAGCCGGCGAGGATATCGCCCGGACACTGGCCTGGGCCTCTGAGCTCGGTACGGCGGTCATCGTCTTGCCGATCCTTGGATACACGCGGGCCCTTCCCAACGGCCGGACGACCGGCCGCACGGCCGAAGCAGATCGACAAATGTTGATTGACAATTTGGGCCCTTTGGCCGAACGCGCCCGGGAGCTGGGGACTGCGTTGGTGATCGAAGTGATCAACCGATACGAGTCACCAGTGATGAACACGCTGGCCGAAGGTGTGCGAGTGATGGCGGCGGTAAACAGCGCTCACTGCAAACTAGCGGTGGATCTGTTCCACATGAACATCGAAGAGTCGGATCCGGCTGCGGCGCTAAGCCGAGCCGGGTCATTTCTTGGTCTGGTCCATCTGGCCGACTCGAACCGCTCGTTTCCGGGCCTCGGCCATACGGATTTTGCCGGCCCGCTCTGGGTCCTGGGCCAGCTGAGCTACGGCGGGTACCTCACCGTGGAAGCCATCGATCATCATCGTGATGTCCGGCAGATTTTGCCGAGGACTGTTCAACTATTGAAAGGGCTCATCGGAGGCTAATATGTTGACTCAAGATCAAATCGCGTTTTACAAAGCCAGTGGCTATTTGCATATAGCGGGCCTGATTGAAGCCGAGCTCCTCGCTGGCCTGCACCACGAGACCGCGGCCCTGATTGAGCGGATGCAAGCCACCGCGCCGATCCAGCCGAGGGCCGCCTGCGTGAGGCCGTCTTCCGTGAACCTGTGCCGTCCGGCGAGGATCCACTCAAGGGAGCGGTCTTTGCGCTTATGGATCTGCAAAACTTTCATCCGATCTACACCCGGCCGCTGGTCTACGCCCCCATCGTCATGCCCTCAATGATCTGATCGGCCCGGGCGTGCAGTTACACCAGGCCCGGATGATCACCAAAGGATCAAAGAAAAAGACGGCGGGGAGCCAGGGCTGGGTCGTCACGATGCATCAAGATCAGCCTTTCTTCCCCCATCGGGATCATTCGTTGGTGGCGGCGTTCATGCCGCTGGTCGATACGACCATCGAGAATGGGGCCTTGCACGTCGTCCCGGGCAGTCACAAGCTTGGCCCGATCGAGCATTTTACCGACAACAATGGCGGTTATCGTCTGAAAGCCGAGGAGTGGCCGCTGAGCCGGGGCACGCCAGTGATGGTTAAGGCCGGCGACGTGCTGTTCTTCAATCACCTTACCGTGCACGGCTCCCGCCCGAATCAGAGCGATGCCCGGCGGACCGCCTTGACTTTCCAATACCGCTCGGCGACCGATCAGCCCCTGAGCGACGCCCACGCCGACTCGTCGGGCATCGGCATGCGGCTGGCCTGAGACACCGGGAGATGCTTGAATGACTGTATCCATACCGCCCGGTAAACTCCTGGAAATCCATAGCCTGATGCTGCGCATCCGCGGCTTGAAAAGCGCGGGGCTTTTCTTTATGATAAGCAGGAGGTGCCCGGCCTGCTGAACCTGTACATCGGCCAGGAGGTGGTGGCCGCCGGGGTGAGCGCCGCACTTAACCCGGACGACTACATCACTAGCACGCATCGTGGCCACGGCCATGTGATCGCGCGGAGCGGACTTCGCCTGCATGGTGGCCGAGCTTTATGGCAAAGCAACCGGGCTGTGCAAAGGGAAAGGCGGCTCCATGCACATCGCGGATGTGAACCGGGGCATCCTCGGCGCGAACAGCATCCTTGGCGCCGGCATTCCAATTGCAGCCGGCGCCGCTCTCCGCGCCAAGTACTATAGGACCGGCCAGGTTGCCGTGACCTTCTTCGGCGATGGAGCCGCCAACGAGGGCACCCTAAGTGAGAAGCTCAACCTGGCTTCGATCTGGAAGCTGCCCCACATCTTTGTTTGCGAAAACAACCGTTACACGGAGTTCACCCATACAGTGGAACTGAGCGCCGGCCACATCGCCGACCGAGCGCTTGGCTATGGCATGCCCGGCGTAGCCGTCGACGGCCAAGATGCGCTGGCGGTCTATCTCGCTTACCGTGAAGGTGTGACGCGCGCTCGCGCAGGCGAGAGACCGACGTTGATCGAGGCCATGACGTTGCGGTTTTACGGCCATTCAGAAGGCGAGGAGATTTTCTTGGGGCGCGGGTACCGGCCGGAAGGCGAGGCCCGCGAGTGGATAGGGGATTATCCCATTACCCGGCTGCAGGCCAGGCTGATGGCTGACCGCCTTCTGTCCCCCAATACGATCGAGACCCTCGAAGCGCAGATCGCGGCGGAACTGGACGCGGCCACCGAGTTTGCGCGCCGCAGTCCATACCCCGCACCCAAGGATGCCCTCCTCGACCAATTCACTTCGACGATGAGCGGGCAGTAGCCCGGAAGGAACCCGATATGGCGCGACAATGTCTTTTGCAGGCGATGCAGTCTGCAATCGTCGAGGAGATGCAGCGTGACCGGCACGTAGTGGTGTTTGGGGAGGACGTGCGGGTTAGTGTCTTCGGCGCTACCCGTGAATTATTGGATGATTTTGGGCACGAGCGTGTGCTCAACACGCCCATATCGGAGCAGACTATTATCGGCACGGCCCTCGGCGCCGCCGCCATCTGCCTGCGCCCGATTGTGGATCTGATGACTGGAAACTTCTTTTATACTGGCATGGATCAAATCGCCAACCAAAGTGCCAAACTCCCTTATATGACTGGTGGGCAGATCTGCCTGGCCCTGGTTCTGCTTGCCACAACCGGGGGCCGCGGGCGGCAACGCTGGGCAACATTCCGATTCGCCGTACCCGGCTCAGATGAACCTCGGTGGGCTGAAAATTGTCCTGCCGTCGACGCCGGCCGATGCCAAAGGGCTCTTCAAGTCGGCCATCCGCGACGACAATTTAGTGGTCTTCCTGCAGCAGGCTGCCATTGGCGGCGTGCGCGGCGAGGTACCGGACGATCCGGAGTGGCTAGTGCCGCTCGGCCGAGCTGACGTCAAGCGCGCCGGGCGGGATGTGACCGTCGTCGCCATTGGCCTGATGGTGCGATGGCGTTAGAGGCAGCCGGTCCGCTGGCCGCCGACGGTATCGAGATTGAGGTGGTCGATCCGCGGACGCTGGCCCTGCTCGATTTTGACACCATTCTGGCATCGGTGCAGAAGACTGGCCGGCTCGTCGTGGTGGATGAAGCCAGCCAGACGTGCAGTGCCGCCAGCGAGATCGCCGCGACCGTGGCCGAACAGGGCTTCCGGTGGCTCAATGCGCCCATCAGGCGGGTCACAGCTCCCGACGTCCCAATGCCGTACTCGCGCGTGATGGAGAATTTCGTCGTCCCGGACCAGGTGCGCATCACGACGGCTGTCCGCAGCGTGATGGGAGGTGAAGGCTCATGACCAAACTCGTCGATGTGACCATCCCCCGCTGGGGTATGGCGATGACCGAGGCAACCTTGGCAGCGCTCCTTGTAAAGGACGGTGATCACGTTGAGGCGGGGACGCCACTGTTTGAGCTCCAAACAGACAAGGTCACACAGGAGGTGCCGGCGCCCGTCGCGGGTCGGGTGGTCGAGATCCTGGCCGAAATTGACGCCGATCTGCCAGTCGGCACAGGGGTGATGCGTATTCAGGCTGAGGCGTAAACATCAGGAGGCAAACGTCCATGCGACTCGCCAACAAAGTAGCCCTGATCACTGGAGCAGCACGCGGCATGGGGCGCGCCATTGCGGAGCGTTTCGGGCGGGAAGGAGCCCGGTTGGCACTGTTTGATCTCGATGAGGCCGAGGGCAACCGGGTTGTGCAGTCTCTCCAGGCCCAAGGGAGCGAGGCCATCTTCGTCGCCGGCGACGTCTCAAGCGCCGCCGATGTCGAGCGTGCTGTCGCTAAGACGGTCACGGCCTTCGGCTCGCTTGGCCTGGTAGTCAACAGCGCGGGCGTGCTGCTGATCGGCCGCGACCTCCCGGTGGCGGAGGTAGATAAAAAGGTATGGGATCGCGTGATCGGTGTCAACCTCAAGGGGAAGTATTTTGTGTGCAAATTTGCAATTCCAGAAATGATCCGCACCTGCGGCGGTGCGATCACTCAGATAGCCTCGATTGCATTCTTCAAGGGCTGGAGCATGACAGGGGCTTATGGCGCCAGCAAGGGCAGCGTCTTGATTCTGACCAAAGCTACGCGCTTGCCTACGCCCGCCATAAAATCCAGGCCAATGCAATTTTCCCAGGTGATATTGACACCCCAACGACCGCACCCTTGGCAGGGCACCCCGCCCGGCAGGCCGGCATTCAAGCTACGCCGCTCAAGCGGCTGGGTCAACCCGAAGAGGTCGCGTATGTCGTCGTGTTCCTCGCGTCGGAGTAGGCATCATTCGTGACTGGAGCCGCTTACATCGTGGATGGCGGCTTGACGTCCGGAATAGCCGTTGATGCAGCACATGTCAATGCAATTTGAAACACGTGGCTCTGCTGGTCAGAGTAAGCCTAGGCGTGTACGGACCTCGCCAGAGGGATGGCTTGGTTCGCACTTCAGAACAGTCGCGTCACATGAGAGGGCCAAGCAATGAAGATCAGCTGTTTTGCCGATTTTGCGGCGGGCGATACGCTCACCCAGCGCGCGGAGTATCTTGCGCAAGCCGGCTTCGACGCGCTGGAATTTGTGGGGATGCCTCTTGACGTGATAATGCCCACGCCGTAGGTTCGGCAAGTTTTGGGGTCCGGGCGGCTTGAAGTCAGCGCGATATGCGCCTTGCATCAAGGCTGGCCAGTGGATCCCGACGCGGAGGCCCGCCGCTCTGCCCAGGAGGACATCCGAGCACAGCTAAGCCTGGCCGGCGAACTTGGTGGCTGCGGCGTGTTCGTGATCCCTATTCTGGATTACACCCAAAACTACCCGGGCGGCCCGCGCACCGGCCGCACACGCGACGGCGATCGGGAGGTACTGACAGACAGCTTGGCCGAACTGGCGGCCCATGCTCACCAGGCCGGCGCCACCCTACTGTTTGAGGTGATTAATCGCTATGAGTCGCCGGTGGCCAATTCGCTGACCGAATGCGCTGAGATCGTCCAACGCGTCGCCCAGATAAATTTCCGACTCAACGCCAATCTCTTTCACATGAACATTGAGGAGGACGACCCCGTGGCGGCGCTCCGGCAGCATTGGACCGTGCTGGGCCATTTCCATGCTGGCGATTCGATGCGGACCTAACCAAGCTTTGATCATTTAGACTATACTACAGTCTTACAAGCGCTGGGCGAAGCTGGTTACAGCCGTTACCTGACGGTTGACGCTTGGGATCCGCGCCTCGATCCGAGCCGGGTCTTTCCGAGTCTGGCTCGCTCTCTCCGTGGATTAATTGGCCTGGCGGAAGAGCGGGCGCGGCTGGAGCAGTCCGCGCCGGCATCTACTTGATCTGAAAGGTGGTGATATGTCTGATACCAACGCGTTGCAGCGCCTGCCCGTAAAGCAAGTAGTCCCGCTAGGGCGGGTGCAAAAAGTCATGGCGCAAGCTATGCGCGATTCTGTTCAACGTGCTGCGTTGAGCCAAGTCACCCGGCAAATGGATTTGTCGGCCATACAGGAAACTCGCCGGGTTGTGGGTAGGGACCGTGTTTCACTCAACATCTATATCATGGGGGCCGTTGCGCGGGCATTGCGCAACCACCCGATGCTGAATGCCGAACTGGTCGGTGACAAGGTGTTTATGTACGAGCCAGTGAATTTGGGATTGGCGATTGCCGGGGCCAGTGGCCTTATCGTGGCCGTTGTTCACGGATGCGACAATAAAACTTTGTCGGAGTTGGCTGTTGCTGTTGACGATCTCACCGGCCGTGCCAGCCACAACAAGCTAGGGTATGCGGATGTTGACGGAGGCACTTTCACAGTCAGCAACCTCGGAATGTTTGGCGTCGACGGCGGTTTCGCGTTGCCGCGTCCGCCAGAAGGTGCCATTCTCTTGGTTGGCAGCGTTCGCCTGCGCCCAGAAGTGGTAAGTGGCGCTGTCGAGGTTCGCGACAGCGCCTTGTTCAGCCTTTCTTTTGATCACCGTTTCATCGATGGGGCTACGGCGGCTAGGTTTCTTCAGGAGTTGCAGGATATCTTCCTCTACCCATCCTGTTTGGAGCCCTAGTCGGCGTTGACGCTAATGGTCTGGTAACCAAGATACCGATACGGCATAACCGGTTGCGGGCGAAACGGACTCACGGCATCGCTGGCAACATCTGCTCTTAAGGATATACGTTTGGAAATGGGGGATCAACCCGCATCGAGCCTGAGCGCATAGCTTGTCTTGCTTGATTGAAATGAGCGAAGGCACCTTGGGCACCTACACCGGGGATTGGTTCCCAGGACGTGCCGAAACCTCGTGGAACGGCGACTGGTACATTTACGGCGAAAAGACAATGCTGTTCTGGACCGGCGACCACGCCGACTGGAATGCCGCGAACTAGAAAATATACATCTGCAATGACAAATCGAGGCCGTCCCGTTGATCGAGCCAGCCGTGGCCGACCGCGCGGCCGAGTTGGTCGAGTTTGCAGCGGCGATGCGCGAGGATTGGGAACCTTTGACTTCCGGTCGAGGCAGCATTCAAAGTCTTGGGATCATGGTGGCCGCGATGGAGTCGGCCGGAAGCGGCCAACCGTTTGAAATGTCGGCGAAGTGAGCGATAGAACTGTTTCGACTTGATTGCAATGAAGCCCTTCATTCCGCTGAAAGTTGGACTGGTCGGTCTGGGTGTGCTCAGCCAGCGATAGTTGATGTTGCACTTTGCGCAGCTTGATGCAAAAAAACGACCTAGTGGCGGTGTGCGACCTTGAAGCTGAGCGCGCCCGCCGTGTCGGCGCAATCTGCGGTGTGCCGCACCATTACGCCAGCCTCAACAACATGCTTTGCGTCGCGCTGATTGACGCGGTACTCATCTGAACGCCCATCCGGGCCCATCACCCAAACGCTATGGCCGCGCTGTCGGCCGGCAAGCAGGTTTACATTCAAATGACGATTGCGCTGAATGTGAGGGACGCACAAGAGGTTCTAGCCGAGGCTCCCAGTCGCAACCTCACCCTCGTTGCCTCTCCCGAGCAGATGCTCAACCCCGCAGTGCGGGCTGCGCGGCAGATGCTAACCGAAGGTGCGATCGGGTTGGTGTTTTGGGCTTTGTGCGCTACCGACTACTGCGGCCAAGAGGGCGAAGGGCATCGGCGGGTGCGCATGCAGAGCCAATCCCGGAACTGGAGTTCGATCAGACATTGGGTTGGTAAATCTGCGCTGCAGTAATGGCACACGCGGCGCAGCGTCAGTAGGCGTGGTGTGGCTGCTGGCAGAGTGCACTGAATTTGGGGCTGCCAATGCTGGCCTGAACAAGTTGGGTAATTTCCGCCTGTTGCGCTGAGCGT
>SXGT01426490.1_pt1 | contig 13787 bp, 15 predicted proteins | sample 3176221 | NCBI WGS metagenome assembly SXGT01 (sample SAMN11356862, study PRJNA531348) | freshwater metagenome | isolation source: freshwater sample F1-120 | place: China: Fuxian Lake, Yuxi | collected 2017-12-25 | reverse complement strand
GGCGCGAAGTAGCGCGGTTGCCAGCACGCGGCGGCGGTGAGCAGGAGGGGCCAGAGAGCTAGGGTGCGCATGCTGGGTGCCGATGGTTCGCGAAATCGCCCCAGGTGGCAAGGGGCGGGGAAACAAGCGGCGCAGAGCGCATTCGGCGGCGATCAGTTGTGCTCGAAACGGAGCACGTGCGCGATGTCCAGGCATGTTCGCCTGGGTGAATCACGGCGCTGGAGCGACGACTTCCACGAGAAGGTACTTCTTCTTCAAGCCAGCCCCAACCGAGACGCAGACCAGGGTTCCTCCCGGAAGAGTAGGCACAGGAATCGTTGCCGTGCCGTCCGCGGCCACAGGAAACGACTTGGCGTCACCGATGCCGCCGGTGCTCACACTCACGGTAGCGTCGCCCGTCGTTACGTGGACGACGATGGTGCCGCCTTGTGGCACCGTGCTGCTGCCGCTGATTCCATTGCCTTGCATCATCGGAGCCACCTCAACTCCGGCACGTGGCGCAGCAAACGCAGTTCGCCCAACCAATCCAAGCGACTGCATCAGGCCCGAGCCGAGGATCTGCTGCTGTCGCACGGCTTCACCACAGCTGGGCAACCACAGTTGGACAATGCCCTCCGTCGCCGTGAAGCTCGAGGGCCCGACGGTGAAGTTCGCCTGCGCCTGAACCGTCGCCGTCAGCGCCAGCACACACGAAAGCCAGTGTTGGGAGTGAGTCATATGAGGACCAATGCAACGAAAGGAGAAGGTGCGTCACGGCCCGGGGGCCACCACTTCGATCAAAAGGAAGTGCTGCTGCAATCCCTTGCCAACGGCAACCTGAACCACCGTTCCCGGAGGAACCTGCGGCACCGGGAAGGTCACCGAGCCCGACTTGGGGACAGGCAGCGTCTGATCGCTCGACGCGGGCCCCGTACTGACGGTGATCCAAGCGTCGCCGGTATTGACCTGCACAGTGATCATCCCGCCCTGCACTACTGCACCGGGCCCCGTAAGAGGGGCTGGGTTCTGCGGTGTCATTCGTAGCACTTCCCACGACAACCCCGTCGCAAACATGCCTCCGACCAACAAGAAGGCCCGGAGGTTGGGCATCGAAAGGGCTCTGCGGGCCGGCGTACCCAAGCAAGCTAAGTGGAAGCTCATGAGGTCTCCTGGTCTGGGCCGCGTGATCCCACGCGACCATGTGGATCCAGCTGAGGTCACGGAATCCTGCCATGGACACACGTGAATTGCCACTGCGTCAACACGGACTATCGCCATCACGCAGTTCCCCACCCTTGGCGCAGAGCACACGCACCACCCGCCGCAGGAGCCGGCCGACGAGTGCGCAGGGCCTAGCAGCCCAGAAAGTGCCCACCCGCGCCCGGCTTTGCGAGAGGACCATGATCCGCGAAGCCTCGTCCTCTCCCTTCACTCGGTTGGCGTGCGCCGCGTTGCTCGTCGCCGCCACCACCACGGCCATTGCGCAAGACACCGCCCCCGCCAGCAAGCCCGGCGCCAACGGGTTCCTCACTGGCCTGCGCGGTTTCGAAGCGTTCCACGAGCCGCTCGGCCAACCGATCTACTTCGAGTCGCCGTTCAACGACACCGGCCTGCGCGCCCTCTACCTCAAACACAACTTCAGCGACCAATCGACGCTGCAGGGCGGTGACGTGACGATCTACGCGCTGCAAGCGCGCGTCGCCATCACCGATCGCTTGGCCATCATCGCCACCAAGGACGGCTACTCGGAACTCGAGTCCGGCATCATCCAGGACGAAGGCTGGAACGACCTCGCCGCCGGCTTCAAGTACGTCGCGATCGCCGACGCGAAGGAGAACTTCGTCGTCACGCCAGGCATCCGCTACATGGCCGAACAGGGCCACCGCGGCATCCTGCAGGGCGGCGTCGACGAAGTGAGTCCGTTCGTGTCGGTCGGCAAGGGCTGGGATCGCCTGCACGCGCTCGCCAACGTGACGCTGCGACTGCCGCTCGACGGCGACGACGGCAACACCGTCGGCCACTGGGATCTGCACTTCGACTACGACGTGAACCCGGGCAGCGACACGGTGTTCGCCCCGTTGCTCGAACTGCACGGCGTGCACTACCTCGACGACGGCGCTTCGGCGTTGAACGTCGGCGGCCTCGACTACACGAACCTCGGCTCGACGCCGGCGGAGAGCATGGTCGCGTGGGCCGGCATCGGCGCCCGCGTCGAGATCCAGAAGCGCTTCGAGATCGGCGCCTGCTACGAGTTCGCGCTGACCGATCCCGACGACGACATCATGGACACGCGCATCACGATCGACTTCATCGCCCGCTGGTGAGTCGCCAAACGGCCACCGGCAGGTCGCCCTCGATGCGACCGAGCAGGGTGGCCCGCCGCGCGCGCAGGATCGCGCGCGGGTCACCCTTCTGCGGCAGCCGCGCGTCGAGCGGAGTCTCGAGCACGAGCACGTCGAACGCGGCGAGGTCGCGTTCCCGTTCGCGCCGCGCGAAGGCGTCGGGCGACATCGCCGGCAAGTCGTGCACGAGGAGATACTGCGCGACAGTGCTGACGAGCAGCGTGCGCGTCGCATCGGGGCCAACGTTCGCAAGCGCGGCGTCGACGGCGCGCAGGGCCTGCGCCACGGTGTACGGCGGCAGCACTCGTTCTGTGCGCACCGCATCGATGCGGAACCAGGCGAACCCCGCCGCGGCAGCGAGCACGACGAACTGCACGGCGCGTGCGCGCACCTGCGCGAGCAGCAACAACGGCCCCAATGCCGCAGCGACTGCCGCTGGCAAGTAGAGGCGCAATGCAGTCGGTTCGTGCACATCGCCGTAGAACCATGCGAGCACGACGACGGTGACGACGAGCAGCGGCGCAATCACCAGCGCGGCGGCGCGCGGCGTGTGGCGCGATGCAAGCCACCAGCCGATCCCGGGCAACGCGAGCAATCCGAGCGGCCCCGCCATCGCTCCCGTCGCCGTCGGATCGAACAAGGCCCCGAAGAACGGCAGCACGTGCGCGACAAAGTGGCCGAGCCCAACCAACGTCTGGCCGTTCGCTTCGGGATAGAACGCCGGATCGCGCGCGTGCACGAGCAACAGTGCGATCGGCGCCAGCAGCACCGGCGTTGCCACAAGCAGGAAGGTGCCGAAGCGGTCGCGCGGCCATCGGCGCACGACGATGGCGACGGTGGCGACGAGTGCGACGAGCACGACAATCGACTCGTAGCGCGACTGCGCGAACAACAATCCACTGGCGAGCAACCAGTTCGCGCGCGCCGCGGTCGGTTCGCGCGCGAACGCGAGCGCGGCGAGCACGACGACGGCGAGCAGCCACGTCGCCAGCAGTTCGAACCCGGCACTGGTCGCGGCGGTGGTGAGCAGCGGCACGCCAGCCAGCAACAACGGAACGGTGGCGGCGGCGACGTTGCCGAGCCGAGCGCGCACGGCGAGCGCGAGCGTCGCGGCGAGCAGAAACCACAGACCCGCGTTCACGGCGAACGCGTTGCCGATGCGGTAGCCGGCGACGTCGTGCAGCACACTGACCAGGAACGGAAACAGCGGCGGCCGCTTGTCGAGGTTCCAATCGGTGACCACCATGCCTTCCGCAGCCGGCCACGCCGACGTCGCCATCATCGCGATGCGGTGGCGGTGCATGTTCTGCGACGTGCCGCACAGGCTCGTCTCGTCGAACTGCATGCGCAGCGACAGCGGCACCAGGAGCACGATGGCGATGGTGACGGCAGCGGCGACGAGAAGTGGCACGGCGTTGGCCACGAGCCAACCGCGCACGGTGCCGCCGTTCGCTCGCGCGAGGCGAAGGCCAGCCCACGCCCACACCGCGAGCACGACGGGCATGCCGAGGTAGAGCACGTGCGCGAGCAGCGTCGTCGCGGTGTCGGCGAGCATTCGGCGCCAAAGCTACGGTGCGCAGCGGCGCGGCTCGACGGGGAATTGGCGCGCGGTGCGGGTAGGCTGCGTGCGGCGATGTTTTCCGGCCAGGCCCATTCGTTTCGTCAGCAAGCGCGTCTCGCGATCTCGCTGTCGTGGATCGCGGGCTACACGAACGCGTTGACGGTGCTGACGTGCAGCCAGGTGACGTCGCACATGACCGGTGCGGTGTCCGAACTCGGCGTCGATCTCGCGCGTGGGCAGTGGTCGCGGGCCGGCTATCTCGGCGGGCTCATCGCGATGTTCTTGCTCGGTGCGTTCGCGTCGGGAGTGATGACGGAGTTCGGCCGCGTGCGACGGCACCCGTCGATCTATGTGTTGCCGATGGTCGTCGAAGCGCTGCTGCTGGCGCTGTTCGCGCTGCTGGTCGATTGGCAGGCGCTCGGGCAGTTGGCGCGCGACGACGCGCAGATCTGGCTGACGTTCCTGCCCGCGTTCGCGATGGGTTTGCAGAATGCGACGATCACGAGGATCAGTGGCGGGGTCGTGCGCACGACGCATGTGACCGGGGTGGTGACGGATCTGGGGCTGGAGCTCGCGAAGATGGTGTTCGGGGCGTTTGGCTTTGGGCGTCGGTTGACGCCGGCGCGCGCGGCGGCGGCGAAGTGGCGCGCGTTGCTGTTGCTGTCGATTCCAGGCAGCTTCGCGTTGGGTGCGGGGCTCGGCACGGTTGCGTGGGAACGGGTGCCGGCGTGGTCGATGGTGCCGGCGTGTGCGTTCTTGTTGTTCTTGGTGGTGCGCGATCTGCTGGTGCCGATTGCCGCGGTGGAGTTGCGGAACGGGCGGCATGGTGGCGCGCCGATCGTCGCGATCTTCCATGCGGAGCCGCCGCCGGCCGGGCAGCGGTTTCGTTTGCCGGATCTCACGGCGTGGGCGGCGAACATCGACGCGCACGTTCGCGTTGTGGTGCTCGATCTCGCGAACGTGCAGGGCATGGGCGAGCGGTCGGCGTTTGAGCTGCGCGCGTTGATGCTGCATCTGCGCGAGGAAGGGCGGCAGCTGGTGCTCGCGGGGGTTGGGCCGGAGCAGTTGGCGACGATGCAGGGTGCCGGTGTGCTGCTGGACTTCGATGCGGATGATCTGTGTGGCGATCTGGGGGCGGCGGCGCTGCGGGCGGAGCGCGTGGTCTCCACGGCGGCGGCGGCGGCGGCCGATGGTGGTGGCGTGGGTGGCGGTGCGGGTGATGGGGAAGGTGGCGGTGGCGGCGAACGCGCGGAGGAAGCGTCGCCGCGCGAGCCGCGCCAGCCTTGATCTTGCGGGTGTCGTCGGTAGTGTGGGCCGCTCTGACCGCGGGTGTAGTTCAGCGGTAGAACGTCAGCGTCCCAAGCGGAATGTCGTGGGTTCGATCCCCATCACCCGCTCCATTTCTTCCAAGGGTGTACGAGCGACGCATCCGAGGCTCCCCTTCGTCAGTGCCAGTTTAGTACCAGGAATTCGCCGGCGGGACGAACCGCCACTGCCCGCCATCGCGATGACCTTGCGGCTCCGGCAGCTTCTCGACCGCCGTGCGAAGGTCGTCGGAAAGCAGGTGCGAGTAGGTCTGCGCCGTGAGCTTCGGGTCGCTGTGCCCGAGCAGCTTCTGCACCTGGATTAGTCCCGCGCCGGCCCGTAGCAGCCTCGTGCCGAACGTGTGCCGGAGGGCGTTGATGTCGACCTTGTGCCCCGTCGGGTCCACCTTCTCAATGCCGGCAGCCGCGAGGACGCGGTCGAAGATGCGCATGGCGTTACACGTGGCGTGCGCCCAGCTCTCGCCGAGCGGCGTCAGGAAGATGAGATCCGACGGCAGAGGCGCCCGCCCGAGCACGTCCGCATGGACGTGGCGAAGGTCCGCGAACTGCTGCACGAAGTCGCGTCGCAGGGGGAGCACCTGCTCCTTCTCGGCCTTGGCGTTCTGGCACGAAGGCGCAAGGTCCCCTTGTCCTCGTCCATGTCCGACCACACCGTCTGGGTGAGTGCACCCCACCGAGCCCCGGTCTCGAGGAAGGCGAGCCATTGGGGGTACTGCGGCACGCGGATCCGACGCTCGCGATCCGCGAACAGGCGACCCTTGGTGCCACCCTCGATGCTGCGCGCCGCGGCCATGTGGTCGGCTTCGCGCTGGTCATCCTTGGCGGCCTCGTTCCGGCACTTCGTGATCTCGACTTCGTTGAGCTCCCGTCGACGGAACTTCTGGTGCTTCTTGCCCTCGGGCAGCGGCTTCAGCCGTGCGAGCGGGTTGACGGCGAGCAACTCGGCGTCAACCGCCCATCGCAGCATCGACTTCAACGTGTTCACGTCGAGGTTGGCAGTGCGATGCGCCGCACCTTCGGCGAACCTGGTCGCGCACCAGCCCTGCAGTTCATGGGGCTTCAGGTCCTGCACGCGGCGCAGCTTCAGCCCGTTCAACACCTTGGTCAGACGAGAAGAGACGTTGGCGAAGTGGGTCTTCGAGACTCGCGGCTCGAGATCGGCGAGGTAGGAACGCTTGACGTCCTCAAGGGAACGATCCTGGCCCTCCTCGGAGGCCAAGCCTGCAAGTTGAAGATCACGCTTGCGTCGTTCTCTTGCATCGCAGGGCTCCGGTGCCGAGTAGCCAAGCAAGACCGTGAGCGCTGCGACCAAGCAGGTCCGCCCTGGAACTCCCTCAGCGACAGTTCCGGTTCCACTGCCGACGTGACGGAGTCCCTACGATGCTGCGGAAGCACACTCGTGCGTCCAAACCAGGAGGTGCTATTCGATGATCTCGCCACCTGCCTCCTGCACAGCCTCTCGGAAGAGTGTGCGCAAGGTGTCGAGGACAGAGGCGCTGTCCTGACTGGGTACTTCGCCGATGTCGGGGGCGGCCTTTTCGTAGATCGTCCAGATCTCGCGCGAACGCTGGCTACCCGAGCCCCGGCCGCTCAGGGCCCAGGCCTGGGTCCACTCAGGACGCGGGTCGAATTGCAGGTTCGTTGACGCAAATTCCTTCACCCGCTCTGCCATCCTCTGGCGAACCGTCTCGACCGCACGTTGCCGTGCCTCCTCGCCGACGTTGGCCTGCTTCCATCGCCGAGGAGTTGCCATGAAGTCTGCCAGCCCTTCAGCCAAGTCGCGCAAGAGGTCGGCGACGGGCCGCATCGTGTCGTATGCGTCCAGCCTGAACTCGGCGAACCGCCGAGCCAGTGCCTTCACCCTCGTCCAGTGCTCGACCGGGATCCCTGGCCTGATCTTCAGCCCGAGCCGACCGTCCCAGGACCGTTGAAACGCTGCCATCGCCTTCGCGATGCAGATCACGAAGTTGGCCATGTCGTACACCGGGACGGCCGGCGTGCCCCCCGGAAGCTCGATCGCCTTTGTGCAAAGCGCGAGCAGTTCACCAAGATCAGCCTCCGAACGCCGCTGTGCCTTTGCAGAAAGACTCTCAAGGGTCTCTTGCATCCTCGACAAGTAGAAGACCCTCCCTTCGAGGTTCCGCCGCAGCCCGCGAATCGTCTCGCGCATGCCGCCTTCCTCCATCGTGGACAGAGCGTTCTCAAGCGAGCGAGCCACGTGTTCGCGCCGAGCCTCGATGCTGTCGAGGTTGTCCCCCCTCACCAAGTCGAAGTGGGTGAAAGCAATCGCCAACTTGCGGTCGTGTCCCATGGCACTGATGGTGCGCAACGCGACTTGCGCTGCGGTTAGCATGGGTTGCGCGGAGTTGTCTACCAGCAGGATGACGTCGGCCCGCGTGAAGGCCTCGGTCAGCGAAGTCGGGAGGCTGCCCGCAGAGTGGCTCGTGTGCCCAAGACCTTCGCCGTCCATAAGGACTAGCTGCGGGATCTCATCCCCATTGATCCAAGACGGCTGGAATGGACCCCTAACGCGGATGCCCTCCACAAGCGGGGTGAGCAGCCTGCCGAAGTTGGGCGCGTAGTTGCTCGTGAAGCGATTGATGCGCTTGATGAAATCGGACCGATCCTCCGCAGGGGCTGTCGTCGTCCAGCGGACGGGCCAACCGTCCGATGCGCGCTCAAGCTCGCCGCCGTGAGCGTGGTCGAAGCGGCGCGCAACCTCCTCCATCACGCCCTCGACAAGTTCGGCGACGTCGTCGTTTCCCAAGGCCTGTTCCTGAACGAGGTCCACGAAGGCGTCGCGGTCCGCCGCCGCCATTCTGGCCACAGGCTCGTCCAGATCATGCTCCATCTTCGTTCGCAAAGCTGCGGCAAGCTCCTTGACGGTTGCAAGCGTGCGCTCAAGGTACGCCACATGCTCGGCGTGTTCCGACGGCGTCACCTCGACTTCCACGCCCCCCTGAGTCTCGTCGGCATCTTCGTCCTCGTCGTCCATGTCATCAGCCTGCGAGTGCTTTCCGAGCACGTACGACAGGCGGAACCTCTGTTCGCGATGCTCCAGGAGCTCCCGAAGGATCCTGTCATCGGGCTGAGTGTCGATTGCCTGCGCGAGCGCACGGACGACGCATTCTTCGACATAGAGCCGTGCGATGTCGCGGCTGATGAATGTGACCACTGCCTGGAACTCCCCGGACGCGAGGATGATCTCCATGTCGGCGACGGTGGTCTTGGCTGTAGACGTTGAGGGAAACCGCTCCTTCGTGGGGTCCGCGCCGATGAACTGTCGCAGAAGGGTGGTCTTGCCGGCGCCCGTGACGCCGAGCAGCTGGATCCTTGAGTAACCGTCCTCCGGTGACGGAAGCGGCAACACTTCCTCTCGATTGCTCCAGCCTTCGGTCATCCTCGGTTCCAAAGGATCGAAGAACGCCCGTACGATGACGTCGGGACAGCCCCGGGCGATGGCCGTCGTCCGGGCGGAGGCGCTCCACACTCGAGGGTCAGAAAGGAGCTTATTCATTTCCTCAACCAGCCTGTCGGCAGCTGCATCGTCCTGAGTCCTAAGTCCCCGACGGACCTTCAGGGGCTTCCCCTGCTTCGTCTTCGCGACCGGGTGGTTGAACTGAATGCAGTAGCCCTCTCGGCCTTGGCTACGGCTCTTGCTCGCGCGGTAGGTGGTCATGCAAACTCCGTTGTTCTGCGTTGTTCTACGAGCGCAACCGGGGGAGTCAAGGAACAACCGAGAACAACATCGCAGACCCGGCGCGGACGCCGGCACGGGACAGCCGCCGCTGCTCGGCCTTGGCCCTGCACGATGGGCATCGCGGACGGCTCTGCCTTCTCCACAAATGGAGACCCACGGCACACTTGCGGAAGCCAACGAACTCGCTAGGCATGCAAGTTTGGGCCGACGCCAACCCACTTCGAGAGAGTGAGGGAGGGAACTTGCACTGCGGCAGGTCCGATCGACACGAGGTCTCGACAGCGGACGAAGCTGCGTACGAGGCCTCGAAGTCCCAGCTGCTTTGCATCCCGACCGGGAGATCGGACCACCGGGCTCAGGCTGCCAAACGAGCCGCCCCTTCCCCCTCGAAACGACGTGAGCTTCCCCGGGCGGAGGGAGACCGGGGCTGGCCTGGCAACGGCAAGCTGAAAAGGGACCCCCGCGGCACTCTGAAAACGGACCCCCTCGGGTCCGCCGGCAACCACTCGAGTGTCGCGGGCGCATTGGCGCGGAGGAACTCCAGAACGAACTGACGTGGTGCCACTCCAACGAAGCCGCGCCCTGCGAAGCTCTGGCGCGTGGCGTGCTCCAGTGCCTTCTGCAACGCGGCCGCCTCAGAGGCATCGCCATCGACGATGAGCCCCACCACCTCCAGTTGCGGGTGCTCACGCAGGATCTCGAGCGCATCGGCGACCAGCGCAGCCCGGTGTTCTTCGAGCAGTTCGTAGGACCGCTGCTGCTCGCCGAAGTTCTGGAATGGGTCGGGTTGCACGAGACGTCAGCTCGCAGCCAAGAAAGGTGCCGGGGGAAGCTTCGGGAAGCGGAAGAAGGAGAGTCAAGCTCTGACGCCCTTGCGGACAACCCCGGCATGGAGTGCTCAGGCTGGCCAGTCGGCAGTGCAGTCCGTGCAGTTCTTGGAGTTGACGTTGAAGGTCTCGAAGTAGGCGCCACGACGACTTGCCTCGGCGAACGCCTCAACTTCGGCCAGGAGACCGCGCGGCGCACTTGCTGAGCGAACGTCCGGGCGCAGACCCTGTACGTTCAGGTAGCGCGCTGCGAGTTGCTCCAGCTTCGCCTTCGGCAGGAGTCCAAACCGCGTCATCCAGCATCGAGTGGATGGTCTGGCGCGGCTGCTTGCGCAGCATCGCGCGCAACTTCGCGAGGTCGACACCGGGCTTGCTCGTCTGCGCCATGCCAGTTGCAGGACCTACCGCCAGGCGACTGGTTCCGCAACCAGACTGGCAACGGCGCTCGACGATCGCGTTGACCTACTCGTCCTCGCCTTCGGGCCCTTCGAAGATCGCTTCCAGATCGCGGGCACCATGCAGGACACGCACGACCTCGATGCCGAACTCTCGCGGCAGGTAGAAGACCAAGTGGTTCTCGAATCCCTGGACACGAAAGGACCGCAGGCCCTCGAGCTCCGGTCGCGCGAACTGCAGTTGCCGGCCGAACCCGGGGTGATCCACAAGGGTCTCGAACGTGGCCTCCGCGGACTCGAGGAACCTGAGGGCCACCTGCAGACTGCCGTGATCGATCAGGTAGATCGCACAGTCCTCGAGGTCTCGCTTCGCCCGCGGGGTCTTGTGCGCACGACCGCCGGCCATCAGCCCTCGCGACCCATAAGGCGCTTCCTGAGCCCGTCGCGAAGTTCCTTCCAGTCTGCCTTGGTCATCTCCGTTGCCGGGCCCGAGTTCAGGCCCTCGAGTAGCTTCCGCTCCAGATCCTCGCGCGCGAGCGCGCGCTGCTCTCGACGGATCAGGTCCCGGATGTAGTCGCTCACCGTGGAGAAGCTGCCCTGTTGAACCTGCTGGTCGACGAACTCTTTCTGCGTGCGCGGCAGGGAGACGTTCATCGTCGTGATGTCCCGTTCGGAGCTCATGGGCGAACGGTAGCATGAATGCCGGTTGTTGGCAACCATTGCCATCACGCAAGTCCCGGCCTGATTCAGGATTCTGAACCGATCCCGCGCGCCTGGGCCCTTGCCAAGGGAATCCGAGCCCCCGAAACCCGTTGGCCTTCAGACCGTCTCAACCGCCTTGCGCAGGTCCTCGACGTCCAGGTGTGTGTAGACCTGGGCCGTCAACTTCGGGTCGCTGTGCCCCATCAACCGTTGCACCTGCACCAGCCCGACTCCGTGCCGCGCCAACCGCGACCCGAACGTGTGCCGGAGCGAGTGGATGTCGAGCTTGCGGCCTTCACCATCGTCGCGGGCGATCTTCGCGCGCACCAACAGGCGGTCGAAGATCCGCATCGTATTGCGCGTCGCCACGCACCATGGCACAGCCTCGGGCGAAAGGAAGATCGGATCGGAGGCTGTCGACTCCCTACCGGACAGCCTGTCGTGCAGGGCGCGCACGTCCTGCAGCGCCGTGACCATCAGCTGACGAAGATGGATCACCCGACGGCGGTTCGACTTTGTGGTCTCGGCTCGCAGCACGAGCGTACGCGGCTCGATGTCAAGATCGGTCCAGCGCGTGTTCGTCAGTTCGCTCCCAGCGCGCCCCAGTCTCCAAGAACGCCAACCACATCGGTGCCTGCGGCACGCGCTCGCCGAAGGGACGACGAGTCGATCGCTCACCTTGCCGGCCTTCCCGTTCCCAGAACAACGCCGCCATCTCCTTGTCGTCCTCTTCGCCAACCGCGAGGAACCGATCGATCTCCTCGTCGGTCAGGGGGCGCCGGCGGTATCGCTGGTGCTGCGCGCTGCAGGGCAGCCTCCGGATGTTGCGCAGCGGATGCGATTCGATGAGCCCGCAGCCGACGGCCCAGTTGAGCATCGAGCGCAGACGGTCGACGACCAGGTTCGCGGTGCGATTCGCGAGCCCCGCTTCCCGCTGCTGGTTGCGGTGGCGGATCACCTGGATCGGCTGCAGGTCGCGCAGGTCGTCGACGCGCAAGGCCGCGAGGACCTTGTCGAGCGAGGTCTTGACGTTGCTGTGGTGGGTTGGTGACGCACGGTGCTTCAGGTCGTCGAGGTACTCGCGCTTGATCTCCGCGCACCAGCCCAACACCGACCGCAATGGCAACATCAGAACGCGCACTCTCCACGATGGAGCGTGGGCTCTGTAAGCCCCTGTCTGAGCGCTCACAATCGAACCCAAGCTCAGTTGTGCTCAAACCGGAGCACATGCGCAAGATGCACGTGCACCTGCCCCGCAAGCTCACTGGGGCTCCCTTCCACCAACGTCATCTCGTTCATCGGCACCGACGCCGCAACCGACCACTGCATCGCGTTACTGGTCATGAAACTCGACAAGTCGATCCACTGCGTCGTCAAAGTCACACCCAACAAACCGGCGTTGTTGGGAATACCGACTCGCACTTCCGCGATGCTGCCGCTGCCGATCGCCAACGGATTGCTTGCGGAGAGGAACTGAGCAATCATCATCGCATCGAGTGTCCCGAGGCTCAGCGAGCACTGGGGCAACGGCAAGCCGATCGCTGTCAAGGGCACCGTCGGCCCTGTCGCACCAAACACCGCGATTCCGTACTCATTGGCAGGACCGAACGCCCAGAACTTCGCGTGCGCCCCCAAAAGCAAGGTGCGCACATCGACACCGCTCCATCGATGCTGCGGCCCGCCAAACGGGCCGCAACCCGGCCCCACTTCGACGGCCGTGCCCAGAATGTCGTCGAAGATCGCATCCGCCATCCACCAGTTTGTGCCCTGCCCGGCAACAGGCTGCCCTGCGACATCCACGAGCAAGGTGCCACCCGTGTAGAGAAACGGCGTCGTTAGCGGAATGCGCACGATGTTGTCATTCGTCCACGCGACGGCAGTACCCGGCCCCGCAGTGGCCGGTGACGTCGGCACAACCACCGTGCCTTGGAACACCTGCACCCCAGCGAGCCCAACGTTGTCAGCGTAGGTCGGCGACGCCGCGAGTGGCGTTCGCGGCGAATGCGACATCGTGACGGTCAGGTTCGCGGCGCCGCCCACGAACACCTCGGCCGCCGCCGTTCGCCGAAACTCGATCGCAGTCAGTGTTCGCCCGACGAGACCAGTCAGATGCGACGTCCCGATAAGCGTTTGCTGCCGCATCGGCTCCGCCGCACCAGCAATGCATTCGTATGCCACGGCATCCGTGCCGAGGTGGATGGAAGGAACCACCGTGAACGACTGCGCAACGACACTCGTCACCGCGCAGATCAGAACCACCGAGACAGGAAACGTTCGCATAGAGACTCCTTTGCAGTCCACTATCACGGCCCAGGCGCCACGACTTCGACCAGGAACACACGACGAGACGGCCCCGTCCCCACGGCGACATAGATGGTCGAGCCTGCGGGAACATTAGGGACCGGGATGTCCACCGACTTCCCCGGCGAGACCGTTGGCGAGCTTGGTCCAGTCGATGGATGACTGACCACAACGGTGGTTTCGGCCACGCCGACATCAATGCTGATAACCCCACCCTGTGTGACAGCACCGGGCACTCGGATGGATGGGGATTGCTTCACGGATTGCTCACTTGGAACGACTGCGTAGCTCCTGGAGCTTCGGCAACCGGGCCTGCAGCCCGAGGGTTTCCGGTGGCTTCAAGAACTTGATGGCGTCGATGACGGCTCCCACGAGCTTTCGATCGACATCGGTGCCCGCGACCATCGCGTCCGACATTCGGCCGACACCGCGCCAGAGGATTGCGTCCCCCGGATAGGTGGTGGTTAGCGCCATCATGAACGGGGGCCCTTTTCGCAGCAGTTCGTCGATCGGGGCTTTGACCGCCAATCGCCGCAACTCGTCCAGTTCGGCATTGCCAGTCGGAGCCTGCTCCTCGGTCGCCGGCGCGTGCATTGCATGCACCGCGGCACCACCAACACAGGCCCCGACCACGAACGTCGAGCCTGCAAGCAGG
>SXGT01849775.1_pt1 | contig 13790 bp, 8 predicted proteins | sample 3176221 | NCBI WGS metagenome assembly SXGT01 (sample SAMN11356862, study PRJNA531348) | freshwater metagenome | isolation source: freshwater sample F1-120 | place: China: Fuxian Lake, Yuxi | collected 2017-12-25 | reverse complement strand
CTCGATCAGGGCGCGGGGCACCGGCTCCGGCTTGTAGCCGCGCGCGCTCCGGCGGCCAAGAATGACGTCATCGAACTGCATGCATGGTCCTCTGTGAAGCTGGTTGACGCCCGCTGACGGGCGGTTGGTCGTGCTGGTCCGTGCCCTGGCGAACCCGCGCGGCCATGAGGGCCACCATCGTTCGTCCGGGCGGCGTGTGCAATACCGCGGCACCCACATCCCATCGCCGGCCGGCATCGTCCCGCGCATCCAGCGGCGTCGCCCTTCGGCCAGCGTGCGCCACGGCGAGGGACGTTCGTCGCAGGTTGGGCGCGGACGAGACATCCGACGCACGCGGGAAGCGCATGCGCCCGAGCGCACCCAGCCTTGATTCAGGAGGGCGCTGCGGCAGACGCTGCGACACCCTGGGCTGCTCCGTACTCCGCACGCACCTGAAGGTGGATGTGAGGAATCGCGGCTGGCGTCGCGGCTCAGCAGCAGGCCATCGTCGGAATCGGACCGACGCACCGCAGGTGCGGTGAACCGGAGGCATGCGCGCGGCTTCGCTGCAATCCTCGGATGTCGCGTGCAGCCGGTGCCCCGGTGGCGTCCATGCACGGGTGAGCCGCCGCGCGACGCGACAGCGGGCATGGGCTGCGGTGCCTGGCAGTCAGGGTCCGCCACACGCAGCGCCACGTTGCCCTTTGCCGGGTGTGCGACGCAACCTGCGGTTCCGAGTGCTCCTCAACGCGCATGGGGCGCGACCGCGACCGGCAACCACGACGCGTGATGGCATGCCGTGTGACCCGGGACAATGATCAGGCAATCACAACCGACAGAGCACCACCATGCATGGACATCGTACCGCCCTGCCGCAGCTCACAGGCAAGCTCTTCCTGACTGACGGCGGCATCGAGACCACACTCATCTTCCATGAGGGGCTCGAGCTCCCGGACTTCGCCGCATTCGATCTGCTGAAGGACGATAGTGGGCGCGAGGCGCTGAAGAAGTACTTCCGCACCTATGCGGAACTGGCTCGCAAGTACGGCGCGGGCCTGATCCTGGAGAGTGCAACCTGGCGGGCGAACGCGGACTGGGGCACGAAGCTTGGCTATTCGGCGCAGCGAATCGCGCAGGTCAATCGCGAGGCGATCGAGCTGTTGCTGGATGTGCGCGATGAATTCGCGAGCCCGGAAATGCAGATAGCCCTGAGCGGTTGCATCGGGCCACGCGGCGACGGCTACAGTCCGACTGCATTGATGTCAGCGGACCGGGCCCACGAATACCATCAAGCCCAGGCGGACGCGTTCAGGGACACCGCTGCCGATCTCGTCACCGCCATCACAATGAACTATCCAGCCGAGGCCATTGGCGTCGCACGCGCCGCGGTGCAAGCCGGGATGCCGGTGGTGATTTCGTTCACCGTCGAGACCGATGGCCGCCTGCCGAGTGGCGAGAGCCTCGAGCAAGCGATCGAGCAGGTGGATGCGGCCACCGCGAGTGCGCCGGCGTACTACATGATCAACTGCGCACACCCGCGTCATTTCGAGCAGCTCTTCGCCACGCGAGCGCCATGGACGAAGCGCATCCGTGGTCTTCGCGCAAACGCGTCGACCAAGAGCCACGCCGAACTCAATGACAGCACTGAGCTTGATTTGGGCGATCCGAAGGCGCTTGGCCAGGATCACGGTGCGCTGGTCCTTCAGGCACCACACATCAATGTGCTGGGCGGCTGCTGTGGGACGGATCATCGACACGTCGAGGAAATCTGTCGCGCGGTGCATTCGTACTATTGACTCATCGGGCTCTGCCTGCGTGCCCGCAGCCCCGGCGGAGCACGTGGTCACCCACGCGCTCCGTCGCCTGCGGCCGGCGAACAACCTTGGGGCGGTGCAGGACGATCCCCCCCCCTCGCGCCATGCGGCATCCGCGCCACGGCCCATTGACTCTCCCCCAGGGGCAGGCCCGAGCATGCGGCCACCTGACCTGGCCATGGTGCAATGACAGCGCTGATCCCCATAGGACGCTTCTCCCGCCTCACGCGGCTCTCGGTGAAGGCACTGCGCCTGTACGACGAGTTGCGACTGCTCGTGCCCGCGCATGTGGATGCAACCACCGGCTACCGCCACTACGCGCGCGAACAGACCCGGCGGGCCGTGATCATCGGCGCGCTGCGCGCCGTCGACATGCCGCTCGAGGAGATCCGCGCGTTCGTCGAGACCGCGGACGATGCAGAGGGCGAACGCTGGCTGCTCGCGCACCGCGCGCGCATCGCCCAGCGGCTCGCCGCGCACCAGGAGATGCTCGCGCTCATCGATGCCTACGTGGGCAACAAGCCCAGCCTGGCGCCCGGCGAGGTCGAACTCGTGGACAGGCCTGCCGTACTGGTCGCGGGCGTCCGCATGCACACCTCGCGCCGAACGATCGCCGCTGATTCCGCCGCGGGCTTCGCCCGCCTCGCGCGCGGCCTCGCCCTGCACGCGCTCTCGACCGTCGGCCCGCCGATGCTCGTCTACCACGACCTGATCGACGAGCAGAACGACGGCGACATCGAGATCGCGGTGGCGATCGACGCATGGAAGCCCGCGCCCACGGGAATGGACGACGACGGTTTCCGTCCCGGCACGCTGCCCGCGTGCAGACTCGCGACCATCATCCACCGCGGACCGTTCGCCGACGTGGCCGCAGCCCATCATCGACTGTTCGAATGGATCGCCGAGTGCGGTGTCGAGGTGCTGGGCCCCGTGCGTGAGGTGTACCTGACCGATCCGACGACGATCGCGCCGCCCAACCTGCTCACGCGAATCGAGCTGCCGGTGGGCGCGCAGCGATGACCCGCGTGCTCATCGCGGTCCTGTGCGTGCTTGCGGGCCTCGTGGCCGTCGCATGGCTCATTGCCACACTCGCGTTCGAGGGTCCAGACCACACGCGCTTTGACACACCACGGCCCGACGCATCGGCACAAGGTCGCGGCGGCGAGAGCGCGGAGCATGCGGCCGCCGCGCAGGCCATCCGGCGGGGCCCGCCTGAGCCATCCACAGGCGATCGGGCGGCACAGCTGCAGGCCATGCGGCAGGCGCTCGACAGCCGCGGCGCCGCGATGCCCATCGGCGCAACCGTCACACCGGTCGACGTCGACGGCATCTCGAGCGAGTGGCTGGTACCCATTAACGTGGTGCCGGGTCGGCGCCTGCTGTACCTGCACGGCGGTGGCTATGTCATGGGCAGTGCGCGCAGTCATCGGCCCATCAGCAGCCGCTTTGCCGTGGCCACGCGCGCGGCGGTGCTCGCCATCGACTACCGGCTGCTCCCGGAAGCGTCGCGCCAGGACGGCATCGACGACGCGCGCAAGGCGTACCGCTGGCTCCTCGGCAATGGGCCTGGAGGCCGGGCCGAGGCCGCCGCAATTCTCGTCGCTGGCGATTCCTCCGGCGGCAACCTCGCGCTGTCTACCATCGCCTGGGCGCGGGACGCCGGGCTGACTGCGGCGAGCGCCGTGATCGTGCTCAGTCCGCACACGGACGCCACCTTCGCGAGCCCAAGCCTCCTGCGCAATATCGCGACCGACGCGATGCAGGGCAGCGCGCTCGGGCCGCTCGTGCGTGCGCCGCGACCCATCGCGCTGTGGATGGCGTTCCTGATGAACCGGATGAGCCCGGGCAATGCTGCCGTGTCGCCGTTGTTCGGCGACCTGTCCGGCCTGCCACCGATGCTGATCCAAGTGTCGGCGACCGAGATGTTCCTCGACGACGCCGTGCGCTACGCGAACAAGGCGCGGGCCAGTGGTTCACAGGTCGACCTGCAGGTGTGGCCACATACGCTCCACGTATGGCACGCGTTCGCCACGCCGGAGACCGATGAGGCGTTCGTCGGTATCGCGGCGTTCGTCGCGACACGACTCGAACGCCCCCTGCCCGCGATGGAGCCCTGACTCGTCGCCCGCTGTTCCGCAGGCGCTTGCCAAGCGATCCGCGCGCCGCGCAGCATCCCGGACTGCACGGCCATGTGACGAGTGCGCGATGTCTCATCCGCTCCAGGCAAGTCCAGGTGCCTTCGATCCCCTGCAACCCGAGGGTGATGCGCGGCTCATCCTGTACATCGATTTCAAGAGCCCCTACGCCTTCATCGCCACGGGGCCGACCTGGGCGATGGCCGATGCACTCGGCATCCGCATCGACTGGCGACCCTTCGTGCTCGACATCCCGAGCTACCTCGGGAGCGCGCGCCTCGACGACAGCGGCAAGGTGGCAGAAAGCAACCGCACGCCCGAGCAGTGGTCCGGCGTGCGTTACGCCTACCACGACGCACGGCGTTACGCGAAGCTCGCCAACCACATGCTGCGAGGCACCACGAAGATCTGGGATTCGTCGCTCGCGGCCCTCGGCATGATGTGGGCGAAGCGCGACGGCGACGCCGTACTGCGGCGCTACATCGCGCGCGTCTACGAACCCTTCTGGCGCCGCGAACTCGACATCGAGGACATCGAGGTCGTGCTCGGTGTGCTCGCGAACGCGGGCGCGACGACGGCCGGCGCGCATGCCTGGATGCTGGGCGAGGGCCGCACACTGCTCGATGACCAGCAACCACGCATCTTCGACGCCGGCGTGTTCGGGGTGCCGACCTATGTGCTCGACGGCGAGACCTGGTTCGGCCGCGAGCACCTTCCCTGGCTGCACTGGAAGCTCGCAGGCGCGCACGGCAGGGCACCGGATATCGGCTATGTGCACATGCCGCCCGTGGTCGCCACGACAGGGCATGCGGGATGAACGACACCCAAGCCTTCGTTGCCTCGTCGGTGCTCACGGTGTGCATCGACTTCCGCTCGCCGCAGGGCTGGCTCGCGGTGCATCCCACCTTCGCACTCGAGGACGAACTCGGCATCGTCGCAGACTGGCTGCCCGTGCTGGTCCGACCGAACGCCGCACCACGCGCGGCTGCTCCGACGGATGACCGTGGCACCCGCCACCGCGCGATGCGCGCGGCGTACTACGAACGCGACCTGCAACGCTACGCCGCACTGCGCGGGCTTTCGCTCGGCCGCGCATCCCGAACCGACGACAGCCGCCTCGCCGCACTCGGGCTGCTGTACGTGAAGCCGGGCGGGCAGGTCGCCACACGGCGCTACATCGAGGCGGTGTATCGCGCCTACTTCACCAGCGGCGAGCCGATGCAGCTGGCCGACCGCAACGCGATCGCGGCATGCATCGAGGAATCAGGCGGGAACACCGGAGGCTTCGCCGCCTTCGCCCACGCAGAAACCGAGCGATTCGACGCGCTGCAGGCGCAACTCGCCGCCGCAGGGCTGCAGCACTCCCCCGCCTACCTTGCGCAGGGCGACGTGTTCACCGGCCGCGCCCACCTGCCGATGCTGCGCTGGCTGCTCGGTGGACGGGTGGGTACACCGCCGATCTGAGCCGCGCGTCGAGCGCACGCGCGATGACCCTGCGGCCGGGTGGTGACGGGCACCTGCCGCAATCGCGGACCGCCGAAAGAAGTGAGCGCACGACGATCACGGTGGCATTGGCCGCAAGGGGTTGCCACCGCACTCAGGCACGCATGCGCGGCAGTTCCGCCACTTCCATCTGCGCCGACAGGCCGACGAGCGCCTGCTGCTGCAGCGGCAGTTCCACGCACTCCGACATGCCCGACACCAGGCATTGCATGCGCTCTCGCGGGCTCACCTCGTCCACCATGCCGACGATCGGCATGATGGCCGCGTAGGGTGTGGGCAACCGCCGAATCATGGCAGCGGTCTCGTAGCCATCGATCTCGTCGAGCGAGACGTCCAGCAGCACCAGGTCGAAGCCACGCTCTGCACAAAGGGCGAGCGCCTCGGGCCCGGAGTTCGCCACGGATATCCGTGCACCCGCCTTGTTCAGCGAGCGCAATTGCAACAGCAGCCGTGCTGCATCCGACTCCGCCAGCAGGACATCGAGGCCGTGGAGCGTATGGGACCGACCGTCGAGTGCACGGACTTCGGCGGCCGGTTCGGAAGCCTCGGATGGGACCGTGCCGACCGGGCGCATCTGCAGGGTGAATGAAAGAGACGGCTCGCTGCCTGGCACGCTGGAAGTCCGGAGCTCACCGCCGAGCGGGGCCAACAGACGACGAGCCATCGCCAGCCCGATGCCGAGGCTGCCGACTGCGAAGGTCGCGCCCTGCCCGTCGTCCCTGAGCACATCCGCGATGGCCGAGAACATGCTGTCAGCCGAATCGGCACCGTCGTGGCGCAGCTCGAACTGCACGTCCTGCGCGCTCGGGCCATCACTGATGCGCAGGATGACCGCGCCGCTCGATGCAGCGGCGATCACCGTATCCAGAAGTCGCATCAGCACCTTTCGTGCACCAACGAGGTTGCCGATGCGATGCGGCGAACGTGTACTTCGCCAAGCAAGCTTGACCGCGACCTTGCGATCCGCTCCGAGCGCCCTCGCTGCCACAACCGAGTCCATTGCGAGCTCGTGGAGGTCGAACGGGGCGGCATCGAGCGGTGCATTGCCGCGTCCGGAGCCTGCGACATCCAGCATGTCGTCGAGCGTCGCCAGCACCTGTTCGGCAGCGCTGCGAGTAAGCGCAACAAGCTGCTGCTGGTCCGCATTCATCGCTGACTCGCGCAGAAGCTGGGCCGAGCGCACGACGCCACGCAAGGGCGCTCGCAGTTCCCGGCGCAGGCTCGCGAGGAATGCGCCAGCCTCTGCGGCGTGCCGGCGGGCGTCCGCGCGTGAACCGTGCAGTTCGAGCAGCGCACTCACCTGGCGGCTGATGTGCGAGAGCGCCCTGACCTGTACCGTCGACAGCTCGCGCGGCACGTGGTCGATCACGCAGAGCGTGCCAAGCGCGATGCCGTTGCGATCGATCAACGGCGCACCGGCGTAGAAGCGCACATTGGGAGAGCCGGTTGTCAGCGGGTTGTCAGCGAAGCGCGGGTCGAGCCTGGCATCGGCGACAGTGAAGACACCCTCGCCATGGATCGCGTGGGCACAGAAGGAGACCTCACGCGAGGTCTGATCGACGGTCAGGCCATGCTTCGACTTGAACCACTGACGATCGAAATCAACCAGACTCACGAGTGCGATCGGCGTCTGGCAGAAGATGGCAGCCAGCGCCGTCAGGTCGTCGAACTGCGGGGCGGGGGCAGTATCGAGGATCTGCAATTCATGGAGTGCGGCGAGCCGCTCGAGTTCGTTCTCCGGAAGCGGCGCTGAAAGCATGGGTACGCACACGTTGAGTAGCGGGCTATCCGATAGGTATAGACCACGTTCGGCCGAACGGCGCTACTCGCGGTCCCGAATGCGAAGGCGCAAGTACTGCCGCCGGGTATCTGGCCACGCAGCGCAGTGTTGGCGACACTGGCGGTGCACTGCGCGTGCCGGGGCGCAACCAGCCCGGCAGGACCACGCCAGCACCCACGGCCACAGGCACAAGGGCAGCGACATGACCGACTCACCCAGGAGCATCTTCATCACCGGCGGCGCAGGCGGCATGGGCATCGCCACCGCGCGCCGCTTCGTGAACGCAGGCTGGTTCGTGGGCCTCTACGACAGCGATCGCGAGCGGGTGCGTGCTGCAGCAGCGGCCTTCCCCACCCCGCGTGTGCACGCGGAAGCGCTCGACGTCACTGACGAGCGGGCCTACGCAACCGCCGTCGCCGCGTTTTCCGAGCACACCGGAGGCCGCATGGACATCCTGTTCAACAATGCCGGCATTGCGCCCGGCGGCTGGTTCGACGAGATGCCGCTGTCGACGATGCGCCAGGTCCTCGAGGTCAACGTGTGGGGCGTCATCGTCGGTACGCGCACCGCACTGCCCTTGCTGCGCAACACGCCACGCGCGCTCGTGATGTCGACATCGTCCGTCGTTGCCACCCACGGCCACGCACTGCGGGCGGTGTACTCGGCGTCGAAGTTCGCGGTACGCGGGCTTACCGAAGCGCTGAGCCTGGAGTTCGAGCGCTTCGGCATCCGCACCGCTGACGTGCTGCCGGGCTGCATCGACACCCCGATGCTGCGCGGATCGCTGTCGGGCGGCACAGCCGAGGCATTCGATGAGCGACTGTTCGACAACCTGCCCCGCGACGGGGCATTCCGTGTGATGCCGGCGTCCGCCATCGCCGACGCCGTCTGGAATGCCTACCACGGCGATGCGGTGCACTGGTACGTGCCGCAGGAGGTTGGCGACATCGACCGCCTCAAGGCGACCGACTATGCAGCGGCGCGCGAGTCCACGCGGGCCTTCCTGTTCGACCGCGGGCGGCGCTGAGGCCCACGTCCAGGACTCCCCCCTGCGAAGGAAACGCATCCATGTTCAGCAAGACCGCCGCGTACTACGACCGCGTGTACGCCTGGAAGGACTACAACGGTGAAGTGGCACGCATCCGTGCACTCATCGAGGCACTGCACCCCGGCGCGCGCACGCTGCTGGATGTCGCCTGCGGCAGTGGCGAGCATGCACGCCTGCTCGCATCGCGCTTCGCGGTGGACGGGATCGACATCGAACCAGCCTTCGTCGTGCAGGCGCGCGCAAAGGTGCCGACCGGCGAGTTCATCGCGGCCGACATGCGCAGGTTCGAGATCGGCAAGCAGTACGACGTGGTGCAGTGCCTGTTCAGTTCCATCGGCTACCTCCTGCACGGCGACGACGTCGTCAAGGCACTGCGCTGCTTCCGGCAGCACATGAGCCCCGGCGCAATCCTGCTCGTCGAGCCCTGGATCACGCCTGCTGCGTGGCAGGACGGCGGACTGCATCTGTCGCCGCCGGTCGACGATCCGGACCTGAAGCTCTGCAGGATGAGCCGCTCGACCCGCAAGGGCCGGCTCACGACCCTCGAATTCCACTACCTCGTGGGCACGCCGACAGAAGTCCGCCACGAGGTCGAGGAACACGTGCTCGCGCTGTACGAGGTCGACGAGATGCGCGCGTTCTTCGCCGCCGCGGGCCTGACCGTCGAGCACGATCCACGGGGCCTCGCCGGGCGCGGCATGTACATCGCGAAGGCGGCCTGAGGACCAGGCCGCACAGCACACCTGGCACTGCCTGGGCGCCGCCAGCAGCCACAGCCGAGCGCAGTCGCGGGCGTGGACTAGGCTGTGAATCCAGCGCTGGACGCACTGGCAACCCCACGACATGAAGCAGCCACCGGGCGACGCAGGCATCCCATCCCGAGCACCGATTCGCGCGCCGGCCGGTGCCTACGGATCCGGGCTGGGCGCCAGGGCAGCGGCTCGCGCCGCCACGTTGTTCGCGTGCGCGGCCGTTGTCGACATCGCCGTGCGCCAGGCCTGGTCGGCAACGCAGGGCGGCGCGGCGATGGGGCCTGCAGACGTGCTGCTCACCGCGCTGGTTGCGCTGCTGGTCGCGATCGCACACACGTTGCTGAGCCACCCGGGTTCGCAGCGGATCACCGCGAGCGTCACCGTCGGGCTATGCGTGTTCGCCTTCGGTGTGCCCGTGAGCGGACTGCTCGCACAGTCCACGCAGGTCTTGGGCCCAGCGACGGCAGCACTTGCTGCCTCGAGCGTGATCGGCCTCGCGGCCGCGCTCGCCAGCGCATGGTTCGCCGCTGCGGATCACCACCTCGCCCGCTTTCGGTCCGCGCCAGATACTGCGCTGCCGCTGCGCCGCAACCTCCTGTCGGCATTCGCCGTCGCAAGTGCAGTGCTCGCACTGCTGCCCTGGGCGATGGCGCTGAACGGGGTGGAGCGCACCCAGGACGAGCGCAGGCTGACCACGATCCTGACCGAACTGCGCGCGCAGGACGACCAGCTGGCGTTGCTCGCGCTGCGCCTTGCGACCGGCGCAGGCAGCGCACCGCCGCTGCACGAGAAGCTCTCCCGCATCCTGCAGACGGAGCAACGCATCGCCAGGCTCGCGCGCACGCATGCATCAACGCATGCCATCGATCCACGCTGGCAGCGGGACTGGGTGCACGGCGAGACGACGCGCGCAGCGAGCGCGCAATTCCGCAACGCCACCAGGCAGTTGCCTCTCGCAGCTGCGTCCGTGGCAGACAGGGCCCAGCGGGCACGCGAGGTGCACGCCTACCGGCTCGCGGTCCAGCGCACGGGCAACGTGACGATGCAGATGCGTGCCCGCGCCGCGGCAGACAATGCCACCTACCGGCGCTGGCGAACGATCCTGTTGCCCGTCATCGGCTTCCTCCTGTGCATCGGCCTCGCGGCACCCTGGTTGCGCCTGCTCGGCGCGAACCTGGCACACCGGCGCAAGCAGGCGCGCGTGATGGCGCGTGCAACGAACGCCATGCTGCTGACGGATCGGGACTGGTGCGTGACGTGGGTGAATCCGGCCTTCGAGCGACTCACGGGCATCGATGCGTATGCCGCACTCGGCCAGCAACCCTGTGCCTTGCTGCGCACGGAAGACCCCGCAGACGATACGGCGTCGCGCATCCGCGACGCATTCATCGCCCGAGTCGGGTTCCGCGAGACGCTGCTCGCAGGCCGGGCCGACAGGCGCACCTTCTGGGCCGAGATCGACATGCAGCCGATGGTCGACGACGACGGCCAGCCTGACGGGTTCTGCATGGTCATCGTCGACGTGTCGGCCACGAAGGAAGCCGAAGCGGAGCGACAGCGCAGCGCGGCCGCACTGGCCGCGCTGGCCGCGAGCGAGTCGCGGTTCCGGCGGCTCGCGGATGAGGCCAACGACATCATCGTGACGACGGACCTCGAAGGTTGCATCACCTACGTGTCGGAGGCCGCCACGAACCTGGGCTGGGCCGCGCAGGACCTGCTGGGAGCGAACGTGCACACGCTCGTGCATCCGGAAGACCTGCCGGGCGTGCTGGCGCGACGCCGCCAGCTGGCGGACGGCACGTCGCTCGCAGCCCTCGGGCAGCGTGTGTACCGGGTGCGCGCTGCAGACGGTCGCTGGGTGTGGATGGAGTCGAGCCCCAACCTCGTCACGGCCGCCGACGGCGCGCCCAGCGGCGTCACCGCCTACCTGCGTGACATCAGCGGGCGCCGCCATGCCGAGCTTGCGCTGCAGGAACACATCGACATCCTCGACAGCATCGCCGAGGTCTCCGGCGTGGGTGGCTGGTCACTAAACCTCGAGACTGGAGGGAACCGCTGGACCGCGCAAACCCGCCGCATCTACGGCGTGCGCGACGACTACGACACGCGGCTGGCCCAGGACCTGGACTTCTATCCCGAGCCGGCGCGTGCGCAGCTGCTTGCCGCGATCGAGGCGGCCCGCACGGCGGGCACGCCCTGGGACATGGAACTGCCCTTCACCGATGCAACGGGACGCGCCATCTGGGTTCGCTCCGCCGGGCGCGCGCAGTGGCGGGATGGCAAGGTCGTCGCGCTCTTCGGCTCCTTCGCGGACGTCACCCGGGAGCGTGATGCACGGCAGCGGCTCATCGATGCCAGTGAGGACGCGCGCACCGCGCTCGCGGCGTTGAGCAGCTACCAGGCTGCGCTCGATCGCCACGCCATCGTGTCGATGACCGCGGCAGACGGCACCATCTGTTTCGCGAACGACCGCTTCTGCGAGGTCACGGGCTTCACGCGCGCCGAGCTGGTGGGTGCCAACCACCGGCTTCTGAAGTCCGACGTCCATCCACCTGAACTGTTCGCCGATCTGTGGGCGACGATCTCGCGTGGTTGCTCGTGGCGCGGCCAGCTATGCAACCGGGCGAAGGACGGCAGCCTGCACTGGCTGGACACGACCATTCTGCCGGTCTGCAACGCAGAGGGGCTGCCGGAGCGGTACGTCTCGATCCGCTACGACCTCACCGAACAGAAGGCGCTGGAGGCACGCAACGCGCAGGCACTGCGCATCCGCGAGGGCATCTCGGCGGTGCAGTCGGCGTTCATCGAGCACGGACTCGGCGACGCGATGCGGCTTGCGCTCGCCCTCGCGCTGGATGCCGGCGAGAGCGCCTACGGGTTCATCGGCGAGGTGCTGCAGGACGACGGCGTGCCTTACTTGCGAACCCATGCACTCTCGAACCTCGCCTGGGACGACGCCTCCCGCCGGATATTCGCGCAGCAGGCCGCAGGCGGCGTCGAGTTCCGCAACCCGACGACACTGTTCGGGAGCGCACTGGTCACCGGCCTGCCAGTGATCGCGAACGCCGCCGCAACGGACGCACGCGCCGGCGGCGTGCCACCCGGCCACCCACCGCTGAACGCCTTCCTCGGCATGCCGATCCACGTGCATGGCGAGCTCGTCGCACTGGTCGGGCTTGCCAACCGCCCCCAGGGCTACGACGAGCAGTCGATCTCGAGTCTGCAACCCTTGTTCGAGGCCGTGGGGCAGATGGTGCGCTCGGCGCGCGAACGCTGCGCGCGTGAGGCAGCAGAGGCCGCACTGCAAAAGGAACGACAGCGCTTGCGGGACGTGATCCAGGGCACCGGCGTGGGCATCTGGACATGGGACCTGGGAAGCGATGCGGTCTGGTTCAACGAGCGCTGGACCGCAATCCTCGGATACTCGTCCGAGACACTCGCCCGCTGGAAAGCGCCCGACTGGTTCGAGCGCTATCACCCCGATGACCTCGAAGAGGCGGACCGCCGAACGCGCGGCACCTTCGAGGGCGATGCCGAGGACATCGACGTGGAGGTGCGCATGTGCCACGCGAACGGCCACTGGGTGTGGATCCATCTACGCGGCTCGGTCTCCAGCCGGAATTCCGCAGGGCGCCCCACCGTGCTCGCCGGGATGGCCCAGGACATCAGCGAGCGCAAGCACGGCGAGCGCATGCGGGCACTCATCGCGAAGCAGCTCGGCGCGGCGAAGGAACAGGCCGTGCGCCGAGGGCAGGAAGAAGCCGTGCTGGCCGAGCTCCTGCGGCTCGCACTCGCGGACACCGACATCCCGACCTTCCTCACCGCAGCACTCGAGTCGACGCTGCAGTCGATCGACTGGCTGCGAGACGTTCCGATCGCACGCATCACCCTGGTGCCCCATCCGGAACCCGGAGGCGCGGCGACCGGAGGCGCGGCGGATTCGACGATGCAGGCGGCGCCGCTCTCGCTCGTCTATCAGGCACCCTTCCACGTCCAGCCAAGCGATCCGGCGCTGCACGCCGTGGCACTGGTGGACAGCAACCGCGTTCTCGGCACGCTGGAGATCGCACTGCATGCAGTCGCAGCAACCCCTCTTGCTGCGACCGAGCAGGCACTGCCGCGCGAGGAGCAGGCATTCCTCGAACGGGCGGCCGCCACGCTCGTCACCGGCATTCGCCATCGCGACGCGGCCAGCAGGTTGCGCGAGGCCGCGGTGGCTGCGCAGTCCGCGAGCATCGCGAAGTCACAGTTCCTGGCCACCATGAGCCATGAGATCAGGACGCCCATGAACGGCGTGCTCGGCACGCTCGACCTGTTGCTCGGCACGGCACTGGATGCAGACCAGCAGACCTGGGCGAGGACCGCACACGACGCAGCGCAACAGCTGCTGCAACTGTTGAACGAGATCCTCGACTTCTCGCGCCTGGAGGCCAACCAGGTGCGGCTCGAACAGTTGCCGACAGCAACCGAGGCGCTGCTGCAACGCGTGCTCGCGCTGCATCGCGTGCAGGCACAGGAGAAGGGAGTACGCATCGAACTGCGCGTTGACGCCAACACCCCGGCATGGGTGCTGGGCGATCCGATGCGCCTGCAGCAGGTGCTGATCAACCTCGTGGGCAATGCGGTGAAGTTCACCGACCACGGCGAGGTCGCCATTCGCGTGCGCCACGACGGCGCGCAGCTGCAGGTGGACGTGCAGGACACCGGCATCGGCATCGCCGAGGACGCACGAAGGACACTGTTCAACCGCTTCGTGCAGGCGGACTCCTCGATCACGCG
>SXGT01135853.1_pt1 | contig 13793 bp, 13 predicted proteins | sample 3176221 | NCBI WGS metagenome assembly SXGT01 (sample SAMN11356862, study PRJNA531348) | freshwater metagenome | isolation source: freshwater sample F1-120 | place: China: Fuxian Lake, Yuxi | collected 2017-12-25 | reverse complement strand
GCGGCTGAAGATGCGGATCTCGCCGATGTCCGAATCAAGGAACCGCTTGAGCACCGCATTGCCGAACGAGCCGGTGCCGCCGGTGATTAGGAGGGTCTTGTCCTTGAACATGCTGTTCGTGGTGGTGATCGTCATGGTTCTGCGTTACTTCGGCAGTGCCGCCGCGAACAGGGCGTCCTTCTGCTCAGGGGTGGGGTAGTTGATCAGCACCGCGCGGTACTGGCCTTTGAAAACGAACAGGCTGCCGGCCGCCGCGCCGACCACGCCGCAGCGCTCGATGAGCGCACCCACGTGGTCTAGCGAGCCTGCGCCGCCCAGCACGGTGAGCGGCACGCTCAGGGCGCTGCGCAGGCGTTGCGCCAAGTCCAGGTCGTAGCCTTTCATGGTGCCGTCGCGCTCCACCGAGTTGAACACAATCTCGCCGGCGCCAGCAGCCTCCAGTTGTCGGGCGAGTGCAACGGCGTCCTGCGGATGGGCCCGGGTGGCGTTGTGCGTGCAGACTTCGTGGCCAGTGGCGAACAGGCCGGATTTCTTGCGCACGTCGATCACCGCCACCACGCTCTGGCGACCAATGGCCGCGGCCATTTCGCCCAGCAGAGCCGGGCGTGCGATCGCTGCCGCGCTGACGGACACCTTTTCAACGCCCAGGTCGATGATGCGGGCTGCCTGCTGCGCCGAGGTAATGCCGCCGCCGTAGCACAGCGGCATGCGGCATTCGGCGGCCAGCTTCGCGATGAGCGCATAGTTGGGCTCGGCGCCTTTCACGCTGGCGTCGATGTCCAGCACCACGAGTTCGTCTGCCTCTTTCTCGTTGAAGATCTTCACGGCGTTGATCGGGTCGCCGACGTACTTCGGCGTCTTGAAACCAACGGTCTTGACCAGGCCGCCGTTGTGCACCAGCAGGCACGGAATGATTCGAGGGCGCAACATGGGGTCAGGTCGTGGCGAAGTTCTTCAGCAACTGGGCGCCGAAGTGGTGGCTCTTTTCGGGGTGGCATTGCACACCGTGGATGTGGCCGGCCGACACCACGCAGTCGAAGTCCAGCCCGTACGTGGCCGACGCAACCACGAGCGACCGGTCCTCGCAGTCGAAGTAGTACGAGTGCAGGAAGTAGAAGCGCGGCGTCGGTTCGAAGTCGCTGAACAGGCGGCTGTCGGGGCGCACCTGCAGGTCGTTCCAGCCCATGTGAGGCTGTGGCAGCTGGGCCGACGCGGGCGTCTGCGAGAAGGCCCGCACGCGGCCCGGAATCCAGTTCAACCCGGGCAGTTCGCCCTCGTCGGAGCCGCCCGCCAGCATCTGCATGCCCACGCACACCCCCAGCACGGGCACCTGTTCGCCCTGTACGCGGGCTTCCAGCGGCTCGCGCAGGCCCGACTGGTTGAGCAGCGTCATGGCGTGATCGAACGAGCCCACACCGGGCAGGATCAGGCGTGTCGCGTCGGCCAGTTCGGCGGGCACTTTGGCCCGCTCGGCAGGCAGGCCCAGGCGCTTGAACATGTTCAGGAAGGCCTGGATGTTGCCCACGCCGTAGTCGACGATGCGGATCATCGGAAGTGCCTCTTTTCCAGGCCGAGCGTGCGCAGCACCGTGGTGCCCAGGCCGATCATCCAGCGCTTGTTGCGGTAGTCGCGGTAGGTCTTCTTGGGCGCATCGAAGATCTGTTGGAGTTCGTCGACAGTGAGGTCCAGCTTGTGGGCCACGTACTCGAACTCCTGCTTGAGGAAGTGCTCGTCCATCTCGGGCGATGCGATGCGCTCCAGTGCCGCCTCGCGGGTCATCTGGCCCGTCATGATGAGGCTGGAGAAGTGCGCGCGCCGCTTGTGGAAACCGAACCGCCGGGGCAACCAGTAGTCCTCATAGAAGCGGGTGAATCGCGACTCGTGGTGCTTGTGCTGGAAGCGCTGCCAGCCAAAGCGCCGGTTCAGCTCGTCCTCGGCATCCTTCTTAACGTAGGGCACCAGATTGAGCGGGTGGTGCACCTTCATGCCCAGGATCTTCTGGTAGTACAGCTTGTAGACCAGGATGTCGGTGAGTGGGAAGCTCTCCAGCGGCCGCTGGCCGAACTGGCGGTGGATGTCGTTGAACAACCACGTGTCGATGCCCAGATAGCCGCCCCACTCTTCGGGTTCGCGACAGCACTCGGTGGAAAAGTTCGACCCCGTGATGATGTGCTTGACCTTGTACTGGCGGGCAAACTTGTACAGGCCTGAGAAGAAGGCGCCGTCCTGCGGCAGGTCCTGATCGGGAATGCCCGAGCGCAGGAACGCGGCCTGCAGATCCTTCATTTCCTCCCAGTTGACCACCTCGGTGAAGAGCTCCAGACCGAGCCCGTCCACCAGCTTCTCGATGTTGCCTACCGCTTGGTCGGTGTTCCAGCCTGCGTCGACGTGGAACAGCAGTGGCCGCAGCCCCATCTTTTCCTTGGCAATGTAAGTCGCATAGGAACTGTCCAGCCCACCGGAGAGACCGATGATGCAGTCGAAGTCCTTGCCCTTGCCGTCGGCTTTGATGCGTTCGGCGAGTGCGGCCAAGGCCTGAGCGCCCCCCGGTCCGGTGTCCCAGTTAGGCAGGATGGTCTCTTCGAAGTTTCTACAGTATTCGCATACGCCGCTTGCATCGAAATGGATGTGCGGGTCGCTGGTATCCATGATGCAACGAGTGCAGACAATCCGACATTGGATATTCATGATTTGTGGTGAAGCTGATGACGGCTGGTCGTGCGGTAGGAGGACGCGGCGAAATAGATCAGCCAAAACAAGCCTCCAAAAGACAATAGCGCACTGAAAATGGATCCGTTGGCCAGAACGAATGCCATCGGAATATAGACCAAGCAGGCGAATTGCCCGCCAGTTCTGCTTGTCGTGCGATCCACCAAGCTCAACCAGATGCCGAGCACCATGCAAATCGCCAAAATTCCCACAGGCCCAGCGGCTGCGAGGCCGTCGTACACGAACAGGTTGGCATTGGAGTTACTCTCTTTTTCCAGAACCCGCTCTGCAACTATGCGCCCAAGTTGAGGCCATTTCGGATCCGACTCAAAGGCCGCGGGTGTATGAACGAGCCAGTCAAAGCCTTTGACATTGCTCCACAGGGTAAGCGTCTTTTCAGAGAATACCTCCGCATATTGCCACAGCATCGCGCCCGGAATGGAGAACGTGCGAAAAACAAAATACAGCGAGACCAATTCAAAAACGGGGCTTTGGTCACTCATCTGCACAGAAACGTGGATCATCAGCGCCAAAAAAACCATGACGATCGACATGAGAGCAGTGTGTCCAACCCTCATGCGCAGCACCTTGTACGCGACCACCATCACAAGCGGCAAGAGAAAAATCGTGCGTTCCGCAGTGATCGCGTACATGGTGAGGAAGCCGAGTGCGCCCGCAGTCATCCAGATGAGCCGCCGCTTGACCAGGCCGACGGCCAACAGCGCGGGCGAGAAAACGTACGCCAGATACGTTTGCCCGTAGGCCTCCAATGCGTTGCGGCTGCGGCCAGCTTCGCGCTGGTCGTACACGTCTTCGAGAGCAGCGAAGGTCATGACGTCCTTAAAGGAAATCACAATGAACGCCCAAAGCGTAAGAAATGCGACCGATAGAAACAGGAGTTGAGCCGAGGAAGGCGAGCCACCTTGTGCAGATATTAAACGGGGACTTGTCTTCTGCAGCAATACGTTGATGAGCAAGAAGCCCACTGTGAGGGCTCCAAGGCTGGGGCCGAATTTGGAGACTGACTGGGAGTGCACTGCCAAAGTAATTGTCATCGTTGGAAGGAAGACAATCAAATATAAGATGAAAATCACAAGACTCGACGGTCTCGCTAAAGAACGGGAAAGTGTCAACGCGACTGCGCTGGTGGATAGGAGCAGCAGCAACCAAGCGTCAATTTCCAATGGAAAATAGGGAAATCCCCACATCTCTTGGATGGGTTGCAAATAGGTTGCATGTGCTGAATGAAGTGCTAATACGAACAGCCAGGAACTGAACACCAAGGACGCCTGAGCAAGCGCCTTGCCCGATGCATTGGAGCGCGGCGCCGAAAGAGCTTGTGTCATGGCTGAGGTGTCGTCAGGCGTTTCGCCATAACTCGGTAGTCCAATAGCCGTGCAGCGACTTCGCCCGAGCGTGTGGACATCAATGCCAATTCGCCGGGCTCCTCAGCGATCTTTTCAAACACTTCTTCGATGCTTGTTTGGGCATTGAGCAGCCAGCCGTTTCCGTGGACGAAGGGGTGATGGCTCGGCACATCATCAAGCACCACCGCGCAGCGCGCACAAAGGCTTGTCTGCATGGTGGCGGATTGAGAGCCCGGTTGTACGTACACATCGGCCGCACACAGCAACTCGCGTAGTTGATCCGCAGTTTGCCACCCCACGAATTTCACTCTAGAGTCATTTTCCATCAGTCGGTCCACGTCGGTCGCGAGGTCCTCGTGGATATGTCCAGCAATGATGAAGCGAAAGCGCTCATCCGGGGTCTTGGAAAATGCCTGCAGCGTTCCGATCAGCTTCTTGGCATGATCGATTTTCCCAGACTGCACAAACAGGATTTCTTGGGGATCTATGCCGTGGCGGGCGCGGCCCGAGATGCGCAGGGCGGCATATTCTTCGTCTGTCAATATGCGACCGCCAAGCGGAAAGAACTCGATTTGATTTGACGGGATTTGATAGAAATTCTGGACAAAATCCATGGTCTCCGTGGAGATGCACAACACCTTTTCGAGCGAGTTCTTCACCCGGTGAAGAATCGGCTTGTAATAGCAGCGGTGCAAAAGGTGTTTCGAGATGATGGACCGCGCGCTGTTGTGAAAGTCCTCGTGGCTATCCGCAAAGATGCGGGCGCGCGGATGTCTGGCCTTGTAACGCTTGAGCGCAAGCAGCTCCCAGCCGCACAGCCCGTGAAAGAGGATCACATCAGGTGCCTCGCGTTCCAGCAGTCCAGCCACACCGGGGTGCATGCGCAACTTCTTCATCACAGCAAGAGGCAGGCCGCGGCGATACGGCAGTCGTATGACCCTTGCACCATCGCTGCCCATGTATTCACCTGGCGGGCAATAGTTCAGCTGTCGCTGTTCGTCGAACACTTCGGTCGATGCGATGACCACCACGTCGTGTCCGTCCCTCACGTGCTGCCTCACCAGCTCGTTTTCCTGGTAGGAGTACCCGTCGATGTAGAAACAGGAAAGGCAAAGATGGGCGATCTTCAAAGCAGCCCCTCCTGCTTGAGCAAGATCTGGGGGTCGTTGAAGTTCGCGCCCATCCGGCGCAGCTCGGCATCCGGCAGATTCCACCATTCCAACCGAAGCAGAGCACCGGCAACTTGATCGTCGAATCGCATCCTGATGCGCCTGGCAGGATTGCCTGCGACCACCTCGTAGGGCGCCACATTTTTTGTGACCACGCTACCCATGCCAACGACAGCGCCATGGCCAATGGTGATGCCTGCCTTGATGAGCGCGCCCTCCCCGATCCAGACGTCGTGGCCAATGACGGTTCGCAGGCGCGGCAGGTATTCGTGTTGTGCGAACTTGGTCTTGATACTGTCCTTGTGCGACAGGAATGCAGGACTGGTGGACACGAACGCCATCGGATGCGCGACCCCCCCGATAGTGACGCGATTCGAGATGGACGTGAATGACCCGACGTCGCAATGAACGATGGAGCAGTCATAACCGCAAAACGAATGCCTGCCCATGGTGGAGTCAACCATCAGGCTGCCCGATTCAAGCTTCGACGTGGGATGCACGCTGGATGCTTTGATGGCATTGCCCCTCAGCTTCTTCAGCAGTTTGGCAAAAACGTAAGAGACACTCATGGGGTTGCCTTGAATCTGGCTGCGGCCACTATGCGGGCTGAATCATGCGCAGCGCAAGGACGGCTACGACAGCGGCCAGGATGTACAAGCCCAGCAGAGGCGTATTGTCGCGGATGATCCTGCCGACGGACCGGGCGTCAACCCGGGTGAAACGAAGAACCAGAAACAGGTATGCCGCGTAAACGACAAGCCCGCTCAGCGCATAGGTTTCCGACATCCACCCGGCAGCAAGGTGCGCGACAGCCCACACCGAAAGCACTCGGACGCCCAGGTTCGCCACTTGCAGGAAGAAGGCGGCGCGCTGATGACCGGTGACATGCAGCGCCATGGACACCGGCGTGGCCAGAAATTGAACGATGAACCAAGGCGTCATCCATGCGACCAGCGCCCCGGCGCGCGTCCACTCGGTCCCGAAAATCAGTCCGAATGCCATCGGAGCCGTGATCCCGACGGCGAGCAAAGGTCCCACGCCGGTCTTCACCATGCCATGCAACAGTTTGGCTGTGAACGTGTGCAACTGTCCTTGCTGGTATTCGTGGGCCGCGTGCGAAAGATAAACTTGGCCTACAGCGCCTCCGATCAATGCCATCGGGGCTTGCATGACATATGTTGCCAGCATGAGATGGCCGGCCTCTGCCGGCGCCGCCAGTGAGGCAATCAGAATGACAGGCAGCTGTATGGCAGCGCTGTTGCACAAGGCTTCCCAAGTGGAGTACTTGGGAAAGCGGGCGTACGACTGCCACGTGCCCTTGAGGCTTTGCAACGTTGTCCCTTGGACCATGGCGCGATGCTGGGCGCCGCTGAAAAGCCTGAGGCTCAACACGAAGCACGCCACACCCGTGTTCAGCATATGGCCGATGAGCAGTCCTGCGGGACTGTGCGTCCAGACGCCCGAACCTACCTGGACTGCCGAACTCGCTGCGGATTGCATCACCCGGCTTCGGGCGATCAAGGAAAACGCCTTCTGCCGCACGAACCACATCTGTAGTGCGCTGTAGACGCTTGCCAGCAACACGGCGATGGGCAGCAACGACAGGTAGGGCTGCAATGCGGGCAGTTTGAGCTGAGTGACGATCCAGTTCGGAGCGAGCAGAACGAAAGCCAGCAGACCAAGCGAAACGAGGAGTGCCGACAGCAGTGACATCGTCAGCAAGTCCATGGCCTCGCGATCGTCCTGCGGCAACGGGATTGCAATGTCGAATCGCAGACAGGCCGCCACTGAGAGAATGGCTGCCAGGCTGGAGAATACGGCCAGCAAGCTGAAATCCGCGGGTGAGTACAGGCGAGAAAGAAGGGGCAACGCGGCCGCCGTGATGCCGTGGCCCAGTGCTGTGCCTCCGACCAGTATGGCAACCGAGCGTAGATGGCTCATGCGGGCTGTCGCACCTGCAAGGCACTGGCCACCCTTGCCTGTTCGTCCTCCAACAGGTAGGGCCCCATTGGCAGACTGATCACTTCCTCTGCCAGCCGGTCGCCCACAGGCAGCCGTGCATTCCCGTCGGCCACTGCAGGTTGGCGGTTGAGGGGAATGGGGTAGTGAACGGCGGTGGGAATCCCCTGGGCCTTCAGGTGGTTCTGCACGGCCTCGCGCTGAGCGACGCGCACCGTGTATTGCGCCCATGCCGAGACATTGTGCGGCTCAACCCCGGGAATTTGCACTTCCGCGACCGGCGCCAGCAAGCTCGCGTAGCGCTGGGCCACCACCTGCCGTTGTGCCAGCTCAGCGTCCAGTATCGCGAGCTTGGGCAGCAGGACTGCCGCCTGGATGGTGTCCAGACGGCTGTTCACCCCGACGCGGATATGGTGGTAGCGGCGATCCTGTCCGTGTCGGGAAATCTGCCGCATCACCAGCGCCAGCGCATCGTCGTTGGTAAAGATGGCTCCGCCGTCGCCGTAGCAGCCCAGCGGCTTGCTGGGGAAAAAGCTGGCGCAGGCGATGGTGGTCAGGTTGCAGCTCTTGCGACCCTTGTAGGTCGCGCCAAAACTCTGGGCCGCGTCCTCGATCACGGGGATGCCGTGCCGGCTGGCGATGGCATTGATCGCGTCGTAGTCGGCGCACTGGCCATAGAGGCTGACGGGGATGATGGCCTTGGTGCGGGGGGTGATGGCGGCTTCCAGGCAGGCGGGGTCCAGGTTGGCGGTGCGCGCGTCCACGTCCACGTACACCGGCTTGGCGCCGAGCAAGGCCACGGTTTCGGCGGTGGCGATGTAAGTGAACCCGGGCGTGATGACCTCGTCGCCCGGACCGATGTCAAGCGCCATCTGCGCGATCTGCAGGGCGTCTGTGCCGTTGGCCACAGTGATGCAATGGCGCGCACCGGTGTAGGCGGCCAGCCTGTCTTCGAGCTCGCCGACTTCGGGGCCCAGGATGAACTGGCCGTGGTCGAGCACCCGCTGTATGCCAGCGTCGATCTCCGACTTGAGTCGGCGGTATTGTTCCTTGAGGTCGATGAATTCCATGGAGCGGCTCCGGGCTGTTTCAGGAAATGGGTTGGCAGACGCTGTCGTTGAGCTGGTAATGCTGACCCGTGTGCGGACAAGTGGCCGTCGCGTTGCCGGTCAGCGGCAGGTCAAGCTGCTCGCCGTACTGGCTGCACCAGCCGATCTGGCGGGCCGGCACGCCCACGACCAGCGCGTAGGCGGGAACGTCCTTGTTCACTACCGCGCCCGCACCCACGAGGGCGAACTCGCCCACGGTGACGCCGCAGACGATGGTGCAGTTGGCGCCCAGGGTCGCGCCCCGGCGCACGAGCGTGTCGCGGTATTCGTTCTTGCGCTCGATCAGTGCCCGCGGGTTGTAGACGTTGGTAAACACCATGCTGGGGCCGCAGAACACACCGTCTTCGAGCGTCACGTTGTCGTATACGCTCACGTTGTTCTGGATTTTGCAGCGGTCTCCGATGACCACCTGGTTGCCGACGAAGACGTTCTGCCCCAGGGACACGCCTGCGCCGATGCGCGCGCCCGCGCACACGTGCACGAAATGCCAGACGCGCGAGCCTTCGCCGATCTGCGCGCCTGCGTCGACGATGGCGGACGGGTGGATGGATGTGGTCATGGAGAAGAGGGCCTCCCGGATGGAAAAAGCAGTTTGGCCAGCGGTTGGCCGGCGGCCTGCGCGTAGCGCAGTGAGCCGATCTCGTTGAGGTGGTGCCTGTCCATGTAGACCAGCTCGTGGTCGAAGAACGGCGGAGAGGCAAACAGCGGTGACGCGCTGAAGTCGGCAAAGGTGGCGTGGGGGAAATCGCGCACCGCTGCTTCGATCACCGCGTTCGCGTCGCGCGCCTCGGCGGTCACCGAATTGTCCGTGGGGATGCCCAGCGAGTCCATGCGCAGGGTGCGCACGGGATTGCGGCGCATCATGGGCAACTGCGCAAGCACGATCACGCGCTGCATCTGGCCCTGGGTATTCTGCAGGAAACGGTTCAGCGCGGGCAGAAAAGCGGGGTTCGCCATCTGCTGGGACCACTTGCCCGCCAGGATGACCGTGCGCTGGCGGGGCAGCCGCGCTGCCACGGCGTGCTGCATGTCGTGGCACGGTCCGATGGCCCAGTGGGCCAGCCGCAGGTCTTCGAAGCCCGGGAAGGGCACGCAACTGCTGGCCGAGAGCACGGTGGCGCGCACCCCGTGGGCCTGGCCGAAGGCGTCCATGAACAAGTTGAGCTGCGCCGCGTGGCTGTCGCCAAGCAGCATCACCTCGGCGGCACCGTCGGCGCTGCCCCGCTGGCACAGGCCAGTGACCTGGCCGTGGCAGATCGAGTCCGGCGGTGCGTACCGCAACGCCGACTTCTCTGGTGTGGGGGCGACGCTGGCGTTGAGCGGCCGGGCCGCGAGGAGCGACGCGACCATCATCGCGGCGACGGTGGCAATCCTGGTGGAGCGCCTCAAGCCCGCCTGTGGCGTCTGCAAGGGGCGTTCGATGAATCGCCACGAGCACCAGGCCAGCGCCGAGAACGACAGCACTGCCGCGGCCAGCAGTGGCCAGGGGAGGTCCGAGTCCTGCCAGACATACCGTGCCATCGCCAGCATGGGCCAGTGCCATAGGTACAGCGAATAAGACAGCGCACCGACCAGGACCAGCCAGCGGTGGGACAGCCAGCGCCCGGTGGCGGTGTCGTCCTGCGCGGCCATCAGCAGCAGCGCCCCCGCGCAAGGCCAGATCGCCGCGAGCGGGCTGAAGCGTTCTCCGTCGAGCAGCACGAAGGCGCTGAGCATCAGCGCCAGGCCGAGCAGGCCGACGGGCAGGCGCCAGCGCGCGGGCGCAATGTCCTGGGGCTTCTGCACGGCGGCGAGCCAGGCGCCCATCAGGAACTCGGGTGCGCGCGCGGTCATCGCGTAGTAGAGCGGCTGCAGATCGCCCCCACTGCGCGTCAAACGCCATTGCGCGATCGCGAAGCCCACGGCGCACATGCCGCCCAGCATCGTCGACAGCCAACGCCTCGGCGTCAACCGCAGGATCAGGGGCAGCAGCAGGTAGAACTGCATCTCCACCGCGAGCGACCAGGTGTGCAGCAGCGACCACTCGTGGGCGGCCGGCGCGAAATAGTCGCCGGCCTTTGCGAAGTGCTGGTTGCTGGTGAACAGCAGTGCGCGGCGCAGGCTGGCCTCGAACAGCCGGAAGTCCTCGGCCACCAGAAACACGGCGGCCAGCAGCGCGACGATCAGCAGCATGGCTGCGTAGGCGGGCACGATGCGGCGCAACCGGTTGGCGTAGAAGCCAAGCCAGGAGAAACTGTCTCCCCGCTGCAGGATGACGCGCGACACCACGAAGCCCGACACCACGAAGAACACGTCCACACCGAGGAACCCGCCCGGCAACCAGTCGGCCTGCATGTGGAAGACGATCACGGCCAGCACGGCCAATGCCCGCAAACCCTGGATGTCCAGTCTGATGGATGTCCCTGTGTTCATGTCCTGCTGGGCGGCCCTTCGCTGCGAGCTCAGTTGACGAAGGGATGGATTTCGCCGGGCGCGCCGCGCGTGGGCACCGCGGTGCGGATCACGTTGACCGTTTCGATGCAGTGCCGGGCATCCGCCAGGCCATATCCCCGCCCGGCGAGGATTTCGCGGTAGCTCGTGGTGTGCAGCTCGGTGAAGCCTTCGGAGAATTCGAGCTTCTCGCCGCTGATGTCGATGTTGCGGAACGTGGTCTTCTTGCCCTTGACGTCCTCGGGCAGATCGCTGGCATCGATCGACAGGAACCAGCGCACCCGCGCGCGCTCGTATTCCAGATAGCCAGCGGCACGCGCCTCGCCCACGTGGTGCACCACGTTGCGCTGCAGCTTGCCGAAAATGAAGTGCAGCAGGTCGAAGAAGTGCACGCCGATGTTGGTGGCGACGCCGAAGGCCTTGCGGGGGTCGCCCTTCCAGCTTTCTGCATACCAGCGCCCGCGCGAGGTGCTGTAGGTGAGTTCGACGTCGAACTTGGTGTCCGCCGGTGCGGCCGCCACTTTGGCCTTGAGCTGCTGGATGGCGTCGTGGTGACGCAGCTGCAGGATGTTGAATACGCGTCGGCCCGTCTCGCGCTCGACCAGCGCCAGCTCGTCCAGCAGCTCTGGGGTGGGTACCAGCGGTTTTTCGCAGATCACGTCACAGCCCAGGCGCAGCCCGGCTGCGATGTGGGCGTGGTGGAGGTAGTTGGGCGAGCAGACCGCGACATAGTCCAGGGCCGTGTCGGGGTTGCGCTTGAGCTGGTGCGCGTGTTCCAGGAAGCGCTCGAACTCGGTGAAGAACTCGCTGTGCGGCGAGATGCTGTCGATGATGCCCACCGAATCGTTGATGTCGTAAGCCGCCGCGAGGTTGTGGCCGAGGTCCTTAATGGCGCGCATATGCCGCGGCGCAATGTAGCCGGCGGCGCCGATGAGAGCGAAGTTCTTCATTGTGGGGTGTTTCAGAGGCGGAAAACATGGAAGCCCTGCTCGGCGAGGGCGTGGCGGTCGTAGAGGCTCTTGAGGTCGCCAATCACGGGCTGGTGCTGCTGGGTGCACAGTGCCCGCAGCGCTTGCGGGGTCTGCTGACGGTACTCCTGGTGGCCCACGGCCACGATCAGGCTGTCCAGTGGGCGGGTCGGGTCGAACTCGCCTAGCTGGATGCCGTATTCATGCTGCACCTCCTCGGCGTTGGCCCAGGGGTCGGTCACCACCACGGTCACGTTCCAGCCCTGCAGTTCGCGCACCAGGTCGGCCACCTTGCTGTTGCGGATGTCGGGGCAGTTCTCCTTGAACGTGATGCCCATCACGCCGACCGTGCTGCGCGCAACGTCAATGCCGTTCTTCAGCATGCGCCGCACGATGCTGCGCGCCGCATAACGGGCCATGTTGTCGTTGATGCGCCGGCCCGCGAGGATCACCTGCGGGTGGTAGCCCAGCTCTTCGGCTTTGTGCGTGAGGTAGTAGGGGTCCACGCCGATGCAGTGGCCGCCCACCATACCGGGGCGGAAGGGCAGGAAGTTCCACTTGCTGCCGGCGGCCTCCAACACCTCGAGCGTGTCGATGCCGATGCGCTCGAAGATGACCGACAGCTCGTTGACGAAAGCGATATTGAGGTCGCGCTGGCTGTTCTCAATGACCTTGGCCGCCTCGGCGACCTTCAGGCTGCTGGCCTTCCAGGTGCCCGCCTTGATGATGGCGGAGTACAACGTGTCCACCGCCTCGGCGACCTCGGGCGTGCTGCCGCTCACTATCTTGCGGATCGTGGTGAGTGTGTTGACCTTGTCGCCGGGGTTGATCCGTTCCGGGCTGTAGCCGCAGAAGAAGTCCTGGTTGAATTTCAGCCCGCTGCAGCGCTCCAGCTCCGGGACGCAGACCTCTTCGGTTGCGCCTGGATACACGGTGGATTCGTAGATCACGACATCGCCGCGCTTGAGCGCCTTGCCCACCGTTGCGCTGGCCTTCACCAGCGGGGTCATGTCGGGCCGATTCGCTTGGTCCACGGGGGTGGGCACGGTCACGATGTACACCCCGGCGTCCAGCAGGTCGGTGGCATCGCAGCTGTATCGAAGGTGTTGCGCGGCCTGCAGGTCCTGGTCGCTGCATTCGCGCGTGTGGTCGCGGCCCTTTTTCAGCTCATCGATGCGGCGAGCGTCGATGTCGAAGCCGAGCACGGCCCGGTGCTTGCCGAACTCCACGGCCAGTGGCAGGCCCACATAGCCCAGGCCGATGACTGCGATGGTTTTCTGATCCAGATTCATGTGATGACGTTGTTGGGCGGGAAGTCAAAGCTCGGCGTCGCGCAAGGGCTTGGCTAGCTGGTCCTTGCCGGAGAGCAGGGGGAGGCCGTCGAGCGGCCACTCGATGCCGATGTCCGGGTCGTTCCACGCGATGGTCCGCTCGTGTTGCGGTGCGTAGTAGTCCGTGGTCTTGTACAGAACGTCAGCGCTCTCGCTGAGCACCAGGAAGCCGTGCGCCAGGCCCGGCGGAACCCACATCTGCCGGTGGTTGTCTTCGCTGACCACGGCACCGGCCCATTGGCCGAATGTGGGTGAGCCCCGACGGATGTCCACCGCCACATCGAACACCGAGCCGCGCACCACGCGCACGAGCTTGCCCTGCGGCTGCTGCAGCTGGTAGTGGAGCCCGCGCAGCACCCCGCGGGTGCTGCGGCTGTGGTTGTCCTGCACGAAGGTCATGTCCAGGCCGGTGACCGCCTGAAAGGCGGTCTGGTTGAAGCTTTCGAAGAAGAAGCCGCGCGCGTCTCCAAAGATCCTGGGCTCGAGCACGAGCACGTCCGGAATGCGAGTGGGTGTCGCTTTCATCGCATCACCGAGTCGTTGAGCACGCGCAGCAGGTACTGGCCGTAACCGGTCTTGCTAAGCGAACGGGCCAGGGACTCCAGGGCGGAATCGTCGATCCAGCCCTGGCGCCATGCGATTTCTTCAGGACACGCGATCTTCAGGCCCTGGCGGTTCTCCAGCGTGGCGATGAACTGGCCGGCGTCGAGCAGGCTGTCGTGCGTGCCGGTGTCGAGCCAGGCATAGCCGC
>SXGT01903232.1_pt1 | contig 13794 bp, 6 predicted proteins | sample 3176221 | NCBI WGS metagenome assembly SXGT01 (sample SAMN11356862, study PRJNA531348) | freshwater metagenome | isolation source: freshwater sample F1-120 | place: China: Fuxian Lake, Yuxi | collected 2017-12-25 | reverse complement strand
CCTCCACCGGCAAGGTCTTCGACTACCACCACGGCGTGCGCGACCTGCAGCGCAAGACGCTGCGCATGATCGGCGATCCGCGCGCCCGCGATCGCGACGACCCGGGGCGCATGCTGCGTGCCGTCCGCCTCGCCGCCAAGCTTGATCTGCGGCTCGACCCGCAGGTGCAGGCACCGATCCGCGAGATGGCCGAGCTGATCGAGAACGTACCGGCCGCGCGTCTCTTTGACGAAATGCTCAAGCTGCTGTTCTCCGGCCATGCTGTCGAGTGCGTCAAGCGCCTGCGCGAGGATGGCCTGCACCACGGCCTGCTGCCTCTGCTCGACGTCATCCTCGAACAGCCGCTGGGCGAAAAGTTCGTCATGCTGGCGCTGGCCGATACCGACCGGCGCATCCGCGAAGGCAAACGCACCTCGCCCGGCTTCCTGTTCGCCACGCTGCTGTGGCATGAAGTGCTGTCCAACTGGGAAACGCGCAAGAAGAATGGCCAACTGCCGGTGCCCGCGCTCCACGAAGCCATGGACGAGGTGCTCGATACGCAGGGCGAAAAGCTCGCGATTACCCGCCGCATCGCTGGCGACATCAAGGATGTCTGGCTACTGCAACCCCGCTTCGAAAAGCGCAGCGGGCGCATGCCCTTCCGCCTGATCGAACAACCACGCTTCCGCGCCGCGTGGGACTTCCTGCGCCTGCGCGCCGAAAGCGGCGAGGCGCCACAGGAACTGTCCGACTGGTGGGCTGCCTTCGAGCAGGCCGACAATGCCGAGCGCGAAGCGCTGCTCAAGCCGGAAACCGCCGGTCCGAAGAAGCGCCGCCGCCGCCGTGTCAAGCCCCCCTCTGAAGGCAGTGACGCTGCCGTCTCGCCAGCGCCGACTTTTGAGTAAAGCTCCCCGTCCTAATTTGCAGTGGGGAATATCTTAGCGATTCGTGGTTCGTCCTTGAATCCTTTCAGAGGTTCGTTGCGCCATGAACCGGATATTTGTAGCGATTGCCAGTTACCGTGATCCGGAGTGCCAGTGGACGCTCAAGGACCTTTTCGAGTCTGCAACTCACCCGCAACGCATTTTGGTTGGTATCTGCTGGCAGTTCGATCCAGAAAGCGATCAGTCATGCTTTACATTACCCAACCCGAGACCGGAGCAGACAAGAGTCATTAAAGTTGGCCTGAATGAGACCCGTGGCGCCTGCTGGGCGAAATCGCAGGCGCTTTCCTTAAGAAACGGGGAAGAATATGTGTTGCTGATCGATTCCCACATGCGCTTCGCGCCCGGCTGGGATGTCGAAATGATCGATATGCTGACCAGCATCGACAATCCCCAAGCATTCCTATCGACTTATCCGGCCGGCTATGAGCCACCGAATCAACGCAGATTCAGCACGCCGCGCCTTGCCCCGGTCAAGTTTTTCGAACGCATCATGTCCCAGAACTCAGTTTTGCTGGAAATGCCGCGTCCAATGGAGTCCAGTCTGGTCGCCGGCGGTTACCTGTTCGGGTTTGCGGAAATGTTCGATCAGGTGCCCTACGATCCGCATATCTATTTCATCGGCGAGGAAATTACCCACGCCGCTCGTTATTACACTCATGGCTGGGATGGTTATACCCCACACAAGTGCTTGATTCATCATTATTACAGTCGAAAGACCGCCACCAAGCATTGGCAGGATGAAAAGGAGTCCTGGTCCAGGCTCAATCGCATCTCATATCAGCGTGTCCGCCATATTCTGCAAATTGAACGTAGCGCAGACCCTGAGGTGCTTGCAGAGATCAAACGGTACGATCTGGGCAGCAAGCGCACTCTGGCATCTTTTCAGGCGGCGATCGGGGTCAATTTCAGTGCCTTGCTGATTGACCGCACGCGCCATGAGAGCGTCTCCTGCATTGAAGCGGCGTTTGCCGCACCATCACCCCCCCCTTGCGCGCCACGAGATGGCCAGTCTTTGCGTGTTGGCCTGTCGCCCCGGACAGTTGCTCTTTCCAAAGCAGGACGCCTACATCGGGAAATCACTGCAGACATATGGCGAGTGGACAGAGGGTATCACCCATCTGTGCGGGCAGATGTTCTCGCCTGGACAAACTATCCTGGAAGTCGGTGCTGGCTGGGGTACGCGTACTGTTGGCCTGGCGCGCTTGCTCGGCGCTGGAGGAAGGGTGTTTGCCATCGAGCAATCGCGGCGCCTCGCCGACCTGTTGCACGCCAACTGCGCACTCAACGCGCTGGACAACGTGAGCAGCGATTATCACCAACGCAGACAATCCTGCTGATGCCGAAAAAACCCGAGAATTTCTGCGTGGTGCCGGCTACCGGCTGTGGTCGTATTCCTGCCCATTTTTTACGTCGGAGAACTTTTTCCGCCAACAGGAAAATGTGTTTGGCAATCTGGCCAGTCAATGCATCGTAGCCGTGACTGACGACCGCGACCTGTCAACCTTTTCAGCCGATCTTACCGTCTGCGGGCCAGATGGACCGATGCCGGCGTATATTTCGTCACCCGCATGAAAGACAACCGGAACAGGAGCCCATGAGAAGTGCCCGTATTTATCGCGCCGTGTTGAGGCGCCCCGCGAGGACCACAGTGATCGCAATTAAGCTTTCTTTAGTAGAGCTTTTCAGCCCCGCCCCCCACCCTTGAAACGCTAGCATTGCATGTCCGCTGGCATCTTCTCACCTTGACTATCCGTGCCCATCTTTGCATCTGATTACCTTCCGAACGCAACGCGCTTATCCGCGTGGGTCGCCTTGGCCTTGCTTTGCGTGGGTTGTACCACGGCACTGCGACGTCCGGCCATCGCCCCGGTGCCGATTCCCGCCGAGTTCAAACAGGCAGCCGCCATGCGCGCCCAACTTGAGCCAGCGTCGGGGAAGGCGACGGTAGAAACGCCTGCCGTTACCGAGTCGCTCGTTGGCAAGAACTTATCGGAATGGTGGCGCCTAATGTCCAATCCGGAACTCGATGCCCTGATTGATCGTGCCATCGCGAACAATACGGATCTGCGCATCGCCACTTTGCGCATCGTACAGGCCCTGACCCGTGCCGATCAGGCCGGCGCCAACCGCTGGCCGACCTTGAGCATCCCCTACCAGGCCAAAGGCGAATCGCCAAAAGATGGAATCGGTTCGGTGCAAGCCGGCCAGACGCGGGAAACCTTGCACACCTACCAGATCAGCCTGCGGGCGGATTGGCGCGTCGATCTGTGGGGTGAGCGCAGCGCTCTGGCTGAGTCTGCCCAAATGCAGTTGTACCGTTCTACCTACGAGCGTGACGATACCCGCCGGCAGATGATCGCCAACGTTGCTGCGCAATACGTCGAATATCTCTCCCTGAATGATCGCATCCGCGTCGCTCGGGAAACTGAAACCGTATTGCGCGGCATGCTGGAATCCGTCAGTCGCCGGCTGGAAATCGGCGATGCCACCGCTACCGATCTGGAACAACAGCGCGCTGCCGTCTATGCCGTGCAAGCCACTATTCCGGCGCTTGAACTGCAGCGGGAAACCATCACCAATGCGCTCGCCCAGTTGCTGGGCGTAACGCCGATTTCGCTGGTGCTGTCCGACCGGGGACTCGATTCCCTCACGTTTGCTGGACTGCTGCCGGGCATCCCGGCCAGTCTCGTGCTGCGTCGTCCTGATATCAGGGTCGTCGAGGCACGCATGCTGTCTGCCCATGCCGATATCGAGGTGGCGCGAGCACGCCTGCTGCCGCCGCTCGATCTCACCGCCCAAGTGGGCTACGGCAGTCTTATTCTTTCGCAGCTTTTCAGCTCGCACAACCTGTTCTGGAATGCCATCGCCAATATGTCAGCAACCATCTTCGATCATGGCAAGCGCGCCAGCGAGGTGGAGTTCTCCCATGCCCTGCACGAAGAGTTGACGGAAACCTACATCAAGGTGATCTATAACGCCGTCCGCGAAACCGAAGATGCTGTTGCCACCGTGCAAATGACGGGCAAGCGTATCGAAGCACAGGCTGCATCGGTCGACGCAGCGCGGCAGGCATGGAAATTGAGCACAGAGGCCTATGAGGCTGGCGCGGTGGATTACCTGACGCTGATCGATACCGAACGCACTTACCATCGGGCGCTCGATGAGTTGTATCGTATCCGCATGGAACGCATGAAAGGCGTGGTTTCGCTATTTGCCGCACTCGGCGGCGGCATCAGCAGTCCTGAGGAAACCGGCGCTGCCGACCTGGCCTTGACCGTAGCAGCAGCAGGAACGGCTTCAGCAAACGATGCACCTTACCGAAAATACGCACTATCAAAAGACGACGATGACCATCAGCGCTGGTTTGTCGAGCTTGCCGGCCTGCATGACCGCAGCGGTATCCCTCATGTCTGGCGTGATCTGAATGCGCGTTTTGCCGAATCCATGTCGGGCCACAGCCTGCTGCCCCGACTGCAGGGGCACGTCGAAGCACGACGCGCCCACTGGTATCGTCTCTACATTGCCGCTTTCGACACCGAAGAGACCGCGCAGGATTTTTGTGACCAATTGACGCTCAAGTTGCAGCGTTGCCGCATCGTTTCCTTCGGTGACATCGCACCGCTGTTCGAAGCGGAAGATACGCAGGACGAATCACTCGTTGCCGTGCCAGACGCGGGCAAGATCGGTTCCCAACTACCAGTGGCTATGCTGGGCGACCTCATGGTCCCCATCGTTCTCCAACCGGTGGCGGAAAAGTCAGCACGCAAACCCGGCAAAATCGAAGTCCGACCCAAAGGAGTTCTGCCCGCAACCGATAATTTCTTGCCTGCACTCGTCGTACCCGCAGTCGCAAATGAGTTGGGCGCAGTCCCGGAACGTCGATGACACCACCTCGCGTCCGCAATGCACCTGCATCGCAGGAAGAAGATGCGGTTGCTGAAGCCCCCCTGATCCCCGATCTCTCTGCGCGCCAGCAGCAGATACTGGGGCTCTTGCGGGTCGGCAAAGTCAACAAGGAAATCGCCAGCGAACTGGGCATCGGTCTCGGTACGGTCAAGCAGCATGTCGTCGCCCTGTTCAAAAAGCTCAATGTCAGCAACCGAACGATGGCGGTTGGGCGTACGACGCAGCAGGACAGGACAGGCAGCGCGAGAGCGAATGAGGGAGAGCTCGAACGGCGTCCTTGTGCCGTCCTCAGCTATGTCCTGGCGGGTGCGACGGAAAAGTTTTCCCGAAAACTGCACCAAACACTTGCCAACCAGGCCTATGACCAGGATGCCATCTATCTGTCCCGGCGGGATAGCGGAGGGGATCTGATATTCGGCATCTCGCACTGTAGCGAACTACTGCTCCCCCAGGCGTTGTTGGCACACCAGACGATTATCGACGTGCTGCAGCCATCGCCAGCCGAAGCGAGCGGTTTTCGATGCGGTCTGACTGCCGGCATCGCGGTCGCCAGCATGCTTCGTGAGGGCGGTTGGTCGGGGGAAGCGATTGCCAGTGCGACAATTGCCGAGGCCCGTGCGCTGGCCGAGACGGTGACAGCCGGCCATCTGGCGATCAGCGATCAGGCGCGTCATCTGCTGGCAACACTGGGACCTGTCGATCAGTGCAGTCTGCAGGGAATATTCGCTTTGGACCAGACCGATCTTCTGCCTTGGCGCCTCGATCCATCCGAATTGAGCAAGCCGATCCTGTTCGGTCGCGACGAGGAGTCTGTCCGCCTGATCGAGGCGATCGAGAATGTAACGGCGGGAAAAGGCCGCACGATTTTTATCGAGGGTGAGAGCGGGACCGGAAAATCCAGTTTATGTCGGCTGGCGGCGGCAGAAACGCGGGCTCGCCAGGGAACAGTGGGTTACGGCCTATGCCAGCCATCGACCGATGGTTATCAGGTATATGACCTAAAGTCCGGCAAGATCATGTCTCCCGGCATGCTGGCGATGGCACTGCACAGGAGCCCGCGTCGCCGGCCGCAACTGTGGATCATCGACAACAGCCATCTACTGCCTACGCAAGATCTGAGCAAGCTGATCCATGGTATGCCGAACGGCCAGATGCGCCTATTTGCCGGGCGCCGCCACCCCCTCCTTGTCAGCAGCGAGATCGATCACAAAATTAAGCTGGGGCGCCTGCCGCAAGCTGCCATCGCCCAGATCGTGCGCCATCATCTGGCGGATGTATCTGCTGGCCAACTCGACACGATTGCACAACAGGCTGCCGGTATCCCGCTGTTTGCCGTTCAGTTGTCGCTGGCAGCCGCCGGCGATTTGCCGCTGTCGTTACGAATTGTGGTCGGCAGCCGTCTTGATCGGCTCGGCCTCGATCGCAGTTTGTTGCGGCAGGTGGCGAACGAACCCGGTAAATGGACGCTGCTACAGCTCGCGCGCTGCATGAGGGAGCCCCGGGCGACGGTTGAAGCGAGCCTTGACAAGGCTGCCGCTGCTGGCGTTTTGCTGCAGGACGACCAAGGACAGTGGCGATTCTCCCATCCGCTGATTCGCCGGGTCATTATGGAATCAGGAGTCGAGCAGGTATGACAGCAAGTTTCGTACGTAACGAACGAGTATCGAGTAAGAGCATGTCGGTACGCGATATGCTTAGTCAAGTGCTGTCGCGTCCGGAACTTCGGCGCAGGTTGCCGAGTTTGGCACTTGGCAGTCTGTTGGCCAACATTCTCGCTCTTGCCCTGCCCTTGGCTATCCTGCAATTCATGGATCGTGTGCTGGTTAACCAAAGTACCGGTACCTTGTGGTTGCTGGCGCTAGGGGTAGTGCTCGCCTTGGTGCTCGAAGAAACGGTACGTTTGGCGGTCAATCATCTCACCGGCTGGATTGGTTCGCGCTACGAGCATTCGCTGGGGATGCAGGCGGTACGTCACCTGAACGAGGTCCCCTTGCGGATTCTGGAACGAGAGGAACCCCTACGGCATGCCGAACGAGTCGGTGCCTCGGCCATGGTTGCCGACTTCTATTCCGGTCGAACCTTGCTCCTCATCTTCGATTTTCCCTTTGCATTGGTGTTTATCTGGGTTATTTATCTGATTGGCGACTGGGTGGTCGTCGTGCCCATCACCATGCTGATTCTCTTTGCCTACATCTCTGCCCGCTTTGGCTCATGGCTGCGTACGCTCATCGTGAGCCGGCATGAAAAGGATGATCGACGCTACAACTTTCTGGTCGAAGTCTTCCGCAACCTGCATACGATCAAGACACACGCCATGGAGGCGCAACTGGAGCGTCGCTACGAACTGTTACAGGCGAGCAACTCGGACATGACCGACAAGCTCACCTATGGCAACGCGGTGGCAAGCGCCACCGGGATGATATTTAGCCAGACGATGATTGTCGTCGTGGTTTTTGTGGGTGCATGGGCCGTTCTCGATGGCACTATGACACCTGGCGGACTGGCAGCCTGCATGTTGCTCTCGGTACGCGCACTTGGCCCCCTGAGGCGGAGTATCAGCCTCTGGATGCGCTTGCAGCACTTTCAGAGTGCCTACGACCGGCTACAGGAGATCGAAGCAATGCCAGTGGTGTCTGGGCAATCCGACATACCGATGCCGCCGGTACGGAAGGCGTTCGAACTACAGGGGGTTACCGTTATCGGCGATCACGGACGCCCGATACTTGATGGCCTGACACTAAGTCTTCCCGCTGGCGCCTGTATTGGCATTCGTGGCGAGAGCGGGAGCGGCAAGTCATGTCTGATGAACATTCTGAATGGACTCGATCAGGCCAGCAAAGGACAGGTGCTGGTCGATGGCCGCCCATTAGCTGACTTCAATGCGGACAGCGTACAACGGCAAATCGCCTTGTTGCCCCAAGTCAGCAACATATTCAGCGGCACCATCTTGCAGAACATCACCATGTTCGACGAAAGCCGGAACGAAGCGGCGCTAGAAATTGCGCACAAACTCGGCCTGGATCAGATTGTCGCCGGTATGAAGCTGGGTTACGAAACCCAATTGGGCGAAGGGGCGAACGAAACCTTGCCGCAGGGAGTACGCCAGATCATTGCGATTGCGCGCATCCTGGCTCCAGGACCGAGTGTGATTTTGCTTGATGAAAGCAATATTACGCTGGATATTCAGGCAGACCAGAGGTTACGCGAATTGCTGGCCGAACTCAGGGGGCACTGCATCCTGATTCTCGTTACGCATCGACCTTCTTATCTGGAGATGGCTGATCGTCTGTACTCACTGAGTGGAGGGAAACTGCAGGCTGATAATGAAACGAATGCGGGTCACTCGGCACAGATGGCGGTGACCGGTTCGGTTGTCGACATTCCAGAGCGACCAGCCCATGTCGAAAGCATCGAAAAGCTGGTGGGTCTCCTTTACACCGATCCCTCGGACTTTTCCAACTGCCTTGGCCCGCTGCTGAAAGCCGTCAAGTGGCAAGGCCGGCCGCAGGAATTTTTCGAAGCCGCACCGCATCTCGTTCGCCACATGGACCTCTCGGGACTCTGCGATACGCTGGCCAATCTTGGATTTCTGCCTCGTCACTATAAGGGCAACCTGGCCAGTTTGGATGCGCGCCTGATGCCCTGTTTGGCGGTACCCGAAAACCGCGCCGCCTTGGTCGTCCATGAGCGTTTGCAGGATGGGCGACTGCGCTGCCACGATGGCGGGACAAATTGCGAGATCCTGATGGGGCCGCTTAGCGAAGAAATGACCATCTACGTCTTCCGCCGCGAAGAATCGACCGCGACCGCGGCTCGCGCCAATACCAGTTGGTTTGGTCGTCTGCTGTTCAGGTTCCATCAGCAGTTATTGCTTGCTTTGGCCCTGTCCGTCTTCAGCGCCCTGATGGTTTTAGCTGCGCCTTTGTTTGTGCGTACCGTATTCGACCACGTCTTGCCGACGGGCGACATAGTAATGCAAACCTATATGTTGGCAGGCGTGGGAATCGCGCTGCTGCTGGATTTTTCCATGCGGCGTTTGCGCGGTCGGGTGATTGCACATATCGGGGGGCGTACGGAATATCTGATGGGTGTCAGCGTCCTGCAGCGAGTGATCGGGCTGCCGACGACCATGACTGCAGGCGCGTCGGTCATTCGCCAGGTGGGCAGAATGCGTAACTTCGAATCGTTGCGGGATTTCTTCACCGGACAGCTCGCGACAATTGTGCTTGACCTGCCAGCGACCTTGGTCATTGTCATCGCTCTCGCGGTATTTAATCCGCAGTCCCTGCTCATCATTCTTTTAGCTATTGTGGCCTATGGGGTGCTGGGCTGGGCTACTCACTCAGTTTCGCAGCAAGCAGTCGCACGGGCCGGGCAGGCAACTTCAGAATATCAAGAATTATTGGCTGAAATGGTGACGCAAATGCGCACGATCCGTAGCGTCGGCCACCGCCAAGACTGGATCGAACGAATTCGTCATCTCAGCGCCCGAGCAGCCTTGTTGCGCTACCGGGATTTTCAGGTACATGCAGCTATCGGTAGTGCCGCTCAGGTGATTAGCACCCTGACCGGGTTGGCGGTGCTGGTCGTGTCAGCGCTTGCCACGATCAACGGGCAATTGACGGCCGGCGGCATGATTGCAACCATGATGCTGATCTGGCGGCTGACCGGTCCGATGCAGAACTTTTTCCTCGCTTACAGTTCGCTTTGGAAAGTCCGTGCCAATGCGCAGCAGATTGAGAATCTGATGAAGCTGGGTTCGGAGCGTGAAAGCGGGGTGCGCCAGACATTGCGTCCGCCAACTAGCGGTGCGCTAGTTTTCTCTCGCGTGTCGTTTCGCTATGCCAGTGATGCTGACCCGGCGCTGATTGGCGTCAGTTTCGAGGTCAAACCACGCGAATTGGTCGTCATTACCGGCGCCAGTGGCGCTGGCAAGAGCACTTTGCTCAAACTGATCGAACGAACCTACTCGCCACAGGCTGGGGTTGTCCGGCTCGATAACATCGATATTCGACAGTTGCCGATTGCCGACTTGCGAGCGCGGCTTTCCTACATGCCGCAACAATGCGAATTGTTCTACGGTACGATTAATCAGAATTTGCGCTTGGCCTACCCCAACGCCACCGAGGAAGAACTGCAATGGGTCATCGAAATGGCCGGGCTGCAGACGCATATTGACTCAATGTCTGAGGGTGCACAGACACGCATCTCGAATAGCATCGCGAGACAGATGCCCAATGGCTTCAAGCAACAGCTCATGTTGGCGCGCACCCTGCTCAAGCCGGCACCCGTCGTACTGCTGGATGAGCCGGCTACCGGCCTCGATAGTGCCGGAGAGGAAGCACTATTGCGCTGCGTGACATGGCTACGTCAGCATGCAACCGTTCTCATGACCTCTCATCGGCCAGGTCACATGCGTTTGGCCGATCGGGTCATCTATATGGATCGAGGCGTCATAGTTGCCAATGGCCCTTATGACGAGGTTAAACAGAAAATCATGGCAGGAATAAAAGCATGAAACTTTGGCCCAAGAAAGAAACATCGGTAGCCCAGCCCGATACGGGCGGCAAGCCTCGCCTCGGTTCGCGCGAGCGCAGGCTGCTGACCGAAACAGCCCTGATCGAGGAAGAAACATTGCCCATGTTTGTGCGGCCGATGCTGCTGATTACCCTGGCGACCACGCTGGCGTTCCTGGTTTGGGCGGGAACGACGCGGATCAAGGAAGTCGCGGTGGCCCCCGGCGAGATTATTCCTTTGAGCAAGGTCAAGGTGGTCCAGCACGTTGATGGCGGCATTGTGGCAAAAATTCATGTCGATGAACGCATGAAGGTATCAGAAGGCCAGGTACTGCTGGAACTGGACGGCAGCCAAGCAATTGCGGAGTTGCGTCAAAGGGAGTCGCGCAAGGTGGCGCTGCAGTTGCGTGCGGAGCGTTTGGCTGCCTTTGCAGAAAGACGTAAGCCAGAATGGCCGGTAGTCGATGAAGTCCATAAAGATCTTCTGGCAGATCAGATGGGCGTTCATCGCATGCAAGTGGCGGCAATGAACTCAACACTCTCGGTGCTCGGTCGCCAGATCGAGCAGCGCAAAAACCGGATTGGTCAATTGGAACAATCCCTTGTGACGGCAGAAAAGCATCAGCGACTTACCGAGGAAATGACCGGTATGCGCGAAGATCTCGCTGCCAAACGCCTAGTGAATCGCACGATCCTTTTAGAAACCCGGCGCGCCCACGTAACCGCGGCTGGCGAAGTCGATCGCATCACGGAAGATGTTGCGCGAAGTCGCCAGGAGCTTGCCGAGACCCAAAGCAGACAAGTCGACACGCTCAATCAGTTGCAGCGCGATGCGCTGAACGAAATGGGCACCGTAAGGGCGGAAATGGCGGAGGTCGAAGAAAGTCTGCAGCGACTCAAGACGCGAGTGGAACGACTCATCGTTCGGGCACCGCATGCCGGCCTGATTCAGGACCTTAAAGTGCAGACTGTTGGCCAGGTTGTACAACCTGGGGCGCTGTTGATGCAGGTGGTGCCTGACGATGCTCTGCTCGAGGCGGAGGTGCGTATCGGTCCGCGCGATGCCGGGCATGTCAGAACGGGGCAAAGTGTCAATTTGCGCATAACAAGCTATGAATACACCCGTTACGGCTATGTGCCCGGTGTTCTGAAACGCGTGTCGGCAACCAGTCTTGTCGACCCACAAACCAACAATGTGTATTACCGGGGATGGGTAACCCTGTCCCAGTCATATGTCGGTACCGAGCCGGGCAGAAATTTGGTGCAGCCAGGCATGAGCCTTGAGGCAGATATCGTAACCGGCGAGAAGTCGTTGTTGGCGTATCTATTCAAGCCGTTGGCGGATACATTGGCCAAGTCATTCCGCGAGCGCTAAGAGCGGACGAGGTCGGCTGAAAGGGGCGTGCCGACGGGGCGCCTGCGGGGATGATTTTGACTTCAGCTCCCACAAAAAGTCGGCGCTGGCGGGGCGGCGTTACGTCATTTTTGTGCTCCAAGGCGAGTCACCACCTTCTGCATTTGCGGAATTGGGGCTTTCGTGCGGGAACTTGTGCTGTATCGGTGCATCGGCACGCTCCAGCAGGCAGGCTGAGTTCGTCGGTGAGTTCGGCAGTTCAGCGCCACGCGCGTCAAGCCGCTGGCGGATCAGCACGCCTTCCGGGACCATGGACAAGCTCAGGGCTTCTTTGAAGAAGCGGTTATCACGAAACGGTTCGATGGCTTCAAAGTCGCTCTTGCCTAGGCTCGACAGCCCCGCCATCGATTTCACCACGTCCGAGGTACGCATGCCTTGCGATACCGGCAGTCGTGGATCAATCACCGCATCCACTTGTGCGGCCTGGCAACACTGACCAATCAGCGCCAGGCCAGAATACGAGCTCAGGTTAAGTTCGCCAGTCAGGCGGAATTCAAATAGGGGCATGGTCAGTTAGGTGAGAAGTGGAAAGTGCATATTCTTAAGAATAATCAAAAGGTTGTGCTTTGTCTTTGACATGAACACGGATTTTGGTCTCTATAACCACTGGACGGATACAACCGGTTAAGGTGTGAGGCTATTATGGTAACGATAGTCTGATAAATGCGTCTGCGCGAGGGGTACTGAAATGGCAAACGAAACCAACAACCAAAGCTTGAACAACACTGAACAAGAGCTTCAGATTCTTGACGATTTGACGGTGTTGAGTCGCGAAGATGCTGTAAAGCAGGAAACATCATCCGGTGAAACGGTTGGGAGCCAAGAGCCCGTCGCTGATTCAGGGAACGAAAACATTCAGGTAGCCTTGCGCCAGTCTGACGATGGAATCTTTGTAAGGCAAGATGACGGAACTGCTTTCCCCGATGGGATTGGTATTCGATCCGAGGATCCGGCGGGTGGGCAACAAGTTCCTCCTCAGGTGATCAATAGTGACGGCATTCAAGATCCTGTACCGCCAATTTCGCAGCCCTTACCTGCAGCTGAGGTAGCTTTTGATCCGGTGGAACAGAACCCGGATATTGAGCCGCCCCGTCCCCCCTTGGAAGAGGTAACTCCTATCGGAGGTGGGCTAACTACACCGACAAGCCCGACGTCACCGACCACGGTAACGAGTGCCACAACACCGACGACGGTGACGAGCGCCACGACCCCGACCACGGTGACAAGCGCCACGACCCCGACGACGGTCACCAGTGCGACGACGCCGACCACAGTCACGAGCGCCACGACCCCGACGACGGTCACCAGTGCGACGACGCCGACCACAGTGACGAGCGCCACAACACCGACGACGGTGACGAGTGCTACCACGCCGACCACAGTAACTAGTGCCACAACACCGACGACGGTCACCAGTGCGACGACGCCGACCACGGTCACGAGTGCCACAACACCGACCACAGTGACAAGCGCCACGACCCCGACGACGGTCACCAGTGCGACGACGCCGACCACAGTCACGAGCACCACGACCCCGACCACAGTCACGAGTGCTACCACGCCGACCACGGTGACGAGCGCCACGACCCCGACCACGGTGACAAGCGCCACGACCCCGACGTCGGTCACCAGTGCGACGACGCCGACCACAGTCACGAGTGCTACCACGCCGACGACGGTGACAAGCGCCACGACCCCGACGTCGGTCAGCAGTGCCACAACACCGACGACGGTGACGAGTGCTACCACTCCGACCACGGTAACGAGTGCTACCACTCCGACCACAGTCACCAGTGCTACCACTCCGACAACCGTCACCAGCGCTACGACGCCGACGTCTCCGACCTCGCCATCTGATGACGATGACGATTCAGACTCCGATGCTGACGCAGATGCGGATTCGGATGCCGATGCTGATTCGGACGCAGATGCTGACTCGGACGCTGATGCTGAGTCGGATGCCGATGCTGATTCGGATGCTGACGCTGATTCAGATGCTGACGCTGATTCAGACGCGGATGCTGACTCGGAT
>SXGT01584290.1_pt1 | contig 13794 bp, 14 predicted proteins | sample 3176221 | NCBI WGS metagenome assembly SXGT01 (sample SAMN11356862, study PRJNA531348) | freshwater metagenome | isolation source: freshwater sample F1-120 | place: China: Fuxian Lake, Yuxi | collected 2017-12-25 | reverse complement strand
CGCAGGCGCGCGGGCTGGAGTTTGCGGCGACCGGTCGGACCCCTCAGGGGTTTGAGGCGCGGGCCACCTACACCTGGCTGCACACCGAAATTCTGGCGCTGGACTCCACGGGGTCTGAGGCCCCCGGCGGCTTCTCAGTGGGCGACGCGTTGCTGCGACGTCCCCGCCATCAAGGATCGGTCGAACTCTCGTTCACGCAACCGGTCTTCTCGCTCTTCACCTCCATCGGGACCCGGAGCGCGACGCGCGACATCGACCCGTCTTTCGGGTCGTTTGGCGGATTCTTCGACAACGCCGGATACGCGGTGGTCAATCTCGGTGGCAGCCTGCGCGCCTGGACCGGCGTGGAGTTCACCGCCCGCGTCCAGAACCTGCTCGACCGCGGCTATGAGGAAGCATTCGGGTTCCCCACCCTGGGTCGTAGCGTGATGGCCGGCATCAGGGTGCGCTAACGGTTAAGGTTGGATCACCGCACACGCGATCGCGCTCCGGCTACCTGCAGCCGGTCGAACTGGCAGGCGGCTGTAGCAACCACGCACCTCGCATCAGAATCAGACCGCGGACGCCTGGGTAATCCCGGTCGCTGTCGGCAGCGTGATACGGAACGCACTGCCGCTTCCGTTGACTTGGTCGTAGCTCAGCTGTCCGTGGTTGGCTTCTACCGCCCAGCGGGCGATCGACAGACCCAGACCACTGCCACCCGGCGCGCTGTCGCGGCCACGATACAACCGATCGAACAGGCGGGCCTGATCCTCGTCCGGGATGCCCGGGCCGGTGTCGCGGACTTCCAGGACGGCGTGCGCGGACGACTCGGACACCCGGACGCGAATCTGTCCGCCGACCGGGGTGTAGCGGATGGCATTGTCGACCAGATTGATCACCGCATGACGCAGCGTGATGCGATCGCCCCGACAGCGGGGATACCCGACGTGCTCCACCAGCATCGACTGCTGCTTCTCTTCGGCCAGGACGTCGAGGTGGGTCACGACCTCGTCGGCCAGCGCCCCGAGGTCGATCGGCTCGAGCGCCAAGGACTGGTCGCCGGGATCGGCCCGCGACACCATCAACAATCGGTCGACGAGACGCGTCAGCCGATCCGCCTCTTCAAGCATGCTTTCGATCACGCGCCGATACGACGCCGCCTCCCGCGGCTCGCGGAGTTCCACCTCGCCGACGCTCCGGATGGCGGTCAACGGGGTGCGCAGCTCATGTGAGACGTTCCCGGTGAATCGCCGCATCTGCTGGAACGATGACTCGAGCCGGGCGAGCGTGTCGTTGAACACGGACGCCAGGCGGCCCAGCTCGTCGTGCGGGTTGTCGATGGGGAGTCGTTCGCTCAAGCGATGCGCCGTGATGTCCCGCGCCCGCTCGGCCATGCGATGCAACGGCGCCAGCGCGCCACGAGCCAGCAGATACCCGCCCACCCCGGCCACCGCCACGGTGAGCGGAAGCCCCAGCAGGAACACGAGCGCCAGTTGGCGGACTTCGAGGCGCATGACGGCCTCGGAGCGACCGACCTGCAGCACCACCGGTCGGCCTCCCACGGTGGCCGGACCGGCCAGCAACCGGAATGGCGCCGGGCGCGCGGGTACCGACACGATCTGTCCGTCCGCGCCCGTGACGAGCGCGGAACTTTGTGGGACCGGCAGGCGCCGGGCCACTTCTGTCTGGTAGATGGCCTGGCCGGCCGGGGTCCACACCTGCAGCCACGGACTGTCCGCGCTCCAGGGGTCGCCTTCGAACCAGGACAACGACCCGTCTGGCCCTTGCTGGGCCATCTCCGCCGCCCACCGGAAGTCGCTGCGCAAGCGTGCATCGAGCGCTCGCGACAGGTTGCGGTTGACGAGAAACAGCACGACCCCTGCGTAGAGCGCCAGCACGAGCACGACCACTGACACATGCCAGACGGTCAACCGAGCCCGGAGCGTACGGGGCGGCCTCAACCAGCTCATTCCGTGTCCTCTCGAAGGACGAATCCAACCCCGCGAATCGTCTGGATCAATCGGACCTGGCCCGGAAGATCGATCTTGCGTCTGAGCCTGGAGATGTGCACATCGATCACATTGTCCAACGTGGTGCTCCGGGCCGTCTCCCGCCACACTTCCCGAGCCAGCGTATCGCGAGACACGACCTGCCTCAGGTGGCGCGCCAGGTAGTGCAGCAGGTCAAACTCTTTGGCGGTCACTTCAATGAGCCGACCGGCCCGTGTGACCTGACGGCTCGCCCGGTCGAGCTCCAAGGTATCGAGCCCAAGACGATCGACATCGGTGACGCGCCCGCGACGGCCGATGGCACGCAACCGGGCGAGGAGCTCGGCGACCGCGAAGGGCTTGATGAGGTAGTCGTCGGCACCGGCGTCGAGCCCAACGATCCGATCATCCAGGGTGTCTCGCGCGGTCAGCACAATGACGGGGGTCGCGATGCCGCGACGCCGCAGATCGGAGAGCACGTCGAGCCCGTCACGACCTGGGAGCGTCAGGTCGAGCAGGATCGCATCAAACGTGTCGCCCGGAGCGGTAAGACGCGCGAGCGCCCCCTCGCCCGTGCCTTCGACGACCGCGATGTACCCCTCTCCCTCAAGACCTTTTCGGAGCGCGCCGGCCACTTTCTGTTCGTCTTCGACCACGAGCAGACGTCCGGCCGGCCGAGGGTCTGCGGCCGTCGAGGCGAGGAGTGCGGTCACATCGACAAGCTTATCGAAGATCCCACGGGGCGCGACCGGCGACGATCGGCTTTCAGACAAACTTCAGGCCGCGTGGCGCGTCGCGCGGTAGTATTCTGTTGGTGATGGTGCAGGAAGTCGGACGGTCGCGAACACGATGGCTGGGCATCCTGATGACGGCCGGTCTGTGTCTCCTCGCGACCCCACTCGTCGCCCACCACGCCGTCGGACAGCTCTACGACGAGGAACGCACGGTGGTTCTCGAGGGCGAGGTCGTGTCGTTCCGCTTCGGTGAGCCCCACACGATGGTCCAGCTGCGCGTGAGGGACGGGCAGGACGAGGTCCACACGTGGGCCCTCGAGTGGCGCGGCGCAAGCCAGCTACAGCAACACGGGTGGACCGACCGCGCGTTGAGCCCTGGCGACCCGGTGCGTATCTGCGGAAACCCCGGCCGCGATCCGGGCGCCTACCGGGTCTATCTCCTGAATCTCGAACACCGGCCCTCTGGTCGACCCACCACGACAGACGCCGGGGAGGGCCTGTGCGCGTTGACCCTGCGCGGCCCCAACGCCACGTCGACGGCATCTCGATGACGGCGGCCGGTCGCTGATGTCTCTGGGCAGCAGGCTTCGCGGGATGACGAGTCACCCCATGCGGGCCTACTACTGGCCTATGGCGGCCGGTGGAGTGCTGGCCGGAAGTGCATTCATGCCGTGGATTTCGGTCGGCGCCGAGCAGTTCGGGGGTGTCCCGGAACTGGCTGGAGTGTGGGTCTTGGGGTGCGCCATCCTGACCATCACGCTGGCCGGCCTCAGCATCCGGACCCGAAAAAACTCCCGGCACCCACTCTTGCTCGTGGGGCTGTGCGCGTTCGGCATCCTGTTCCTCGCGGAACAACTGATGCAGCGCTCAGCCGCCCAGCAGGGATGGTCGACGGCGCAGGCGCGCGCCATTGTCCAGGGTGGGCCAGTCCTGGCTACGGCCGAGCCCAATGCTGCGCCGGGCGCCTACGTGGGCCTGGGCGCCGCGACGGTCATCTCCTTGTTTGGCCTCACTGTGGTCTTCAAGCGTGCCCCGAGGGTGCACGCCGCCCCCACCGACGACGACGTCTAGCCCACGCGCGCGCCCGCACTATCGCTGCAGCGTCTTCAGGTAGTTCACCAGGTGCCAGATGTCTTCGTCCGTGATCCGATCCGCGTACGGCTGCATGTCGGCGGACACACCTTCTTTGATCACGGTGAAGATCTCGCCATCTGACGGCCCGTGAACCCAGCTGTCATCGGTGAAGTCGGGTACGTCACCCCCCGCGTGCGCGTTGTCACCGTCGCCCAGGCCGGTGTTGCCGTGACAGCTGCGACACATGAACACGTACCGCTGCCGACCGGTCGCGGTCGACTCTGCGGTCGCCTCCATCGGGTTCTCGAGCGCCTGCGCCTCCGCGTGGCGATGGGGCTCTGGGGGATGGCTCTGCAGCGCCAGCGGTGTGACGGCGGCGCCGCTGGCGACGGCGATCATCAGGGCCAGTAACCGAACGCTATGTTGGCGCATCTGCGGTGCTCCGTGTCGAAACCTGGGGACCGTGCGTCCCTATTCCTGTGGCGCGTCGAAATGCTTCCACATGTACTCGGGTTGATACGTCTGGAGATACAGGAAGAGTTCATGCGCCAGGTTGATGATGCGATTGGCGCCGTAATCGTGCTGATTCCGCGTGGCCACGAGCCCCACCGAGATCGCGCCGCGGGCCGCGACACACTCAACCCGCGCGCGGCGACGGTCGACTCGACGGTGCAGCGGCAGGCGCGGCGACGCCCGGCCCGCTACAAACGCGGTGACGTCCCCGGCAAGCGAAGAACGAGCCGCAATGTCGGGCAGGAGCCCGCGAAACAGGAACGTGCCGGTGTCAGGGGTGTACTCCAGCAGCATCGGCCGCGCGCCCAGCCAAGAAAACCGAAATCGGTGGCGCCCCGCGCGCGGGGTCTGCTCGCTGTATCCCCGAAACACACCCCGGTCCGCGTACGCCTGGAGGCGGTCGCGCACCGCAGCCAGTGATTGCGCGGCGGTCAGGCGCTGACGAGCGGGCCGCGCCGCGGCAGTGCGTCTGGTCACGTTCTCAACAGAAGAAGCCGGCACCGCGTGCCGGCTTCTTCTGTCCTGCGTCGTTTCGCGTCCGGCCGTCGTCTAGTGGTAGTACGACATCACGCCGGGCTCGACCTTGCCAAGGAATCCCGGTGCGTACTGGTCACGCAACCAGAATTCTTTCTTTGCTTGCACGTTGACCACCGATGGGCGGCTCTCGTCCAGCGCAACCTGGTACGCCCGCTCGAGGGCCGGTCGGAAGTCGCCGGGCTTCGTGACGTACTCGCCGTGCGCGCCCAGCGCTTCGCCAAGCTTGTCGTACCGCAGGTTCTCCTGAAACAGATGCACCGGCAGACCGACCTGGTTGCTGCGCTGCCCCTCCCAGGTGCCCCACGCGTTGTTGTTGTACACGATGACCACGGCCGGCATCCGATACTTGGAGAGCGTTTCCATCTCCATGCCGGTGTAGCCGAAGCCCGCGTCACCGGTAATCGCAATGACGGGGTGCCCCTTGTAGGCGGCCTGCGGACCGACACCCTGCTGCACGGCCGCTGTCACCCCGATGGTGTAGCCGACATCGGGCCCGATAGCCCCGTACTGGTAGGCGCCGTTCATGATCTGGCCCGGTCGGTACGCCCGCAGATACCGACGGGTGTAGCGCGCGATGCCGTAGCCGCCCTGCACGATGGTCGTGCGGTCACGCGGCAAGGTGCCGGCGTGGAGGAAGTCCGCCAGTTCCTTCCCGATGACGGATGGGTGGACCGCGTCGGTGTACCCGAGTCCCGTCTGGTAGAACTGCTCGTTCTCCGCCTCGAACGCCGCCCGTGCGGCGGCCACTTCTGCGACCCAGCTGTCGTGCCGCATCTGTGGGAGGGCGGCGGCGAGCGCCGCGAGGGCCGCCTTTTCGCAACTGACGATTCCCAGATCGATCGGCAGATTGCGGCCGATGTCCTGGGCATCCGGGTCGATGCGGATGTACTTGGTGTCTGGACCAAAGGCGAACTCGCCTTGCGTCGGCATGCAGTACTGCCCGACGAGCAACACCAGGTCAGCGCTGGCCAGGGCGCCGGGCGCCGTGCAGGCCGACAGCGGGTGGTCGGCCGGGAACTGCCCCTTGGTCGCCCCTGACTCCACGACCGGAATCTGCGCCCGCTCGGCCACCTGGCGCAGCTCATTCCAGGCGCGGCTGTGGAACACGCCGTTGCTGGAGACGATGATCGGACGCTCGGCTTCGCGCAACAACGCCACTGCCCGCTCGATAGCGCGCGGATCCGGATGCGGCTTGGTCTCGGTGCGGTACTTGGACTTGTCGTAGTAGTACTCGATCTCACTCGCATCCCGGAATCGGGCGTTGGCGATCTCGGCCGGGAAGTCCAGATGCACCGGCTTGGGCACACCGCTGCGTAGCTGCCGGAACGCATACCCGGCGTATTCATGGATACGCGCCGGCGTAATCAGGCGCTTCCCCCACTTCCGCAGACCCTCGGTGGTGGGCTGCTGATAGGCGTCCTGGATGCCTTGCTCCGTGTCCTCGGAAAAGATCGTCTTGTTGCTCGCCAACACGAGCACCGGCGACCGCGCCGCGTTGGCGGTCGCGATGCCACAGATCATGTCGGTGAAGCCAGGCCCCTCGGTCCCTGACGTGGCCGCGATTTCGCCAGTCACGCGGGTAAAGGCGTCCGCCGCGTGACAGAGGGACCCTTCGTGGCGACCGCCGTAGGTCGGGATCCCGGTATCGGAGATGGCATGCACCACGCTGTAGTTGCCGGGGCAGCAGAACAACGCCGCAACACCCTCTTCCTTACAGGCGCGCGCGAACACCTGCGCACCCGTCATGGGGAAATCCACCACTGGCAGGGGCGCGTTCTTCGCGGTCGTGAACTCGTCAGGGACGCGAATGGGCGCCGTGTCTTCCTCGGCCGCCACCAGCCCGACGCTCCTGGCGCCAACCGTCGCCGCGGCGGCGCCAGCGCCGAGGACCGCCTGTTTCATGAACCGGCGCCGAGAGTTCTCCTGCTTGGCACGTGACATGTGGTCGCTCCTCTTGAAATCAGAATCCGAAAGAATGGCATGCCGGCGAGGCGGAACGCAACTTGATCGGCGTCCGTCGTCGCCTCGGGACCGGCAGGTCCGGGCTCAGAGTCCGAACGACAGACCGCACCCGCACTCGGTCTTGGCGTGTGGGTTCCGCAGGATCAGATTCTGGCCGAGCATGTTCGGGTCACAGTCCAGCACGGTGCCGTCGAGATACTTGAAGCTCTTGGGGTCGACAAAGATCTTGGCCCCGGCCTCACTCTCGAAGACCTGGTCGTCGGCCGTCGGCGCCTGTTCCCACTTGAAGATGTAGCTCATCCCGGAGCACCCGCCAGCCTTGACGCCCACGCGAAGACCGCCCTCGGCAATCCCCTCATGGCTCATCGCACTCTGAATCCGCTTCGCTGCCGCCTGGGTGATCTCAATCATGTATGTGCTCAGTTTACCTCAAGGTCGAAATCGTCGCCCCAGCCCGGTGGGGGCTCATCGTCGTCCTCATCGATGTCGAACACCGACACGGGCGACCGCAACCGTGTCACCAGGCTCCGCAGGGTCTCAATGACGGTGTCAACCTCGGCGTCGGTATTGAACCGACCAAGACCAAATCGGAGTGAGGCGCGCGACGCTCGTTCCGACACGCCAAGCGCCTCGAGCACGTGTGATGGGTCGCGCCGGGTCGACGTGCAGGCGGCGCCGGAAGACACCGCCACGTCCACGAGGCCGAGCAACAGTTGTTCACCGTTGACCCCGTCGAACGTCACATTGAGGTTGTGTGGCAACCGTGCGGACATCGATCCATTGACCGCGATGCCAGTCAGCGCCCCCTGCAGCCCGTGCCAGAGGCGGTCACGAAGCCGGATCATCCGAGCCGCCTCGTCTGCCATCTCGGCCTGACACAGCTCGGCCGCTCGTCCGAATCCCACGATGGCTGGCACGTTCAGACTGCCCGACCGACGCCCTGCCTCGTGCCCGCCGCCATCCAGGAGCGGCGTCAGCGTCACGCCGCGTCGAACAAAAAGCGCACCGACCCCCTTGGGGCCATAGAGTTTGTGCGCCGTGAGGGACAACAGGTCGATCCCGTCGCGGGCGACGTCGATCGGCACCTTCCCGGCGGCTTGGGCGGCGTCGGTGTGGAACAGGGCGTCGCCGGCCCTGGCGATCTGGGACAGCTCGGCCACCGGCTGTAGGACCCCGATTTCATTGTTCGCCGACATCACGCTGACCAGCACGGTCCCCGGTCTGAGCGCGGCGGTGAGGGTGGTCGGGTCGAGCAACCCGTCTTCCCGCACCGGCAGGTAGGACACGGTCGCCCCCTGCTGCGCCAACCGCGTGCACGGGTCCAGAATCGCGCGGTGCTCGGTGCAAACCGTGACCAGGTGGTTACCTTTCTCGCGCGACGCGTCCATCACGCCCTTCAGCGCGAGGTTGTTCGACTCGGTGGCGCCGCTCGTAAACACCACGTCGCGAGCGGTGGCGCCGATCAGGGCTGCCACGGCCGACCGTGCTGCCGTGACGGCGTCTCGTGCGGCCCACCCGAACTGATGATGGCGGCTTGCCGCGTTGCCGTAGTGCTCACCAAAGAACGGGACCATCGCGGCCACAACCCGCGGGTCGACTCTCGTCGTCGCGTGGCCGTCCATGTAGATGGGAGGCATGTTCCTTAAGGTTAGACGGGGCTGCGCCCGGTCTTGGTACGACGTGGCACAGGGGTCGTTGGCAGCATGGCTTGGCCGGGCGCGGCCCGACGACGCCGGCCCTACGAGTGGGGCAGGTGTCCCGGCAGGGCCATCGTGTCGGGCGCCGACGCACGGCGAGACAACGAGATGGGCAACAGTGGTGGCTCGTCGGCGGCGAGGGCCCGCAGACTGTAGGAGTTCAGGGCCTTGACGATCTGGTCCTTAATCCGCCACAGCGGATCGCGGATGTTGCAGGTGGCAAACTGGTCGCACTCGTCGTCCACGGTGGTGCACGCGGTGACCGTCACGGGGCCATCGATCGCCTCGATCACGTGCGCGACCGAAATCCGCTCCGGCGCACGCGCCAGATGATAGCCCCCACGGGTTCCGTGGTGCGACGCCAACAGGTTCTGGCGCACCAGCCGCTGCAGCACTTTGGCCATCAGCTCGACCGGGATGCCGTAGCGTTCGGCGATCTCCCGCGCGCTCGCCGCCTCGGAGACCGGGCGTGAGGCCAAGTCCTTGAGCGCCATCAGCGCGTATTCCGCTTTCTTCGAGAGTCGCAGCATCGGGATACCGGTGCGTTCATTGTAATCGGACTGCCGACGCTGTGCCGTCAGTATCTCGGAAGCGTCGGGTCCACGCGGTCGATCCAGGCCAGGATCCCCCCTCGAAGATTACGCGCCTGGCTATACCCACGGTCGCGCAACAGCGCCACCGCCTTCGCGCTGCGAGCGCCCGACTTGCAGTGGACGACCACGTCGTCGTGCCCATCCAATTCCGCCAGTCGAGCCGGAAGCTCGCCCAGCGGAATCAACACGGAGCCGGGGATACGGCAGATCTCGAACTCCCGCTGTTCCCGCACATCGACCACCAAGAACGCCTCCTGACCATCGAGCCTGTCCTTGAGTTGTTCGACCGTCACATCACCGGATTCCGCGGTGACTGGCGCCGCGGGTGCGGCCGGGGTGATGCCACAGAACTGGTCGTAGTCAATCGGCGCGGTGATGGTTGGGTGGTCGCCACACACGGGGCACTCGGGGTCCCGTCGGACCTTGAGCTCACGGAAACGCATCTTGAGCGCATCAAACAACAGGAACCGCCCGACCAGCGATTCACCCGCTCCGAGAATCAACTTGATCGCTTCGGTCGCCTGCAGCGTCCCGACCACGCCCGGCAAGATGCCGAGGACGCCACCCTCGGCACAGCTCGGCACGAGACCAGGTGGCGGGGGCTCGGGAAACATGCACCGATAACACGGGCCATTTTCGGCGGCGAACACGGCGACTTGCCCCTCGAACCGAGAGATGCTGCCGTAGACATTCGGCTTCCCGGTCAGCACGCAGGCGTCGTTGACCAGATATCGCGTCGGAAAGTTATCGGTGCCATCGACCACCATGTCGTAGTCGGTGAACAGCGGGATGGCATTGGCTGACGAGAGTGCCATCTCGTGCTTCACGACCTGGACCTCGGGGTTGAGCGCGTTCATCCGCGCCGTGGCCGACTCGAGTTTCGGCCGCCCGACATCAGGCGTCCCGTGGATGATCTGCCGCTGCAGGTTGCTGTAGTCAACCGTGTCGAAGTCCACGACTCCGATGGTGCCGACGCCGGCCGCGGTGAGATACAGCGCCACCGGAGAGCCCAAGCCGCCCGCCCCGATGCACAGCACCCGCGCCGCCTTCAACTTGAGCTGCCCTGCCATGCCCACCTCGGGCATGATCAGGTGACGGCTGTATCGAGCGACTTCCGCGTTGGTCAGAGCGGTGGTCACGACCGTGCTCCACCAGCCACCGAGGGAATGATGCTGACGGTGTCGTCGGCGGTCACCGGTGTCTGATCCTTCTCCAGGTACCGTATGTCGTCATCGTTCAGGTAGATGTTGACGAAGTTCCTGCGCGTCCCGTCCTCCGCGTAGAGATGCTTGCGGAGATCGGCGTATCGCGTGGTCAAGTCTGCGAGCAGCTCACCGACGGTACCGCCCTCGGCTTCTACCTCATCGAGCTGATCGGTATAGCCGCGAAGCGGCGTCGGAATCAAGATCTTGGTCGCCATGCTGTTGGTCTTCCTTCCTCGACGGGGCGAGGCCCCGACCCCACGCGGCTGGCCGCTACTCCGCGTCTTGCGCTACCACCACCGGCTCCTCGTCGAAGGCCGATCGGTCTTCGCGGAGGCGCCAGGAGGTGAGGGCGCCGGGCGTGGCGCGGTCCACCGCCAGAATGACATACGCAAACGTCGGCCACGCGTGCTCAAGGTCGTACCGCGATGGCCGGGCCGGGCTATCGGGGTGCGAGTGATAGAACCCCAGCAGCTCCGCTTCGAGCGCCGTCGCGCGCCGTTCCGCCGCGAGGTAATCAACCGGCCGGACCAGGAACCGTCGACGTGGCCCCTCGTCGGTGCTGTTGGGCAACGCCAGCGCTTCGGTCACGACGTGGTCACGGCCGATCAACGCGCCGCAGCACTCGTGGGGATACGCCTCCTGCCCGTGCCGCCGGATGCGGACGCCGGCGGCGGCCTGAATCACCAGTGTCGGGCGCCCCATCACTTCGAATCAGTGACGAAGCCTCTGTCACGCCAGGCGAGCGTGCCGCCATCGACGCTGCGAACGTTGCGATACCCGAGCGACTTGAGGAACAGCACCCCCGACAGCGAGGCATTCCCGCGCTGGCAGATACTGAGAATCGGTGCGTCGAGATCACTCGGCAAGATCTTGACCGCCTCCGTGTCGTCACCCAGTTCGCTCAGCGGAATGTTGTAGGCGCCGGGTACGTGTGCCTCGTCATACTGCTCGGCCGGGCGCACATCCAAAACGAACGGTTTGTCGCGCTGCCACCGCGTGTGCGCCTCATCGACGCCCACCGTCAGCTCCGGGTTCCCACGTACGTTCTCTCGCATGCGATCGAGCAACGGACTGGCCGCGGTGGCCGTGGACGCCCCGGGTGCCACCATGCCGGGCAGATGTTTCACGAAGGAGGACGCGTATTTGAACGCGTTGTCGGGAAAAATGACGACCACCACATTGCCCGGCTCGTCTGGAACCGCTTCGAAGATGCCCGCCAGCGCCATGGCTGAACTCGGACCGGCCGTGATGCTCTCTTCCCGATTGATCCGCAAGCAGAGACCATACGCGGTCTCGTCGCTCACCTCGACGAGCTTGTCATAGCCCTCGGGACGAAACAGCTGCGTCTGTTGCAGCTGCCGCAGGCTGCGCACACCGGGAATGTCGTGTCCGTCTTGTGGATGGATACCAAGCACCTGAATCTCGGGCCGCTGGTCTTTGAGGAACCGACCGGTGCCGGTGATCGTTCCGCAGGTGCCGAGTCCGGCCGCGAAGTGCGTGACCTTGCCCTCGGTCTGGCGCCAAATCTCCGGACCGGTTGTCTTGTAGTGGGCGTCGGGATTGGCCTCGTTCACATACTGATTCAGCATGTGAAAATCGGGGCGTGCACCAAGTTCCATCGCTCTCGCGATCGCCCCCTCGGGGGCGCCAGGGGCCGGGCACAGGGTGTCCTGCAGCTCGATGACATCGGCCCCAAAGAAGCGCAGCATCGTCCGTTTCTCGAGGGGAATCTGGCTCGAGAGCGGCGTGGTCAGCGAATACCCTCTGGCGTTGGCCATCATGGCGAGGGCCATGCCGGTATTCCCGGAGGTGGGTTCGACCAGCTTCTGGTTCGGTCCGACGATGTGCCGCGCCTCCGCGTCTTCCAGCAGATTGGCCGCGACGCGGTCTTTAACGGCGCCAAACGGGTTGTACCACTCGAGTTTGGCGTAGACCTCCGTATGCTGAAATGGCGTCACCCGATTCAGGCGGACCAGTGGGGTCGGGTTCTCAACATCGCACCGGAGTCCAAGAATCGAGTCGTAGACGCGTCGCGCGTGATCGGTCATTGCGTGGTCACCGCCCCATGGATGTGGGTCAGACGCCGGTGGTCGCGATAGTACCCTGGCACCGGCCGACCGATGGATGCCGGTCTCGATACCACACGGGACTTTCACCGCGAGCAGCCAGAACCGTATATTTTATGCTGCCGTCGGGCCGGCTTCAAGACGACGGCCGGGGGGCACCCGTATCGTGCCACCGGTTACACTGTGAGACGCGTCACCGTCACAGGCAGATCCCGTCACTACCGTCACGCCCTCGCCACCTAGGTACAGCCAGCACGTGGACACGATTTCGATCCTCGCCGGAGTGGCGCTTGGACTGGTGGCCGGCGGCCTCGTCGGCTGGGGGCTCGGCCGTCTTGACGAAGGCGGCGCGCGGTCGGACGCCGCCGCTGCAGGCGCCCGCGCGGACGAACTCGCCAAGCGCATCAGCCAGCTGGACGCGGCGATCCTGACGCGAGAGCAGGAACTGTCCGGCGCCCGGGCACACGACGGCCAGCAGGCTGAACGGTTGGTTCGAGCCACGGCGGAACTGGATGCCGAGCGTCGCGCGGGCGCCGACCGGATTCGACTGCTCGAACAGGCGGAACTACGGTTGCGGGAAGCCTTTGCGTCCATGTCGGCCGACGCGCTCCGGGCCAACAACCAATCGTTCCTCCAGCTCGCGACCGCGTCGCTGAGTGAATTTCAGAAGCAGGCCGTGGTCGACCTCGACCACCGGCAGCGCTCCATCGATGGCCTCGTGAAACCGCTGCACGACACCCTGAGTCAGGTCAGTACGAAGCTCCTGGAGGTCGAGAAGGACCGAGCTGGCTCGCAATCGCAGATGCGCGAACAGCTCCAGACGTTGGCCACGGCCACGACGCGCCTGGAGCGGGCACTGCAGACCCCCCACGTGCGAGGGGGGTGGGGCGAGGTGCAGCTGCGACGCGTGGTCGAACTCGCCGGCATGCTCGACCATTGTGACTTCTCCGAGAAAACGACGGTGGGCACAGAGGACGGCAGACTGGTCCCGGACATGGTGGTCAACCTGCCGGGTGGGAGACATATCGTCGTCGACGCCAAGGTGCCCTATGTGGCGTACCGGGAGGCGGCCGAGGCCGAGGAAGAGTCTGACCGTGCCGCAAAACTGCGCGCGCACGCGGGTCAGGTGCGGGCCCACATGGTGCAGCTCGGTGGCCGTGGCTACTGGACCCAGTTCCAGCCGGCGCCCGAATTCGTCTTCATGTTCCTGCCGGGGGAGGGCTACTTCAGCGCGGCGCTTCAACATGATCCGGGCCTGATCGAGTTTGGTGTCGGCCAGCGTGTGATTCCAGCGAGTCCGCTGACACTGATTGCGCTGCTCCGGGCGGTGGCCTACGGCTGGCAACAGGAACGTATTGCTCGCAACGCCGAAGCCGTCAGCACCCTCGGCCGGGAACTCTACGAGCGCATCTACCGTTTGGCCGGCCACCTTGATGAACTGGG